>Ga0210396_10002202_pt1 | contig 20086 bp, 9 predicted proteins | sample IncBWH17OmetaG_FD_155466 | JGI IMG/M metagenome (GOLD analysis project Ga0210396, IMG submission 155466) | Forest soil microbial communities from Barre Woods Harvard Forest LTER site, Petersham, Massachusetts, United States - Inc-BW-H-17-O ... | reverse complement strand
TCGATACCGGCGCTTTCCGGGCGCCAAAATAAGAGAACAGGCTCGAGCTGTAGTTGCTCGACAACGGCTCGGTGCCCATGGCAACCGCGGCAATGCCGGGTATCGTTTTCAGCTCGGCAAGGAGCGCGAATTGTTTATCCTTGTAAAGGGGTTTGTCGGCGTATTTCCAGGGGACGCTCACCAGGACGACGGCGTCTTTATCAAAACCCATATCCGAGTCGACGACATAATGCAGCTGTTTGCCGACGATCAACGCCCCGGTGATAAACACGATCGCAATGACAAACTGGAACACGATCAACGCCTTCTGAAAACCTACCCTGCCGCTGTTTCCTTTCAGCACAAACGCATGCCGGAATACCTGGATCGTTTGTACCTTAGTAATGAGCCAGCCGGGGTAAAGACCCGACAGCAAGGTGGTGACCAGCGAGAGGACAAGCATAAAACTTATTGTCGCCAAACTGTCGCCGTGTGGATCCAAGCCGGCAGGTAGAACATCTTTCAGCAACGCAAACCCGAGCCACCCCAAAAAGAAAGCGACCACGCAAGCCAATAAAGCGGTGACAAAGGTTTCGGTGAGGAACCCGCCGATGAGCTCGCCCCGGCTGCTGCCGAGTGTTTTGCGAACGCCGATCTCCCGGGCGCGCTGCGGGATGGAAGCCACGCCCATGTTGATGTAGTTGATGCAGGCAAGGATCAGCAGGAAGGCGGCGACACCCAGCAGTCCGTAGAGGATCTTCTTATTGGCTTTGTGAACCTGGTATTCGTTGACGAAGGTCGAAAAATGGGATTCGGGAAACGGCAACAGCTGATACCAGCGTTTGAATTTGAACTTGTCTTTCCTGGCCTGTTCGAACTCCCGGCTTTTTTGCGCCACCATACTTTCTATACCCGCCAGCACATGGGCGGGAATCGTCCCGGGCTGTAGTTGCAGATAGAGTTTGTCGGTGCCGTTGGTATTGGTCCACTTGTTGAGTGAATATTCCGTTACCGGCAAAGAGCAGAATTCTTTTGTCGTAAATTCGGTAGGACCCGTGAGGTCGGCGACGATACCGGACACGACGCGGGTCGTGGTGTCGCGGTAACCGTAATACGTAATGGTGCTATTGAGTATCTCCTGGGGTTTTTTGCCGGGAAAGTATTGTTTTGCCCGGCTTTCCGTGAGCACCACGTGGTCAGGCGCCTGCAAGGCGGTCCTGGCGTTCCCCGCCAGCCAGTGATAAGGCACCAGGGCAAAGTATTCGGCATCCGTTGCGGCAATGCCTTCCTGGTCTTCCACGATCAGCGGTTTCCCCTGGGTGGTGTTCACCTGTAACGCCCTGATCCCGGTACCCAGCACCGGTACTATGCGCTGCAGGCCGACGGCGTTTTTCCGCAGCTCCTTATAGATCGGCGCCGATACCCCGCCGTTATAGGATTCCTTTTCGTCGAATTTAAAGCCGGTGATAACCCGGTAGATATGTTCTTTGTCGGGAATATGTTTGTCATAGCCAAATTCGAAATCCACGATGCGATAGATCAACGTACAGGCGCTGATGCCGATGGCCAGGCCGAGGATATTGAGCGTCGTAAACAGGCGGGAATGACGCAGATGACGCAAGGCGTTGGTCAGATACTTTCTATTCATAAGAAGGAGGTTAAGCAATCAAAGTCTACTTTCCAAATATGCTTGTTTTGTAGATATACTTTCCATCACGCTGAATCTGCATTATCAGTTCGCCGGCCTCAGACACGTCCTTAATATTCAGCACCTCTCCAAAAACTTTCCCCCTTTCGATAGTATCTCCTTTTTTAATATTTATTTTATCAAGATGCATGTAGGAAATAGTATATTTTCCCTGCATGATAACAAAATAATTACTGTCAGTCTTACCAACCACCTCTACAACGGCGTTCTCAGCGGATCTTACCGTATAATCCCCATTTGGAATAAGAAAGAAATTTCTTTCAGCAACTGAGTCGCCTTTGTATTGGCGTTTAGAAAACTGTCCATTCCTAAGGGGCAAATCAAGTTTATAATTAACCCGACAGGCTACGAAAGCAAATGGTAAAATAATCCAAAAAAAAGTCTTCATAGTTTTATTAATTTTCTTTGATTTCAATTGCACCCGGATGGTCTTTAAGATAATCGTCTATTCGTTGCAGGAACATCGTGACGGCTTTTCCACCGGCTTCCTTTTCTTCTTCCCTGTCATCATGTTCCACCCTCGGGGTATTTTCATTTTTTTCATATTTTTTAGTCTTACTATTATATTTACGTTTGTAAATTTCGGAAGTATTTTGTAGCGCATGGTACGCCTCCTCTCCCATAATCAGCAGAAGTGCGAGTTCTGTGGCGTCTCCGCTTGCGTCGACATTTCTCTGGTTCCTTGCAAGGGTAATTACTTCAGCACCTGCACCCCCGTAACCATCAAAGACAAGATAAGTATTATCGTAATCCGAGGTCTTGTCATATAAGCCTGTAGAAGCATCAAAATCCATACTATTCTTATAGTCATAGTGAATTCCCTGCTTAGCCGCCTCATATTCCGGCTCTGACATCATCGATGCGTTCCCATGGTGACCCGGCGAAGACGACATTGCACTATGGATCTTTTTACCTTCATCCGTCTTAAACCAATGACTATTATCCACAAAGTAGATCGTTCGCTTTGAATGCACTAATTGATCCCATAAATTCCTCCCGGCTTCTGTTTTATTAAAATAAGCCTCGACTTTTTTCGTGAATTGATCAGTTGGGTTTCCTATCTCGTTGCCATCGAAATCAATATACTTTGTCGGATTATCAATTGCGAAACAATACGGCGAAACAAAAGGATATTTCTCAGCTTTAGAATCAATATTATGCCATATCCCTAACTGCGGGTCTTGCAACCTCGCTCCATAGTCATTCTCCTCCAACCCACTCCCATCGGAAAACTCAGCGTTCTGCAACTCCTTCCCGTTGTAACGATATTTGTTCTGAGCGTATTGCGTTTTCACCGCCTTATCACACAACCCCGCCATCTGCAGCCCGTAGGGATAATAATGATCCTCCTCCAGCATCGGCCCCGTATAATGCACCACCGACAAATTATCAAAGAACACCGGCCAGTTTGGCGTCTCGTTACTCACCCAAATATACAAATATCCGCTCTTGGCGAGCTTTATCGACGTACCCAGCGTGTTCAACTGACCCGATGCGCCCACCGGTATTGCGCCGCTCTGCCCCGGGTCGCCGACGTAATGGAATTGATTGTCTAACAGCATCCAGTTCAGATAGGCCTTGGGTTTAGTCGTCGTATTGGCATCCGAATCCTGTAAAAACGAGTTCAGCGAACTGTATACAGGAGCGCTGGAAGACCCCGCCAGCGTCGAAAAGCCTCCGTGCGAGGCGCCCGTCATGCCCACCAACCCCGAAGCCAGCGAGTTCAGCACATTATTAAAACTGCTGTTCGGCGTACCGGCCGTACCCGTGCCGGTGTAATACGAGTATACCCCTACGCCGATCGAATCTCCGCTCATCACCTTCAGCAGCAACGCAGGCCCCATTCTAACACCTGCGCCATCGACCTTGGCTACACTGTCGTTAGGCGATGTCCCGTTAGGTTCCGCCGGAAAACCACCCGGCACCGCGGACGTGGCATAGCTGGTGGAATCGATATTATAGAACAACGCATCCTCCGTCGACCGGTAAGCCCGCTCCATCGTGGCCACATATTGGGCCGTATCCCGCTCCTGCGTCAGCAACACGCGCGTATTGCCGAGGTGGTCTTTCTCCATGAAGTCATACTCCCAGGCGTATGCCGAATCACCGGCCAAATGTTTATGATAAGCCCACCGCACACGGCCTTCGCCCTCAGACATAAACTGCAGTGTATCCGTACCGCCGGAAAGCGATGCAATGGGCGTCCGCCGCTGATATTGGAACCCGTCCAGATAAAGCGTCGTCGTCGCCATTCCTGCTACACTGTCGATTGTCTGCTTCTGCAACTTATTACCGCCCGCATCATACGTATAAACAATATTTCCCTTACCGTTGAAATGTTCCAGTTGCGGCAGGTTCAGGTAATTGCACGAGATCAGATCGATCTTCTTATTGTTATCCAAAGTCAGATTACCATTCCCGTCATATGCATAGTCGGTCGAGGTCTTGGTAGCCGGATCGTAGTGGAAATTCCCCAGCGGCGTATTATTGTCTATAATATCGTCGGCCACCTGCTGTAGTTTATTGCTGTTCGTCGTATACGTGTAATGCATGCCGTTGATCTCCCCCGCCTGACAATTCTTTATCCCCCACAGAAGCATCGATGTGATATTCCCGTTCGCATCGTAGCCGACGCCCTGCCCATTATACCCCACCATGTTGAAATTCTCTGTGCTGTTATTCCAGGTCGTCCCGCTTACATTCGCTGCACTAAACGCATTCAGGATCCGGTTGACATTGTCATAATAAAAGTCGTACTTACGCCCCATCCTGTCACCCGCAGTCTTCCAAACGGTGCCGGCAATATTTCCATTATAGCATGTGTTGGCGTACATAGTCCCCGCAACGCTCACCCGGTTGTCATAAGCCAGCTCCATACCAAAATAATGCGCGGTACCCGTCAAATAGTTCTTGTTGATCCCGGTGAGCCAGCCGCGGATATTGTAATCATACGCCAGACTATCCAGCGGAAGCCCGGTAACCACCGATTTACCCAGATATTTTGTCTTCAGCCTGCTTAGCTCATCATATTTCATCGAATCGATGATCTGATCCTGTGCAGCCCCGTCCAGGTTTTGCCAGGTACTCGTCACCCGGAAACCAGCGTCATAGTTCGTCTTCGTAATCACCCGGTGATACTGCGCCCCATTGCTTTGCTTAGCCACCCCCAACAACGTCCGCAAAGGCTTTCCGTTAAAATCATATTGCGTCGTCAATGTATCCACGCCGCCGGTATAATTAAGACTAAAGACCTGCACCGGCCGCCCATGGTCGTCATAAAAGCTTTCCGAATACAAATAACTATTGGTGCTTCCAATCACTTTTGTCATAGTCCCCGTGACCTCACCCACTGAACTGACATATGCCGCCGGCTGCACCGCATACTGAGGATAATTGTTATAACCAGTAATAAACGCATTCCCATTGGCCGTCACACCCGTAGTCATACTTCCCGGCAGCGAAGATGCTGCCGAGATATCCGTATACCCGTCATAAAAGGTCCTGGTCAACAGCTCCGTGGCATACCCCGACAACACCGGATACACCGAACTTTGCATCGCCTGCGAAACATGCCAGGCCAGGTTGCCGTAATTAGCCGGATCGGTCATCAGACCGGTGGAATCGGGCCGGTTAAGCACGTCATAACAGGAGAACATCCACTTCTCCTGCGCCCGCAGATTCGCATCCTGGGTCATCACCAGCCTGTCCCGTTCATCATATACCATGTGCGTCTCGCCCGCGCCTGGCACCTTCTTCACGATCATCCGGCCCCGCAGGTCATATTCATACCGGTAACAGAGTTCGTCGGCGACGCCCTGAGGCACGCTCCAGCCCGAACCCGTGTTGACCACCTCGACCGCCCGCGGCGAAAACACAAACCGCAACCGGTGAAAATCGTCATACACATAATAAGTGCACAACCATCCCACATGGGCCGTACCTGGTATAGAAGCCAGTTGCACCTTCTTCAATAGAACCTGCCCATCCTTGTCCTTATATTCCACGACCTGGTGACCCTGTTCGTCGGTGGACGTCGTCTTGACCAGCGTCTGCGCCGCATACAACCCGCCGTCAGAAGGCAAGCCGCCGGAAGTATAGCTGGGATTCCATATATGCACACTGTCACTAAGCTGATTCATAAAATACCCGCTCGCAACGCCCCTATCCGACCCCACCCAGCTGTTGCCGGCCGAATACGATATCAACGGCCGCCCCAGGGGTGACGGCTCATAGTCCACATGCGCGTAAGGAAAGTTCTCACCGGCATACATCGCGCTGTTGAAGGCCTCGCCCACCGCCAAAGCGCCCGGCTTGAAGTTCCCGTTCGCAAAGGAATCGGTATATGGCAGGTAGCTGTCCATGACGCGCCCGAAGGCATCATAAGTCTGCGTCGTCACCATATCCTTGCCCAGCGGGCTCGCCGCCTTCGCCACGGTTTGCATCGCTCTGCCCAAACCGTCGAGATACTGTATCACCTGCTGCACATCATAGGGATCGCTCAGCAAACCCGCACTGGTCGTATCCGTGATGCCAGGACGCACAATCGTACGCGTCCGAACATAGTTCTGATCCGATGCCGTAGTCCCTACGGTAATATAAGCGGTGGTATACCCATTACTCGCGCCGCAAACCGTTTGAATCCGGAAATAAGTGGAGGTCGAGAGCGCCCCGGGATTGTAGGTGAGCCCCGTGATGCCGCCGATCGTCGACCAGCTGATACCATCGGTCGAGCTCTGCCAGACATAGCCATAGTTCCCGCCGCAATTCCCGCCTTGGGGCGGTGTATAGCTGAGTACGCCCGGACTCGCCCCCACGGGAATAGACAGGCTGGCCGGCGAAAGATCTCCCGACGCCAGCGGCGGCGCCACATTCACCGTGATGGTATTCGATTTCGCCGTTAAGCCGTTACAGCTTACCTGACGATAGAAAAGCGCCTGCGAAGTGAAGGTTTCTGTAGGCAGGGTATCGTCCGGTGCACTGGCCACCTGTGAAAAACTATTGCCCCCATCCGTACTTTTCCACCATTGGTATAGATAGACACCGCCGCAGTTCCCACCGGTAGGCAAACTACCGTTATACAAGGCCAGCGTCGTATCGTAAGTGACCGTCGAAGCCGGCCCGGTAATAGTACCACCCGTCACCGGCGGATAAACGGTGATCGTCACCGTATTGGAGTATCCGGAAGGGCCGCCGCTGATACTCGTCAGCCGTTTGTACCACATGTTGGCACTGATGCCGCTGCTAAACGTATAGTTTTGCGAAGTCACGCCGGTGGAACTGAAATTCGATCCGTCCGTACTCGCATACCAGAGATAAGCATATGTCACCGTCCCGCAGGCGCCGCCGGAAGAAACAGGTCCTTGCAGCTGCAACGGCGTGGTGCCTGTGAGGATCGTTTGCGAAGCAGGTGTAATGGTCCCCGGTACCAGCACAGGCGGTACGGAGCCCACGGATACCGACGCACTGTTCGCCGTCATCCCAAAAGATCCCAGTTGCAACCGGTAGTGCATGGTCGTACCTACGGTGGGCGCTGGTGGCATATAGCTGCTGGCCGTAGCCCCGCTGATGGCTGTCCAGGTACTGTTGTCGGGACTGCTGTACCACTGATACGCATACGTACCATCCCCGCCCTGGGGGTTGCCGATGGTCAGTGCAGTAGGCGTTGCCGAACAAATAACGGTTTGACTCGAAGGGCTCACCGTCGGCGCCACCGGCGGCGGAACGATGGTCACCGCCAACGTATTCTGAATGCTGCAATAATTCATGATATAGATATAGGCCGTGGTAGTCGTCGTAACAGCGGGGAATGCCACAAGCGCCATGGCGGGGCTGTGGCAGGAACTACCACCGCCGCCGGTATTGGGCACAAAAGTTTCCGCCTTGACAACCGCCGGACCACCTCCCCCGCCGGAACAGGAGGTTTCGGGGGTAATCGAGCTGAGACCACTGCCCGACCAGCAGAATGTCTTCGTCGTACAGGTAGTCGAGGCAGAATAGCACGACGAACTACCCGATGCCACTTTGGTCGAACCGGAGATGGTGACCTGCGCCTCACCGGCAACCGCAGTCAACAACGCCGCGACGAAAATCAATATCGTAACAAAATGTTTTATCATGGTTTGGGGGTCCTTTAGAAGTTATAGCCTATCCGGAATAAAAAGGGTTGGGTCTTGGGCACCTGCTGGTAGCTGAGAAAATCCCAGAGCAGGCTCACCGAGGTCTTTTTGAAAACACGATTTTTCATGGATACCGTCTTGGTTACGCCGACCAAACCGCTCTTTGTCCAGTATTGCAGCTGCTTTAGCTGTTGATACGACGCAAAAGGTGTCGTATAATTATACTCGAATCCTCCGCTTGCGCTAAAACTCCCCTTGATCCTCACCTGCAGGAAACTACGCAGACCTACCCCCTGGCTGCTAAAAGCAATATGCTGGATGCCGTTCCCCCAGCCGAGCTTATAGCTGGCCCCGACACCCACGACGTTATTGTGTCCCAGCTTATATCCCAGGGAAAAACCAAAATCGGTGACATTAGGAAAATAGTAATTGGTCCGCGAGGTCTGGATATCTACCCCGTATTCCAGGCGCTTCCAGAACGTATGCGTCTTCTGATCGTTAGGGACGAAATCAGGCATGTCCAGATCGCCGTTGCCGGCACCCAACGCGCTAAGCCTGCTCTTATAGCCATTGAGCTGCGTTTCCGCCGATTGAAGGTTCGTCTGCAAAACATCCGCGCCCCCGCCGGCTTCAGGATGGCCGCCCGGTAACCCACCGCCGGCTCCAGCCGCCGTGCCCAGCTTACCTTGTACAATAGCGGCCACCTGCGCCTTGGTCTGTAGTCCGCTGATCGCCTGTGGCGTCCCATACCCTCCCGGCAATCTGAACACGCCTCCGAGCAGACTGTTGTTCTTCATAAAGTTCTGGAAAGCAGGAAACCGGTTTAGTACTCCCAGGACTCCCTGTTCCAGCTTATCCGGATTGCTCCACATCTCCTTATATACCCGTAGCTGTTGACCGTAGTAATAGACATCCCGCTTCATCCCCGCATACACGCCAGCTGCCGGGCCGCTCGTCATCCCATGCGCACTGAGATATTGCCCGATGAGCTGCTGCCGCTGCCGGATATACGCCTTTGCCGCATCCGCATCGTTCAGCCTCGCCTGCAATGCCTGTAACTGCGAAGCAGCGCCCTGTACCTTGCCAAGCTCGCCGGCGCCTCCACTCAGCAATTGCGGATTTTGTTTCACAAACGCCACCGATCCCTGCAACGAATCCAGGTAGGCCGGATAGGCCCCGCTAAAACCCTGCCCCTGCCGTCCGCTGTCTGTTTTGATCCGGCCAGCCAGGGCTTTGTAGTTTTCGCTGCTACCGGCAAAAAGCTGCCTGGCTCCCGCCGGATCCGTGGAGGCGCACTGCTTTTCCAGGCGATCCTCCCGTTGCGACATTTCCTGCAGATACCCCGCCGTCTGACCGGCCAGGCGGGTATTGAGCGCTGCGGTCTGCCGCCGGATGCGGGAGAAGAGGCGCCCGGAAAGATGTGCCGGCTTTCCCCCGGCCGTATCGCTTTGTTGTGCCGAGACCGGCCCGGCCGCCATAGTCAGCAAGATCAATAAGCCTATTGCCGATATTTTCAGGATGTTCATGCGTTAGCTTTAATTTACCACGTGGTATTGGTAGGTTTTGATGATATTCCCATTGAGGTCCTTCACATCCATGAGCCTTCCCATGGCATCGTACTCGAAATATGTCGTACGCCCGGCCGGGTCTGTCTTGCTCGTCATACCCGTGAGCGGGTCATACGTGCAAGTGGTGACAAGCGCCTTGGCTCCCACGAGCCCCGTTCGCAGCTTGTTCAATTCCGTCCGGAGCGTCAGATCGTCCGGCGGGTTGTCCAGCACGCTTTGATTGACCAGCCCCGCCACCGTGACCGCGTCGGAGCCCATCACCTCCGCCACGGGAAAACGATGATTATATCCCCAGAGATAATTGTAATTCACATTATTCGTCTGATGTTGGGAAACCAGGTCGATATTCGCATTGAAGGTCATCGCCACCTGCGGCGCATAATAGGCATCGGTATTCCCGGTAAAAGTGGAATACAGCATAGGCGCCGTCAGCTGCGTCTTCTCATAACCGGTTTGCTTGGCGACGGTCACCCCAGCAACATTGGTCAGGATAGAGTAATCATTTCGCGTCGCGTCTATCAGGTATTCATTCCCATCACTCTTGGTCACGGTGGAATATTTCTCTATCACGGGGTTATAGGCATTATTGGCCTGCAGCCAATACAACGCCTTATGCCAGACCACGGGGTCTGCACTTTCGGCCGAGTCCAGGCTGTTGATCCAGGCCGTCAATTGTGCGTTACGCGAGGAGAAGACCGAGCCCGATTGCGTACTATAGGTACTCTCGCAAGTATAGGAGTTCGCTATACTTGTAAACTGCGTTTCGTTGTTATAATAAGGCTGGTAGGGCTGCAAAGCCGTTAGAAGATTATCGTAACAGGTATTGTAGCTGCTTATGCAGTTATTCTCCCAGCTGGTGAAAGCAGAATCCAGCGCGTGCGTCCTCAAAGCCGGCGCCACGGGATAATCCAACGCATATTTTAAATAGGTGGTCTCGGTTTCGCCCTTGCTGTCCGTCCGCTTTATCCGGGTGGGATACAAATAATCGGGGTTATCGTAATAAAAATCGCTCTCATTCGACATTGGATTGGCCCCGTTCATATCCCAGCTCGTTTCGATAGTACTATTCAACAAATTATAGCTACATGGCAGGGAGCCGTGACTGACGCCATAGATGATCGGCAGCAGATAGACAGGTTGCGTGGGATCCGGCGTCGGGAGCTGTGTGCACCGGTAGCCTGCCGGGGGCAGTTCGTCCGTTGCCTGGGCGGTAAATGTTTGGAACGTGTACAGATCGTGTAGCTGATAATTGCTTACTGTTTGATGCAGCGGATAATACTGGCCATTGGCGTACCCATATTCCGTTTTTTGCTGCAGGAATACATCCGGTTCATTAGGCGCATTGCAATCATAAACATAGTCGGTTCGCCCGATATTGGTGGGCCCGATGTCCGTTTCCGTTACCTTCTGATAATAGAACTCATTGTTCAGCAGATCACTGGTGGGGGCAAACATACCAGCCTGCAGCGTCATCACCGCCGTCATAGTGCCCTGCTGTCCATTCACGTCCTGGCAATCTTCTCCATGCTGGACTATCGTAGCGACATAGGTGCCGCTCCGGAAGAAACCAACGCCGTCGGAGTAAGTATACTGCTTGACTAAGGAAGGAGCCGTCGAATTGCTGTTGTCATAGTGCGAGATCGTCTTTACCCGCAAACCCGGCGCCGGCCCCAGCGTATTATCGATCACCGGCTTGCTGTTGTAGTAGATGACCATCGGGCTTATAGAAAGCCCCTTCTTGTTAATCGTCAGCGTCCAATTGTAGCCGCCGGCTGGTAGCTCTACGCCGGTACTCATGCTGGACTGTGATCCGTCGAAATTTATTGGTCCGGCCGCCACGCCCCCGGTGAGGTTATAAAAGGTCAACGACGCAATGGTCCCCGTATATCCCAATGAACTCCAGGACGCCTGTAAGGACACGAATTGGTCCTGGTTGGTGATAAACGTACCGCCGCCAGTGGCCGGTCCGGTAAAACTGGGATCGTTACCCGGCCATGTTACCGTGGTAGTCGATGTATCATAGTCATCATAATATTGCCCTGTCACAATGTAATGGCCCGTCTGATTTTGCTCATAGCCAAATGTGGCATACCCCCCCGTGGGATACGTGACTTTGGTAAGCATGTTGTATTGACTATAGGCCATCGCCGGCGTCCGGTTCGCCGGCGAATATGTGCTGTTGACGATATCGCTGGTCGTAAACAGCATGACATTGCCCGTTTGGCCATTGTAATACCCATAGTAATCTACGCCGTGTGTGTTGGGTCCCGCGTTGGTTCCATTGGAGGAGCCCCCGTCTATGTATTGGAACTGGTAGCGCTGGATCGTTGCCGGATCCACACCGCCTCCGTCCCCGGCGGCAGGTGTCGTAATATCGACTTCCGCCAGGCTCAATTTGCCGGTTACATAGGAGTGCTGTAGAGAAAAACTCTTGTGATTGGCCGTCACTCCGTCGGACAAGGATATACTGCCAAGCGAGTAGACCGATCCGTCGTTGTTGAAAATATCTGTTCTTGGCGTCCCGTCGGTATTAAACCCGATGTAGGTATTCCTGTACTGGATACCGGCCAGCTGCTGACTTTGCACATAGTCGCCGTTGGAGGCCGTTTCGGTAAGCGTTTGAGGATCGGTTACTGTCACGGAACTGCCCGAGGGCAGGGTTACCGTATATATTTCGGAATAGACCGGCGGCACATTATAGGTGTACGGATTATACGAATAAGAAATCGTATCCGTAAGATCGGCGCCCACTATCCGGGTAAGAAAATAGGCGCTCGCATGGTCGGGAACATAGTCCGCTCCCCTTAGCTGATGATGATGCCGGGTCTCGATGGTCGTAAAGACGTATTGGTCTCCTTTTTCATTGGTGAGCGTAAATCCCCCCGTTTGGCCTCCTGTCACCTTGATCTTCTGATAGGGCAACATATAGGCCTGCCCTTGCATCATAATAAACTTTCCGCTCAGCCCCGGCGCATTGAACACATAGATATCCGGTTCTCCATCGATCATCCCCAACGCCATATTCTGCGCCACCGTTTGTTTATTCGAGATCATATTGATGCTTACGTAGTTATCATAATCATTGCCGATGACATGCGGATCCTGATGGTCTACGCGGCTCTTGACGATACGGGTGATCACGCCCCCGCCCTGCACACTCCAGCCAAGACCGACATAGCTCGCCACCTCCGCCGGTTTAAAGCCATTGTAGTTATAACTCAGGCCGATCGGCACATCCAGGTTACGGGTCTTGATCTCGTAGACAGGCACCGAAACATCCGCCATCCCGCTGTACAGTGTCACTGGCAACACTGTATTTTTCACCATGGCTTCGGCTTCAGGCGACTGGGACAACATGTCCGGCTGATAGATCTCGTTGGAGGCGGTCGGGTTATCGACGAACGCAAAAGGGTGGAGTGTCTTGTTAGCGCGCCCCAGTAAGGGTTGAGCGAACGTTCCCGTGAGGACAAGGCATAACAAAGCCGTCCCGCATAAAGCTGGAATTTTTGGCATAAAAGAAAATGTGAAGCGATTAGGAATCTACCCCGCCGGTGAGCCGCGGAATGTAAACAGTACTATGTTGAGGGAATAAAAAAGCCGGACTGTGGCATGTCTGCGGCGGGGCGCATAGGCCCGCACGCGGATAGGTGTTTAACATTCTCATGTGAAGGTCAGTTAGGTTTTGGAGTATGGAGACAAAGTAAATTAAAACTTTTTTTAATCCCGGAAAAAAATATTGCTGAAAAAAAAAAGCAGGCAATCCGTAGAGGGCCTTGCCCCGCTGTGTCGTTATACGTATAGCCGTTGCTGAAAGCCGAATAACCGTGTAGAAAAATTGAATGGACGTGATCCCCCAGATTAAACATTTTCAGGGGTAATTAATTCGCCGGTTCCGGGAACCCCGCCCTCCCGCATTCTGCGCCTGTATAATAGCAGAGATGATCGCCGTCTGTGGTATCGCCCCCGAAACCCGTGTCGCCAATACCGTCCGCCCATTGAAATAGACCATCCGCAGTCCATGGCGATAGTCCTGCGCTAAGATGGACTCCTTGAAACCAGGGCCGGGAGCGGCCGCCGCGCCGGAGTGTGCCCCGGCCGGCCGGGAGGCGTTGGGATTCGCCCGCGTCCCATGCCCGATGACCACGGCCAGCTGTTTCCCGGACATATACAGAGCCTGCGATAGCCGCCGGCAGATATTGGCCGGTAGCGAATCGACCCCGGTGCCGGCATGACAGCCGTGGATCTCGACGACCGCGTCGTAGGAAAAATGCGAGAAATCGATCTCTTCGATGGAGGCCATCCGCGAGCTGTTGTGCAGGTCGCCACCTTCCGCGTCGGCGAGCACCCGTGCTTCTTCCATATGCTCCCTGCTCTCGAACAGGCTGGTACGGTATTGTACGTTGCCCCGCGTCATCGTGGCCCCGATGCGGTCGTCCCGCGAATGCGACAGAAAGTCCACGGAGCGGATCACCAGCCGCTGCCTGTTGATGCTATCCACGATCTGCCGGGCATTGTCGAAATAGATGCGCCGCACGACCTGCCGGCTGGCCGTATCCCGCTCGTACTCGGCCACCAAATTGGCCGCCGCATACTTAAAAGCCGAATTCTCGGCCGCCGTAAAGCAATTCGCGATAAAGATCAGCCGGACATAGGCCGTGGTATCGGCCGGGGAAGACCAGGAAGCCCTGGAGGACTGGGCCGTCTGGGCGGTCTGAGCAGTCTGGGCGTCCACCCGGCCACCGGCAGCAAAAGAAGCAAAAGCGATCAACAAAACCAGAGGATTCCTGCGCATAAGGACTAAATTTCAGCCCTGCGAATTTAGGATATAAGTGCATTAATCCGTCGGACCGGCAACTTATTTCGCCTCAAGATCGCCTGCAGCGGTCCTATCTAGAATAATATTTAGAACGCTCTAATTGGGAGTGGTCGTCAGCACCAATTGGCGGCCGTTGTCGTCGAAGAAGATAATTCGCCATAAAGTTGGGTTGGCCTGGTTAGGCACGTCTGAGTTGACATAGGTGCCATAATAATGGACCGAGATGGTCGTGTCGGAAGGGTCCCGGTAGACGACCATGTTGATGATTTTGTTTGTTATATCATTAGTGGTTATAACGACGTTATAATTCGCGCCGTTGAGAAACTCACTGCCGGTGTTATCATTATTGAAGGTAAAGACTTCCGGATCCGCACTGCTGTCGTACTCGTTGGTCCAAAAGGCTTGTTGCGCCTGAACTTTGGGGATATAAATTGATTTAGGCCTTAGCAGAACTTTGCTGGGAAATGGGACGGCAAATGGTTTTACCGCCAGAACTGTATAGGGGACGGAGGCCGATTTGCCGTTTTTGCTTGTGACGATCATTTGTGTTGCGCCGGCGGCGACGCCATTGGGGACGCGGGTTGTCACGGTACCCTGATAATTGGTGTCCAACGGCGCTTTAATGCCGCCAAAGGTAATGCTGGCGACGCTATCGATGTTGCTCCCTTGTATCAACACCGGCCAGCCGGCGGGATTGTTATCGGGTAGCACGCTTGTTATAACGGGCGCGGGCGGCGTAGGCAGGACAGTGAAGCTTGCCGTCGTACTTGCCGAGGCTGTGCCTGTCGCGACGGAAATTGTACCGGAGCCGGCGCTGGCGGGAACCAGCGCTATGATATTACTTCCGTCGAACATGAAAAATGCCTGAACGCCACCGAATTCTACTGAAGTTACGTTAGACAGATTACTGCCGGCGATCGTTACGCTGCCGTCGGCGGTATCGCTTGTTGGGGCAAAGGAGGTGATGGTTGGGGTCGGGGTCGGGGTCGATTGATCTTTATGACAACTGATGAACAGGGGTATAAATAGGAGGTAATATATCTTTCTCATAAACTTAGGTTTTTATAAGGGAGCTTATCGATTATACTTTCGAGAACTGTTTTTAAATGTTTGATGTCGCCTTTTGCACCTTCAGAAATTGTTCCCGCCTTGTCAAGAACCACTGAGATATTGGTGTTTGGGGATTTCCCGTTTAGATAATCCATCAGGGGAGCTCGCACGCTGCTATTAAACTGGTCATACAGCGCAGAGTGGATATTATCAACAGTCTCAGAAAGCGATTTTATCGTGATCGGGTCGATCCCCGCCAGATCTTTTAAGCCCTGTAATAACTCTCGTTCCGAATCGTATAGTGCTCTATACGATTTGTTGTATTGATTGATGTTATGAACTAACGAGTCTATCGCTGTCTGATTTCCCTGGAGTACCGCGTTTGTTCTGTCGCCAATGACGTCCGTCAGGTTTTCCGCGTCATAAATGTATGCGTACATTATGGAGTAAAATCTGGCGCAAAGGACTTTGGTGGCGGCGACCCGGGCCGAATCTTTGTCGAGGTATACGTCCAGTGTGGTGTTATATTTCGGTACTTTAAATGAATCCGACTTCAATTTCAAATAATTTGAGATATCGGGGTCGATCCTTATGATCTGATCTTTTTGGACTTTTGTATAGACCAGCTTACCGTTAAAAAAGCGTGAGTTGGTGACATCTGTTTGGTACCTTATCGTGGCAGATCCATCGAGTAGCTTATCCTTGTCGTTCCTGTCGATAAATGCAATTGACACATCATAGGTGTCGGGGGGCGGAGGGTGTTGAAGAAAATAATATCCGCCATACATTACCAGGGCAAAGACTACAACTGGCCCCCGAAGAATTAGGGAATACCGGAGGTTTTTTTTTGTCAATACGGCATAAGACTTCATTACATAGAACAGCATACTTGAACAAAACAACCCGAGGGGGATCAGGATGATGAAATATAAGAGAGCCCTGTCCGGCCCGACGAGGCTATTGCCATAATACATAAATAGAAACGTGACGATCAGGGAGACCAGGAAAAGGCCTCCGCCGAGTAGTATCCATTTTGTCTTAGACATGCTGTAGGCGCCGGGTTTATGGCGCCGGAGTCAATGTAGAGCATTTTAGCTGCAGGCGGTACGTGAAAAACACGGTATTTTATAAAAACCATAACCATATGAAACGTTCTCAGGTTAAAGGAGTTCGCCTATGATAGTTATGAGCAGCCGATAGCTCTTTTGGGCGGGTATAAGATTCGGCATATTCGATCCCAGCGAATTTTTTAGCTCCGTCATTTTTGCATCTACCAGATCGGGATTATCGGATCGAAAGGCGGTAAAAAGAGTCAACAACATTAGTGAAAACACCTAATTTAAAAGCCCCGCACGAGGCGGGGCTTCTTTGCCGGCTGGATGGTCAGCCGGCGATCGCAGTGCTTTTGAAGTGCAAAAACGCTTTGATCAGGTTCGTTGCGGCTTTAACTCCCAAGCCATGAGGCGCGAATAAAATGAAATTCCAGTTTCATGCTGTACTCCTTACAGTTCACCCTTGCGGGTGGAGTTGACGACCCTTTCGGGGTTGAGCCAGACGTTGGCTCCGGCACGACTGCCGTAGGAAATCTCCGCCTTAAACGAGCAGCCATGATGGGGTTCCCGGGCACCGGTAGCCCCGAAATACCGTGTTTTTCACGTTTTTTTCACGCCCGGGAATACTTACTTTGGTCTGAAGAGATTTCACCATCATTTTATGGACATGCAAACCTATCGCATCAGGGGACTCGACCTGAAACTGGACGACTCCGTGCAGAAAACGTGCGAGACGTCGAACGCCACGTCAAGCAGCACGCGAAGCGTGCTCTATGTCCTGGTCCTGGTTTGCATCCTGGCGATCGTCTCCGTGGTCAACTCGTACGAATGGGGTGGTTTTTCCAACTGGACCAGCTTAAGGACGCAAAAAAATGTCGGGGATATAAGGGCCATATTTCAAGACATGACGGATAAACACGGCATGAGACAGGAGTATCTGGACTCGTTGATCAATGTATTCAATCTGGAGCAAATCAAAAAACGTCTTGACAACAATATCCATAACGAGATGGAGAACATGCACCTGGTTAAAGTGCCTGTCCTTGGGAACGCATTCGACCTCAATGATCTGGGATTCATTGGGGGGATAACGATCTATATCCTGATGATGATCGCTCGATTCACGCTACGCAGGGAGGCCAGCAACCTGGAGATAGCCTTGCGTTCGATCACGGAGCGCTATCCCGACGAAGCTAACGTGGGAGATTTTACAGCTTACCTCGACGAAAATGAAGCACCGGCGCTGAAACAAGGATACAACCGCCCAAAGCTATTGACAGCTGTCAATTTTATCCGCCGCCAGCATCATTACAATTTTTTATCGATGAATGAAATATTCACGCTACCCCCGCTCGAGGTCACGGAAGGAAAACCTGAACTGACAAAAGGCGAGAAATTGGTGATGTCGCTATTCTGGTTCCCTTCGATCGTCTATTTTGTTGTAGTATGCAACGACACCCTGAGCATCTCGGAAGGCTGGGGCATCAGTAAGGCAAATACGCTCCTTCTATGTGTCACCGAGGCATTCTTTCTTATCTATATCGTACGCGCGTCGATCAGATGTACCCGGTTAAAGAACATCATCCACTCGCTCTATGCCGATTTCAAAGACAATGGATATCGCTATAACCAATAATTTTCTACGACATGAAAAACGTCCTGCTTCTTATTTTGAGTCTTTATGCCGGGCTGCCATGTTTCGCGCAGACAAAACCCGCTCAGCATCCTGCCCACCATTACGAGCATCATTCTGTATATCATCATCCTGTGCATCACAGTGCCCCAAGGTCGGGACAACCTCCCGGGCACAAAGAAATGGGCGGAGAACACAACGGCACCATTCCCCCGACTAAAACTACACCGCCACCGAAGAAACCGTAACATCTGGGTTATCGTGCTTGCCGGTGGTCACTTCAGTGCACCAGCCTTACATCCTACTCAATATGCTGCAAACTAAACCCATAATCATAACTGATCCTTCCTTGCACATCAATATTTTGTTGCCAGGCAAGTTCATCATGACTTACATTCACAATATCGGCGGTTTTTAAATGGCCGAGTTTAGTGGTGACCGTTTCAATAGCAAAACGTTCACTCAAAGTAAACAACTCCATATCCGGATCACCATTGGAACAGAGTAGTCGCTCTCCGCCAAAGCCTTCGAATTCTTCCTCCTTCACTTCCAAATAGCCCGACTCCGAAAGCAGATCATAAATACTTCCGTAATGCTTCGGAACGGGCCCATGTTGAATAGCCACATAGGTCAATCCCGTTATACTGAATCCGGTTTTGCTGTAATGAAAGAAGTCGGCATAAAAAGGAGCTTACAGGAACCCGGTAGCCATTATAATTACCAGGGCTTTTTGTGCCAAAAATCCTTTCTTCGTAAATGCTTTCCGACCGATCCCAGCCTGATAGCTTAGTAGAAACCTTTTTGTTGATACGATCCAGCTCATGCGACTCCAATTCGTTGCTGCTAAGTTCGATAAGTTTCTTAAACTCCGCGGGGTCCCTTGCCAGCTGGATCAGGCGGCCTGTTGTTATACTTGGCATTTCACCATTTTCATAGTTGCGATAGACATTCGGCCCGAGTCCCAGTATCTCGCTCATTTTGGAAGCATTCAACCCATATTGATCCCGGATCATCTTGACTTCATCAACAAAGGGTATTCCATATTTGCTTCGGTAGTGGTTATGTATTTGCGCCTGGTTAAGTTCATCGAGTACCAGGGTCGTAAATTCTTCCCCGGTTTCATTGTCTATCCACGTATGGTAAATAATCTCAAAAGGCTCCTTCCTGAACTCAAATGTTGCAGGCCGTCTTATCAGGCTAATATTAATCATAATTTCACTTTTAGAAACAATTTCAACTCTCCATTTCTAATCTCGAATAGTAGTACCTTCACCCCTTTCTCAACCTTCTCACTATGACACTCGATCGCTTGATCATCCACCAGGTCATCCGCAAACCCGCCCCCGCGGGAGGCTTCGACTTAGTCGTCTCTAACCGCCCAGTGGACCTGGACACGAAAGCCATCAACTTCGTGAATGAGCTCAATAACCGTTATCGGGGGATCAGGCAGTCGAACGGCCATTTCCGGACCAGCGGCAACCCGTTTTTCACGCAATTCCAGGACTACCACAAAAAAAACGAAGAATCCAGTTTCGTGCAGTTCACAAGGGAGACCATGCAGGAGTTGAAACAGGCGATGACGGGAACAGCCGCAAAAGACGGTTACCTGGTCTTTGCCGATTACACCGATGATGCCCGGTTTATTGGCGTCTTCCTCATCCGGAACCGGCAGGGCAACAAGCTCGAAAAGGCCTCGCACGATAAGACGTTCAAAATAAACGAGACGGAACACGTTGATTTCGAGCATCTGGCGATGGCCTGCCGGATCAATATGGAGCGATATGCGAGCAAAATGACGCCCTATCTTACCTTTATCAATACCCGTGGCGCCGATTCGGAATTCTTCACCACCTGGGTGGGTGTCGGTCCCCTGATCAACAACACCCAGGACACGCAGAGTCTGCTGAAGATTTTAAAAGCGCTGCCGCCGCCGGCGGGGGAGGACAACAAACCCATGGAACCTACCGTGCTTCTGAACAAGGTCTATACGCATATCAGGAACAGCCCTCGTGGCGCGGAAGTGGATCTCCAGGACCTGGGCCGGACCTTCTACCAGGATGAGAACGCCCTCGTCGGCTATGCCGAGCAGCATAAGCTGGCCCTGAATCATGTCTTCAGACCGGACAATGTGGTGCTGCGCAAATTTGTCAATATCAAGGTCAAG
>Ga0210396_10002201_pt1 | contig 20091 bp, 15 predicted proteins | sample IncBWH17OmetaG_FD_155466 | JGI IMG/M metagenome (GOLD analysis project Ga0210396, IMG submission 155466) | Forest soil microbial communities from Barre Woods Harvard Forest LTER site, Petersham, Massachusetts, United States - Inc-BW-H-17-O ... | reverse complement strand
TCCCCCTTCTTGTTCAATAGGTTATTGAAAAGCCACCCTTATCCGGTGGCTTTTTTCATTCCGTTAGCCTGGCTCAGAACACTATGCTCTATGTTTTGATGATCTCCTGTAATGCCGCATCCAGCCGTTCATAGCGAAACCGGAAACCGGTTTCCAGCAACCTGGCAGGGGCCACCCACCGGCTCTTGAGCAGCAGTTCGGTCTCGGTGCCGGCTACCCACGCGGCCAATCGCAAAAACCACGCTGGAGCAGGCAACCCCATAGGCGTATGCGTAAGCCGGCGCAGGAGTTCCATAAAACGGGTGTTGGTCTCCGCATCCGGCGCGGATAGATTATATACGCCTTCCAGTGCGGGCCGGTCGAACAACCACTCGATGGCGCCGGCGATGTCTTCGACATGCACCCAGCTGAACCGTTGCCGTCCATTGCCCTGCCGTCCGCCCAGACCAAAACGCGCCAACCGCAGGTACGGCACCATGACGCCGCCGTCGCCCAAGGCGATAGCCGTTCGCAACGCGATCTTGCGGGTAAAAGGTGTACGCTGCGAAAAGAAACAGCTTTCCCAACGCTTGCATACTTCCACGGAGAAACCTTCGCCGATCTCGCCCGTATATTCATCCTGCGGGCGATCTTCCGCATGCCGGTAGATCGTCGCCGAGGTGATGTTGATCCAAAGTTTGGGTGGCACCACCGACCGCCGGATGGCCTCACCGATGGCTTGTGTCGAATCGGTACGGCTGTCGAAGATGGCTCGCCGGTTCCGGGCCGTATACCGGCAATTCACACTGCGCCCCGCCAGATTGACCACCAGGTCCACCGATTCGCCGGCCCATTCCTCCACATGACGCCCATCCCAATGCCGGTAGCTGATCGAATACCCCTCTTGAGCCGTTAGCGGTTTACGGCCATAGGTATTGTTGGCCGCCCCGCTGTCCTGACGGCTCAGGATGATGATCCGGTTGTCCCGGCCCCAGCGGGCGGCCAATGCCTGGCCGATAAATCCGGTGCCCCCGGCAAGGATGATGGTTTTGTTTTTCATATCTTTCTTTCTAAACGTTCAATAAATATTGAAATATCGGCTCCAAATAAAAGCCGCATAACGGCTTGAACTTTTTGACCTGGTGAGGCCGCGCGAGCCAATGACTCAGGACTTCCCGCTAAATAGCTTGACCAGGCTTCCCAGGAACCAGTGCTCATCGGCCTTGATCATCGTATCCAGGAGCTTATCGACCTGTTCGCTGAACTTCCGGATATTGTTGATCGTATCGGTAAAGGTCTTGACGGATTTGTCCCGCTTGTCACCTTCCACTTCGCTGAGCTCTTTCAATACCGGCAACATCGTATCCAGCTCCCGTTTCTTGCGTTCCCTGACGATCTGCCGCGCCACCTTCCAGATATCCTTCTCGGCGGAAAAGAACTCTTTTCTTTCCCCCGGGACGATGACCTTTTGCACCAATCCCCAGTCAATGAGCTCCCGCAGATTCATATTCGCATTCCCCCGGCTGATCGCCAGTTGCTCCATCACGTCCTCCGCACTCAACACATCGGGACTCACCATCAGGAGCGCATGGATCTGAGCCATCGTCCTGTTAATGCCCCAATTCGTCCCTAATCTTCCCCAATCCGCTATGAATTTCGCTTTTGCTTCGGCCAGTTGCATGACCCAAAGGTAGAAATATTTTCTGAACTTTCAAATAATATTGAAACTAGTTTTTCGGACAGGTGTACTTTTTATCCTCCTTGATCTTCCACCCTTTACCCGGGCGGACGACCAGCGCCAGGTAAAATCCTCCCTGCTGCGTCCGGTCTTTCGAGAAGAGATCGGCCCAGTTATGTACCCCCAATAGCAAGGGCCCGGCCTTAAAAGCCCCGCCTACCCAGACATGGCCACTGGTAGTCACCTGCACGGGAAGATAGCCGCCGAGCGATTTCGTCTCCCACCGCGGCGTCACCGCCAGCAGCGTGAGGTCCTTGGTAAACAACATGGACCCCTTGTTACTACCGCCAAGGTTCAGGGTCAGATCGGCGTTGACAGCGAAATGCTGCGGCAATAGGTGGTCGACATTGAAATTGAAGCGCGTGGGGTTATAGATGCGGAATTTCCCCTTGGGGACGGAGATCGAATTCACGATCGTCTTCAGACTGTCGTTGAACTGAGCGAGCGTGCCGACATTGTCGAACTTATAGTTCAGCTCCTGATCCGTTGCATCGTTATTGGGATTGGCGGCAGCCCTGCTTTGGGTGCCATAGACGTAGACATTCTCGCCCACATCCAGCAGGGATGCGCCGAATTTCCAGGTATATTCATAATAATCGTCGGGATCGCCAAAGATCTGTACATATTGCGGTTTCACGAGGTATTCGAACCCGATGTCTACGGACGCGCCACCCTGGGTATGCGTCAAAAGATCATGCAGGTTCTTTCCCGTGCTGTGGTCGGTATTCCACGTGTCGTAATTGGACGAATAGCCATATTTGGCATTTCCCGCGGCAACCGAATAGACCGTGTAGGAATTTTGTACCGCGCGGCTCACCGTACCGCCATTCAACTGCCCATAGATGCCGGAGATGCCCCGCTGCGCCTTCAACGTCACTCCGCCGTTCAGCCGCCCCTTCTCGTCATCCCACAGCGTCCGGCTGTAGGTCCCGTAGAGTTCCAGCCAGGTGCTGCTGGCCAATTCACCCTGGAAGGTGGTGCCCTGGTTGATATTGAAGAACTGGTTCATATTGGCGACGGTATCATTGTAGTTGAATTTCCCCGTATTGGCGTTGACATATCCCCGCAGATTGGCGCCGAAGGAAATGGCTTGTTTACGCCCCAGGTTCAGGCGTACATTCAACAGATGGACGTTGAAGTTCACGGCGGCGTACCGCTTGATATCGCCGTTGGTCCAGTGATAGGCCACGGTATCCTGGTGATGGAGATAGGAAAGATTAGTGAGACTGACCGCATTGGTGGTGTTCTTGAGCTGCGTGGAAAAGATCGTGACATCCCAGGGGTAGGGGGTGCTCAGGATGGAAGCGGGGTTGTCGGACACGGTGAGCGCCCCCGCATAGGAAGACCCTTTAACAGCTTGATAGTCCTGCGCATTGCCCTCCAGCGTACAGATTAACCCGATAACAACCCCCAGTGAGCCGATTTTCATGAGTTTGATTTAAGTAAGTGCCATTCACTTATTTCAGAATGGCTGACCATGCGTCTGTTTGATCAAAAATGAAACCAGTTTCGGGAAAGGCCTTAACGAATATAATAAAAGATTCGTTCGTCGTTCGCTGCTAAACCAGCGTTGGAGCAGCCTACCCATCCATAAACGCCTGCCGAACTGCCGGTTCCACCTGTCCGTGTACTCCTGTTCCAGTTCATAACGGGCTATTTCTCCGGTTAAAAAGGATACGATACAACGAAATGCGATCTTGCTCCCGTGCAACGCCATGCTCATCCCGTTTCCCGAAAGGGGCACGGCCATGCCGGCTGCATCGCCTACGAAAAGGATATAATCTTCCACCTGGGTCTTGCGCTCAAAACTGATCTGCGAGATCGTCACCGGCTGCTCAAATACCCGGGTGGCCTGAGAGAATATTTTCTTTAGATACGGGTTCTTCTGCAGGATGGTTGTTTCCATTTCCCGGATCGAATTACCGCTGATCCTAAGGTTCTCCGCTGTAGTCATATAGCAAAGACAATACCGGTCGTCTTCGATCCGGGAGATGCCGCAATACCCGTTTGGGAAGTGATGCAGCCCGATGAGGTCTGCTGGCCAATCCCCTGTAACATGGTATTTTATGCCTATATAATTATTCAGTTTGTCCGATCTTTTCCGGGTGAACGCCCGTTTCCAGCGAACGTCCAGGTTGCTCCGTTTGCCAAAGGTCCCGCAGACCACCCGGGCGGCAAAATCCCCGGCGGACGTCTGGACAATAAAAGCCTGTTGCTGAAAACGGATGTCTGTTACGCGCGTGGATTCATGGAGGTCTACCCCATTTTGCCGCGCAATGACGGCCAGGGCGGCGTCGATCTTATACCGGCTGATGCCAAAACCGCCCAGCGGGAGTTCCTGCTGCAGCGACCGGCCGTCGGGGGCCGATAAGACCAGGGAGCGGATCACCGGCAGGTTCCAGTCACTCAACGGTAACCCGAGCTCTTCCAGGAAATTCCAGCTTTCGAGGCTGATATATTCGCCGCATACCTTATGAAAAGGATAGGTCTCTTTCTCAAAAAGGGCAACCCGGTATCCGGCCTTGCCCAGTTGGATCGAAAGCGCCAGTCCGGCCAAACCACCCCCTGCTATAATGACATCATACATAATTCTTCCTCCTGACCACCAGCCACCGGAAGGCCCACTCCCAACCCACCCGGGCGTCGCCGATCTTCGCCGCCGCCAGCAGCCGGCCCCATTCCGCCCTGCTGAAGCCGCGCAACACCGACAACGGCGCGTCGTTCTTCACCAGGTACGACCCCGAAAAAACAGCCGTCAACAGCCGGATGGCATAATAGGCCAGCCGGTGACGCTGCAGATCGTTGATAAACCATCCTATGTCTGCGTTCGCTTCCATCCACTGCAGCATACCGGGTAGCTCCGCATCGGTAAAATGATGACAAAAAAGCGAGGAAAAGATGATATCCGGCCGGCCGTGGGAAAAGACTACCTCCCGGTAATCCGCACACACCCATTCCGCATTGTCCCCTATCCATCGCCGTTTTGCCACGGCCACGCAATGGGCATTGTTGTCGACGCCGGTGACCTCCGCGGTTATTCCCCGCCGCCGGCACCACCGGCTCAGCACCCGTAAATTATCACCGCCGCCGCACCCGATCTCGCAAATGCTCACCCGCCGCCGGGCGCCGATCAATTGTTTCAATCCTTTTTGACTGATCGCATGACCGCCTAACCAGGTATTGATAACATCCAATTCCTGCATGTTCTTTTCAATATCCGCAAAAGAGATATCGTCCCGGTCCAGCAATTCCTTCGAGCTGCTCCGTTTTGAAAAATCGACCATACGAATAGGATTGTGTTACAAAGCCTCCGCAACAAAAGTTTCCATGGTAAGACCGGGACCAAAAGCCGCCCCGAATATACAATTTGCCTGGCGTTGCTCCAGATTTTCCATCAATTGTCGTAATACGAAGAGAATAGTGGGTGAAGACATGTTCCCATACTGCCGTAAGATCGCATAGCTGGGGTCCAGCTGGCCATTAGAGAAAGAAAGACTTCCGGCGATGGCATCCAGGATCCTTTTTCCGCCCGGATGGATACACCAGGCGCCGATCTGCTGCCGGCTGATCCCGCTTTTCTCCAGCGCATGACCCACGAGGGTGGAAAAATCTGCGCGGATGAGATCGGTGACATAACCCGTGAGCGTCATTTGAAAACCGGTGGAGGAAAGCCCCCAGGTCATGGCGCTTTTTCCCTCGGGAACGATCTCGGAATAGAAGCCCTTTAGTCGTACACCGGTCCCGCCGGCGTCGGGAACGTCGTCGGATACCACCAGCGCCGCCGCGGCGCCGTCGGAGAAAAGCAGACTCGACAACATATTGTCCAGGGTAGGCTCCTGCTGAAAATGAAGCGTACACAGTTCCGTACACACGATCAACACCTTCGACCCCGGGGCGGCGGCCAGGGCATGCGCGAGCTTCAAGGCATGCACCGCGGCATAGCAACCCATAAAGTTGACGGATGTACGAAAAACATGCAAGGGCAGGCCAAGCGCTTCGACCAGCTCCAGGTCCAGCCCCGGCGCACTCATACCCGTGCAGCTCACGGTGATCAGATGCGTAATGGTGGGAATGGCATGTCGTTCCCCGAGACAGCGATGGATCGCCTTCAACGAAAGCGCTGCCGCATGTTCGCGGTACCAGCGCATGCGTTTTTCCAGCGAAGGGAATGGCTCCAGGTTCTCCGTGGGTGGATAGAATTGCCATTGGTCCGCCGGCAATGAATAGTCGGGCACCACCGAATAGCGTGTATCGATGCCGCTTTGTTGGTACAACGCCTTTAATTTTCTCGCCGTATCCTTTTCCCATCCGTAGATGCGTTGCATAAAAGGCAGGATGTGCTCTTGCCGGTGCTGATGCGCAGGGACGGCCGTTCCAATGGAAATGATGGTGCTCAAGAACGCTGTTTTAAGTGTAATTCTGCAAAGATGGAGCCAGCGGCTCAGGACCCGACGATCAACACCGCGATAAACCCTGCGTTGGTACACACCGAAGCCAGCAGGTTCATCCGCATGGTGTTGGCAAAATTGGCCTGCGACGGATCCCGCCATACCCTGACGGCCCATATGAAAAAATAAACGATCACCGGTAGCATACAGGTTGCCAGTATCAAAAATTCCTTGAGTTCAAGATAGGTAAAATATAAATAATGAGAAAGCACGAGGAATGCGAGCCCGTACAGCACCCCCGAAAAGATAAAGCTACCGCGGAGACCCAGGACCATGCTTAAGGTTTGGACCCCGTCCCGCCGGTCGGCTTCATGCTGATAGATCTGTGTCAACGGATAAAAACCACCCAGCAGCAGCGAACAGGCGGCCATGGCCTCCACTGGATACTGCATGTTTTCCGCCAGGGCGCTGGCAGGATGACTACCCTGGAAGACCACAAAAAAGATCAACGCCCCCTGGCAAACGATCACCGTGAGCCAGCCGGCAAAAGGATATTTCTTCAACCGGATACCCCGATAGCTATAGGCGCGCGAGGCGAGAATATAAACCGCCAGGCCTGCCAGGAAGTACCCTCCGAGGATCGCCCCCAGCGCCAGCGCGACCAGGTCCATCACCAGGGTGACCACAAAGAGCCGGCGCGTCGGCTGCGGCGGATGTTCCAGACCGCCGATGGGCGTCGTGTCCCGGTCCATATAGCTGTTATACCCATTGCTGGCCGGATAGACCAGCAGATGCAGGATGACAAAGATCAGGATCGCCCTGGTCCAATCTTTTTCGACTACCTGGCTAAGCGCAAACCAATACACCGGCATCAGGAAAAAAGAGAACGGCAGCCGCAACAGCCGCAGGGTGGAGGAGTAGGTTCTATTCATTGGAGCGAAGTTTCGGTTATGGGGATAGGTTTATAGCGCAAAGTGAGCTGTTCATATACGATCCTGCACCAGATCACGATCCCCATGACGGCCTTGATCCCATAGGGCCGGATAAACCCATTGCGGACCGGCGCCGGTACGAGATCGGAGATCGACATCGATATCAGCAGGAAGGCGAGGATCAGCAATACCCGGTTCACGGGATCGGAAGCCTGCGAAAAATACCAGATGCCGATGCCGCTCATGACGATGATATAGGTGGGCGATTCGGCCTTGTGATTGAAGATGACCATCCAGATCAACGCACTGGCGAGATACAACATGCGGAAGGTAAGGTCCTCATATTTGCGTATATGTATCAACGGTAGCAGGAATAACATCAGCCCTGCGAGCGCCACGGCATTTTTGGAAATGTTCAGGGTGAACCAGGTCTCCATTAACCCCATCACCGAAAGCCCTATGGAGGCGGAACGGTCGTCCTGCAGCAGATGCAGCCAGCTTTTATACAGGAATAGCAACTGAGACCCGCTGACCACCGCCAGCGGCAGGATGGCAAAGAACACCATCCAGAAAAGCGACCAGCCCATCAGCTTGAGCTTATCGGGGTAGAAAAGATAGAACACGAATGCCAGGGCGCCGTAGATTTTAATATAGAACGAGAAAACAATGCAAAGGGTTGACAGCATATAGCGTCGTCGTTCCGCCAACGCGAAGGCCAGCACGATAAGCCCCGCCATCAACCCGTTGCTTTGCGTATTTTGGATGGACAACAGCATTTCCAGCACACAGAACAGCAGGATCCAGCTTTTCTTTTCCGCGGTCAGCCCGGGCAGCAGCCGCACTCCGGCATACAGGCAGAGGGCGTTGATCAGGTTCCACAGCACGAGCCCGATCACATCCGGCATCCACGACAACAGCCCGAAACAAAGGGCGAATGCCGGGCTGTATTTGTACAGGTCCCAATGATCTTCCGGGAACAGTTGGTAGATGTCCCGGCCTTGCAGCAGGTGATAGAAGGAGAATTTGAAGATGCGGAAATTGTTGTAATCGATATAGGGCCGGCCGCCGGGTATATACACCTTGGGTCCTGCCAGCAGTCCCTGTGTCGCAGCGAGAACGGAGATCAGGATATAAACGAAAAAGACGATCGATAGGCTCCTGGTATGCCAGATCCGCTGCAGAGTAGTCTTGGTCGGGTTCATACGTAGTTTGTTAGTAGGTCGCCATACCCGCGCAATCGCAGGCTGTCTCTACGGAGACATGCAGCAGGGCGGCAAAATGCCGGTAAAAGCCGATGCGATCCTGGCGATTTCTGATCATTTCGGGGGCTTTGCTTCGACATTCCTCCCCTCCGTTGATGATATTGATGGTCATGCCGAACCCGGGCTGACGTCCCAGCTGCCGGTCTTGCGTGCCGGGCATCCATTTCCCGCAAACGACGTCGTGACACGACGGTTTGGGCCGCTGTTCCCGCATCCAGAACCACAACGCTGCCTGGAAGGCGACGACTCCGTCGTGGCTCACCAGCTCCGGTTGTTGCAGTAAGGGTAGTCCCAGATCGGCGCCGGCCTGCCCATAGTTATAGGCATAGCTTAGCTGTAGGGGGCCGCGTCCATAATAAGATTTGCCGGGAGCCGGGTGGTAAGGGCTCGTCCCGCCCGTATTGTAGACGGTGCAATGGCCGTCGGCGCAACCCAGTTCCTCGGTGTAAAAAAGCCCCCAGGCATACTCGCCGCCTTCGGACCCCGGTCCGCCATTGGTCGTTTCATGAGCACAATTGGCAAAAAAAGCAGCCAGCTCCCGTTTGCGTGTCTCCGGAGAACCTTCTCCGGCGAATAAAGGGAAGCTGGCTGCCGCCTTGATAAAGGCTTCGTAAGTATAAATAAGGTTATGATGCGGAAAGAATTGCTCGTATTGTTGTTTCGACAAAAGTGGTTGTTGGTTCGTTACAACGGACGAAACACCGGTATTGACGATCACCAATAGTAGCAAAAAGTAGTTCACCGCCCAAAACTAGGGAAAATTGGCCTCTTCCCCGGCGATGGTTACCATTTTTCGTCGCCTTCGCTTCGGTTGATCTTCAGGCCCAGATCTTCCGTGGGGTCCTTATAGACTTTTCCTTGTTCGGGCATCTTTAGTTCCCCGATATTCTTCCTGGGTGGCTTTTGAGGGCCGCCGGGACCGCGTTTGCCATCCGGCTGTCCGCCGCTTTGCTGATTTACGCCACGGCCCTGATGGCCGTTTTGTTGTCTGCCGCGTTGCGCTTCGGGACGTTTGTCAGGAGCGGCGCCGCCTGCGTTGCCGCTTTCGGGCTGATTCTCGGGGTGACTCGTATTAACGGGTGGCCGTACCTCGCTGGCGCCGAAACTTTCGCCCGGCATGGGTTCCAGCTGTTCCGCCGGCTGTTCCCGTTTTGGCGGGCGTCCGCCGTGGGCGTTGTTCCGTTGCCCGCCACCGGCCGGATTATTCCGTTGTTGATCACCCTGGTTCTCGGAACGACGACGTTGGCTGCCGTTGTTTTGCTGTTGTCCACCGGGGTTCCGGCGACCGTTACCCTGCTGCTGTCCGTTACCGGGCTGGCCCATCCGGCGTTGCCCGCCGGGGTTGCGGTTGTTACCGCCGTTGTGGTGACGGGCGGGATGGCCACTCCCATCGGGAGCGGCGGAAGCCACGCTTGGTACCGCGTCGACGGACAAACCACCATATAGCACATGTGGATGGTCTTCTACTACCGGGATCTGCCGGGTGATCAGCTTTTGGATATCCCGCAGAAATTCTTTTTCCTCCGCGTCGCAAAAAGAAAGCGCGATACCGCTGGCGCCGGCCCTGCCGGTCCTGCCGATACGGTGGACATAGGTCTCGGGGACATTCGGCAGCTCGAAATTGATCACATGCGTCAGGTCGTCGATGTCGATGCCCCTCGCGGCGATATCCGTCGCCACCAGGATGCGCGTATGCCTGCTTTTGAAGTTCACCAGGGCCCGCTGCCGCGCATTCTGGGATTTGTTGCCATGGATGGCCTCGGCGCGGATACCCGCCCGGGTTAGCCCCTGCGCTACTTTATCGGCCCCGTGTTTCGTCCGGGTAAAGACCAGGGCGGTAGGAACAGTGTCGTCTTTGAGAATATGCAACAGCAGACTGCGCTTATCCTTTTTATCCACGAAATACAAATACTGCTGGATCGTCTCCGCGGTCGAAGAAACAGGTGTTACCTCTACCTTGGAGGGGTTCACCAGGATCGATCCGGCCAGCTTCTGGATCTCGGGCGGCATCGTAGCGGAAAAGAAAAGCGAATGCTTCTTTGCCGGTAGTTTCGTCAGGATCTTGCGGACATCGTTGATAAAACCCATGTCCAGCATGCGATCGGCCTCATCCAAAACAAAATACCGGATGTGCCGGAGGTCGAGCAGTCGCTGATCGCACAGGTCGAGCAGGCGGCCCGGAGTGGCTACCAGGATATCCGTCCCCCGCTGCAATCCCTGTACCTGCGCTTGCTGCGGCACCCCGCCGAAGATCACCAGGTGTTTTAAACCGGTATATCGGCCATAAGCGGCAAAACTTTCATCGATCTGGATGGCCAGCTCACGGGTAGGGGTGAGGATCAGTGCGCGGACGGGACGAGGGCCCCCGCGATGGCCTTCGGTTAGCTGGGCTGCGTCTTCAGCCAGCAGTTGAAGCATGGGTAATGCAAAGGCCGCGGTCTTGCCGGTACCCGTTTGGGCACAACCCAGCAGGTCTTTTCGTTCAAGGATGATCGGTATGGCCTGTTGCTGGATAGGTGTAGGTACGGTATACCCTTCATCATTTAAAGCCTTTAACAAAGGCTCAATGAGATTGAGATGTTGAAATGACAAAATGATTCTATTTAAATTGAGAAAAAACCCATCTACTCATCAATATCCTTCAGGAGTGTTATACAGAAGGTTGTCACGAAAGTGATTAGAAAGGAGAAATAACGGTTGCAAAGGTAACAAATCCTGGCGAAGAAGGGGAAGGAAAATATTTTTCAAAAAAATGGACTTTTTCGACCACAAAATCGAATTTTGCTCTATATTTGTTCTAGCAACGGTAGAAAACAGCAAAACTCACAGGTTAAGGCTTCACGATCGGCGCTGGAAGTCGCTCGCCCTGAGGGCCGGCAAGCGTCAATTCAATGGCTGTCCGTTGATCGCAGCAAGGGGGTAAATCCTTTTGTTGTCGAAGGAACCGGCTGCCGGTAGTAGCAAGCGGCCGGCCTTGTGCGATCTATGAATTATCCGTAGAGGCTAGCAATCGCCCGCTGATAAGATTCTCAGAGTTTTAAGTTTGGTTGGAACAGCAAGGACACAGTTCTTGAGAGCCGCCTGTTTCTACAGGGGACTCAAAAGGATAAGGTTTAAAGGGCCGCCTCATGTCTATGAGGTGGCATCTTTATTTATGAGCCGTTATAAAAAACTTATCCTAAACTGCCCCTCTGCCGTATAATAATACGACTTATCCTGGCGCGACCACTTGATGGGTGCTCCCAGGTCCTTTAATACTTTTAGATACTCATAAAGGCTTCTTTCGGATATTCCCATTTTACGGGCGAATTCGGGTGGAGAGCCCGTTCCTTTCTGGCGGATAAACTGGTCTAATTGCAGGAGTAGGTTAAGGTAATGCTTCATAAACAGTAAAAATTAATCTACTCACCAAAGCATTAACCGTTAGTAACTATTCAGAACTACTAAAATACACGTCCTCGCTTATTACCCCAAGATCAAGGCAGAAAAATATCATCCTGTTAAGAGATAACACTCAGAACCCCGATAATTCTCCCCTAGATCGCAGGTAACCCCGATCAATCAGATCATCATCCGCAGCGGCTCTTCCAGCAAGCCTTTTACAGTCTGTAGGAACGCGGAGCCCGAAGCGCCGTCTACTACCCGGTGATCACAGCTGAGGGTCAGTTTCATCACATTCCCGGGCACGATAGCCCCGTTCTTGACCACCGGAACCTGTTGGATCGCGCTGACAGCCAGGATACAGGCATTCGGCGCATTGATGATGGCCGTAAATTCCTCCACCCCGAACATCCCCATATTGGAGATCGTGAAGGTGCTTCCTTCGTATTCCGCGGGCTGTAATTTCTTGCTCTTGGCCCGGCCCGCCAGATCCTTGACCTCGCCGGCAATCTGCGACAGGCTCTTCGTATCGGCAAACCGCACCACCGGCACGATGAGTCCGTCTTCGATGGCTACCGCCACGCCGATGTGTACATGATGGTTCACCCGGATGGTCTCTCCACGCCAGCTGCTGTTGACGGCCGGATGTTGTTTCAGCGCCACAGCCACTGCCTTCAGGACAAGATCGTTGAAAGAGATCTTGACGGGCGACACTTCGTTGAGCCTGGTCCTGGCCTGCACGGCGCTGTCCATATCGATCGACATCGTCACATAAAAATGCGGCGCCGTGAATTTGCTTTCGGATAACCTTCTGGCAATGGCCTTCCGCATCTGCGATACCGGTACTTCTTCAAAACTTTCCTGGCCGGCAGGTACGGCGGGAGCCGTCGTTTTGGCCGGCTGAGCCGCGGCGCTGCCTGTAGCCGCGGCAGGAGCTGCTGCTCCCGGCGTATAGCTGTCGACGTCTTTTTTTATGATCCGGCCGTTGTCGCCGCTACCTGCTACCTTGGAAATATCGATGCCTTTTTCCGCAGCCAGCTTCCTGGCGAGCGGAGAGGCCTTGATCCGGCCATCGGCGCTTACGGAAAGACCCGAATGACCTGCTTCGGCCGCCATTCCACCCTGGGGAGGTGTCGCCGTCGCAATACCCGCCGCTGCCGGCGCATTGCCTGCCGGCGCCGCTTGCTGCCCGGCTGCTACAGGTGCCGCTACTCCCTTGTTTTTGGCTGCAGCGACGATCTTGTCCAGATCCACTTTCTTCTCATCACCGATCACCGCCAGGAGCTCGTTGACGGCGATCTTCTCCCCCTTTGCGGCGCCGATATATAATAATTTTCCTTCTTTATAACTTTCCAGCTCCATCGTTGCCTTGTCCGTCTCGATGTCCGCGAGGATATCCCCTTTCTTCACTGCGTCGCCTACTTTTTTGTGCCAGTCCGCAATCATCCCTTCCGTCATGGTATCGCTCAACCGCGGCATCAGGATGACCTCTTCCTGTTTGGAAAGATCGAGACCCGGAGCCGTGGGGGCCGGAGCCGTCGCGGGAGCGGCAGAAGCCTGGGGCGCTGCAGCTGCTGCCGGCGTCGCGTTAGGCTGTGGAGCCGCATTGCCTCCCGCAGGTGCAGCGGCCGGTTTGGACCCCCCACCTTTCACCAGCGAGGAGATATCTTCCCCAGGCGCGCCGATAATAGCCAGCAGGTCATTGACCTGGATCTTGCCGCCTTTATCCGTGCCCGTGTATAACAGCGTTCCATCTTTATAGCTTTCGAGGTCCATCGTCGCCTTATCCGTCTCCACTTCCGCCAGCAGCTCCCCTTTCTTAACAGTATCGCCCACTTTCTTATGCCAGGCAGCGATCACCCCTTCTGTCATCGTATCGCTTAAACGGGGCATTAAAATAACTTCAGCCATAACGCATTACAATATTTAGATATAGAAGCCAATGTTTGTCCTTCGGACGAACCGCCAGAGGCGGTTCATATGTCAAATCTGGCCGCCGGAGGCGGCGGTTTGTTAAATCGAGCCGTGAAATTAAGACAAAAATAGGTGCCGGAAATGAAATTAAACCGTTTTTACGTTCCCCGTGCGCTTCAGCACACCCCAGTGTTGCAGCTCTCCTTTCAAGGCACGGCGTACGGCGCGGAAAAGCACCAGCCAGGTCAGCCACCGCCAGATCAGCCGCTGCGGGATCAGCCAGATCAGCCGCACCAGCTTTTCCCGTTCGAAGGTGAACGCCAGCAGGGCGACCGCCAGATCCACGAGCATAAACACGAGGTAATAACCGCCGATCTTGGAGGCATTGCCCGTGAGCAGCCCGACGACCATGAAGAAATCGGCCAGCGGGATCACAAAAGGAATGACGTATTGAAAGATGAGGATATTCGGTAAGGCGGCCCAGCCCAGCCAGCGGTATTTCCAGTTCATCAGCGCGTCGCGGTTCTTCCAAAAGGTTTGCATGACCCCATAGCTCCAACGGAACCGTTGTTTGAAGAACTGTTTCAGCGTCTCCGGCGCTTCCGTCATGGCAATGGCGCGGTTGTCGTTCTCGATGACATACCCGCAACGCAGGATGCGGATCGTGAGATCGCAGTCCTCCGCCAGCGTATCGGTGGTAAAACCGCCGGCAGCTTCGATGGCCTTTTTCCGGAAAGCGCCGATCGCGCCCGGAACCACGGTGATGGCATTCAGATAGGCAAAGGCCTTCCGGTCAAAATTCTGGCTGCTGATGTATTCGATGGCCTGCCACCGGGTCAGGAGGTTCACCTGGTTGCCGACCTTCACATTTCCGGCCACGGCGCCTATCGGGCCCCGGCCTGCCCGATGACCCTTGCGTTCGTCCCCAAAATGTTCCATGAGCAGACTCACGGCGTTGGGCAGCAATTTGGTGTCCGCATCGATACAGATCACATACTCGGCTTCCGACATCCCGATGCCATAGTTGAGCGCCGAAGCCTTTCCTCCGTTAGGTTTGGTAAAGACCTTGACCCTGGGATCGTGGGCAAAGGCTTCGCTGACCCTTTCGAAGGTTTGGTCTGACGAACCATCATTGATAAAAATGATCTCGAAATTGGGATAATTCCCATTGAGCAGGCTTTGTACCGAGCTCACGGCATTGAGCTCTTCATTATAGGCGGGGACGATGATGCTCACCAGCGGCGCGTCCTTTCCGCCGGCCAGCCAGAAAGGCGCCAGCCCATATCTCTTTTCCCGGAGATGTTCCTTGGTGGCGATAATGGCGATAAAAAGCACCCGGCTCACACTCAGGAGCATGAAAACGATAAAGGCGGAGAAAAGGATATGACTGCTCCAATAGCCCAGCTCGGCGAAATAGTAGTTGATCTGCAGCAGATAATATCCGCTGCCTTTGGGCACCGGCGGCATCATTTCGTCCCGGGTCTTTCCGAGGATATCGGCGACGGTGGTAAACTGGAACTTATGTCTCTGAAAATATTCGATGATCCGCGGCAGCGCTTCCACCGTCGCCTCGCGGCCGTCCCCTCCCGCGTCATGCAACAAGATCATATTGCCGCTCAGTCCCGCCTTGGTCATTTCGTTCTTGCGCCGGATCGTTCGCTCGTAGATGCTGTCGGCCGTGACGCCAGGCTCCCAATCCAGCGGGTCGATGGATTCGCCGATGTCCAGGTAGTTCTTGGATCGGGCGATCGCCACCGGGATCAACTCCTCCCATTTTTCCGGTTCAAAATCCGCATTGTAAGGCGCCCTGAACATGATCGTACTCCGCCCGGTAATGCACTCGATCAGCAATCGCGTCGATTCCATCTCGAGGATGGCCCGCCGGGTGCTTACCTTCGCAATATTGGGATGGGTGAACGTGTGATTTCCGATCTCATGCCCCTCTTTGAACTCCCGTTTGACGATGGGAATATTGTTCTCCGCATTGATGCCTACTACGAAAAAGGCGGCAGGGACGTGATACCTGCTTAAGATATCCAGGATCTTGGGCGTATAGTTGGGATCGGGTCCATCATCGAAGGTCAGCACCAGTTTCATCGAATCGGTGGTGCCATATTTCCGGGCTACAAATTTGCTGGGCAGGCTGTCATATTTTTCTTCACTGATCAGCATCTCGCCCGTGTTGACCTCGGGCGTGATCTGCCCGTTAGTGGGCGTCGCGATGATGTCGAGCACCTCTCCCGTTCCTTCGTAATCCACGAAGTCCGTATTGGCCTTGGCGTCCACCTTGCTGAAAGCGGAAAAATCAAAATGCGCCATGGCCATCTTTTGCATATCGTGGTCGTAGAATTCCCAAACCCTCGGGTCTTCATCCCCCAGCCGCCATATCGAAGTCCCGGCGATCCCATACTCCGTGGCAAAACGCAACGCATTGAAGATCGTGGCCGCATCGCAAAACTGCACCTGGTGACGGACATTGTCTTCGTCGTCATAGTCATAGTGCAGGTTATAGGAGTCGTTGTCGAAATCGATCGTCGCTTCATTGTCCTTGGCCGTGAACAGCGCCTGCTGATAGCTCACCGTCCGGGAAGACATTTCTTTTCCCAGCCGCCAGTCGTACCCATAGGCCGCCAGACAAAGGATCAGCTTCTGCTCGGGTATATTTTTCACCGCATCGTCGACGGCCCCTTCGATCCACTTTTGATGGGCGATGGGCCCCGGTCCCGTATTGTCGGAGAACTGGTCGTAGGCCATCAGGAAAATATAATCGTTATATTTCGCCAGCCCTTTAAAATCGTAGTCCTCGTTAAAGGGGATCACGTCCTGCGTCACCAGCAGGTGATGGGCATGCAATTGCGTATAGAGGTCTTTTTGGAAGGAGACGAGATCTTCGTTGTTCTTCAGATCCACCTCTTCGAAATCCACGTTTACCCCGATGAAATTATTCTGTTCGAGGATCCTGATCACATCGTTGATGAGCCGTTGTTTCTTCACCGGGTCGGCGATGATCCGCCGTACGGCATCGCCGCGGAAGACTTCCTTGAAGTTGTTGGAGAGGATCGGCAGGATCTTGACCCCCGAACGCTTCATCACCCCCCAGGCCCGCGGATCGATGTCCGTGAACACGGTATCCGCGTTAGGATCGACAAAGATCCATTCCGGGATCACCATGTTCATCTTGTCGATGTACTGCTGAAGAGAGAGGAAGCTCTGTGCATCCCAATCTACATAGAAGGCTGCCCGGATCCCCGCCGGGAATTTCGTAAAGGACCGGAAGCTGGTGTCGGCCGGTTTGGAATGGAGTAGCGCCTGCCGGTCCGAATCTTTTTTACCCTGCCCCGGGAAAGCGCCTCCGCGGTAAGGGACTTTTTCATTGATATATTTGCGAAAACCGCCATATTGTTCGATGAGGCTGTTCTTGAAGAGAAAGGTGCGGTTGGTGTCGAGTACCTTTTTATAGAGCTGGCTCTGCTCTTTCATGCGGGGCAGGGCAGGCTTATAATCCCGCGATACGGCGAGGTAGACGATAATAACGCCCAGGATCAGAAATAGGAGCACCAGCCTTCCACCCCATTTGAACCGTTGCCAACGGCCCGGTGAATTTGTTTGGAAGATCTGTCTTTTCTGTGTAGAAGGTATCGTGTTGCCTGCCATAGGTATATGCCGAAATTGGCAAAATTCCCGCCAATAAGGGAAATGTCAATAATTGAGGATTGGATTTAACATTTTCTATTCATTGCCCTTCGGGCGGCAGGCCGAAGGCCTGCTAATAGTCCAGCTCGAGACGCAACCGGTCCTTCAATTCCTTGACCAGGGGATATTGCTCCACGATCTGCTGGAATTGTTCGCGCTTGTTCAACGGTCTGTCCGTGGGTTCTTCGACCTCGCCTTCTTTCTCTTCGACGATCACCGTAAAAGATAAAGCCTTATTCGAAAACGCCTTTTGCAGATGATCGGATAAATTGCGTTTCTCCTGTTCGATAAACTTCTGCTCCAGGTTATTACTCGTAACCACTTCGAAGGTCTGTGTATCCGTGATCCGTAGCAGGGCGAGCTCCAGGCTCTGGACGGCGGGATTTCGGTTCTCCCGCAGGTAATCGGCATATTGCTGCCAGCTCCGGTGTAAGGCTTCCGGTTCCAGCGGAAGGATATTGGCGGCCGCGTCGGTTTGTTGCTTCGAGGCGAACTGTTGCCGCATCTTGGATAAAGAACCCAGACCGCTGCCGGTCGTCCCGATTGGCTGCGCCGGCGTCTCTGCCTGCGCTCGCTCTGCCGGGCGTTGCACCGGCTCCGTTTCGATGATCAGCCTGGCTCCGCCTTCTTCGGCGCCGGCCGGTGAAGGCTGCCGCCGTACCGGTTCCATAGCAGGGATATTCCGGAAAGACACCGGTCTTACGGTGTCAGCTCTTTTTTTTTGGTCCCCGCTGCTTACCTGCAAGGCTTGGGCCAGATAACAAAGCTTGATCAACGCCAGCTCCACATGCAAACGTTTATTGCGGGCGCCCTTGTAGTTGATCTCCGCGTCGTTGAGTACGTTGAGCGCACTGATCAGGTAGCTCGTGTCGGCCTGCCGTCCTGCGGCGATGTACCGGTCACGGAAACTCTCCACCACCTCGAGCAGGAAAGCGACTTTTTCGTCTTTACAGACCAGCAGGTTTCGGACGAATTCGGCCAGCCCATTGAGCACCAGGTCTCCTTCGAAACCTTTACGGTTGATGGTATCGTAGGTGAACAGGGCATCCGAGAGATTCTGCCGCTGCATGGCGTCGAGGATCCGGAAATAATAATCCGCATCCAGGATATTGAGATGCTCCACGGTATTGGCATACGTGAGCTCTCCATTGGTAAAGCTCACGATCTTATCCAGGATACTTAGCGCATCCCGCATACACCCTTCGCTTTTCTGGGCGATGATCTGGAGAGCCGGCTTCTCCGCCTTGATGGCTTCTTTGCCACAGATATCTTCGAGATGCTCCACCGTATCCGCCGGCGTGATCCGCTTGAAATCGAAGATCTGACAACGGCTCAGGATGGTCGGCAGGATCTTGTGTTTTTCCGTGGTAGCCAGGATGAAGATGGCATACGGCGGCGGTTCTTCCAATGTTTTGAGGAACGCATTAAAGGCCGAAGTACTTAACATGTGCACCTCATCTATAATGTATACCTTGTACTTCCCGGCCTGGGGGGCAAACCGGACCTGTTCCACCAGCGTCCGGATATCGTCTACCGAGTTGTTACTGGCGGCATCGAGCTCATGTATGTTCATGGAAGTCCCCTCGTTAAAGGAGACACAGGAATGACACCGGTTACAGGCCTCCCCCTCCGGCGACTGGTTTTCGCAGTTGATGGTCTTGGCCAGGATCCGCGCACACGTGGTCTTACCCACCCCCCGGGGACCGCAAAACAAAAAAGCATGCGCCAACTGCTTGTTTTTGATGGCGTTTTTTAAGGTCGTGGTAATATGAGACTGCCCCACTACCGTCGAGAAATCCTGGGGGCGATACTTTCGGGCCGAAACGATAAATTTATCCATGTAGATAACTCCTTTAGCAAACGTACGACTTCCTCGTCATTTTTCCCGCTGACCCGGCCGATCCTCCTGATTCCGTACCTTCGGAAAAAAAGACCGTCGAAAATTTGGTTTATTTACATTGTTAAGTATATTTGTGTCGTTAATTTATTATTCACATGGGAATCGCCGAGCGTAAGGAAAAGCAGAAGACGGAGATCAGGAAACTGATCCTCGATGCCTCGATGAAGCTATTCGTTGAAGAGGGCTTCGAGAGTATCACGATCCGCCGGATCGCCGAGCTCATCGAATATAGCCCTACCACCGTATACCTGTATTTTAAGGATAAAGACGAGATCTTTTATGGCCTGCATGACCTCGGTTTCGAAAAAATGCAGGAGTTCAATCAAAACCTGGCCTCTATCCAAAATCCCCTGGTCCGGTTGCACAAAATGGGGGAGAACTATCTCCGTTTCGGCATGGAAAACCCTGAATATTATAGTCTTATGTTCATCAACGGGGAGCCCATGAAAAAGATGACCCAGCTTGGCTGTGAGGGCTGGAAACCCGGCGACGCCGCCATCTCCCGTCTTCAGGCCACGATCACGGAATGTATGGAAAAAGGCTATCTCGCCAAAGCCGACTCCTACCAGGTGAGCCTGGCCGTGTGGAGCTTCGTACACGGGCTCGTTTCCCTCGCCATCCGGCAGCGGCTGGAGAAATTCGTGACCGATGAAAAGATGATCCTCCCGACAATGGAACAGGCGCTGAACTGGTTTATGAACAATATCGATATCACGGAAAAGAAACGCCCGGAATAACCAGACCATGTACAGCGCGACAAGCAACGGCCCCCGGGCCTTTTTTTAGGCCCTCGATATTAACAACGTTAATTTAATTTATGTAATTAATAAATAGAACATTATGCCAAAACGAATCGTTCTGTTCCTGCTCAGCGCCGCTTTCGGTGTCCAGCAGCTAGCCGCTC
>Ga0210396_10002199_pt1 | contig 20101 bp, 18 predicted proteins | sample IncBWH17OmetaG_FD_155466 | JGI IMG/M metagenome (GOLD analysis project Ga0210396, IMG submission 155466) | Forest soil microbial communities from Barre Woods Harvard Forest LTER site, Petersham, Massachusetts, United States - Inc-BW-H-17-O ... | reverse complement strand
ATCACGGCAATGCGCGGTAACTTGGTCATTGGTTTCCCCTAGTGAGCGTACGCGCGAAAGTATACTACCTGCCGGTAATCGGCAAGCCGTAACAATGCGGGCGGCGAATCAAATGGCAACTGACGTAATGTCGCAGTTGCGTTGACGGGTGTAACAAGCCGATGTTAGGCTCGCACTTCCTTTTCATTTGCATGCGCGCCGTCGACCTCATTCGAAAAAAACGCGATTCCGGGGAGCACTCCCGCGAGGAAATCGACTATCTGATTTCCGCGTACACCCGCGGCGACATTCCTGATTATCAGATGGCGGCGTGGCTGATGGCGGTGTGGATTCGCGGACTGAGTGCGATGGAATCCGCTGCGCTTACCGAGGCGATGCTACATTCCGGTGAGGTTGTGGATCATTCTTACTTGCCGATGAAAAAAGTTGACAAGCACTCGACGGGTGGAGTCGGCGATAAGACTTCGTTAATTCTCGCGCCGATTGTGGCGGCAGGCGGCCTTGCGGTGCCGATGATCAGCGGACGGGGATTAGGGCATACCGGCGGGACTCTCGACAAATTGGAAGCGATTCCAGGGTTCAACACGTTCCTGACGTTGGCGGAATTTCGCCGAGTGCTGACCGAATGCGGCATGGGATTGATTGGGCAGACATCGGAGATCGCGCCGGCGGACAAAAAGATTTATGCACTGCGCGATGCAACATCGACGGTGGAAAATATTGGATTGATTTGCGCGTCGATTATGAGCAAGAAGTTGGCGGAAGGAATTGATGCGCTGGTGCTGGACGTAAAGACGGGATCGGGCGCGTTCATGAGCAATGAGGAAGACGCGGTGCGCCTTGCGGAAGTGATGGTGGACACCGCGCGGCGCATGGGTAAGAAGGCGGTGGCGCTGATTACAGATATGAACCAGCCGCTTGGACGGATGGCGGGTCATTCGAACGAAGTGATCGAGTCGATTGAAGTGCTGCGTGGCGGCGGTCCGGCGGATTTACGGGATCTCAGTTTGGAATTGTCGGCGTGGATGTTTTATTTGGGCGAACGCAGCAAGTCGGTGGACGAAGGTCGCGTCCTTGCGAAGGAAATGATTCATTCCGGCAAGGCGCTGGAGAAGTTTCGCGATTGCATTCGGTTGCAGGGAGGCGATGCGCGCATTGTGGACGACACTTCGCTGCTGCCTGTGGCGAAGCTTGTGGAGGAGATTACCAGCAGCAAGTCTGGCTACGTTGAAGCGACACGATGCAGAGATTTTGGGACGGCGCTGGCGATGCTGGAGGGCGGGCGCGGCAAGAAGGAAGACAAAATCGATCATGGAGTGGGGCTGGAATTCCACAAACGTATCGGCGATCGCGTAGAAACTGGCGAAAAGCTGGTGACAATCCGCTACAATTCCGGGGCAAAACTGGGTGACGCCAGAAATCTTATCGCCAACGGCTTTCAGATTGGCGCGAAAAGGCCGCCAGCACCTCCGCTTATTCGCCGCATTCTGGGCGCCCAGGAGCATTCTGTTTAGGCTTCAGAAACTCGTCTTCGCTCGCACGTTGTAAAGGAGACTGAATGGCAAGATTCGCCGGTGTGCTTGGCATGGCAGTACTGCTTGGGCTGGCGTACCTATTCTCTACAGCTCGCAAAGCGATACAACTAAAAACAGTTTTGTGGGGACTGGGGCTGCAATTGGCATTCGGCGTGTTCGTGCTGAAATTTGGAATTGGAAGACGGCTGTTTGAATTTCTTGGTGACATCGTGAACAAACTGCTGAGTTTCGCGTTCGCGGGATCGGAGTTTGTGTTCGGGCAATTGGGAGTGAAAGGATCGTCGTTCGGATTCATCTTTGCGTTTCAAGTGTTGCCGACGATTATTTTTATCGCAGCGGTTTTTGCGTTTCTGTATCACATTGGGGTGATGCAGATTTTCATTCGCGCATTCGCCTGGGTGATGACGCGGGTGATGGGCGCGAGTGGTGCTGAATCGCTGGACATTGCGGCGAGCATCTTCATGGGGCAGACCGAGGCGCCGCTGACGATTCGGCCATTTCTCAATAAGCTTACCAAGTCCGAATTGATGTGCGTGATGACGTGCGGCATGGCGCACGTGTCGGGCGGAATTATGGCTGCGTACATCGCATCTGGAGTTGAGGCTAAACATCTGCTAACGGCGGTGATCATGACGGCGCCGGGAACTTTGTTGATGGCGAAAATGTTGGTGCCGGAGACGGAGCAACCGCTTACCGCGGGGCGGGTGCAGATGCCAGAGATGGAAAAAGAGGCAAATTTTCTCGGAGCGATTTCGCGGGGAACTTCAGACGGGCTGCAATTGGCTATCAACGTTGGCGCGATGCTGATTTCGTTTATCGCGCTGCTGGCGTTACTGGATTACATGGTGGGTGGCACGCACAATTGGCTGGCCGCTCATCATGTGCCGTGGTTTCCTACAAGTCTGGAACAATTCTTTGGATGGATATTTGCGCCGGTGGCGTGGATGATTGGAATCCCGTGGAAAGACGCCGGAACGATCGGTTATTTGCTGGGCACTCGCATGTCGATCAATGAGGTTGTGGCGTTTGCGAAACTGGGCCAACTGAAGAATTCGTTAGATCCGCGGTCGTTCACGATTGCTACATTCGCGCTTTGCGGGTTCGCGAATTTCAGTTCTATCGGGATTCAGATTGGTGGCATTGGCGCGCTGGCGCCGGAGCAACGCGGGCAGTTGGCGCGGTTTGGAATTCGGGCGATGTTGGCGGGAACCATGGCGAATTTGATGTCTGCCTGCATCGTGGGGATTTTGACGTGAGTGTCGACGCAAAGGCTGACGCGAAAAAACGCGCGCGTCCTTCGACTGAGTTTGTGCAAGCAGAGGCAGCGGCCAAGTTCATCCGAACAAAAACGAAGTTGCGGCCAAAGATTGCGTTGGTGCTTGGTTCGGGTTTGGGCGCGTTTGCGGATGAATTTAAGAATGCAACAAGAATTCCGTACGCGAAGATTCCGCATTTCCCGCGCTCGACCGCAATCGGGCACGCCGGGCAACTGGTCATTGGCGAAGTGGAAGGCGTTCCGGTTGCCGGCATGCAGGGACGCGTGCATCTTTACGAGGGGTACTCCGCGAAGGCTGTTGCGTTTCCGATTCGCGTGTTCGCCCGGATGGGCGTACAGGCTGTTGTTCTCACCAACGCTGCCGGGGGAATTAAGGCGGAGCTTACGCAGGGGCGGCTGGTAGTCATAAGTGATCACATTAATCTGCAGGGCGTGAATCCGCTTTGCGGGGCGAACGACGAGAATTTTGGCCCGCGATTTCCGGACATGAGCACGGCGTACGACAGGCAGTTTCGGGCCCTCACACTGGCGCAGGGTCGCACGCTTAAGATTGATCTGGGAGAGGGCGTTTATGCGGCGCTGGAAGGGCCGAGCTATGAGACTCCAGCGGAGATTCGGTATCTTCGTGCGATAGGTGCGGATCTGGTGGGAATGTCGACGGTGCCCGAGGTAATCGCGGCGCGGCACGGTGGCATGCGGGTGCTGGGGATTTCTTGCGTGACCAACGCGGCGGCCGGGGTGCTGGATCAACCGTTGGATCATAATGAAGTGCTGGAAACGGCGCAGCGAGTGAAGGTTCAGTTTATTTCGTTGTTACGTGGGGTGATCCGCGAAATGAGCTCTGCCCTGTAACTTTGAGCGGCTGCGCTCGTTTTGCTACGGAGGAAATGCGTGTCTGAGTATGAAGCGTTGATTGCTGCGGCTAAGAAAGCGCGAGAGAACGCGCACGCAAAATTCTCAAACTTTCTGGTCGGCGCTGCGTTGCGAACAAAGTCGGGGAAGATTTATGGCGGCTGCAACGTAGAAAACGCGACGTATGGCCTGACGATTTGTGCAGAGCGAGTGGCTATTTTCAAGGCGATCAGCGAAGGGGAACGTGAGTTCGACGCTATCGCGGTGGCAACGGATACCGATGCGCTTACGCCACCGTGCGGGGCTTGCCGCCAACTGATCTGGGAATTCTGTGGTGATGTACCGGTAATTCTGTCGAACTTGCTGGGGAAGTCCGAAGTAATGCGCATGAGTACCCTGTTTCCAAAGCCATTCGACGCAAGCAATCTTTAGCAAATTGGAAAGGTGTTGTTATGATTCGGCGTCACTCAATTTTTTTACCTTTTTTTTCCGCCATAGCGCTGTTTTCGTCAGCCAGCTTGTTGGCTTCACACTCGGTGCGCGCGCAAACACCCGCAAAGGAAGCGGTGGCCGTAGACTTGCTGATTAATGGCGGGACGATCGTGACGATGGATGGCGATCGCACCATTCACGAGAATGGGTACATCGCAATCAAGGACGACACGATCGTGTCGATCGGGCTTAGCTCTACTGCTGCGTATCCAAAAGGACTCACCGCGAAACAGACTATCGATGCAAAAGGAAAGCTGATTTTGCCGGGCTTTATCAATGGGCATACGCATGTTCCGATGACGCTACTGCGTGGACTGAAGGATGACGTAACGCTGGACGACTGGCTACGGAAATTTATTTTCCCGGCGGAAGCGAAGAACGTGACCGAGGATTTCGTGCGCTGGGGCACACGGCTGGCGATGGCGGAGATGATTCGCGGCGGCACTACGACTTTTGCGGACATGTACTATTTCGAGGATGCTGTTGCGGAAGAGACTAAGGCCGCGGGCCTGCGCGGATTTGTTGGCGAAACGTGGATCGATTTCCCTGCGCCGGACAACAAGAGCGAAGAGGAAATGGCGGCCTATACCGAGAAATTCCTGAAGAAATGGCAAGGGGACGCGCTGATTCACGCGTCGGTTGCGCCGCATTCGATCTACACCTGCTCGGAAAAGACGCTAAAGGAATCCGCGGCGCTGGCACGGAAATACCATGCACCGATCCTGATCCACGTGGCAGAGATGAAGAAGGAACTGGACGATAGCCGGGAGAAAAATGGCACCACGCCAGTGCAATATCTGGAACGGATTGGGGTGCTCGGGCCAGATGTAGTCGCCGCTCATTGCATCTGGGTGAATGATGCGGACATGAAGATTCTGGCGCAGCGGGAAGTAGGCTGCGTGCACAATCCATCGAGCAACATGATGCTGGCCAGCGGTATTGCGCCGGTGGTGGATGAACGCGCCGCGGGAATGCGAGTTGGCTTGGGAACCGACGGTCCGGCCGGCAGCAACAACGATCTGGACATGATGGAAGAAATGGATCTGGCGTCGAAGCTGCAAAAAACAGCGAGAGTGGATCCGCGGGCGCTGGGGGCAAAAGGCGCATTGGAGATGGCGACAATCGAAGGCGCACGGGCGCTGCACATGGAAAAGGAGATCGGCTCGCTGGAACAAGGGAAAAAAGCGGACCTCATCATGCTGAATCTGAACGTGCCGAATGCCGTGCCCATGTACGAGGTTTATTCGGCAATCGTGTATGCGCTGAAATCCAGTGAAGTGGAGACAGTGATTGTTGGCGGAAAAATTCTGCTGAAGGACGGCAAATTGCAAACGGTGGATGAAGCGGCGGCAATGGCAAAGGCCAAGGAATATGCGAAGAAAGTGGCAGCTTCGTTGAAACCGTAAATCACATTGCGTGATTTCCGAAACGCCTATTTACGCTGGCCACGTTCGACGAGTAATGAACGAGTGCCGCGCTTTGAAATATAGTTTGCGGACTCGGGCAGGCTAGCGGCCGGCGAGCGCAACAAGTACAAGAGATCTCCGGACCACAAAAGAATGTCGAGCAGTCGGGAGCGATCCTGATTGGTAAGCGGCGAATATTGCAAACTGATCGCCAAAGTGCGGTTGGAGCATTCCTCGGCGAGAGTTCGAAGCGCAAGCTCTTCGGAAGATCCCAGTGGCCTACGCTTGATGCGGAATTCCAGTTCTTCCAGTTGCTGATAACACCACTCGAAATAATGTTCCAGGCAGAGGGTTCGCCCGGCTACCAGAACTGCCGAGGGCTGGACACACGAATTCGAACTGCAACTCTGCATTGCGCTGGGTTCCATGGTCGCTGGGTCCTTGAGTCCTCGTGGTGCGATCGATTGCAAATTATTTGCGTACATAGTGCTGTTAAGCCTTATCTCCGGACACTCGTGTAATTGATTTCGCGAGCAGCTTGCCGTTGCTTCTCTGTTGGAAAAAGGTTCAGCGACATGAACCGGCGGTAAATTCCTGCATTCCTTTTAGCGAGGTTATTTGAGTTTGCGTGCGTAGCCAGCGATCGACATAAGGAGTGAGCAGGCGTTTCACCCACTGGGCGTTCTCGCGACATTGCTTCGGGCCTTCACTGCCGCTCCAAAGAGTAATTACGGTGACGAGTCGCGCTTCCTGATCGGAAACCAGAACCATGCAGCCCTGGTAGCCGTCGAGCAGTTGAAGGGCGGCTTCGAGATCTGCAGGAATGACGTCGCGAACGCGCCTAGCTTCGCCGGGCACGGCCACAAACTCGACACTCAGTGCGGTCAGAGCGGGAGTTGCAGTCGCTGCATCACTTGTTCTGTGATTTGCTCCGCTAAACTTTTCGTTTGGGTTTAATTTCTTGTCCGCAGCAAGAGGCCACTTCCGCTTGGCGTCCACGGAAAAGGAAGCAGCGGCGTCTTCGGGATTTTCAACAGCACAAACTTGATTCACTATGTCTCCTCCACTCCCGCATTCCCCCGAAGGGGAGGAAGGGCGCACCCTGGGGTGGTCAGGGAGTGCCAAGATGCGCCCGAGGGGCCATGGGGAAGGTGACCATTCCCCACGCATTTAGGGATGCCCTAGGTTCGCTAGGGCCCTTATTGCTAAATAGTGCAGTTGGCAGGCGAATCGTTTCATTTGAGGAAAAGAAAGCGTGATTGCCCCTGAACAGAGCCAAGGCTATACTCGCGTCACTGCTGACGAGGGGCCTGTTGGAGCTTTATTTATTTGATAAGGAGTACGTCGACCGTCTGCGTGGTGGGGACCCGGCGACCGAGCAGCACTTTGTCTCCTATTTTGGACAGATATTGGGGATTATGCTGCGCGCGCGGAGACTCCCTCCGGAGAGGGTGGATGACGTACGCCAGGAGACATTCGCGAGGGTGTTGGTGACGCTGCGCCGGGATGGCGTGCGGCAACCGGAGCGCTTTGGGGCCTTCGTTAACTCGATTTGCAAGAATGTGTTGCACGAGAACATCCGGGAATCCTATAAAAGTCAGCCGCTGGAAACCGGGCATCTGGAACCGCCCGACAAGATCATTGATCTGGAGCGTTCGTTAATCTCGAGTCAGACGAAGGAGCAAGTTCGGACGATCCTGGATGAGCTGGGTCAGCGGGACCGCGACCTGCTGCGGGCAATTTTCCTGGAAGAAGGGGATAAGGACGAGGTATGCCGGCGGTTTGGTGTGGATCGGGATTACCTGAGGGTGCGGCTGCACCGGGCTAAGGAACGGTTTCGGTTGCTGTATCAAAAGGACTTACCGAAGGCATCCGCGGGCTCAACGGCGAAGGCGGTGCAGTGAAACGATTTGGCAGTCTGACGCACTACTCTTAGGAACATGGATATGGATCATCTCGACGCGAAACGCCTACAAGCTGCGGAAAAATATGTTTTAGGCGAGCTCCCACCAGAGCTGCGCGACGAGTATGAAGAGCATTATTTCGATTGCGCGGATTGTGCGGAAGACATCAAGGCGGCAAGTGCGTTCGTTGGCGCCAGTAAAGAGATTTTTCGGGACGAGCCTGCTCCAGTTGTGCGCGTGCCAGCAGCAAAGCCAGTGCCGGGTGGTTTCTCGGGTTGGTTTGCATGGCTCCGGCCAGCCATCGCCGTGCCGGTGATGGCGTCGCTGGTGGCAGTCATCGCATTTCAAGCAATTACCGGGCGCAGCGAGAAGGATCGGTCGGCTGTTAGCGAAGCACAGGCGTTCCAATCATCGTTTCGCGTGCAAGGATCGACGCGCGGCGCGGGCGAGATTGCAAAGATTTCTGTGGGGCCAAAAGAGGCGTTTGGCCTGGATTTCGACTTTATTCCTTCCAGCATGTCTTCTTCTTACGAAGGGCGCATTCTGGATGAATCCGGCAAGAGCCTTTTGACGACTTCACTTCCGGGCGATCTCGCCAACAAAGAAGTGCACTTGGCGATTCCTGGGGGACTTTTGAAACCCGGGCAATACGCGTTGTTAATTGTTGCCAAAAACGATACATCAATAAAAAGTGACGCTGGTAAGGAAGTGCAGCGGTTTGGCTTTGCTATAGAATCTCATCCGTAACTTAGGCACAGGGAGTTAACTTCATATAGCCGGAGAGTCCCCAATGGCTGCATTCGAGCATCCCTCTTTTCACTACCACGCAGAAGGCCATGCATTCAGTGGCGAATTTACGCGACCTGTGAAACACCAAGTCGAGGCTTTAGCGGGAACCTCTTTGCCGCTGACCGGAGGACACGGTCGAGCGCACGCGGAAAATTTTGAGATACCGCAGTTGGTGTCATTAAAGAAAGCCTATTCGCACGTCTCGGGAAGCCAGGACTTGGGCAAGAAGCATCATTCGCATTCAACGTCGGTTGTCGAAGGATTGAACATCCTGGATGTCGTGACCGCCGATCGCGTGGTGGCACGACTGACATCCGAACATGACGGCAAGGAAGAAGGCCACATCATCGCGCTGGGCAGCAAGTTCGAGAACTTGCGCGTTTCCGGTTGTTTGGTTGAGGTAGAATTCGACCACGAGCTATTCCTAAAGAACAAGACGTATGCCGCACTGAGCAAACAACTTGCGGCGCTGAAGAAATCAGGGAGAATGGCAGAAGAATCCAACGGGGTCATTCTTTGCTCTTTAGCAAAAAGCGTAAAGGTCGATTGTCCGGGCGTCGACGTGCATGGGCACGTAATCACTATTCCGCATTTTGGGAAAATCTATGTTGGCGAAGTGCTGGCCGAGCCCGGCTACAAACGGCTCTCGATGCTGCGCTTCCAGTTGGGATCCCCGCAGGAGGGCTTGCTGACGGTCGCCGAAGCCGCGTCCAATGGACGTACCTGGCCATAAACAGATCTTGCGTTTTAACGTGCTGTGCCGTTTTGTGGATTTGTGGCTGTGATTTCCTGTCACAGCCTACCGTTCTTTATGAGAACGGCTGGAAAGAATTAAACCGTGGCAATCTCGAAGTTGCGATGCGAGATGCCGACCGTGGATTGAAACTCCACCAATCTCCGAAAAGCGAATGGCATTGGCGATTTAGCGTACTAAAGGCTGAGATTCTCGTCTGGCAGCACCTAAATGAACAATCTCTCGCCCTAAACGAACCGGATCTCCCGCAATCACTCTCAAGTAGCGACTTGGCTGTTTGGCGCAAGCTCTCGCAAACAGTGGCAAGCGCGTATACCCACCAACTTCCACATGCCCACCAGTATCTGGACGAGGCGGAAACTCTTGCCACAGCCCATCATCCGGAGTTGCTCGGTCAGGTGGCTTTGCGAAGGGGCACAGTATTTTTTTGGGAAGGCAAACTCGCGGATGCGCAAACCGGCTATCGCAGTGCCTTGCAATTGTCCCGCGAGGAGAAAAACCAGTTTCTGGAGGCCGCGGCGCTTGGGAGCCTGGGCGTGGTGGCCGCAAAGCAGGAGCATTACGATGAGTGTCTCGAGTGGAATCGAGCTGCGTTGCAACTCTCGCAGGACATTGGCGCGCAAGGCTCGGTCGCTCGGATACTAGGCAACATGGGCTGGGCTTTGCGGGAACTCGGAGACTACGACAATGCCCTTTCAAACTATCGTCAGGCGGAAGAAGCTTCCAGCCGAAATGGGCAAATCGGCGATGCACTGTATTGGAGGACGGGCATCTCGTCGGTGTACTACCTGCGACGAGAATTCCCAGTGGCGCGGCTTGTGCTTGAGCAAGCCTTGAACGACGCACGCCGCCAGGACGACAAAAGCATTACTACCGAGTATCTCAACGATCTTTCGTCACTTGCCATAGAAACGGGTAGTTCGGACGCTGCTGACGCATTTTCCAGAGAAGCTGCTGCCCTCGAGCAAGCAGGCCGCGACGAGTCGGGAGTCCTCGATACGATGCTGCTTCGAGGGCGCATTGACCAAATGAACGACCGTTACGGCGAAGCTGAGAGAAGTTTTCAAGCACTTAGCAATAATGTGGCGGCGAGTGCGGCGCTGCGCTGGGAGGCAGAAGCGCGGCTGGCTAAGGTGTATGACGACGAGAATCGGCCGAAAAAAGCGGTACAGGAATACCAGCGTTCGATTACCACGATTCAAACTGCGCGGCGGTCCATTCAGGAAGACGAGTTGCGACTAGCTTTTCTTTCCAGTGCCATCGACTTCTACGATGATTATGTGGACTTCCTGATGCAACATCACCGCGTGGAAGACGCTTTGCGCATCGCGGACCTGACCCGCTCGCAGACGCTAGTCGAAGGACTGGCCTCCAGTAGCAAATCGCCCGCCATATCCGCCGTCAACCTATCTCCCCGCGAACTGGCGCGCAAGCTGCACGCCACGCTACTGGTCTACTGGCTCGGCCAGAATCACTCCTACCTGTGGGTGGTAACGCCCGCAAAGGTCGCGTACTTTCCGCTGCCGGCCAAATCGCAAATCGACCCGACGGTAAAGAGCTATCGCCAGGCGATCATCGACGGCCGCGACGTGTTAAATGCAAATGCCAAAAGCGGCGAGCAACTCTACGCCACGCTGGTGGCGCCCGCGCAAAAGCTGATCCCGCAAAATTCGCGTGTGATTCTCTTCCCTGCCGAAAGCCTGTATGGGCTGAACTTTGAAACGCTGATCGTGCCTGGCGCGTCGCCACATTTTTGGATTGAAGATGTCACGCTATCAACGGCGAGCGCGCTAGCGATGCCCCCGTCGGCAACGCAACGAACGTCGAGCAAAGAGAAGAACCTGCTGCTGGTGGGCGATCCAGAGCCGGCCAGCCCGGATTTTCCGCGGCTCGCGCAAGCTCCCGCGGAAATGCAGAAAATCTCCAATCACTTCGCGCAAGCCAATCGGGACGTGCTCGAAGGCCCGGGCGCTACTCCGGCTTCCTACCTGAGCAGCAATCCCGGGCGCTTCTCGTATCTGCACTTCGTTACCCACGGGACGGCCAGCCATACGCGGCCGCTGGAATCGGCGGTGATTCTGAGTAAGGAAGGCGATTCGTACAAATTGTACGCGCGGGATATCGTGCAGCACCCGTTGAACGCCGAGTTGGTTACGATTTCGGCGTGTAACGGCGCGGGTACGCGAGCCTATGCCGGAGAGGGATTGGTCGGGCTTTCGTGGGCGTTTCTTCGCGCTGGAGCACACAACGTGATTGGCGCGCTTTGGGAAGTAAGCGACGCGTCGTCCACGCCGCAATTGATGGATGCAATGTACGCAGGGATCGACAAAGGGCAAGATCCGGCTACGGCGCTGCGTAACGCGAAACTCGCGATTCTGCACGCCAGGAGTGGCTCAGTCTTCAAAAAGCCTTTCTACTGGGCGCCATTCCAACTTTATACGGGCTCTTAGCCGCAACACATCGACGGCTGGGCGTTGCAGGTGATTGCTGTTTTGGCTTTTGACGATGGCAAACGTGGAGAAGAATTGGCTGGGAGACCTGGACTCGAACCAGGATAGCCAGCTCCAGAGGCTGGTGTCCTACCAATTGGACGATCTCCCAACTTGAGGAAACGAGGAGTCGCAGCGACTACAGATAGAGAAGTTCTCAATCTGCGCGACGATGCAACCTTACTAGAATAAACGGGAGTTCCGGGTCGCGTCAACCTGCAGGCTTTCCGTGGCAACTCTCCCGAATACAAGCAGTTGCCGAGTTGATTGGTCCATGCTACGTTTCGAGAACTTTAGGTCATATTCCGCAGCACAGGGCACACGCTCGTTTTCTCGTCTTGGCACTCGAAGGGTTTTTTGGAACTGGAGATGTCAGTGGCAAGCCTTTATAGAATGCAGGCTTTGCGAAACTGCGTATTTTGAAGAGGCGGAAGGTAGGCGAAGCTGGATACCATCAGATTATTCTCGCATTCTCGCAAAGCGATGACGATCCTAGTCTGTTTCTATAGCATCGTCTTCACTTGGGGCGCGGTTCGTGCTCAGCAACCGGCACCGAGTAACTCCTCACGCGCTTTGCCAGACTCGCCCGCACCCAAGCAGAATCAACAAACTGAAAACACCGAGGCGAATGGTTCCCAAAGATTCGTGGGCTATTTGACGAAACGATCGCTCTTCTTTCCGGATATCGCGGCAAGCCCTGGGCCACTGAGCACGTGGCAGAAATTCGAACTGTTCGGCAACCAGGCAATTTCGCCGGAGACAATTCTGACCTCGAGCATCAGCGCGGGGGTCAGCCAAGCTCGGGATGTTCCTTATGCGTATGGCGAAGGTGGCGAGGCTTATGGAAAGAGGTTCGGGGCTTCGATGGCGCGAGGCGCGTCGAATAATTTTTTTGGAACATTTGTGCTGGGATCCGCACTGCATCAGGACCCGCGATTTTTCCCGCGCAGCAACCCGAGATTTTGGAGCACAGTCCGGTACGCAGCTCGGCGGGTCGTCATCACGCGAAGTGATTCAGGTAAAGAGGTGTTCAACACGTCTGGACTGGTTGGTCCCATGGCAGGCGAGGCGCTGGCCAATGCGTATCTGCCGGCATCGGAGCAGACGGCTGGAAGAACATTTACGCGAGTGGGAAGTGATTACGCGTGGCGGTTTGCAGGCTACGTGCTGAAGGAATATTGGCCGAGTTTATTTCGCAGTTTAGGCTTGCAGCGTTTAAAGGTGCTGCCGCAACCTGAACTCGTGCCTGATTCAGGCGCTGGTAACCCAAAACCGTAATCGATCCAGCTTGCCGCGGCGTTTGAGGTTACTCGTTTTCCAGCATTTTGCGGGCTTTCTGCAGTTCCTTCCTTTCGGCCGGGCTCACTTTTGGATATGCGAGATGCAAACTCTCCAAGGCGTCGTTGATTACCGCCACTACTAACAGGCGGCTGAACCACTTGTTATCGGCGGGCACTACATACCACGGCGCGTGGGGTGTGGCGGTGTTGCGAATCATTTTTTCGTAGGCGTCTTGATAATCGCCCCAATGATTACGCTCTTGCACGTCTGCCGCGGAAAACTTCCAATTTTTTTCTGGCTCTTCTAACCTGGCCAAAAAGCGGCGCTTTTGCTCGGCTTTTGAGATGTGCAGAAAGAATTTGCAGATGGCGATCCCATTTCGCGTCAAATAACGTTCAAATTGATTGATGTCTTCGTAGCGATGCTTCCAGAAATGCTTGCCACGCAGTTCGTCGGGGATTCTCTGCCCGTCGACTAGCTCGGGGTGCACACGCACCACCAAAACTTCTTCATAGTAGGAGCGATTGAAGATTCCAATTTTCCCACGAGCCGGCAAGCAACGGTTGGCGCGCCACAAATAGTCATGCGCCAATTCTTCCGAAGACGGGACTTTGAAGGGATATACGTCGACACCCTGCGGATTCACGCCCGAAGTTACATGCTTGATAGTGCTGTCTTTGCCTGCCGCATCCATTGCTTGGAGAACAACCAGGAGTGCCCACGTTCCCTGCGCGTACAAAACGTCTTGAAGCTTACTTAGTTCCTTTACGCCCTCGTCGAGCCACTCTTTCGCTTCCGGCTTATCTTCTGACTTCAGGTCATGGGTGTCGGCGGGATCATAGTCTTTGAGGCGGAAGCCCTTGCCGGATTCCACGAGATAAGGCTTGATGAACTTGTGGAGCTTCATGATGACTCCTGGTAATGCGCTGAAATAAATTCGGCCGGCTCGCAAAGAATGGCTGCAACAATCAGTCGGATTTCGCCAACGCGTTCTTCACTTCGGTCATTTGACCTTCGCGGATTTGAAATTCCGAACCGCCCCAGATCACTCGATTCGAGCCAAAACCTCCAAGCCAGACAATGAAGTGAATAGCGTCGCGTGGCGGCACAAGCCAGAGTTTGCGGCGGAGAACATCGTCTCGGACGCCCCAGACGCCGACTACCCAGGCCATCATGAAGCGCAGAAATAGATACGCAAGCAAATAGGCTGCCGCGATCGATGTCGTCGGAGCCACGAAAGCGGCCAGCACGGCCCACGGCAATCCTTGCGTGAATAACAAACCGAAGAACGAGGCGGGCCGGACCAGCCTGACGGTTCGTGCCCATCGGACTTGATGGTCCCAAAAACTTTTCACGGTTTGGGCGGGATACATGGTCCAAACGGCTTCTCGGGATAGAAGGACCTTGCCGCCCGCCTTGTGCACGCGATTTCCCAATTCGTAGTCGTCGGCCAGGAGATTGGTGAGGGCTTCGTAGCCCCCAATTTTTGCCAGCCAACTCTTGGTAGTCGCCACGGATGCGCCGAGCGCAAAGGTGATTCCCTCCATCCATTCGGCGACCAGGGCACCGGCGAAGAAATCGCTAGCGGCCCCGACGGCCTCGAGTTCCGCGCCGAGATTTGGTTCGGCGATTCCGCGGTAGAAACAACTGGCGACGCCAACGGCCTTGTCGGTAAAAGGTGCAACCATCTCGCGCAGGTAGTTCGGTCCCACGCGGACATCGCCGTCACTTTGGATTAAGAATTCGTGTTGTGCCTCGCGGGCCATCAAAACGAGATTGTTCACTTTGCGGTTGCTGCCAAGCTGGTCTGCGCCGGATAGCAAACGAATTTTTCTGTGCGGAAATTCCAGGCAGAGTTTCTGAATCGCGGGCACCGCTGCGTCGTTCAGATCATTCACGCAGAAGATGATTTCGTAGTCGGGATAGTCCTGCCGGCAAAAACTGGCAAAGTTTTCGAAGGTGGCAAAATCCAGTCCGCGAACTGGCTTCAGAATACTGACCGCAGGAGTGAAATCGGGGAGGGGGCGGGATCGTTCGCGGCGAAAAAAGCGGAAGGCAGCGAGGCAGGCAATGGCGTAATAGGCGAGCGGTGCCAACGCCAGTAGTAAAATCGCCGCACGCCAAATGGAGAAGTGAGCTAGCATTCCAAAGAAATTGTACGGTGTTGGGAGCGAGGTCTGGCGGGAAAAACGTTCACTTCATCCCTCGCGTGGGGGTCTCCGCGATCTTGCGCATCACGATTTTTTCGCCTTTTAATTCGTACTTGGTATCTCGCCAGACAACGGTGGGACTGGTGTAGCTGGCGACCCAAACGATGAAGCCGAGGAGATCGCGAATCGGATATAGCCAAAATTGTTTCAGAGCAACGGGATCTCGCACTGTACCCCAGCCCACCACCCAGGATTCAACGATCCGATTGATAACGGCAACGGCAAGCAGGGCAACAGCTAGAAGCGGCTTGCCCATTAATAATGCAGCGGCAAAACCGAGCAGACCATAGGGTATGGCGTAGACCAGACCGCTGCCCAAGTGACCCTTGGGCCGGGAAAAGCGCGTGGATCTGGCCCAACGCAACTGGTTATCCCACATTTTCTCGAAGGACTTTTGACTGACGATGTGTTTGATGGCGTGATGAGACAAGACAACACGATAACCAGCTTGGTCGATCAATTGGCCAATTACGAAGTCGTTGGCAAAGTATTCGGCAGCTACTTGGTAACCGCCGATTCGTTTCAAGGCTTGTTTCTTGACCGCGATGGTTGGACCCAAGCCAAATTTAATGCCCTCGAGCAGATTCACCACGAGAACACCTGCAGTCATCTCCACAGACATGCCGATGGCGGTTAGGCTGCTCCAGAATCCAGCTGCATTCTTTCCGCGGTAGACGCAGGTGACCATTGCGACTTTAGGATCTAACAGCGGGGCGACCACTTCCCGCAAATAATTGGGGGTAACTTCCACATCGCTATCGCTGGTTACCAAAATTTCGTACTGAGCAAGATCGGCCAGGAGGTGAAAAGAGTAAGCGGGGGGATTTGGCCACGGCGGTGTCCCGGTCAGAAGTATTCGGCAGGAAATATTTGGATATCGCGCGCTCACTTCACGGATGACGGACAATGCTTCGTCTTCGGGGTCCTCGGCGGCGAACAAGATTTCATAGTGGGGATAGTCCTGACGAAAAAAACTCTCGATGTTTTCTTTGAGCTGAGCTTCCAGACCGTGGACCGGCTTCAGTAAGGAGACTGGAGGAAATTCAGTAATTTTCGCTTCGACGCGCTGCGCCTGACGCTTCTGCCACAGGAACCGGCAAAAACCTAGAATCGCCAGAAGTAAAAATATAGTGGATGTCAGCGTTCCAAATAAAGCCACACCCAGAAGCAAATCAAGAATTAGCACAGTATCCCCTGCATCGGGGCGTCTCGTTCTCCGCCTCGCTACGGCCCTGTGGATACATAGAATAGCATGTACACTTGCGCGCTAATACAATCCCGCTTCGCAACGGGAACTTTGTGTCGGGAAGAACGAGGGAGGTACAGCAAAGAATAAATTGCGCATGCTAGACTAAATCGTCGGCTCACTCATACGGTGCGCTACCGCACTGTTCGCTCCGGGGCTCTCGCGTTCGCATGAATCGTTCGCTGGTTCAGAGGTTTTGGCCTGCAGTCCTTGTTCTTTTCCTCCTTTGGATTTGCGTCTATGGGCCAGGGTTATTTCACCCTTCTCTTTTCGATGATGCGGATGGATCGCATGCCGAAGCGGGACGCGAAATTCTGGTTGGTCGCGATTGGGTGACGCTGCATCAAGACGGAATCCGCTATCTGGAAAAAGCACCTCTTCCCTACTGGGGCATGGCTGTCGCATTCAAGATATTCGGCGTCGCTGAGTGGTCCGCCCGCATTGCCCTGCATTTAAGTGTGCTATTTCTGGCGGTCTTGCTGTATCAATTCGGCCGGCGTTTTCTGACGCCACTTGCCGGGTTTTGGGCTGCTGTTGTGTTCCTGACCTCGTGCGGATCTTACATTTTCACGCGCATACTTATTCCCGACGTCGCGGTGGGATTGTGGATTGGGCTGGGACTTTATTTTTTCCTTGATGGCTGGCAATCAGGGAATCCATCGCGGCTTAGTTGTTGGGGATTGGCAGCTACGATCGCGCTGAATGTGCTGACCAAAAGCCTGATTGGCATTGTTTTCCCGTGTGCCATTATTTTTGTTTTTCTTTTGCTGGTTGGAGATCTTCGTCACATTTTGAAGACGCGCCTGGTTTCCAGCACGATTGTATTCCTTGCGATCGCTGCGCCATGGCACGTGCTTGCCGCAATTCGCAACCCTCCAGCGGGGGCTGCAAAGGGTTTTCTGTGGTTCTATTTCGTGAATGAGCAGTTCCTCCGTTATTTGGGAAAGCGTTATCCAGCCGATTACGCAACCGTTCCTATTGTGCTGTTCTATGGATTACTGTTTATCTGGTTTTTGCCGTGGAGTTCAGTTCTACCGCAAGCGCTGTCGCAAGTCCGGCTTCGCCTTCCAAGAGTTGCCAGCGTCCGGCGATCTCAAGAAGCTGTTCTTCTTTTGTTGTTCTGCTGGGCTGCGGTGATTTTGCTGTTTTTCAGTTTCTCGACACGGCAAGAATACTATCTGGCTCCGACGCTGCCGGCGTTCGCGCTGCTGCTGGGTAATTGGCTCGCCTGTGAAGCCGAGGCTCCGATCGGTTCGCCTATTGCCCGAAGCGGACGCATCTCGGCTGCCGTGCTGTTGGCTGTTGGGCTGATTGCGGCTACGGCGGCGGGTATTTTCGCTCTCATCGCGCGCGCGCCATCGCCGGGCGTGGAACTAGCCGACCTGCTGAACAGCAACGCAGATTCTGACGTATACAAACTTTCCATGGGCCATTTTCTGGACCTGACGGGAAACGCGATGAGTCTATTCCGTGTGCCGCTTATCGGCACCGCACTGGCCTTTTCCGTTGGTCCCCTGCTGAACTGGCTGTTCCGGCGTCGCGGCAACACGCAGGCTGCGAACTGGGTTCTGGTGGCCACGATTGTGATTTTCCTTGAGTGTGTACACATTTCTATCGGCGTTTTTGCTCCGGTGCTGGGGTCGAAGCCGTTGGCCGTGGCGATCGAGCGTCAACTACAGCCTGGCGAACAAATTATCTGTGATGGAGAATATGCGAACGCGTCTTCCGTAAATTTCTACACACGGCAACAAATGTTCATCTTGAATGGCCGCATCAATGGATTGTGGTATGGATCGTTGTTTCCGGATGCGCCGCCAATTTTTTTGGACGATGCGCAATTCGCGCAGATCTGGGCCGCCCCCACGCGCGTGTATTTCATAACCGCCAACGAAAAGATGCAGGACACCTTGGCAAAGATCAGCCCAGTCGTCGTACTGGCCAAGTCGGGGGGCAAATTCGTCCTCACCAACCGCCCTTAGTTTGGCTTTAGCATTTCAGCCCCTTGCTTGTCGTCAGCAAAGAAAAAGACCAAGGTGCAATGCTTCGTGTATTTCGAGCACCTCCGGCGTGGTGTCCACAAAAATGTAAGAGCTGCCCTGAGGAATCGCTGTAATGACGTGATCAAATGGACTGGCACTAGGAGTATTGACGTCGAGTTTGAGCCGCGAACTGATGAGTGCCGGATAGGCATGCAGGCCGACGGCCTCCATCAGCGCGGCGAAGAGCGTGTGTTTGTCTTTGCAGTCCCCATAGCGATTGGCCAGCACGTCTTCGGCGGCATGGGGAGTGTAACGCCCGGCACCCAAGTTGATCCCGATGTACCGGATTCGCAAGGACACGTAGTCGTAGATGGCGTGTATCTTTTCCAAGTCCGTGACTTTGCCCTTGGTAATTTCTTCCGCGGTGGAGCGGATGCGCGGTGTGACTTGAACGCGTGGCTGCTGCAACCCGGCGTACCACGCGCCTACCTCTGCCCAAGAGGAGAAGGAACCCATGCGCACCGCGGGCGGATCGAGTCCATGAAAGTTTTTTTCCCAGTCGGGAATCTTCTCGTCGTCTTTTTCATCCTTACGCTTTTGCAGGTGCGAGGAGTGGAAGATGTAGGTGCGCCGCGAATTTTCTTCCTTCATTTGAGGTGCCGGCCCGGAAGAGGCCACCTTGACGGGGACGTTGGCAGGGACGCTGATTTCCACTTGCTCGTCGAAACAGATACCATTTTCGAAAAAGTTGTAGTCGAACCAGAAATGGCCTGGCGCGATGGGATCGTGAATATTCCAGCGAATCTGCGACTCCAGGGTGTCACCAACGCCTAGCGATTTCACGGCGACGTGCTTCTCGCGCTGATCGGTATACATGGGCGCCTGGCGGCTGACCGCGGAGTCTAGCTCCTGAATATCGTCGGCGGGAGTAACCACCACGCTCCCGTCGGGCTTGCGCACACGCACGTAAACAATATCCAACGATTCGAAACTGGCCATGAACGGGAAAACCAGCAAGCCGAATTCGCGCACGGCCGACTCGGATTGAATGCGCACGTTCAGAATTTGCTCGCGCTGGCCTCTGCCGTCAGCCTCGTAGCGCACGGAAGTGCGCAACTGTTCGATGACATAGGGTTCGCTCGCGTAGTCCGGTTTCTCCGCGTCAGGAGAAGTGAGCGTTTGGGAAAATGCGGTTGACACTGAAAAAGCAAAAACAAGAAAGACGCAGAATAGCCGTCGAGTGATTTGCATCCGTTGGCCCTTGGATATCGAGGTGCCGCGATAGTAGCGCACAATGAGTTACGTGACGAATTAAAATTCGCAGGTAGTTGCGGAGAGTGAGCAGCCGTGCGCCGCTCAGCCGGTGATCAGCACTAAGGTTACGCCGGCGCAGACCATCAGAACACCGACCCAGCGCTTGACGGTGACGTCTTCTTTGAGCAGATATTTCGCGCCGAATGTGCCTACCACGTAATTGAATGCGGATGCCGGAATCACCAGGCTGATTGGCGCCCAGGAAAGCAAAATTAGAAGCGAATAGAAGGATGCGGCCATTAGCGGGACGGCTATCCAGATCCACCCGTTGCGCGCAGCCTTAGCTAGGAATCGCAGTAACTCGCGGGGACGAAATCTCTCTGGCTCGCCGACCTGTTTCATTCCATAGGTCATGGCGATTTCGCCGCCGGTGCTGCAGCAGATGAAAAAGATGAGCATAAGCAGAATGCGGATCACGGCGTCACCGTCTTCACATTTGTCGTGGTGCTGGGTTTGGTCTGACCAACCAGGAGCACGCCGACACAAATCAGAACCACGCCTACCCAGCGTTTGGCATTCACCGCTTCGTGGAGGATCAGGACGGCGAGTAACGTCTGGACGGCATAGCCGAAGG
>Ga0210396_10002198_pt1 | contig 20109 bp, 18 predicted proteins | sample IncBWH17OmetaG_FD_155466 | JGI IMG/M metagenome (GOLD analysis project Ga0210396, IMG submission 155466) | Forest soil microbial communities from Barre Woods Harvard Forest LTER site, Petersham, Massachusetts, United States - Inc-BW-H-17-O ... | reverse complement strand
AGAACGTTTCTTTGCCCCCATGAAATAGGACCGTCGATGCGGTTTGCAGCTCCCATCCTGCGGCCGCCCATTCGTCGAGGGTCTTGTCAACGTGGTCGCCGTCGGTCGTCGCGCATTTGTATTCGTATGACACGAACTCCAAAGGTAGCCGACGACTTCCTCCGCGATACCCGTGACCGGTTTCCCTGGGCGGACCTGGTCGCCGAACCCAAACCGCTCCGGGACGTCGCAAGTCTGCTCGCCGACACCTCCGGCCGTTCGCCGCGGTATTCGGTTGCGCCCTAGCCGTACTGGCGAGGCGGCGAGGGCGCCGGCGGCGAGGGCGCCGGCGGCGCGGGTGTCCTCGGCACCAACGCCGGCCTTGGCCTCGGGCCTTTTAAGCAATGGGAGCGACGGCCCGTCGGTCTTCTAATACCGACCAACCCACGGGGGCGGGTTTCACAGGGCTCCGTTGGCGACCCTGCGCGCACCCTAATGAACGGTGACATCGACATCAAAGCGCCGAGAGACGACACACGTGTTCGCGTTGTTTTGCTCCACCAACGCGACGTGCACTGTTCCCCGAGCTATCGCTTCATATCTGCCCGTATAGGTGCCGCCGGCGGTGCTACCGGGGGCCTTTCGGTCAGGTTCATAGCGCTGGCCTAGATCTCGCAGGATCGCCCAGTCATGGTGCCCCAAGTCATGCCATTGGCAGCCTGTCGTTGCGTAGTCGTCTGCCAAGACGATGTCGAAGACATCACCGCTTTTGAGCTGGATGTTGTGGTTGTTGTCGGAATCGGTGGCTGTCACGTCCGGCTCCGCCGAGCAGCCCGCCACCAACAGCAGGAAGCCCAACGAAATCACCGGTTTCCACGGCACCAAGCGCGTTCCAATCAAACCCGACCGAGAACGAACGCCTCGATGTGGCGATCGCCGGCGCGCGTTTCGTACTTTCGCCAGCCGGGATAGATGTCGAGGCCTTTCGCCCAGATCTCGTCACGCTCGCGAGGCGCAGCAATTCGGGCGACGGCATCCCAGGTATCGCCCTCGACCGACACCGTGGCGTGCGGGTTGGCCTTGAGATTGTGATACCAGGCCGGGTGCTTGGCGCCGCCAAAATTCGACGCGATGACGGCCAGGCCCTCGGGGTGCGGGATTGGGAATACCGCGACGGTACGGGGTTGCCGCGACTTCGCCCCAATGGTGGTGAGCATGACGGCGGGAAGGCCGGTCACGATCCGGGAGACGCTAAGTCGGCCGCCGGTGAGCCTGTTGGCGAGTCGGTCGGCGTGGTGTGCCGTTGGGCGAAAAAGGGTCCCCCCCACCTTCGTGGCGATGAAACGGCGCATGGCCCGATGGAATGCGTTGGCATCGTCGAAAGACCGGCCCGGCATGGCGTCATTCACTCCGACTTCGCACTGTCGACCTGATCCTCGTGGTAGTCGATGACGGGTGACGAGTCGCCGTAGACGTCGAGGGTGTGGATGAAGCGGTGCAATCCCATCACGCCGGCGCAGGTGAACCCGAGCTCGACGATCTGTGCGGCGGTGAAGTGCTCCCCCAATCGCTTGTAGAACTCGTCATCCATCGCGTGGTGGTCAGCGGAGAGCAGGTCGATGAACTCGACGGCCATCTGTTCCTGCGGCGTCAGCTCGCCGTGGCCCGGCGCGAGCAGGCAGGCGACATCCTCGTCGGTGATCGAGTCATGTTTGCGCGACTGGCTGCAGGGTTCGCATTCGCCGAGTTGGGCGCTGCGGATGCGCAGCAACTCCAGGATCCGGCCGCCGAGCAGGGTGCCGGCACCGAGATGGGTCCTGGCCATGTTGACCTGCTCGAGCTGTGCGCTGCGATAGGCGAAGATCTGCAAGGGAACCGGAGTCGCGTAGAGCCCGGCCCCGACGCCGGCCTCCACGATTTCGCGGGAATGTGGGCTGAGCTCTTCCATCGGAATTGGTGCGATACGCGGCATCGAATCAGGCTAACTTTCTTTAGCGTCACCGAAAAGAACCGGACTTGGAGAACTCGATGTCCAGACTTGCCGGAAAGGTCGCGATCGTTACCGGAGGTGCCGGCGGTATTGGCGCGGCAACGGCCCGCGAATTGGCACGAGAAGGGGCCGCCGTCGCGGTCGTCGATATCGACGAGGCGAAGGCCACCGAGGTCGCCGACGAGATTCGGTCAACGTCGGCGCGGGCAATCGCGCTCGGCGGCGACCTCGCGGAGGAAGAGGCGGCGCGGCATGTCGTGCAATCCACGGTGGCGGAGTTCGGCAGAATCGATGTCCTGCACAACAATGCGGCGCTGACCACCAGTGGCTTCCTGTCGCGGGATACCACCGTCAGCGAGATGTCGCTGGACGTGTGGCAGCGGTCTCTGGACGTCAATCTCGGAAGTCAGCTGTTGATGTGCAAGTACGCGGTTCCCGAAATGCGAAACAACGGCGGCGGTTCGATCGTTAACATGTCGTCGGGGGCGGCGCTTACCGGTGACCGGACCCGCCTGGCCTACGGAGTGTCGAAGTCCGGGGTGCACGCCCTGACGATGTACGTCGCGACCAGTGAGGGAAAGGGCGGCGTGCGGGCGAACACCATCGTGCCCGGATTGATCCTGACTGACGCCGTACGCGCGCATCTATCCGAGGACATCATCGGTCGCCTCGGCCGCGCCACCTTGACGCCGTATCTGGGACAACCACAAGACGTCGCCGACCTAGTCGTTTTCCTGGCTTCGGAGCAGTCCCGCTACATCACCGGACAAATGATTGCGATAGACGGCGGAATGTCCGCGCACGTCATGCTTGACACCGGCGACTAGCTGCTGCTCGGCCCGAGCACGTACGCGGAGGTTTCCGGGTGGTGATACCAGCCGCTGGCGGCCTGGGTGCCGCCGTCGACGTGGATCGTTTGACCGGTGATGTAGCTGGACATCCCGGACGCGAGAAACACTGCGGCGCCTGCCATTTCGTCGACGTGGCCCGCACGGCCCATCGGGACCGTGCGGCCGAATCGCTGCTCGGAACCCGGCGGGGCTATTTGCATGATCCCTTCGGTCAGGGTGATATCGGGCGCCAGCGCGTTGACCCGAATGCCGTGCGGAGCGAGTTCGAGTGCCGCGGTCTTGGTGTAGTTGATGACGCCGGCCTTGGCCGCCGCGTAGGTGGCGTAACCCGGTGCGGCACGGACGCCTTCGATCGACGTGACGCTGATGATGCTGCCCGGCAATTTCTGCTCGACGAGGACGCGGGCCACGCGCTGCGTGCACAGGTAGACGTGGCGCAGGTTCGACTTGTATAGCGCGTCCCAGCCGTTCTCGCTGGTGTCGAGGATCCCCGACCAGAAGACGCCGCCGGCATTGTTGACCAGGATCGTCACCGGCCCGAGTTCCGCGGACGTCTGGGCGAGTGCGGCGTCCACCGCGGCACTGTCGCGCACGTCGACCGTGATGCCCAGCGCGCCGATCTCCGCCGCGGCGGACGCGCACGATTCGGGGTTGCGTTCCCAGATCGCCACCTGCGCGCCGAATGCCTTGAAACCCGCCGCGATGCCGCGGCCGATGCCTGCGCCGCCGCCGGTGACAACCGCGACGCGGTCGGTGAGCAGGATGCTTGAGGGATCGAGTGCCATGAAACCAAATATAGAACAATCCCATGTCAAGGTTTACAGTCTTAACTAAATATGTTCGATATGTAACGCCCTAAGACGTAGGAGGACGGCCATGCCCAGCACGATCTTCGTCACCGGCGCGACCGGGCAGACCGGCGGCAATGTCTGTGAGCAGTTGATCCAGCGTGGCGATCAGGTTCGGGCCCTGGTCCGCAATCCGGACGAGGCCTCCGCGCTGTCCGATATCGGTATTGAACTGGTCAAGGGCGACATCCGCGACGCCGACGACGTGCTGCGCGCGGCCAAGGGCGCCGAGGCGGCCATCCACTGTGCGGCGCTGCTGGGCGGCGCGAGTCAGGACCTCGAAGACTTCAAGGCCGTCAACATGGTCGGCACCACCAACGTCCTGGATGCGGCGAAAGTCCACGGCATGCGTCGGGTGGTGGCCCTGAGCACCGCCACCTTCCTCGATCTGAGCACCGGGGTCGACTTCGAAGAGGCGCCCGTTCTGGACAACCCGTCACCCGACCCCTACACCGTCACCAAGCTGGCCGCCTTTCAAGAAGCACACCGGCGCGCTGCCGCGGGCGACGACGTGCTGACGTGTCACCCCGGCGCGATCTTCGGTCCAGCCCCGGTCATCGAACGCGCCTTGCACCGAACCAGCTTCAACCGGGTGCTGCTGGCGGGTATGCGCGGAAAGATCAAGCGCTATCTCGCTTTTCCGGTGACGTGGGTGGCAGGCAGGGACGTCGCGACGGGTTCGATCGCCGCGCTGGATCGCGGGGTGGCCGGTGAGCGCTACCTGTTGGTGGGCCAGCCGCACGAAAGCTTCACCACGGCCGGCGGTATCAACCGTGCGTGCGAGGTCGCCGGAATCGACCACCGTGTCGAGGATCTCGATTACCGCACGGATCCCGAGGCATTGACCGCCGAATTCGGGCCCACCTTGATGGCCATCGCGAAAGCCGCGGCCAAGAGCGAGCGCAAGCTGAGGACCAACGACAACCTGACCACCCGGCGCCTCGGTTATGAGCCCATGTCATTTGACGACGGGCTGCGGCTGCTGATCTCGTGGCTGCGTGACCTCGGCAAACTGTAGGGCTGCCGCCGTGTCAATCGCCGAATCACGCGGATCCGGTTCGGACCACGGGGATCTGGCCGATCGGATCCTCGACGCGGCCCAGCGGCTCGTGTTCCGGACGGGTGCGCGGCGGATGTCGCTCTCCGACGTTGCGACCCTGTCCGGGGTATCGCGGCCCACCATTTACCGCTATTTCACGTCCAAGGAAGAACTCATCGATGCGTTGGGCAAGCGCGAGCGCCGCCGCCTTGATGCGGCGATGGACGAAGCGACGGCTGGGGTCGTCGGGGTCGCACGGCTGGAAGCCGCGGTCGACGTCATCGCGGCTTTCGTCGAGGCTCAACCGCCCGGTCGGCTGCTCGACCTGGAACCGGGGTTCGCGCACGAACAGATGGCGCAAGCGTTACCGGTGCTGACCGAAGGGTTGACGGCGGTCCTGCGACGCTGTGCCCGCGAGGACGCCTTGGCTACCGCGGTGGACCCCCGCGATCTTGCCGGCGCGATCGCGCGAACCGCGTTGAGTCACTACATTTTTCCCGACACGGACCGCGCCGCGGTGCGCCGCCAGATCCGGGCCGCCGCCGGGCTTGCTGCACGCTAACCGCCGGATACGGCGCGCTTCGCCCGATATCAAGAATTTATTGAGAAACCATCAAGGCCCGGTGTCGATTCTGGTGTCAACGCGGAAACGCGTCGAACACACCAACTCAGATCAGCACAAGGAGACCCCGATGTTCACTCGCCGTTTCACCACCCTCGCGGCCCGCACCAGCCTGACCACCGCCGCTCTCGGCCTGGTCGCGCTCGGCTTGGCCGGCACCGCAGGCGCAAGCTCGGTCGATGACACGTTCCTCGCCCAACTGCAGGCGGACGGAATCCAGCCGCCGACCGCGGCCCGGGCCATCAGCGACGCACACGCCATCTGCAAGGCCCTCGACGCAGGTCACTCACCCCAGGAGGTCATCGGCGCGGTGGTCCAGGCGACCGGCCTGAGCACCAAGGGCGCCAAGACGTTCTCCGTCGACGCCGCGTCGGCCTACTGCCCGCAGTACGTGACCTCGACATAACAGCGAAACCATGATGCGGGACCCTCGCCGGGGCCCCCGCATTGTCTGTTGCCTGCCTGCTCGATCCCGAGTCATTAATTCGTGTGCTGGGCCGCTTCGGCTCGCCGAACGTGGGCGATATGGACGAAAAGCGATCGCAAAGTGTGCATATCCCCCACACTCGACGCACTCGTGATGGGATCGAACGGCACACCAGGCTGATGTCGAACTTATGACTCGGGACACTAGATGCCGTCGGCCACATGCAGCAACACTTCGGCAAGAGCTGACGGCCTTGAGAGAAACGGTGAGTGGTCGCCGGGAAGCTCGATGGGTTCAGTGCCGAGCCTGTCGAGATCTTCTGCAGCTGCGCTACGCTGCTGCTGCGTCTATAATCGACGACGCTCCGCTGAAACCGAGATCGCTGCTACAGCAGGCACGCCCGACACCCCTGGCCACCCTGGTGGCCGTGGCCGGGCAGCGCTGGCGTATCGACGAATCGTCCAAGCCGCCAAAGGACTGACCGGCTTGGATCAGCATCAGGTCCGGCGGTGGACCTCCTGGCACCGCTGGACCACCCTGGCCGTGCTCGCGCACGCCTTCCTGGCCGTAACCACCGCCACGAACGTGACACCCAACCCACACCGACTGGACTGATTGCGTTGACTGTCAACGAGTTTCGACGCCTCTTCGCCCTGCTGCTGGCCCACCACCACACCGTCGCGACCCTGCTGGCCTGGTCACGGTGGCGACGACGACACCAATACCGCGCCCGTCTTTCCCACTACCGACGACGCCAACACCAATGACCACGATCTACGGCTGCAGTACTAATCCCTAACGCCAAGCCGATCATCGCCCCCATAGGCGACAGGTGAGGTAGCGGACTACTCGTGTCGGCATCCCACAACAGTATTACGGTCCTAGACATGACGGCTGTGCGGTTCCCGGGGGTCACAGGGGAACGTTGCCAACAGGCTTACCGCCACGCGCCGTCAGGAGGAGCTAGAGATGTCGAAGCGTTTGGTTGTGTGCTGCGATGGCACTTGGAATTTTCCGGACCAGCAATTCCCAACAAACGTCACCAAAGTTGCGTTGGCCATTGCACCTGTGGACAGCAAAGACACCGAGCAGCGGACGTTCTATCACCGTGGGATCGGATCGAACCGTCGAGAGCGTATTCGCGGAGGCGCGTTCGGTTTCGGGCTCTCTCGCGACGTCTGCGACACTTACCGCTTCATAGTGCATAACTACGAACCAGGCGACGAGCTCTTTTTCTTCGGCTTCAGCCGCGGCGCATTCACTGCACGCAGTACCGTGGGGCTCGTCCGAAACGCCGGAATCCTGCGGCGAGAGCACGTTGACCGTGTCAGCGAAGCGTATGCGCTCTACCGCAGCCGGACCAAGACAAACACCCCACGAGGCAGGGAGGCGACACTGTTCCGGCGCTCGTACTCCTACGAGCCGCGCATCCGTTTCATCGGGGTCTGGGACACGGTGGGTGCGCTCGGAATCCCGCTTGATGGGTTCCGCTTGATCTCCCTGCTCAATAAGCGCTGGGAGTTTCACAATACCGAACTGAGCACCAGCGTGGATGCTGCCTATCAGGCGCTGGCGATCGACGAGAAGCGAGGACCGTTCAAGCCTGCGCTGTGGAAGACGCAGGAAGGCGCAGAAGATCAGCATGTGGAACAGATCTGGTTTTCGGGAGTTCACTCCGACCTCGGAGGTGGCTACCCGGACCACGGACTGAGTGACATAGCGCTCCTTTGGATGGTCGATCGTGCCCGCACCTGCGGCTTGGAATTCCGCGAGGATGCGTTCGTGCATACCCGCCCACCCGAATCGGAGATAGACCGGGGGGATGCGGTGCGCACGTGCACATGGGTTGAACCCAATTCCCTCGGTGAGCTCCATGAGTCACGCAAGGGCATGTACCGCAAGATCCCGCCATTCCATCGAAGCCCTGATTTCTCCAAGACGACTTGCGAGAGCATCGCGTCGAGCGCTGTGACGCGCCACACTAAGGATCCAGAATATGCTCCGCCGGAGTTTACGAGTTATCTCGACAATGCTGAACACAGCACGCCGGTGGAACGATGGCACACCACGGATGATGCTCAGCCGCTTTCCTACGATGAAGTAGCTGCTAGGACAGCACTATCCAGCTCAGCTGCAACGTGACGGGGTTAGCCGCGTAGCATCGGTGGCCGATCTTTGGGCAGATGACATGCCCGGTGAAGTGCAGGTTTCGGTCTTAACAAATCCCAGCACCACGCGCCATGCCACCCGCCGTGCACCAACGCGAACGTCGTCATGCATAGAGGGTAGGGGACTAGCGGCGCGGGTCCAACCGAAACTTGGTAGCGCCGAACGGTGCCGACGTGCCCAATGCGAGCACCGTCGACGGCTCCACCCGATAGACAAACCATGGCGCCGGGCCGGCCGACGGGGCGCTGTACTCGGCCGTGAGCGCGTCACCGGCGACTTCGGCGGGCCATCCGGAACTAACGAAAGCCTCCGCTACGCTGGCTAATTCGTCCGCATCGACAACCCGCTCGGCGGCACCTTCGACGACGAGGTCGAACGGCTCGGTGGCGACGCTGACCGCGCATCGCCGATCGCGGGCCAAGTTGCGCGATTTGCGGGTGGCCGGCCCGGAGGTGAAGTACCAGTTGCCGCTGTGCCGAACCACCCCCAGCGGCGTGACGTGTGGGCTGCCATCGGGATTGATCGTGGTGAGCCACGTCGTATGGCGTTGCGGGCCGCCGCTTCCCGGCGCCTGGGTCAGCTGACTGTCCAGGATCGCCTCGACGCGGTCCCATTCGATCGGCGGCGTTCCGTATCCGTCGAGATTGCGAGATGAAATCGTCATATCAGTGTTGACTGACGCCGGCCCCAGAATTCATCGCCCAGACAGCAGGAACAAGCCGTAGGCGGCAATCGACTGCGCGTCAGCCAGCACCCCCGAGCGGATCATCTGCTCGACGTCTTCGCGAGCGAACCACTCGCTGCGCATGTCCTGTTCCTCGTGTTCGCGGTCCGAATCTCCCTCGGAGATCCCCGTGGCCAGAAACACCCACCCGCGCTGACTGGTCATTCCAGCGGCCACATCGAGCAGGCCGAGCGCCTCGAACGACGTCGCGCGCAATCCGGTTTCCTCGCGCAACTCACGCGCGGCCAGCTCGGAGGGTTCGAGGTCGGCCAGACCCGGGGCGCTGCCCTGGGGGAATTCCCATCTCCGCGCGCCGAGGGGATATCGGAACTGCTCGACCAACCGAAAACGCCGCCCCTCGTAGGCCATCACCAGTGCGTATGTCGGCTTGTCCACCACGGAGTAGATGCCGTGGCTACCGTCGGGGCGGCGAATGTCGTCTTCTCGCAGCACCAACCACGGGTTCCGATAGACCTCGCGGGATGCGATGCGTTCGATGAAAGGCACGCAGCCAGTATCACGTCCGCGTTTCGGTCGACTCAGCTGGGGATCCGGCCCAGGATCCGCGACACGATCGTGGTGGCGTCATCGCCGAGGTTGCGCCCGATCGCGGTCACATCGACGACGACGTTGGCCTTGGCCGCCACCGCCCGCATCGCGCTGGCGTTCAGCCTTTTGACGTCGGTGGTGTGCCCGTTTTGCAGCACCGAGTCGAGGGTGCTGCGCACCGTCGTCACACCACCGGACTCCACCGGATCTCCCACGTTATAGATACCTGTGGTTCCGGGATGGGCGTAGTTCAACTGCTTTCCAGCACAGCTGTGCATCTGATCAACGGCGCCTGCGGCGAATTTCTTTGCGGCGTCGCTGTTTTGGAACGTTGCCACGAACTCGGAAACGCCGAGGGGGAAACCGTTGGTGTGCTGACCCAGGTCTAGTCCGTAGATGGCGTGATAACCGCTGCCGTTATAGGCGTCGGTCAGGCCGTTGAAGACCGCGGCGGTGCACTCGGGCGGATCGAAGGAGTCGCCGGGCAGCGGCCCATGAGGTTGCGTCCACGTCTTGTTGACGAACATACCCGGCGCTTTCAGGGCGTCGGCCACCTCTTCGGCGCTGAGCACGAGCGTCGCCAGGCCGGCGTCTGCCACAGAAGGTTCCGGCGGCGCCGACGAACTCGGTTGTGCCGCAGCCGCCGTGGTGGCCGTGCGAGCCGACGACGCCGTCGAGGCACGAGGGGTACTCCCGATGGAGGCCCAGATCACCAACCCCACGACCGCGAACACCGTGACGGTATAGGACAGGGTCAGGCCGACCACCGCGCGATTGCGGCCACGCTCGCCGCGGCGACGAATATCCCTCAGAGCGAGGTGCCCCAACACCGCGCCGGCCGGGGCCAGCACGAACGCGAACACCACCGACAAGGTGGCCAGCGTGTTGGCGTGTTCAGCGGGCGGGGGCTGCGGCGGCCGGCCCGGATGCTCGGGCGGCGGGCTGGGATCGAACGGGTTCGCCCAGCCGCCCCCCTGCCAATCCGACGTCATCAGGAGAACGGGTCCTCATCGGGCGCAGGCGAGGGTGTTGCGGGTGCCGGCGTGTAACTGGCCGGCGGCTGCGAAGGAGTCCACGTTGCAACGGCTTTCGTGCTTTTCGGCTCGGGCGCGGCTTGGAAGTAGGCGTTCGACGCGGGAAGGGCGAGCAACAGCGCGGACGCGATCGCCGCGACGATCGTCAAGCCGGCGCCAAGCTCCGTCAACTGGCCGAACCACGCCACCGAGTTACCCGGCTCGAAGACGAAAACGGCGACCGCCGTGCATACGGCAAGACCGCAGACAGCCCAGGTCGCGGTCCGGGCCCAAGGCCGGCCGCGTTCGTCAGAAAGACCCAGCCACACGACAGCTGCGGCGACCACGACCGACGCCGCGATGACCGCGACGATCACCAGGTGCTGCGAGCGAAAATCCGACAACGCCACCAGCAACGCGATCGCCGTGGCCAACAACACCGCGGCAATGCCGGCGAACGCATAGCTCCCGATGAAAACGGTGATCGGTGACATGCCAATCGAATCCGATTTCTCCCGGGCAGGCGCCGCGGGTGCGACAACCGGGGCAGGTGCCGGTGGCCGATTGGAAAAAACCGGCGGCGGTGCCGAAGGGGTTGCTGAGGGGCCTGGGGGGGTTGCCGGGGGCGCCGGTGCCGAGGTGACCGGCTCGGGGCTGAACGGATCGGGACTGAACGGATCGGAGAACGGGTCGTGGTCGGACACGTCAGCGCCTCCCGACGAACGAGGCCGCCCGCCTGCGCCGCCACCACAACGCGCCCCCAACACCGACCCAGGCGGCCAGCGGCAACGTGATCACGGCATACATGATCGGACTCAGCGAAGTGCCGAACAGCGATTTGGGCAGCGGCGCGTACAAACCGGGATCGCCCTTCCACACCAGACTGAGGGGCTGCAGGCTGGTCAGGCCGCCCAGCCACACCTGCTGTCCGGAGTTCTCGAAGCGCGGCCCGAACAGCGAATCGTTTGCCGTCGCCGGCAGGGTCGGATGCGCCTTCGTGAAGTCCGCCGGGGTGACGCTCACCATGGGAATGTTGGTGAAATCCACACCGCCAATGGTGAGTTTCCAGTTCATGCCGTCATGGGCCTGCCACGTGTAGGTGGCGTCTCCCTCGTAGAACGACTTGCGGTAGCGGGCGAAGACCTCCCTTGGGTCCCACGGCTCCTGGGAAGTCCACGCGTCGATGTTGCCGGAGTTGATGATTGACGAATACGCCGTTTGTTTGTTGGCGCTGCGTTGGCGGTACCACTCGGCGGCCACCCGGCTGGCGTAGACGCGACGCAGGTCGGCGTACTCGGGCGCGTGGTTCACCTCGTCGACGACCTTCGGCAGGATCGTGGTGCGGTACAAATCGTCGTTGTGACGGGTGGCTTCGACATCCTGGCCGTGGCAACCGATGCCGGGTTTGAGATCGTCGCCCAGGATCTCTAGCTTGACGTCCAGCGGCGCGTCCAGGATGTACATCGAGTCGCCCTGCTGAGACACGCTGGCCGGCAGCGGGATGATCCACTTACGTTGCGCGGAAAAGCATTTCTGGCCCCCTTGCAGGGCCTCGTCGAAGGCTCGTCCGTCCGGGGTGGCCGGGTCGATAAGGTGCGCCGTGGCCCGCTTCATCGTGTAATCGGCTTCCAGCAGGATCCGCCCGGCATCGGTGCGTCCGAACTGCGCGTCGATAATGCGGTCAGGTTCGTTGGGGTTGAGGTTCACCGTGAACGCCTGCGGCGGCAGCGCCATCCACACGAAGAACGAGTCCGACGCCTGATAGGCGTTGGCTCGGCCACCAAAAGACGGCGCGTCCCCCGGTTGCGTGTTGGCGGCGAACGCGTACCGCACGCCGGTGCCGCTGACGTCCGCGTCGGAGATGTAGCGCAGCTCCAGCGTTGAGAAGTCCACGCCGCCGACCAAGCTGGGCAGGGCGCTCGCTGCACCGCCGGCGGCGCCGGCAACCCCGCTGGCGGCACCACCGGCGGCCCCGGCCGCGGCGGCTACGCCGGCCCCGATGACACCACCCGCCGCATTGGCTGCCACGCCCGCGCCGGCGCCCAGGGCACGAGCGACCGCGGTGGCCCAGGCGTTCGCAGCGGCGATCGGGCCGGAGACCAACCAAGGCGGCGTCGGCCCGAGATTGGGCAGGGCGGGTACGCCGGGTGCTTGCGGGCCAGCGGCCACGGGCGCCTGCTGGGCGGGTGCCGGCCGCGGCGCAGCCTGGACCGGCACCTGCTGGGCGGGCGCAGCCTGGACCGGCACCTGCTGGGCGGGCGCCGGCTGGGCGGGCGCCGGCTGCGCGGGCGCCGGCTGCGCGGGCGCCGGCTGCGCGGGCGCCGGTTGCTGCGCGGGCGCCTGCGGAGCGGGCTGCTGGGCCGGCGCCTGCTGCGAAGCGGGCAACTGCTGCTCGGCCTGGAGAGACTGCGCGACCCACTCATATTCGACTGCGTCTTCGGGCGAGTCCGGCGACTGGTCAGTGGTCTGTTCCGCGCCGCCGTCGGTCGGGCGCTGTCCCCCGCTGGCTAATACACCGGTGCCCGGCGGTTCGGCCTGGGGGGCGATATTGAGAAATCGCTGTTCGACCCCCTTCGGCTCGACCCCGAATTCTTTGGCGATCTCTTTATCGACGGCCTTAATGTCCCTGGTCGTCTTTGCCGGCGGCCTTTGATCGTGAAGGATGCCTGCGTGGAGGTTATTCTTGTAGCAATACCGAAGAAAATCCCTGAGCTGATCTTTGCTAATGGCGCCGGTTTTGAAATCCCACAACCAGTTTCTGCCCTCCGCCCACAGGTTCGGATCATTTAGCGCGTCCGGGCGCCGATTGACATCGTTGCCCGGCAGCTTCTGATTGAGACGCCATTGGCCAGTTGTATTGTCGAAATACGCTTCCCCCTTAGCGATTTGCTCGAATGTGACGCCAATGTGGTTGCTGTTGTAGAGGCTGATATACCGGGCACGGTATTTAGCCCACGTCAGCGGATTTTTGGTGTAGGGCGCCCGGTCGCGCAGGTAGAGGCGCCAGTTCTGCTTGAGATTTTGTTCCGTCCCCCACTCCGCCAATTGTGTCAGGTCGATGTTCGCCAGTGCAGCAGCGCTGGGTTCAGGTAGCGAGGCGAGCGCATTCGCCGACGGGTAGTTGTACGCCACCGGCGGCCCGTGTATCGGGTCATCCACCGAGTAGCCCGGCAGTGGTTCGGGATCTGCCAGCACGGGCGGGGCGGGCGCCACCAAGAGCGCTAGCGCCAGAGTCAGCAAAACCGCAATGCCGCGTCGGCCGATCAGTTGGAGCCACGACATCCCACCACCCCCCTATTGCGCCGGCACCCCCCGACAGGAACTTAGCGTACTTTCAGCACGTCCGTTGCAGCACTTCACTGCGCTGTGGGGGTTGCGCTCCACCGGTTGTAGAAGTCGCGCGTGCTGCCAGGGTCGCTGATTTCGAGTGTGTAGCTGAGGAGATCGAAAGGTCCGGTGAAGTCGGTGTTGTTGTTCTTCTGGACCTGGAAATCCGCGGTGATCGGTGCGCCGTCGCTTCGGTCGAAGGGGAATTTGAGGTGGATCCAACGGCTGGGTGTTGCCCGGCGGAGGCTTTCCCCCAGGTAGTAGCTGGCGCCGTCGACGAAGTCGGCGTTGGCCGGGTCGTAGAAAGCTTTCATCGTGGGGGTGAGCTTGGCCACCAGGACAGTGAGTCGGTCGATGCTGTCGGCGGTGTAGTCCCACTCGCCGACGTAGCGGGTGGCCCATTGATCGAATCCTTCGGCCTGGCGCGCCAGCCAGTCGTCGAGCACCGCTGAGGCCGGCGGCGACGACAGCACTCCATCGGCCAGGGTGTGCTGTTTGGTCGGCGTCCAACCCGGGTGGGCCGCGGCGTAGGCATCGACGGCGTCTTGCCAGCGCTGATAGGTGGCCGCCCACACCCCGCCGTCGGTGCTTTCTACCGCGTCCAGCAGCAGATGCATCGGAGACAGTGCGGGCAGCCCCGTGACGGGATCCGGACGCACAATCGGCAGGCCCACCGCGTCCGGCTCGTCCCCGCCGGACGCATGCCATTCGTGCTTGGCCAAGTTGCGGCGCAAGTCGGGGTCGCCCGGCCCGGCGTCGGGGAACTCTTCAGTGGTCCAGTCCCAGGCGCCGCCGCCCAACCGCATGAGCGTCTCGCCCAGATAAGCCGCCAGGCCCGCGTTGAACGCGTCGTCACCCAAGGGATAGCGGCCGCGATAACGCTCGCGTACGAAACTTTCCAGAGTCGGCAGCGAGTCTCGCGAGTAGTCCAACTCGACGACGCCGCGGAGATTGGCGTCCCACATCATGCCGATCAGGACATTGATCGAATCAAGCCACCAATCCAGCGGCTCACCCTCCACAACAACCCCCTTCGTCGCATCCCAAGCTACGCTCGCGCGACAGCAGCGGACTCCAGAATTTAGCCGACCCACACGTCGTAATAGGCGCGGCTAGGGCCGGGATCGCCATCCTTGATGGCGAGGGAGAGCAGATGGAAGGGGCCGGTGTCCCCCTCGTCGTCGTTCAGCTGGAGTTTGAAGTTGGCGGTAATCGGGTCGCCCTCGTCGCGGAACTCGTGGTACACCCAGCGGGATGGACACCCCCGGCGCAACACCTCACCCAGGTAGTAGCTCGCGCCCTCGACGAAGTCCATATTGGCGGGATCTCGCAAAGCCTCGGCGGTAGGTGTGACGCGAAGCACTAGGGCGACAAGGCGATTGATGCTGTCCGGACTGTGATCCCAGTCCCCGCCGGTGGTCGCCGCCCAGTCGGGGAAGCGCTGTTCCATCCGAGCCAGCCAGTAATCGAGCACTGCAGAGGGCGGCGGAGCGGTGAAAAAGCCGTCGGCGAGGGTGTGCTCTTTGAAGGGCATCCAGCCGGAATGCGCAGCCGCGTAGTCCTGCACTACCTGCTTCCAGTGCTCGTAGGCGTTGAGCCACACCGAGCCGCCGTCGCTTTGTAGCGCTTCGAGCAGCAGATGCGTCGGCGACAACACCTCCAACCCGGTGGCGGGGTCGGGGCGGATGATCGGAAAACCGCCCACGTCCGGCTCCCCCGCGCTGTCGATGTGCCAGCGATGCTCGGTCAGCCGCTGGCGCAGCAGCGGGTCGCTGACCGTGACATCGGCGTCTGCGACCCAGTCCCAATGTCCGCCGCCGACGCGCATCAGGGCCTCCCCGAGATACGCCGCCACCGAGGCCGTGAAGGACTGCTGGTCGTCGTAAAGCGCCTCGGCCGGATCAGCCAACCGGTCCCGCGCCGCGTTCTCGAGCGCCGACAACGACGCCGCAGAGTAATCCAACGCAATCGCCCCGCCGAGATCGACATCTCGCATCATGTCGATCAGCAGGTTGACGCGATCCAACCACCAGTCGAGCGGCTCACCGTTCATGGCGATGCCGTCACTCGGTCATACCGCCGCCGCAGCGAACCGCGGTCGACGGCGGTGAGCACTCCGGTGAGGAACTCGAGTGTGTCGATGTTGCCGACGGCGGGATCCGAGGTTTCGCCGCGGACGAATCGCCATGGCAGTGCACTTGTGCGGCGCAGCACTTCGCCGAGATACCACAGGGCGCCGTCGATGAATGGCGCGTGCTGCTCGTCTTCGAGCATCTCCTCGGGGATCGCGCCCCGCTCGGAGACGAGGTCTTCGAGCGCATCGAGGGACTCCGGTGAAAAATCCCAGGTTGAATCGCCACCGTAGTCGCGCGCCCAGGCCGGGAACTGCTCCAGTCGCTCGGCGAGCCAGCGCCGCAGGTACTCGGCATCCGAGAGCCGTTTTGCCGCTTTGCTTTTGGCGCGCAGCCGCCGCTTGCCCGACTCCTCGACCCGCTCGCGCATCTCGGCAGTGACCCAGCGGTCATAGGCGTTCCGCAGCCACGTCGCATCGTCAGGACCCCGCGATCCCAAGCGGCCCTCGATCTCTCGGACGGGGTAGTTCCCGACAAAGCCGCGACGACCATGGGAGGTGATCGAGATCCACCATGCACGGTCACCAGTGAGTTCCTGGCCCTTGAAGTGCCAGCGCGAGGGTCTGGCCCGAAATAGCGTCTCCCCGAAATACCAGGCCGCGCACTCTTTGTCGGCCTCTGATCGGCCCGGTTCAGCCATGATCTCGCCCAGCGTCAGCAGCGAGTCGCGGCTGAAATCCCAATTGCGTTCCGCGCCATAGCGGGTGACCCAGTTCGGGAGCTCGCGCCGCTGTTCGGCGCGCCACACGTCGCAGTAGTCCGGAGCAGCCTCAGGCGTCTCGTCCAACCCGGGTGTCAGCGACCTCATCGCCGTCCACGTCGGGTCCTCGCCCTTCCGCTTCGCAACCCTGAGGCATTGCGCGTCGTAGAGGCGAGTGAGCGTGGCGCCATCGCGCCACTTCAACGCGAACGCCAGCAGGTGCGTCGGCAAAATCGTCCCCGTGGAGTCGTCGAGATGGGGCTGCACGACCGGGAAGCCGCGGGTGACGCTGTGCTCGCGGTCGTCCCACAGCCATCGGCCGCCGACGGCCCGCAGCAGCGTCTCGCCGACGTAGGAGGCGACACCGCTGGTGAAGGACGAATCCGGTATTGCGGTGTTGATGGCGAAACTCTCGATGCGCCTTAGTGATTCGGCCGTGTAGTCCAGGGCGATGCCGTCGGGCAGATAGTCACTTGCCAGCGTCGCGATCCGGGCGGCGATCGCATCGCGCCACAGCTCAAGCTGCGAATGCCAACGCTCGCCGGTCCAGACCCAGGAACCGGTGTCCGTGTTGTCGAAGTACCCGGGCGGCCACGGATGAGGGTGGGAGAAGTAATGGTCGTCGTGACAGAGATCGAGCGGGTTGCCCGATTCGATGAGCCAGTTGAGCTTTCGCCGCGGCATAATCGGCCAATCCCTGTTGTCTGTTCTCGCCAGACGGTATGCGTCGGCACGCGAAGACTCATCGACCCGGAATGACTCGTCGGCAGGCCGTGGTTCGTCTTTGTCGTAGTACGCCCACCGCCATTTGTCCGGCTGGGCCCGGCGCAGTATCTCCCCCAGGTACCAGGTGACCCCGTCGGTGAATGCGGCGTTCGCCGGGTCGTCGAGGTGCGCGACGGTTGGGCATCGGTGGAAGACGACGTCGGCAACCGCCGGTAGCGACGCCGTGCTGAAGTCCCATACTTCGCTGCCACCAAAGCGGTCGACCCAATCCGGGAAGGCGCGCTCTCGTTGAGCGGCCCACGCCGCGGCGTCGACGCCCACGTCGGCCGGCGCGTTGGACGACTCGTCGTCATCGGGCTCGAGGATTCCGACCTGTTGGTAGATCCGTTCGGCCATCCGCCGGTACTCCTCGACGTCGGCCCGCCGCTTCTCCAGTTCCTCGCGCGCCGTGACGGTAGCCGAATAGCCCGCGCCCAGCACCCGGGCCTCGTCGTCGACCAGAGCCTCCCAGTCGGCGACCGCCTCCCTCGGGTCGTCGGGCTCCGGCCCCCACAGCAGCAGGGTGTGCCTCGCGATCAGGGTGTGGCGGTGGTCGTCGCCCAGCTTTTCCCGCATCTCCTCGACGAGCGGCCCCAGCTCCGCCACGGCTGCTTCGACGTCGAACGCCTCGCCGCGCCATGTCACCAAGAACAATCGCATGCTGAAGGTGTCCTCGTGGTCATCGCCCAGCACCCGGCAGAGCGCAGGAAGCACCTGTTCCCCGTCGGCGATGGCGCCTGCGTAATCACCGACCTGCCTGCGCTGCTGGGCCACCCTAGCCCGGGACATCAGCGTCAGCGGATGGTCGGGACCCAGCACCCATTGTTCGTCGGCCGACAGCTGCGACCACTCCGTCAGCGCCGCCTGTTGGTCCTGCAGCGGGCGGTTGGCGAACAGGTGGCGCGCGCACACCGTGGCGACGTGATCGCGGCCGAGGACCTCGTCGAGTTCCGGTAGCAGCGCTCCGGTCTCGACAGAGCCACCCGTCAGCTCGGTCAGATACCGCGATGCGGCGGCCAGATCCCCCTGGGCCAAACACTCCGAGATGCGGCGGCTCAACGCACCTTGATCCATACCGCTATGGAATCGCCCGCGCAGCGTCGGGGCAAATCAGCTTTGCCGCGATACGTTCGAGAACATGCACCAGCACATCATCGTCAGCGGTGACGACTCGCTGGCAACGACGATAATCGCGGAGCTCAACAGCGCCGGCGCCAGCATCGTCGAGATCGCGACCGCCGCCGAACTCATAGACGCCGAAGTCAGTCGCGCGCTGGCCGTCATCTGTGTCGGCGACGACGATGCGATCAATCTCGAAATCGCGCTGCTGGCAAGGAAAGCCAATCCGAGCGTGCGAGTAGTCGCGCGGCTGGCCAATGACGTGCTGCGCGGCGCGGTGGCCGCCGACAACGGACCCGGCGCCATCCTCGACGTCGCCGACCTTGCGGCGCCGTCCGTCGTGGAGGCATGTTTGGCGCACTCCGCGCACCCGCTGGAGGCGGCCGGCATCGAGTTCGTCGTCTCCGGCACCGAGGCACCGCGCGCGGCGACGCTGCGCGAGATCTACGGCGACCTGGCGCCGGTGGCGGTGATTCGCGGCGAGAAATCCCCCGAACCGGGCCTGGGGATGGCATGTCCGGGCCGAGATCTGCGGGTGTACCCCGGTGATTGGGCGGCGCTGATCGGTACCGCCGATGAGTTGGCCGCCCGCGGCATCAAGATCCCGCGGCGGACCGGGACGCGCACACGCCGGCCGTGGGTGCGGCGAGTGCTCGACACCGTGTTCACCCTGCGCAGCGACGTCAACCCAATGTTCGTGCGCGCGATAGCCGCCGCGCTGCTCCTGCTGGTCGGTTCGACGATTCTGTTGCGCTTCGCCTATCAGCGTCCGCCGGGAATGACGTGGATCGACGCCTTGTATTTCACCACCGAAACGATCGCGACCGTGGGCTACGGCGACTTCAGCTTCGTCCATCAGCAGACCTGGCTGCGGCTGTTCGCCATCATGTTGATGTTCGCCGGCGTGCTGGTGACCGCGGTCCTCGTCGCGTTCGTCGCCGATCTGCTGCTGTCGCGCCGCTTCGCCTATTCGGCCGGACGCCGGCGGGCGCGCTATCTGCGCAACCACGTGATCGTCGTGGGCCTGGGTTCGTTCGGCATCCGCGTGGTCAGTGACCTGACCGCCGCAGGACACGACGTCACGGTGATCGAGCGCGATCCCAACAACCGTTTCCTGTCGACGGCGGACGACCTCGACGTGCCGGTGATCTTCGGCGACGCGACGCTGCGCCGGACGCTGCAAGCGGCCCGCGTCGACCAGGCCCGCGCGGTGGCGGTGCTCACCCAGGACGACATGGTCAACATCGAGACCGGGATCGTGCTGCGCGAGATGTTGGGGCCGCGGGTGATGCCCGAGGTCGTCCGGCCCGATGTTCCGCTGGTGCTGCGCGTCTACGACCGTGCGCTGGGGGCCGCGGTGGCGCAGCGGTTCGGGTTCGAAAACGTGCGGTCGACCGTCGAGCTGGCCGCACCCTGGTTCATCGGCGCCGCGATGGGCCTGCAGGTGCTGGGCACTTTTTCGGTGGGGCAGCGCTCCTTCATGGTCGGCGGAATGCGTGTGGCCGCCGGCAGCGAGCTCGACGGGCTGCAGATGTTCGAGCTGTCCACGCAAACCCGCGTCATCGCGATCACCCGGCAGGATGCGCCCGTCAAGCTGCACCCACGCCGCGACGCCCGGCTGCGCGGCGGCGACACCGTCTACGTCGTCGGGCCGTATCGCGAGCTGCTGGCCACGCTCGGCAAGGGGCAGCCGCCCGAGCAGACCGACGCCGGTGACGAGCGCAGGGGGGCCTAAAGGGGCCTAAAACCCGTCGATTACGTCGGCCGCGCGCCGCAGCTGGTCGAGGTCTGAACTGGTTGGGATGAGCTGAATTTCGTCGGTGCCGATCTCTTCGAATTTCCGCAGCACCGCGAC
>Ga0210396_10002197_pt1 | contig 20111 bp, 25 predicted proteins | sample IncBWH17OmetaG_FD_155466 | JGI IMG/M metagenome (GOLD analysis project Ga0210396, IMG submission 155466) | Forest soil microbial communities from Barre Woods Harvard Forest LTER site, Petersham, Massachusetts, United States - Inc-BW-H-17-O ... | reverse complement strand
GAATTCGCGTCAGCATATCTGCGACCGGATCGGTCAACCTCATGCGTTCCATCTCCTCAATCGCCCGTTTGCTTCGGCCATTCTTGCTCTGCACCGAAGAACCTGCGACGACGTCTGTAACCGTACTGCTTACGGCGCGACTGAAGCCGCGCCTTCCCCAACTACCAGGACGACTTCGAGACCCCGGGAATCTCTCCACGCAGCGCCAAGCCTCGGAAGCACAGGCGACAGATGCCGAACTTGCGCAGAAAAGCGCGCGGACGCCCGCAGATCTGGCAGCGGTTGTGCCGTCGCGTGGAAAATTTCGGCTTCGGCGCTTTGTTGTCACGCGCCTTACTAAACACTTCTTGTATCTTTTTGTCCTTAACTCGTTTTGCCGTGGTCATGAAGCCTTTCTGATTCGAATGAACCGATAAATCAATGATTCAATCTCTCAATTCCTACGCCCGGAACGGCATGCCAAGATGACGCAGCAGAGCCCGCGACTGGTCGTCGCTGCGGGCGGTCGTCACAATGGTGACGTTCATGCCCTTCTGCTTGTCCACCTTGGCGTAATCAATCTCCGGGAAAATCAACTGGTCGTGCAAGCCGAGTGTGTAATTCCCGCGGCCATCGAACGACTTCGTGGAAACTCCCTTGAAGTCGCGCACCCGGGGCAGCACAACATTCACCAACCGGTCGAAGAATTCGTACATGCGGTCGCCCCGCAAAGTCACCATCGCGCCGATGGCCTGGCCCTCGCGCACCTTGAAAGCCGCGATGGATTTCTTGGCCCGCGTCACCACCGGTTTCTGGCCGGTAATCTGGCCCAGTTCATTCACTGCCGGATCGAGGATCTTCGCATTCTGCGTGGCTTCGCCTACGCCCATGTTGACCACGATCTTGTGCAGATGCGGCACCGCCATGGGGTTCTTCAGGTCGAATTCCTTCATCAGCGTGGGAGCAACTTCCTTTTGAAAACGCGCCTTCAGCCGCGGCGTCTCTTTGGCACTATGACGCGCGACTGCGGGAGCCTTCTGCTCTTCCTGCTGCCCGCCCTTTTTTTCTTTTTTATCTTTTGCCATTGCTGTGTTGCCTTCTCGGAAAAGCTCTCAACCGTCAGCCTTCAGCGAGAGATCTTTGTCCAGTTCGTAAGCTCTCAAAACTCTTGCCTTTTTGCTAAAAGCCGATAGCGGAAAGCTGACAGCTACTTATCCAGCGTCGTTCCGCACTTCTTGCACACCCGCACCTTCCGATCGCCGCGGACTTCATGACCGATGCGCACCGGCCCACACGTCGAGCAGACCAGTTGCACATTCGACAGTGCGATGCGGCTCTCCTGCTCGGCAATTCCGCCCTTCACGTTGCGTTGCGGGTTGGGGCGCACGTGCTTTTTGACGATCATGACGTGCTCGACCAGAATCTTGTTGTCGTTCGGAAACACGCGCAGGACGCGGCCTTCCTTGCCTTTATCCCGCCCGGTTATCACCTTCACCGTATCGTTCCGCCGAATATCGACTCGCTTATGTTCGGTGCTTACAGTATGCATTTCCAATCCTTCCACTGTCTTGCGGCAGAGACTTAGCTAGCTACGTCTCTACAGTACCTCGGGTGCCAGGGACACAATCTTCAGAAACTTTTTTTCGCGCAGTTCGCGGGCCACCGGTCCGAAAACACGGGTGCCCACCGGTTCGCCAGCTTCGTTGATCAGCACTGCCGCGTTTTCATCGAAGCGGATATACGTGCCGTCGCGACGACCATACTCCTTGTGAGTACGCACAATCACCGCTTTGACGACGGTCCCCTTTTTCACCTGTCCGTCTGGCGAAGCCTCTTTCACGCTGGCGGTGACCACATCGCCCAGGCCAGCCCGCAGTCCGGTCGAGCCACCGAGCGGCAGAATGACCTGCAGTTTCCGGGCGCCGGAATTGTCGGCGACCTCGAGCCAAGTTCTCATCATCACGGCCATAATTCAGTCCCCCTCAAGGCTCTGCGCTTACTTAATGTCGCCTACTTAACATCAGTGGCAATCTCCGGCACCAGCGCGGTCTTGCGAACCACCTGCTTGAGCCGCCAGCGCTTCAGTTTCGATAGCGGACGGGTCTCTTCCAGACGCACTACATCACCGATGCGAGCTTCGTTCTTTTCATCGTGAGCGTAGAACTTTTTCGCCTTCGAAACCACGCGGCCATAAAAAGCGTGCGACTTCTTGCGCACCACCGAAACCACAATGGTCTTCTTCATCCGGTTGGAAACTACCTCGCCAACCACTTCCTTGCGCCGGCCCGCATCCGCTGCCTGGCTGTGTTGTGCGTTTGTTTCTGGCATTACTTGCTCTCCGTTTTGCGGCTGGCGGCGAGTTCACGCTCACGGCCGATGGTCTTCACCCGCGCGATGTCACGCCGCATGCCGCGAATCTTCTTCAGGCTCTCGGTCTGCCCCATGTTGAGCTGGAACTTCAGCTTGAAGAGCTGATCATTCAGATCACGCTCCTGGTGGAGAAGTTCTTCGTCGGTCAGGTTGCGGATTTTTTCCGATTTCATAAGTCAGTTCTCACTCTCAGTGCGCCGCCGATTCGCGCTTCACGAATCGTGTCCGCAAAGGCAGTTTGTGCGAAGCCAGACGCATGGCCTCGGAAGCATCCTGCGGCGTGACCCCTTCCATTTCGAACAGGATCTTGCCGGGACGAACCACCGCGACCCAGTGATCCGGCGCTCCCTTGCCTTTTCCCATACGAGTTTCTGCCGGCTTCTTGGTCACGGGTTTGTCCGGGAACAGGCGAATCCAGATTTTGCCGCCGCGCTTGACGAAACGTGTCATGGCAACCCGGCTGGCCTCGATCTGCCGGTCAGTAATCCAACCTGGTTCGAGTACCTTCAATCCATAGTCCCCAAAAGCCAGCTCGCTGCCGCGCCAGGCTTTGCCAGTCATGCGTCCGCGTTGCTGCTTGCGGTACTTTACTTTCTTTGGCATCAACATAAGTCATCTCTCTGCACAAACGTTGCTTGCAACGTCTCAACCGGCAGCGTCCGGGAGACGTAGCCAAGCTACGTCTCTGCAATAACTCGTTAAAATGCGCCCCCGACCTGTTGCGGTTCGCGCTTCTTTGCCGCGGGCAGAATCTCGCCTTTGTAGACCCAGCACTTCACGCCGATGACACCGTACGTAGTCCGGGCTTCGGTGAAACCGTAATCGATATCGGCTCGCAGCGTGTGCAGCGGCAAACGGCCCTGCAGATACCATTCGGAGCGGGCGATTTCATTTCCGTTCAGACGTCCGCTGACGCGAACCTTGATTCCCTTGCAACCGAAACGCAGCGCGGAGTCTACTGCTTTGCGCATGGCGCGCCGAAAACCCACGCGCTTTTCGAGTTGCAGCGCGATCGACTCCGACACCAGCTGCGCATCGAGTTCCGGCTTGTGAACCTCCTGAATGTCGATATAGATCTCGCGGCCATTCATGCGTTTCTGCATGTCCGCCTTGAGCTTGTCGATCTCGGCGCCCTTGCGTCCGATAATGATTCCCGGACGCGCGGTCTTAATGATGACGCGCAGCTTGTTGCCCGGACGCTCGATCTCAATCGAGCTGACGCCCGCCGACTTGAGCTTGTCCTTCAACTCATTCTTCAGCTTGACGTCCTCGAGCAACTGCTTGTCATAATCCCGCTCCGCAAACCAGCGCGACTTCCACGGCTTGGTGTAGCCGAGGCGAAAACCATAAGGATGAACTTTTTGTCCCATCGTCTCTCCTAGATCAACCTAGCAACGACCCTGACGAATCCTATCGTGCTCCCGCAAACTTCTTGGCAACCTTAGCCTTGCTTTTTCCCGCCGGCGCTTTTCCTTTGGCCTTGGTGCGGGGCTTCGACGAACCCGTCGACGTGCCGCTCACTCTCTCGGCGCCCACGACGTTCGCCACCGCCTCTCCACTCTTACCCCGTTCCGCCAGCTCGATTTCGATGTGCGAGATGCGCCGCACGTAGTGATAAGCGCGACCCATCGGAGCCGGGCGAATCCGCTTCATCCGCGGCCCATCGTTGGCCACGGCGCGTTTCACATATAGGCGGTCCACATCAACGTCCAGGCCCTTTTCCGAACTCAGATAGTTGGCGTTCTCCAGCGCCGAGCGGAGCAGCTTCTCCACCGTTGCCGCGACTCGTTTCTTGGTGAAGATCAGCGTGTTGAGCGCATCCTCTACCCGGCGGCCCTTGATCAGATCCAGCACCAGGCGAGCCTTTTGCGGCGAGACGCGCATAAAACGTGCTTGAGCTCGAAATTCCATCTTGCGTCTCCTTTACGCCTTGGGTGCCGGGGCTGCCGGGGCTGCTCCCGCCGCTGGACTCGGAGCGCCCGGTCCACCCGGGATACCGGCTGGCCTGGCTGCTGTCTCGGTCGCCGCTCTCATCGAGTGTCCTTTGAACTGGCGGGTGAAGCTAAACTCGCCCAGCTTGTGGCCCACCAGGTTCTCGGTGATGTACACCGGAATAAACTTCTTGCCGTTGTGTACGGCGATCGTGTGGCCCACCATTTCCGGAACGATGGTTGAGCGCCGCGACCAGGTGCGGAGCACCTTCTTCTCGTTGCGCGAGTTCATGCCTTCCACCCGGGTTTGCAGGAAAGCATCCACGAACGGCCCTTTTTTTGTTGAACGTGCCATAAAGTTCTAGTCCTATTTCTTGCCGCGCCGGTTGACGATAAATGCGTCCGTGCGCTTGTTGTTTCGCGTCTTGTATCCGCGGGTCGGCTGGCCCCACGGGGTCACTGGATGACGGCCACCGGAAGTCTTGCCTTCACCGCCGCCGTGCGGGTGATCCACCGGGTTCATGGAAACACCGCGATTGTGCGGCCGCTTCCCCAGCCAACGCGAACGTCCGGCTTTGCCGATGGTGACATTTTCGTGATCGAGATTCCCGACCTGGCCAATCGTCGCCATGCATCCCTGCGCAACTTTGCGGATCTCGCCGGAAGGCAGCTTGACCAGCGCGTACTCGCCTTCCTTGGCAACCAATTGAGCCGCGCCGCCCGCCGAACGCACCATCTGCGCGCCCTTGCCCGGCTTCAACTCGACATTGTGAATGGTGGTGCCCGGAGGAATGTTGTGCAACGGCAGCGCATTGCCCACCAGAATATCGGCATCGGGACCACTCAACACTTTTTGTCCAACCTTCAACCCGTCCGGCTGCAAGATGTACCGCTTCTCGCCATCGGCGTAGCTCAATAAAGCGATCCGCGCCGAGCGATTGGGGTCATACTCAATCGTAGCCACGGTAGCCGGAATCCCGATCTTGTCACGCTTGAAGTCAATAATGCGCAACTTGCGCTTGTGGCCGCCACCAATAAACCGCATGGTAGTCTGGCCCGAATTGCGCCGGCCACCGGTCCGCGGCTTCGGTTCGAGCAGCGGCTTGTGCGGCTGCGTGCTCGTAATGTCGTCGTTGACCAGCGTGGTGCGATAACGCAACGTCTGGGTGGTCGGTCTGTAAGTCTTGATTGCCATAGATCAGCTCTTAGCTTCTAGCTCTTAGCTTTTGTTTGCCACTGCGGTCGCCCGGGTCGGCTCACGACCAAAGACGAACGACTATAAGTTCTGCGCGTACTCCGGCATTTTTTCGCCAGCCTTTAGCCGCACATACGCCTTTTTCCAATCTGGACGGTAACCGGCAAACTTTCCCCGCCGCCGTTCTTTTCCCGGATAAGTGGCGGTGCGGACAGAATGCACCTTCACCTTGAAAATCCCCTGCACCGCTTCCTTAATTTCTGTCTTAGTCGCCGCGGTCGCTACTTGAAAAACCAGTGTGTTCTGGTTCTCCTTGATCGCAAGACCTTTCTCGGTAATCACCGGACGCCGAAGAATCTGGTATGCGGATTTCATCAGGCCACCTCCGCCGCTTTTTCATGTCGCGTCCGGCGCCGCGGAGAACGTGAAGCTTTCTTCCGCGCCTCTCCTTCGCCTTCCGCCGGCTTATGTTGCCGTTTCGAAATCGAACTCTTCAGCGAAATCTGCAGCTTCTCGATCGCCGGCTGCGAAAAGATTGCCCGGTCGTAGCGCAGCAGGTGATAAGGATGCACCTCGTTGCCGTTCACCAACTCGACTCCATGAAGATTTCGCGAACTCAAGGCCAGATTGCGATTTTCATGCTTGGAAACCTCGACCAGCAGCGCCGTGCTATCGACTTTAAGCGCATCCAGAGCCTGGCGGAACTGTTTGGACTTGGGCTCCTTCACGTCAAATGCATTCACGATGATCAGCTTGCCGTCCGCAAACTTGGAAGCCAGCGCGGAGCGCAACGCTCCCAGCAATTTCTTGCGGGGAAAAGCGTAGTCGTAAGACCGCGGCTGCGGACCGTGCACGGTCCCGCCGTGCCGCCACAATGGCGAACGAATCGAACCGACGCGAGCCCTTCCCGTGCCCTTTTGTTTCCAAAGTTTCTTGCCGGCTCCGGAGACCAGCTTCTTGTTCTTAGTCGCGTGAGTTCCGGCCCGATGGGCGGCGCGGTAATGTTTTACCGCCTCCCACAGCAGGTCCTCGTTCACTGCGCCGAAGACCTCGTCAGCCAGTTCGAGGCTGCCGACTTTAGCTCCGCTCAGATTGTGAATGTCAATGGTTGCCATAACTCTTAGTCCTGCTCCGAAACCAACTAGCCACTGAGAACTGAGAACTGCGGTTCTTCCATCTTTTGCCTAGGCCAAAGCCTAACGGCCAAGGACCGCCGCTAAGCCTTCTTGGCCGCGCGCTTGGCTGCCTTCAACGGGTCAACCGTGGCTGATCCGGCAAATCCACGCCGCTCTCTGGGCGGTTTCTTGGCCTTCGTGATCACCAGATACCCGCCCCTGGGGCCGGGCACACTGCCTTCGACGACCAGCAAGTTGTCTTCCTTGTCCATGCCGAGGACGCGCAAGTTGCGCACAGTCACCCGGTCCACGCCCATGTGCCCCGACATCCGCATACCCTTGAACACACGTGACGGAAACGCGGACGAACCAATCGATCCCGTGATCTGAAACATCGAACCATGCGATTTGGGACCGCCGGCGAAATGATGCCGCCGGACTACGCCGGAAAAACCACGCCCTTTGCTAATCCCGACGATGTCCACGAATTTCTCGCCATCGAAAATGTCCACCAGCACGCGGTCGCCAGCTTTTACAAGTCCGTCGCCATTGGCCTCTGACTTCTCTTCGACTTCGATTGGAACCTCGCGCATGAACTTGACCGGAGGCAGATTGTTCTTGCCCAGATGTCCGCGAGCGGGCTTGGTCAACCGCGACTCTTTCACGAACTCAACCAGGCCGATCTGGGCGGCAACGTATCCGTCCTTGGTCTGCGTCTTATGCTGCGTGATCACGCACGGTCCAGCCTGTAGCACGGTTGCGGGATGAACGTCGCCCTTGTCGTCGAAGAGCTGCGTCATGCCGACCTTCTTGCCGAGAATTCCAGTTACCTTTGCCATATTTCTTCTCTTCCCCGCTAGCCCAGCATGGCCGTTTGGCTATCGGCTGGGGCTGCTCGCTTCAAACTGAAAGCTGAGAGCTGACGGCTGAAAACTACTTATGTTCCTTGCCGAATGCCTTGATCTCGACATCCACACCTGCGGGCAAGTCGAGCTTCATCAGCGCGTCGACAGTCTGCTGGGTGGGTTCAAGAATATCCAACAGCCGCTTGTGTGTACGAATCTCGAATTGCTCCCGCGACTTTTTGTCCACGTGCGGAGAACGCAGCACGCAGTACTTGTTCTTCATCGTGGGCAAAGGAATCGGCCCCGCGATCTGCGCGCCCGTGCGCTTCGCGGTCTCGACGATCTCACCCGTGGACTGATCCAGGATGCGGTAGTCGTAAGCCTTCAACCGAATACGAATTCTTTCTTTTCCAATCACGTTGAACTCTCGCTAACCCCTCCCGGCTGTCCGGGAAGAAAGAACTGGCGGCAAGCTGCAGGCCGCAGATTTTTGCTACGTCACAATCTCGCTGATGGTTCCCGCGCCTACGGTGTGTCCGCCTTCGCGGATCGCGAAGCGCAAGCCCTTCTCCATCGCCACCGGTGTGATCAACTCGATCACCAGGCTCACGTTGTCTCCCGGCATCACCATTTCTGTCGCCGCCGGCAATTCCGCCACCCCTGTCACGTCCGTCGTCCGCAAGTAGAACTGGGGACGGTATCCTTTGAAGAAGGGCGTGTGCCGCCCGCCTTCTTCCTTCGTCAAAATGTAAACTTCGGCTTTGAACTTAGTGTGCGGAGTGATCGATCCGCCCTTCGCCAACACCATGCCGCGCTCCACATCTTCCTTCGCAATGCCGCGCAGCAGCAGCCCGGCGTTGTCTCCCGCCAAGCCTTCGTCCAGTTGCTTCTTGAACATTTCGACGCCCGTTACGACCGTTTTGCGCGTGTCGCGGAAGCCCACAATCTCCACTTCCTCGCCCACCTTCACCTTGCCGCGCTCGATTCGTCCCGTCACCACCGTGCCTCGTCCCGAGATCGAAAAAATATCTTCAATCGGCATCAGGAAGGGCTTGTCCAGTTCGCGCGCCGGCTGCGGAACACTCTTGTCCACCGCCTCCATCAAGGCGTCAATCTGCTTCTCCCACTTCTCTTCACCGTTCAGCGCGCCCAAAGCCGAAAGCCGTACTACCGGCACATCGTCGCCCGGAAACTTGTAGCTCTTCAGCAACTCGCGCACTTCCAGTTCGACCAGATCTAGCAACTCGGGATCATCGACCGCGTCGCACTTGTTCAGCGCCACGACGATATAAGGCACACCTACCTGGCGCGCCAACAGCACGTGCTCGCGGGTCTGCGGCATCGGACCATCGGTCGCCGCGACAACGAGGATCGCACCATCCATCTGCGCCGCGCCCGTGATCATGTTCTTGATGTAATCCGCGTGGCCCGGGCAATCCACGTGCGCATAGTGCCGGTTCGCCGTCTCATACTCGACGTGCGCGGTCGCAATCGTGATCCCGCGCGCCTTTTCTTCCGGCGCATTATCGATCGAGTCAAACGACCGGAACACGATCTTCGGGTTATGCTTCTGCAAAACCTTGGTGATGGCCGCCGTCAGCGTGGTCTTGCCATGGTCAATGTGACCAATCGTCCCCACGTTGCAGTGCGGCTTATTCCGTTCAAATTTCTCTTTCGCCATTTGCCTAGCTCCGTACGATTTTCCAGAATCGTTATCTCTTAACCGTGCCCTGCACCCGGGCAATAATTTCTTCCGACACCGAGCGCGGGGCCTCTTCATACCGCGCGAAGTGCATCGAGTATTCGGCGCGGCCTTGCGTGCTCGAACGCATATGCGTCGCGTAGCCGAACATCTCCGCCAGCGGCACGATCGCCTTGATCACCTGCGAACCGGCGCGATGCTCCATCCCCTCGATGCGTCCGCGACGCGAACTCAGGTCGCCCATGATAACGCCCGCGTAATCTTCCGGCGTTACTACTTCGACGGACATCACCGGCTCGAGCAGTACGGGGGAAGCTTTTCGAGCTGCTTCTTTGAACGCCATTGAGCCCGCAATTTTGAACGCCATTTCGTTCGAATCGACGTCGTGATAGCTGCCGTCGTAGAGAGTCGCCTTTACGTCAACCATCTCGTAACCCGCCAGGACGCCGCCTTCCATGGCTTCCCGAATGCCCTGATCAATCGGCTTGATGAATTCCTTGGGCACCGAGCCGCCCACGATATCGTTAACAAATTCGTAGCCCTTGCCGGGCTCCTGCGGTTCGATCCGAACCTTGGCGTGACCGTATTGCCCGCGGCCACCAGTCTGCCGAATGTACTTGCCCTCGGCTTCCGCTTTCTTGCGGATGGTCTCGCGATACGCCACTTGGGGCTTGCCCACGTTTGCCTCGACCTTATATTCGCGCATCATGCGGTCGACGATGATCTCAAGATGCAACTCGCCCATGCCGCTGATAATGGTCTGCCCGCTGTCAGGATCGGTGTGAACTTTGAAGGTTGGATCTTCCTGGGCAAGACGACCCAGCGCCATACCCATTTTTTCTTGATCGGCTTTGGTCTTAGGCTCGACGGCAACTGAAATCACCGGAACCGCGAACTCAATCGACTCCAGCGTGATGGGATGGGCTTCGTCACAAATCGTGTCCCCGGTGCTGACGTTCTTCAAACCCACCGCGGCACAAATATCGCCCGCTAGAATCTCGCTGATATCTTCGCGCTTATTGGCGTGCATTTTGAGCAGGCGGCCAATGCGCTCGGTGCGTCGCCGTCCGGCGCAAAGCACCGAATCGCCGGACTTAACCTGGCCAGAATACACACGAATAAAGGTCAATTGGCCGACGAAGGGATCAGCCATGATCTTGAAGGCCAGCGCCGAAAACGGCTCACTATCGGACGGCTGGCGTGTAATCTCAGCCCCATTGTCCGGATTCGTGCCTTTCACTTCGCCCGCATCAAGCGGAGAAGGCAGATAATCTACGACCGCATCAAGCAAAGGCTGCACGCCTTTGTTCTTGAATGCGGTGCCGACCACTACGGGAAACAATTTCAGATCAATCGTGGACTTACGCAGCGATGCCCGCAGCTCTTCGGGCGAAATCGCTTCGCCCTCCAGGAACTTGTGCAGGATTTCATCGTCGTTTTCCGCGACAGTTTCGACTAACTGGGTATGGAAAGCTTCGGCTTTCTTCTGTAGTTCGGCAGGAATCGGGCCCGTAATATATTCAGCGCCAATCGTGTCGTCCTGCCAGATGATCGACTTCATTTCGATGAGGTCGACCACGCCTTTGAACTTGTCTTCCTGGCCAATGGGAATCTGTATCGCGATCGGCTTGGCGTTAAGACGCTTGCGGATGGTATCGACGGCATGCTCGAAATCCGCACCCATCTTGTCGATCTTATTAATGAAGCAAATCCGCGGCACGCCGTACTTGTCGGCCTGACGCCAGACTTTTTCCGATTGGGGTTGCACACCGTGGACCGCATCGAACACCGCAACCGCGCCGTCAAGCACGCGCAGCGAACGCTCCACTTCGGCGGTGAAATCCACGTGGCCGGGGGTGTCGATAATGTTGATGCGGACATCGCGCCAGGAACATGTGGTCGCGGCGGATGTGATGGTGATGCCGCGCTCCTGCTCCTGCTCCATCCAATCCATTGTGGCCGTGCCTTCATGGACCTCTCCGATGCGGTGCGTCTTTCCGGTGTAGAAAAGGATGCGCTCCGTCGTAGTGGTCTTACCGGCATCGATGTGAGCCATAATGCCGATGTTCCTGCACCGTTCTAATGGGACTGTTCTGGGCACGACTTTATTTCTTCTTTCTGGGGCTCGCCGGAACGGAGCAAGCTACGTTGCTACAGTTGCCGTAGAGACATTGCTTGCAATGTCTCTGTTTCTTACCACCGGTAATGCGCAAAGGCCTTATTGGCCTCGGCCATACGGTGAACGTCTTCCTTCTTCTTGATGGCTGCGCCTTTACCATTCGCAGCATCCAGCAACTCATTGGTCAACTTATCGATCATGCCCTTCTCGCCGCGTCCGCGGGAGTAGGTGATCAGCCAGCGAATCGCCAGCGAAGTGCGTCGGTCGGCGTTGACTTCCACCGGCACCTGATAGTTCGCGCCGCCTACGCGGCGGGTCTTGACCTCGAGCAGCGGCTTGGCATTTTCGACGGCTTTCGTGAACAGCTTCAAAGCCTGGTCGCCGCCTTTATCCTGCAAGCGGGTCAAAGCTTCATAAAAGATGCCTTCCGCCGTGCTCTTCTTGCCTTGCCACATCATCGAGTTCACAAACTTCGTCACCAGATCCGAACCGTACACCGGATCGGCTTCCACTCTCCGTTTCGCGATATGTCCTTTTCTTGGCATTCAGCTTTTGGCTCCTGGCTCTTAAGCTTTTGGCTCGAGCCTTGCAGACGCAGCCGAGCTACGTCTCTACAGAAATTTTCATGCTTTCGGGCGCTTGGCGCCGTACTTCGAACGGCTTTGCTTGCGGCCCGCCACCCCTACCGCGTCCAGCGTTCCGCGAACCACGTGGTAGCGTACGCCTGGCAGATCTTTCACGCGACCGCCTCGAATCAGCACGATTGAGTGCTCTTGCAAGTTATGGCCGACGCCTGGGATGTAAGTCGTGACCTCAATCCCGTTGGTCAAGCGGACGCGGGCAACCTTGCGCAGCGCCGAGTTCGGCTTCTTCGGCGTTTGCGTGTACACACGGGTGCAAACCCCGCGCTTTTGCGGACATCCCTGCAACGCCGGGCTCGCCGTTTTGTATCGCGGCCGCTTGCGGCCATCCCGCACTAATTGATTGAAGGTAGGCACTCTTTGCTGCTCCCTCGGCAACATCGGTTCGCACGCCAATAGGCGCGTCGATACACAGACGCCGCTTTGACTATTCCCTGGCTTAGGGTCTGGCTGGCGATCTGCCAACCATGCTTCTCACCGCGCACAAGTGCGATAAGAGATTTTCGGTTTCCCGTTCAGACTGATCAGCGACGACGGTGGCGCCAGGCCCGAATGCAAAAACTCGGGAGGTGCTCCGTTTCGTCCGCTTTGCCCCGCATAGCCTTCCAACGGGCGAAAGGTGCGCGCAGGGCATTTCAGCGAGGGCATCTCCGGAACTGTTTCCGAAGACGTATATCTTTAGAGCTTAGCCGCTTTCTTTGGGTCTCTCGCGTACCGAAAACGCGCAGCGAATGAATCCACAGTCTACAGGCAAGCCAGAATGAACTCGCGGAACCTTTCAAATATAGCAACACTCTTGACACATCGTCAACCCTGGTTTGCTGCATCCCAAACAGGAGAGCAAGCGATCATTGCAAGTGAGGTTCGGAACGAGCATTCAAGAGGCCAGAGGAAAGAGATCCTTCACTTCGCTTTCAATTCGGCGGACTCCGTAAGACGGCTCAGCTTGCCGAAAAGATTCGCAGCCTCTACACTGGAAACCTTCCGGAACGAATACATTCCCAGAAGGCGTTGCTCGCCGCGTGGGAGACCATGAGGGCGGGGAGGGTGCATGGGTAGGTGCGGTCTTTTCGGGTTTGCGTTCTTTATTGCTTTTCTCATTTTCGCGTTAGGCGGCCTGGTAGGATGCAGCAGCAGCAGCCCCGTCAGCACGACTAGCTTCGCAGTTCCAGCCAGCATTACCCTGACGCCCAGTTCCAACGCCTCGATGGAGATTGGTACGTTCCAGACATTCCTGGCAACCGCCATGAGTTCCACCAATACCACGATCGCCGAGCCAATCTCCTACCAGTCGAGCAACACCGCAGTGCTGACCATAGCCAGCAACGGACTGGCGTGCGCTGGCAGTTGGGATTCGTTGAGCAACCCGCAGATATGCACGCCGGGAGGGGTGGGTGTAGCCGTCGTCACGGCGACCGCGCAAGATGTAAGCAGCCCTTCGACTACGGTTTACGTGCATCAGCATATCGATAAAGTCGCGGTGAGCCAGCTTTTGCCCCCGAACCAGCCGCCGCCTGTCAATCCCTGCCTTTCCGTTGGTCAAAGCGCCAACTACCAGGCGACGGCTTACAGCCGTGGTGTAGACGTCACTTCGACAGTCGGAGTCTTTCAATGGCAACTTCTAATCCCGAGTGTGGCAACGCTGAATACTTCCGACAACAGCTTGCTTCAGGGACAGATCCAGGTCACCGCCAAAGTTCCCGGCCTCACGCCGCTCTTCGCCACCATTGGCAATGTCACTAGTATCCCGCTAAGTTTCACAACTTGCCCGGTGCAATCGATCACGCTCGACGTCACAACTTCCACGAGCACTTCGAAAATCATCACGCCGACGGTGGTCGATACTCTGGGCACGACCATCACCGGAATCCCCCTGACCTGGAGTTCTTCCGAGGCTGCGTCCGTCAGCGTGAGCAGCGCCGGGGGAGCAAGCGGCACTGCGATTGGGGGTACCGCCGCCATTATCGCGTCTTGCACCCCGCCCACCTGCAATACGGGTTTCTACCCTTCGCTGCCGATCTATCCTGCGAACGTTGTGACCCTGACCGTAACCCCCACCGGTACAACCCAGGCCTCTACTGTTTATGTAAGCACTACCAGCTGTGGCACAACCGACGGCTGCATCAGCACGGTCGTTCCCGTAACCACTCCAAATACTTTGGGTAATTTCATCGCCCTGCCGGCGACGCCAAACTCGCTGGTCTTCGACCGGCAAGGAAACAAGGCTTATCTGGGGACGAACTCCGGACAGCTTGGCACCGTGGGGCTCGCAGTGGTTGATGCCGGGACGAATACTGCAACTCAGTTCGCATCTCTGCCGGGGAAAGTATTGGCAATATCCCCCGACGGAAATCAGGCCATTATCTCCGACACATCGTCGGAAGATGAGCCAAATCACGTGTTTGTTTTCAACACAACCACCAATGCCGTTTCGACATTTCAGATCACGGGAGCAACCGCGGCCGATTTTTCGCCGGATAGCCTGAAGGCCTACGTCGTGGCCGGAAGCACACTCTATGTCTACTCGACAGCCGATGGGCTGCGAACCATTTCTCTCGCCGCTCCGGCCAACGATGTGTCTTTCCTCTCGGAGGGCGCTTTTGCCTACGTAGCCGGGGGCGCTCCTTCGGCGGTTAGCGTGTGGAGAACCTGCGACAACGGCCGCGCCGATACCGTCGGGGTGCCCGCAGTACCGGCCTTCATTAAAACTCTTCCCGGCCCGGCCAAGCTATTGCCGGCAGACACTCCCGACGCGTATCACTTTCTGGCGGTAGATCCTCCTGGCCTCGACATCATCAGCGTGAACACGACACCTTCCGGCTGCACGCCGGCCGTGACGGATGGGCCGGTCGCATCTTTCAATCTCGGCCAGGGGAACTTTGTTCCCAAGCAGTTGATCATCTCGCAAGATGGCTCGACTGCTTACGTGCTCACTTCGAATCTAAGCAGCGTGCTGGCGTTCAATATTCCTGGGCAGACCTCGTTTGCGATTCCTCTGGTGGGAAATCCGACGCCTCTGAGCGCCTCGCTCACGCCGGACGGCACCTTGCTCTTCGTCGGCGCCAGCGACGGGCTTTTACACATTGTGAGTACGGTGGCAGGCGGTGACACTCAACAGATATCGTTCCCCCAAGGCCTCTGCGAGAATTCGGTGGGTCGGCCGTTTCCGATCACCTGCTATCCAGACCTGGTTGCGGTGAAGCCGTAGAAAGGCAGTCGTTGGTCGTTAGTCCTTGGTCGTTGGGCTCAGCTATCTGGGATGACTCTCTGGCTCGGGCGAGATCGGGCCAACGACGAACGACCGACGAACGACCAATGACCCTGCGGCTTTCTTACGCCTTTGGCTTCTCTAGTTCCCGGCCTACGCTGTCCAGCACTCCGTTGATGAAATTCACCGATTCAGGACTGGAAAACTTGCGCGCAATCTCCAGCGCTTCGTTGATAACCACAGCGCGTGGTGTAGAAGGAAAGCTCATCAACTCCGCCACGGCCGAGCGTAGAACATTGCGATCTACAGTGGCCATCCGGTCCATGCGCCAGTGTTCTGCATGACGCTCGATCAAACCGTCGATCTCCGCGGTACGGTCGGTGGCAGTTCGGAAGAGGTCTTCAGCGAAACCACGCACATCTTTCTCGATGGAATGATGCTCGCTCCAGAAAGTGCGCCTGACCTCCTCGGGAGTTTGCCGGCCCATGTCCGCTTGAAACAACATTTGCAGAACAAATTCGCGAGATTTTCGGCGGGTGCCCATGGGAGCTGTCAAGCAATCAGCTTCAGCTTTCAGTCTACAGGAGATGAGAAGTGCCTCAGTGGGCGCGTTTTTTCGGACGAGCACGACGCTTGCGTTTTCGGCTCTTGCTGAACGCTGAAAGCTGAGAGCTGACCGCTCTTTGGCCAACGACCGCTCCGGTCAGATTCGCCATCTCCACTGCTGCCAGCGCAGCTTCGAGGCCCTTGTTTCCCATCTTCAAGCCGGCACGGTCGATGGCCTGTTCCAGCGTCTCGCAGGTAAGCACGCCGAAAGCATGAGGCACCCCAGTCTCCTGCGCGGATTGCCCGATGCCGCGGGTGACTTCATTTACGATGACGTCATAGTGAGCGGTGTCGCCACGGAGCAGACAACCTAGGCAGAGAATGGCGTCATATTTCCTAGTCTCGGCCAGCTTGCGCGCGGCCAGTGGAATCTCGAAAGCCCCGGGCACGCGGACGACCTCGACATCCTTTCGTTTTGCGCCACAGCGCAACAGTCCGTCGAATGCACTTCGAAACAGTCTTTCGGTGATGAACTCGTTAAACCGCGAGACGACGATGCCGAATCGTTTTCCAGCGGCGCTGAGATTGCCTTCAAGCGCCTGAACTGGAAGTGCCGGTGCGGCGTCTGGGGACGGATCTTGCTTGTTGTTTTTTTTCGTGACTCCGCGCCTCCGCGGTGAATTCATTCTTGATCCGCGCTAATCCGCGCAAATCCGTGGCCGCCTTTACTTCCCCTTGAACTGCGGCGGACGCTTCTCCAGAAACGCCGTCGTCCCTTCTTTCTTGTCATCCGAAGCGCATGCAACGGCAAACAACACGGCTTCGAGGTACAGGCCCTCAGCCAGCGTCATCTCCATCCCTTTGTTCACCGCCTCCATGGCGTATTGAACCGCGAGCGGAGCATTGGCAATGATCTTCTGCGCTATCGCCTCGGCGTGCGGAATGAGTTCTGCGGCGGGAACGACTTCATTCACTAATCCAATGCGATGAGCTTCCTGCGCGTTGATCATTTCGCCGGCCAGGACAAGCTGCATCGCGATTCCCTTGCCCACCAGCCTCGGTAAACGCTGCGTCCCGCCGTAGCCCGGAATAATCCCTAGTTTCACCTCGGGCTGCCCAAGCTTCGCGTTTTCGCTGGCCAGACGCATGGTGCAAGCCATCGCAATTTCGCATCCGCCGCCGAGCGCGAACCCGTTGATGCAAGCAATCACGGGCTTGCCCAGGTTCTCGATCAGATTTAGCACGCTCTGCCCGCGATGCGTGTACTCTTTGCCCGAGACCGCGTCATGCTTGGCCAGTTCGGAAATATCGGCGCCCGCAATAAAAGCCTTCTCGCCCGCACCGGTCATGATGACCACGCGGATGCCGGAATCGTTCTTGATGTCATGAAATGCCGCGCGCAACTCTTCCATGGTGGCCATGTTGAGCGCGTTCAGCACCTTGGGACGATTGACGGTAACGTAGGCAATAGCGCCCTTTTTTCCGAAAAGAATGTTTTCAAAGTTCATAAGTTCAATCCTGCTAGAGATTCAGACCGATTCTGTCATTCCGAGCGAAGCGAAGAACCTACGCAATTTTGCAGGTCGCGCCAGAATGCACAGATCCTTCGCCACGCTCAGGATGGCAGGCTTCATAGTTGATAACCGATGAAAGTTTACAGTTTATTCGGCTTCGGATTGTTCAGGTCTGAATAATCGTAAAATCCTTTGCCCGTCTTCCGTCCATACCACCCCGCCATCACTAAGCGCCTCAACAGCGGCGGCGACGCGAACCTCCGCTCCTTGAATTCGTCGTACATCACGTGGGTGATGTAGTAGGTCGTATCCAACCCAACGAAATCGAGCAGCGTGAACGGGCCCATGGGATAACCACAACCCAGCTTCATGGCGTTATCAATGTCGTCGATCGAACCGACACCTTCCTCATAGGCGCGGATAGCGTCAAGCAGATACGGCACCAGCAACCGGTTCACGATGAATCCGGTCTTGTCGCGGGTGCGCACCGGCGTTTTGCCAAGCTTCTTCGCGAACTCACAGGCAGCGTCATATACCTCGGGCGCTGTGGCGATCGTGCGCACGACTTCGACCAACTTCATCAGGGGCACCGGATTGAAGAAATGTAACCCGATAAACCGCTCCGGGCGCTTGGTCGAAGTCAGAAGCTCGGTGATGGAAATGGACGAGGTATTCGAAGCGAAGATCGCATCCTTCTTCACGATGCCGTCGAGCGACGCGTACATCTTTTTCTTCTCCTCGACATTCTCGATAATGGCTTCGATTAGGATTTCGCAGTCAGCAAGGTCTTGCTTGTTCGTAGTCCCTTTGAGGCGTGCGCGGATTTGGTCTTTTTGCTGGGCAGTGATGCCACCCTTCTCAGGAGGTCGCTCGGCGAACTTGGCCAGCGACTTTTCGATCCCGGCAAAGCCCTTGTCGAGAAACTTTTGCTCCACTTCGAACACCGTCACGCCAAATCCAGCCATCGCGGCTACTTGAGCGATTCCGGAGCCCATGAGCCCGCAACCCAAAACCCCTACTTTCTTGATTTCCATTGGTCACCCTTACCTTGAATCATGCATTTGGATCTTAGGTTATTGCTTTTTGTAACCCCCAACATCTTGATTGTAGGTACGTTAATCGGTTGGCTGCTTTCGATAGTCGACACAACAAGGAAAAAGCACGTTCCGAAGACATTGGCTGATGCAAGGAACGCTGACGGTCTTGCTTCCGCAATTGCGAGTTTGGCCGAATAGGCCACTTGTGAGCTACCTCCCCAACCCGCTCTTTCCCTTTCTGGATCGTTTCATGCTGTTCCCGTACCTTCATGTCGCGTTTATCCTTCTGCCTGCCCTCGTCGCGATGGCCTCGATCCTCGTTGCTCGATGTCTATCGGCGGATTTGCTGCTGGCCTGCGGAACGATCTACGTCGTGCTTGTTCTCGTAATTCTGGTCTTCTTCGAGGGGGGCGCGGTTGCTTAGCTTTAAAGCCCGTGTTATTTCGGATCTCAATTCAAACTCTCCACCACCATCGCAATGCCCTGACCGCCGCCGATACACGCCGTTGCCAGCCCATACTTCTTTTTCCGCCGACGCAATTCATAAAGCAGCGTGATGACCAGCCGCGTTCCCGTCGCACCCAGCGGATGTCCCAACGCAATCGCTCCGCCGTTCACGTTGACTTTGTTGCGGTCGAGTCCCAGCTCTTTCTCGACCGCCAAATACTGCGCCGCGAAAGCTTCGTTGACTTCGATCAAGTCGATGTAGTCGAGCGTGAGTCCAGCTTTCTGCAAAGCAATCTTGGTTGCCGGCACCGGACCGCGGCCCATCAGCTTGGGTTCAACCCCGGCGACGCCCCAGCCCACGATTCGCCCCAACGGCTTCAATCCCCGCTTGCCCGCCTCGTCAAGCGACATCACCACGACCGCCGCAGCTCCATCCACGATGCCGCTGGCATTCCCAGCAGTGACGGTGCCGCTCTTGCCGAATGCCGGTTTCAGCTTAGCCAGGCCTTCCATGGTGGTCTGGGGACGGCGATGATCGTCTTCGCTCAACGTCTCGCCGGATGGCTCACCCTTGCGATCCTTGAGGGCCACGGGGACCAACTCTTCCTGCAGCCGGCCCTCTTTAAATGCGGCGTCGGCCAATTGTTGCGAGCGCAACGCGAACTCATCCTGCGATTGGCGGGTTATGCCCTGCTGTTCCCCATAAAGTTCCGCGGTGTTGGCCATGTACAGGCCGCAATATGTATCGAGCAGCGCGACCATGAGCGAGTCTTCCAACTTGCCGCCGGGAGCAAGAGTAAAACCGTCGCGTCCGTGAATCACAAACGGCGCTTGCGACATCGCTTCCATGCCGCCCGCCAGCACTATATTGGCTTCGCCAAGCTGAACCATCTGCGCCCCGTTGACGATCGATTGCATCCCCGATCCGCACAAACGATTCACCGTGAGAGCGGGCGTTTCAATGGGCAGACCCGCTCGCAGTCCAACATGGCGCGCCCCGTAAAGTGCGTCGCCCGAAGTCTGCTGCGCGTTGCCAAAAATCACGTGGTCGAATTCTTTCGGATCCAGCCCGGCACGCTCGATGGCTCCCTTACCCGCAATGGCGCCGAGTTCCTGAGCCGCAAAATCTTTCAGCTTGCCGCAATAACGTCCAAAGGGCGTACGTGCCCCGCTCACAATTGCGATGTCCCCTGGCTTCAACATTAGCTTCCTGGTCTTATCTTCAGAGTTAAGAGTGTCTGTGATCAGAAGAGTCCGAATGGTCTAACCAAACCCGTTAGTTTAACAGCGGCGAATAGGAGCGGCAACCGAACGGGATGGACTTTAGCAGTGTTGAAGAGTCGCCAGCGATTTTACCGTCTCTGCGGCCTCTGCGGCTTTTTCAGCGAGCTCTGCGATTGAAGACCATGCATTGGCCGAGGCGCCATCAGCACCCTAACTAGCCAAGGGCTTCGGTAGAGTA
>Ga0210396_10002193_pt1 | contig 20130 bp, 14 predicted proteins | sample IncBWH17OmetaG_FD_155466 | JGI IMG/M metagenome (GOLD analysis project Ga0210396, IMG submission 155466) | Forest soil microbial communities from Barre Woods Harvard Forest LTER site, Petersham, Massachusetts, United States - Inc-BW-H-17-O ... | reverse complement strand
GCGTTCGGTAGCGATTGCTGGCTGTGATGCGGTAACAGTGCAAAACAGGAAGGCGACCATCACTTTTTTCATGATGCAGTCCGTTCTTCTCCTACGCAGAGCAATTGTTACTTTAGCGACGAACCCACGCGACGTGCTTCCTATCGCGACGCCAGGCTAGCTCCCGAAGGCGCTTCCAGCACGAATTGCTCATCCATAATGGATCCATTGATCGTCAGCTTGGTTACTTCAAGCTTGATGGAATATTCCTCCTGTGGTCGCCAGATCTGTATATTCGCTGGGAAAAGCACCCCATTGAACTCCCTATATTCGTCATACACAAAGTTGGTGACGATAGACCCGTGTTCGTCATACAAGAGCTGTTGGTGTGGCTGCAGATCAGTTCGGTCAAACACGATCTTGCGCGATAGGTACCACCCCTGGCCGTTCCGTTTGATGATGTCAAGGATGTAGTCGGGCTGCAGCACCAGTTTCTGCGTCCTAGGCTCGATCACCTGGTGCTCGCCCTCTTCCAGTACGGCAAGTTCGTTCTGCAGGTCTACGGCCTGCCATAGCAGGGCGTCGTAGATCACCTGCGGTCGCAGATTCCCCAAGAGCGGCGTAGATGGTCTTGCTTCGTCGTTGTTACCGACAATGAACTGGTTCTTTGGCGGAATCCACAGTTTGAACTCCTGGCCGCTACTCACCATGTCGAACACCTGGTTCTGCAGGATAGGGAAGAGTCCAATTATGCGCAGCGAGGACGGCTTGCGGGCCAGGATGTAGCCGCGGATCTCCTGATACTCTGTGATCTTGCCCCGCTTGCTACCGCCGAAGGAAGCCGTAATGCCGACTGTGGCCTTTAACGTCTGAATTTTGGTGGCCTCGGCGTTAATTCGCTCAACTAGGTCGCTACCGCTCGCCGTTTCTAGCTGCGCTGTGCTCGTGCGAAGTGCAACTGGACGGGATCGGGACACACAGCCACCCAGTGGAACCATGGCGATCAGTAAAAGAACAGGTAACCACCGATAGCCATCCATGATGAGTCCTTTGTCCGTTTTCCATCTTTGGAGGCACGGGTCCGGGAAGTAACAAGCCTCCATTGGCGAGTCTGTCTCAATCCCGCGTCACTGAGATTGTGCAACCGGCGTGCCAACCGAAGTCGGATCTAAGTTGCTGGAGGTGCAGGGGTTCCTCCGTCACCCCGAGTCGTCGCCATGCCCTTTTATGGGCGGTGCTCGAATGTGGGCAGCGTGGAGCGACCAAAAGCAAAGCCGGTTCCGCATTGCAAGCCCCCCACGCATGGGAGCGGATTCGGGCCTCAGTAATCAGCCTTCATGATGTTGAGTCGCCGCATTTTGTTTTGCAGGGTTGTACGCTTCAGTCCAAGACGTTCTGCAGCCGCTCCTGTACCGGAGATTCTTCCCGACGCCGCTTTCAATGCCTCGATGATCGCTTGCCGCTCCGCTTCATGGAACGTTGATACTGGAAGGGCGTTTCGGGCGGATGACTTCTTGAGTTCCACGATGGGGACGTTCAACTCGTCTCCCCGAGACAGAATGACGGCACGCTCGATGAAGTTCTCCAACTCCCGGACATTGCCGGGCCATGCTGCATTGGTCATTGCATCCATTGCGGGCTTGGGGATTGACCTGATGCGCTTCTGCATCCGGCGCGACAACCGCGAAACGAAGTAGTGAACCAGGAGCGGGATGTCCTCCCGTCGCTCGCGAAGCGGTGGTACTTCAATTGGAAAAACGTTGAGCCTGTAAAACAGGTCTTCACGAAATTGATTGTGGCGAATCATAGCCGAAAGATCTCTATGTGTCGCCGCGATAAGGCGAATGTCGACACGAATTGTCTTGTTACTGCCTAGCCGTTCGAACTCTTGTTCCTGCAACGCGCGCAGCAACTTCGGCTGCAACTCCGAGCTGATGTCACCGATCTCATCCAGGAACAAAGTGCCGTGATCGGCAAGTTCGAAACGGCCGCACTTCTGTATCAAGGCCCCAGTGAATGCGCCCTTCTCGTGTCCGAAGAGTTCGCTTTCGATAAGCCCGGATGGAATGGCCGCGCAATTGAGCCGTACAAATGTGCGGTCTCGTCTTGGACTGAGGCTATGGACTGCGCGCGCAATCAGTTCTTTTCCAGTGCCCGTCTCGCCGTGCAGCAGCACAGTAGCTCCGGTTGGGGCGACAATCTCGACCTGGTCGAGGACTTTGCGCAGAGCGGGACTCGTGCCCACGAGATCATCGAATTCCGCGCGGATTTCGGATTCGAGATACAAGCGCTCGTCTTCCAGGCGATTCCTCGATGCGTTGAGTCGTCCATAGGCGAGGGCGTTGTCCAACGCCAACGAAATCTGGGCGCTGATTTGGGACAGAATGTCGAGATCTTCTTGTCCAAAGTTGTTGGTCCGCTTGCTCCCCATGGAAATAATTCCAAGAGGTCCGTTCGAAGTCCCTAGGGGAGCAACCGCCAGAGCGACGATCGATTCAGCCTTCAGGTGTTCGAGAACCGCCGGCCGAAGCTTCTCAATCTCCTGCTGCGACCAGATCTCAGGCGTTCGAGTGCGCATCCTCTCAAGTTCCTGATCGGTGACTTCACGCGCGGGAATGTCCGCAAGAAAGCCCTTGCCGCCGGGAAAATCGAGAACCGCGCATTCCAGCTGGTTGGACTGTTTATCGATAAGCCAAAAACCTGCGAAGTCATTCGCAAAGTATTTGCGAATGGACCCGGAAGCGGAGCGGAAGAGCTCATTGATGTCCAACTGCGTTACAACCTGATTGTTGATTTCGAGGAGTAGCCGGAGCCGATCGCGCTCCCGGGCTAACTGCCGTTGGTATAGCTCTGCGGCATCGCTCGCAACCGTGCTCCCCAGCGCAACCCCAACATGCGATGAAACTGAGGTCATGAGCTCCATGTCGTCAGGGCTGAATTGACCTCCCTGCGCAACCCCAAATGTCAAAGCCCCGAGTTTCTTCCCGGATATTGAGATGGGAAATATGTAGGAGCCATGCGGGCTGCCAAGCCTGGCTTTCGCTGCCAGTTGGGGAATCATTGAAAGCTCGGTCTTCACGTCAGGAACGTATATCGGTTTTTGTTCGTCAATCGCTCTTCCAACAGCAGTCCCCGCGTGCGGAACCTGAGTACCAATTTCAAATTCATCGGCTTCAGGATCTCGGTCAAATGCTGTGAGCCGGACCGAGTTTCCGTTGTCCGACAGCAACAAAAGGCCAACCGAGTCGAAAGCAACGACGCTGGATAGCAGACGGCGCAAACTCTGCAGGCCAGCCTTCCAATTGGGCTGCGTTGCTATGGCGCCGGAGACCTCAAGCAAAGTCCGATACCTGCCATCCGCTGCGCTTCTTGATTCCATCTCGTCGATTGGCATACTCCTAACTGTTCCGAGAATGTGGCACCCTCCTGCCCGGCTGTCAAAATACTGAATGGTCCGACCATCATACGGATTGGTACACGTCGCAGTTGCAGGTGCTAAGCCATCGCCAACCTCCTTCCTTCTGCGAACTGAAGCAACGCAACCGGCATACCAAAACGAGGCGCGGGACCATCGTTTCTAATCGCCTGAAAACCAAAGGCAATTGAGAGGAGTCAATGAGGAAGCCGTGTTGAAAGTCAAAAATGTTGACACTCGCCGACATCAACTCCGGCAGAACCTCAGCGATTATTAGTCGGCACCGAATTGAGCACTCGAAAGCAGGTGCCGGCTCTCTGCATTGGTGAAAAAGTGCGACCGTTCAGCGCAATGGGTCATCTCTCCTGTTAAAGAGAGCTCTGGGCAGGAGCACGGGGATCGCGAAGTGTGTAAAATGGATGAGGCGGAACCAGAGCTAGCTCTGGGAACTGATGCTCAGCGCTTTGAAGCGGTGGTACGCATCTCTGAGGCACTGTCCGCGTGTCGCGAACCGGAGGAACTGTCCCGCGTTCTTGCCGAACACCTGTGCGAAGTCATCCCTTTTGACCATCTCGATGTGCTTGTCTTCAAGGAGAATTCCAAGGAGATTGAATGGCATGTGTGGGGGAAGGGACCGATCGCTTTCCCGGATATCCCGATCGAGGAAACATCAAGTTGGCATGTTCACAGCACCCAGGAACCGTGCTACATCGCTGATTGGGACGCGGATGGCAAGTTCCCGCGGTTGAAGCGGCTCGTTGAGAAGGGCGGGCTCAAGCTTGGTTCTGTGATTCGCGTGCCATTGACCACGGCACACCGGCGCCTAGGTACGCTGGGGATAAGCAGCCAGAACCGCAATGCGCACCGTTCGGAAGACGTCTGCTTCTTACAGTTGCTTTCGCGTGGGATTGCGTTGGCCATTGATGACGCTCTTAATCTGAGGAAATCACAAGCCGCACAAGCGGAGTTCGAACGCCAAAATGCGCGACTCAAATTGCTCCTCGATCTGACGAACCAGATCACCTCCAGCTTGGACCTAACTGAACTACTGCGTGCAGTCTCAGGAAGCGTTCGGCAGATTATGGAATGCGATGTCGTGGTGATTAGCCTGCTGGATTCGGCGAGCGGCAACTTTCGGATTTATGCCCTTGATTTCCCCAATAGTAAGGGGCTCCTGCATGAGGAAGTGGTCACTTCTCACACCGGAGATACTATGCGAGCGTTTGAAACGCTCAAGCCGGTGATTGTGGACCAATTTGACCCGGCCGAGTATGGTCCCGAGGCGTCTCAGATTGTAGTCGGTGAAGGACTCAAGACGCTCTGCATCGTCCCTCTCGTCAATCGCGGACGTGCAATTGGCTTATTGGTTCTGGCGCGGAAGGAAGATAACTCTTTCAGCGAGCACGATGCCGAGTTTCTGATGGAGGTAGCAGGCCAAGTCGCAATCGCCATTGAAAATGCGCTCGCCTACCGTGAGATCTCTGAACTCAAAGACAAACTCGCCCAGGAAAAGCTCTATCTAGAAGAAGAGATTCGCAGCGAGCTGAATTTTGAGCACATCATTGGAAGCAGTCCAGCCCTGAAGCAGGTTCTGGAGTTGGTGGAGACGGTCGCATTAAGCGATTCTACGGTGTTGCTGCTGGGCGACACGGGTACCGGAAAGGAGTTGATCGCGCGCGCGATTCACGATCACAGCCGCCGTAAGGACCGCACATTTGTCAAACTGAATTGTGCCGCCATTCCGACGGGTCTGCTCGAAAGCGAATTGTTTGGACATGAAAGAGGAGCCTTCACCGGTGCCATCAGCCAGAAGATCGGTCGGCTGGAACTCGCCCATCAGGGCACATTATTTCTGGACGAAGTGGGCGACATCCCGATTGAAATCCAACCAAAGCTGTTGCGTGCGCTCCAGGAGCGAGAATTCGAACGTCTGGGCAGCACCCAAACGAGAAAAGTGAGCGTGCGACTGGTTGCCGCAACCAACCGCGATTTGGAAAAGATGATCGCGGCGCGCGAATTTCGGAGTGATCTCTACTACCGCCTGAACGTATTCCCCATTCGCATCCCTCCGTTGCGGGAGCGGAGAGAGGACATTCCCTTATTGGTTCGCTTCTTCGTCCAGAAGCTCGCAGGCCGAATGCAAAAACACATCGAAACGATTCCGGCAGCTGCAATGAAGGCCCTAACAAATTGGGATTGGCCGGGAAACATTCGGGAACTGGAGAATTTCGTCGAGCGTGCCGTAATCCTGACGCGCGGCAAGTCGCTTGAGGTGCCGACCCCAGAATTGCGCAAATCGACGATCGCCTCCTCCGTCCGGAACCGTAATGGCACGCAAGACGAGATTTCCCGGATTGTAAGAGAAACGATCGGCGAAATCGGCAGGAGGACGACGAGAAGCGCAGCCAAAGAGCATGACGAGAAGGCGCGGCAGGAGATCATGCGCGTCCTGGGCGAGACCAAAGGTCGGGTTGGAGGAGCAGACGGCGCCGCAGCGCGTATGGCCATTAATCGGACTACACTGATTTCTCGCATCAAGAAGTTTGGCATTGATCCCCGACTATTTTTCTAAACGTCGAAGCACGTTCGTGCTTTCACCGGTCGTTATCTAGAAACAGGCTCAGCTTGTCGGAGTTGTCCGGATCTTACAATCCGCGAAGGAGAAGCAAGACGCGAACCAGGCAGACTATGCAAACGACTGCCGAAAAGGCGCTAGCCGCCGCGACGTCACTCTCCCGGTGATCTAATTCCGGATCGAGGTACCGAATTGCAGACCAGACTTCTTGGTCTGAGATAAGTCCCGGGTCATTCGTTTCTTTCTGCTGATGGTTCCTCGGCACTTGAACCTCCCAAGGAGTTCGCCGGAATTGGAAACCGATTGAAACGCGGCATTTGAGCCGGTTTCGACTCGTTTCGCTCGCCGCCTCCAAACCGCCGCAGCGCAACCGGGATGCCAATGCAAAGCGAAGACTTTCGTTCCTAATTCGCTGAAAAAAGGAACCCCTTGGAAAGAGGCATTCGGGCGCGGGTGTTGAAAGTTGAAGAGTTGACAATTTCCCGACACCACGCGAGGACTGCTCGCCATGGCACGCTCGGCAACTCATAAGCTGAGATCCGCAGCTGGTTTCTAAGGTAAGTACCACCCAACATGAAAATGTCAGCTGGTTGAATGAGGCTTCGACTGTTTCGACTCTACAACCCTTTGGTTATGCCGCCCACTTTGGAATCATGCACTTACGAAAGACAACGTTTGGTATGCGATTTGCTGTTCCATGATCCGCAAAGAGAGATGGCATGTTGGCACTCTTCTATCAGCGACATCCGCGCAGAGCGCTGGGTGGTGCTTTGAGGGTGCAAACCGCCGACCTGGTAAGAAACGCAAGTGTTGTAAAAGGTGATTTCGATGGCAACAGCCGCTACATTCCACGGCGACGTAGCAATGTATGGTGCAACCTTCGACGGGGGGAGACATCGACCAACCCAAGTTTGAGCAGGCCCAACTGTTTGCTATGAAGTCAACCTGCCAACGACACGGTTTCTCAACTCTGAACCATAACCTGGCGTACTGCTACAACGATGCGCGGGTGATCAGGTGGCTGTCGGTGAACGCCAAGAACAGATTTCAGGGCGGTATGCGTAGCTTCGAGGATGGAAGCTGAGATCCCATAGCGGGGTTCGAACTCAAGAGACCCGACGTGCCAAATGTTGGTTTGTTGAGGGCGGCTTCATCAGTCTCGACACCGCAACACTGGTTATCTTGCCCGGCTCTGGAATTCATGCACTACGAGGTGACAACGTCTGGCACGCGACGATTTGCCCTTCCATGATTTGCGAAGAGAAATGGCATGTTGAGGATTTCTGTCATTGACGGGCGGACAGAGCGCCGGTTGGTTCTTGAAGGAAACCTAATCGGCCCCTGGGTCGCGGAGCTGAGAAAGGCATGGAAGGCAGCGAGCGGGGAGATCGCGGGCCGTGCGTTGGTGGTTGACGTGAAGAACGTATGCGTCATCAATCAAGAGGGAGAGAACGCTCTTTTGGAATTGATGAGTGAAGGAGCAGTGTTCCGTTGCAGCGGCGTGCTTACCAAGCACCTGATCCAACAGCTCAAGGGCAGAAGCAAGAGGAACTCGAGCGAAGCGATCCCCGCTGTGCACTGCCGTGTGCGAGATGATCCAGGACAACAGTGAACCCGCTATGCACAAATCGGAGCAAGCCCTCAGTCGCAGCCGAGTACGCGACGAGCGCCGACTTCCGGAGGTTGTTCACAGAAGGTATGGTAGGACTGTACCTGCTCTCATATTTATTAACGGGTAATCTCGAGAAGGCAGAGCACTGCTTTGTCGCCGGTATCGAGGACTTTGTAAAAAGTAGCACCGTATTCAAAGAGTGGGCGCGTTCCTGGACTCGACGCACGATAGTGCAAAATGCAATTCACATGATGACGCCCCGTTCCAACTACACCGCTCGGACAATAGGCAGTCCGGACCTTGGGGATAAGATCCAAGGCACCCAAGAAACAAATGCGTTAATCGGATCCGTGCTCGCACTGGAAGACTTCGAGCGGTTTGTTTTTGTCTTGTCGGTCCTCGAGCGATATTCCGATCAGGATTGTTCTTTGCTCCTAAGTTGTCCGCGAGAGCAAGTCAGGGAGGCACGCATGCATGCTCTACAGCAGATCTCAGAGCTTCACCACAGAAATTCTGGATTTGGGTGGCGGGCAGACACGGAAGCTGTCTTTGACTGAACCGAAATTGAACGAAACGATGTCTGATGTACGCAAACTCGTGCTGGACGAACTGGTGGCGGGCACGCGCCGAGCATTTCTAATCTGGACGTTCTTACCGCCTTCGCCGAGCAAGCGCTCTCGAAGTGTTCGCCCGTTAGAATTCAAACTTTCTGAGGAAATGCACTATGGATGAAAGAGAGCCCAAGAAATGGAGACAGTTGTGCAACGCCGCACGGGAAGCAAAAGATCCCGATGAGTTGCTGAAGATCCTTGAGCAACTTAGCAAGGCCCTAAAACGTGAAGAGCAGGCCCGTCGTGAGTTCAGGGAGGTCACGTGAGCGACAAGTCTTCCCGCGAAGTCCGACGTTCAGAATTGGCTCCCGATGTTGGATAGTACCGATCTCAGATAACGCAGACAACAAGGATCCACAATGAGGACAAAAAATGCGAAGCGCCCGAACTCCGCTAAAGCCGTTCCGATTACGACCAACCCCGCCCGTGTTTCACAGCTTCTCCACGGGTATGGGTGTGGCCCTATTCCGTTTGTCGGGAACGAAAATGCATTTTACGAACGGCATCTAGTTTTCGACCGAGTGATCGACCCGAAAGTGGCTAGTGCGCGGGAGCGCTTTGAGGCGTTTTCCCGGTCCGTACGCGATATCCTCGCACAGCGCTGGGTGCTGACGAATAATACCTATGAACGAGAGAATGCCAAGCGCATTTACTACCTTTCCATGGAGTTTCTTATTGGGCGTTCGTTGGCCAACAACGTTACCAACCTATTGCTTGATCCCGTTATACAGAATGCGATTCAGGAGAAACGGATCGACTATCTAGAACTGATCGAGCAGGAACCGGACGCGGCTCTTGGCAACGGAGGCTTGGGCCGCCTCGCGGCATGCTTCCTCGACTCGATGGCCACCATGCAGATCCCAGCCACGGGTTATGGCCTGCGGTATGAATTCGGCATGTTCAAGCAATCGATTGTGGATGGCTGGCAAAAAGAGAACGCCGACAATTGGCTGCGCTTCAACGATCCCTGGGAAGTCGCCCGACCGCACGAGAAGGTGGAAGTCAAGCTAAACTGCTCCTTCCATCTGCGAGCGGGTAATCTTGAAGTCATCCCGGGCCGGCCCTCGAGCCTGATCGGCATACCCTTCGATCGTCCCGTGGTGGGCTTTGGGGGAAAGACGATCAACACTCTCCGCCTCTGGGCTGCTGGTGCGCCGCATTACTTCGATTTTCAAGAATTTGGCACTGGCGACTTCGTCGGCGCGGTGGGCGAAACTCTCGAAGCGGAATCACTGACTCGCGTGTTGTATCCAGACGATTCCACAACGGTGGGGCAAGGGCTGCGTTTCCAGCAGGAGTATTTCCTGGTCGCCTGCTCACTAGCTGACTTGGTACGCCGTTTTCAGCGCCACAATGAGGATTGGGACAAACTGCCGGATCAGGTCGCGATCCAACTCAATGACACTCACCCTTCCATAGCAGTCGCTGAACTAATGCGCATATTACTGGATGACGCGCGCTTGCAATGGGATCAAGCCTGGAAACTTACTAAGAAGACCCTCGCCTTCACAAATCACACGCTTCTGCCAGAAGCTCTGGAGAAATGGCCGGCTGCGTGGTTTGAGATACTTCTTCCCCGGCATCTGGAGATCATTTACGAAATTAACCGGCGCCTCCTGGACGAAGTTCGCCTTCGCTTCCCGGGTGACGAGGGCCGCTTGGAGCGTATGGGCCTCGTGGAAGAGGGACAGGAGCGCAAGATCCGCATGGCCAACCTCGCGATCGTCGGCTCGCACAGCACGAATGGAGTGGCCGCCGTCCACTCCAAGCTGTTGCGGACAACAACAGTCAAGGATCTGGCCGAAATGTTCCCCGAGCGTTTTAACAACAAAACGAACGGAGTGACACCGCGACGCTGGTTGCTCGAAGCGAATCCCGAACTGGCCGGCGCCATCACGCAAGTCATTGGCAACCGTTGGATTACCGACCTGAGCCAACTTAACGAACTTAAGTCATTCGCCGAGGACTCCAGTGCCCGCGAACTGTTTCTTAAGTCAAAGCGCGAGGCCAAAGGGCGGTTTGCCGATTGGGTCAGATCGACGTCGGGAGCGATTGTGGACCCCGACACGATCTTTGATTGCCAGATCAAACGCATCCACGAATATAAGAGGCAACTGCTAAATGCGCTACGGATCGTCGTACTTTATAAGCGGCTGCGGGAAAATCCAGACATGGAGATGGTGCCGCGCACATTCTTCTTTGCCGGTAAAGCGGCACCAGCGTACCGCATGGCCAAGCTAATCGTAAAGTTCATCAACAACCTGGCGGGTACGATTGACAACGACCCTACTGTGCGCGGTCGGCTCAAGGTCGTTTTTCTTCCCGAATACAACGTTTCGCTGGCAGAAAGACTGATTCCAGCTAGCGATGTCTCGAACCAAATCTCGACTGCCGGCTACGAAGCCAGCGGAACGAGCAATATGAAGTTCATGATGAACGGAGCCCTAACCGTCGGGACGCGCGACGGCGCGACCATCGAAATGGCGGAGGAGGCGGGGGAGGAGAACATGTTCTTGTTCGGCCTCACCGTGGAACAAGTCGAGAGCAGTCGTGCCTGGTACAGCCCCTACTGGCATTATGAAAATGAGCCCGAAACTCGAGCCGCTCTGGATTTGATTTTTTCTAACCACTTTAGCGGGAACGAACCAGGTGTGTTCGATCCGGTGCGCGATACTCTCCTGACCAACGGCGATCACTACATGCATTTGGCAGACCTGAGCTCCTACAGTCAGGCACACGAACGGCTCGGCACATTGTATTCCGATCCCGACGCCTGGGCGCACAAAGCGATCCTGAACGTAGCGAGCTCCGGGAAATTTTCGAGTGACCGCACCATTGCGGAATACGCATCCGACATTTGGAGGGTGGAACCATGCCGAGTGCCCTAGAAACAAAATCAATGACAGGCGAGGTTAACGGAATGACGATCTCGCCTTCTCCGAAAGTAACTTGGCTCATTTCGTTGGTGGTGCTTCCGGCGGCGCGCTCAGGAACTGCAGCACCTTCTGCTCAAGTTCTTCTTGGCTCGGCTTACGCTTAGCTTCTTCTTTCGCTTGCAACGCGCGATGGAGCGCAGTTTTTCGGTAGGCACACAATGGGGCCGGTCTTCTGCAAACGGACGAACTGACCACAGTGCTGAGAGGAGGTTCTTATGGCTGCCATGACGACAGCGGCGGTGAACACTCCGATCGCTGGATTGCGAATGGCGGGAATGGATCGAATCCTGGTTATCGAACACGACAAAGCTCTGCAGAAGGTCATACGGCGAGCTCTCGCCTCGGAAGGCTACGAAGTTGAGCTGGTTTCGAATGGAACTACCGGTCTGGAGTTAATCCGAGAGAAAGCGCCCTCGGCGATAATCGTTGATTTGCAATTTCCTGGGTCTCCAGGCTGCGATCTGTGCCGAGAACTTATGCAAGCGGTGCCGGGAATTCCTTTTGTGGTTCTCAGTGCAAGCCCATCAATCGTCGACAAAGTGCATTTCTTAAAAATGGGAGCCGACGATTACATAGCTGTCCCCTTCAGCCCGAAGGAATTGGTTGCCCGTCTGCATGCTCTACGAAGGCGGACCTTTCAGTTCGCCTGGAAAGCCTCTACATTTTTGGAGAGGTGATGGTGGACTTCATGAAGATGGAAGTCGTTCGCGGTCACGTGCAGATTCCGCTCGCCCTGAAAGAGTTCCGGACCTTAGAATTCATGATCAAGAATGCGCGGCGAGCCATCAGCCGAGACGAAGTCCTGAACGAAGTCGGGGGTATGAGAACTATCCCTGCACCTGCACTGTAGACAATCACATCCTCAAGTTGCGACAGAAATTGGAGAACGATCCGCCTAATCCGGTGCTTCTAGTGACCATGAACGGCCTGGGGTACAATTCATTCCTTAGCTCTTTATGCGACTATCGTGTGGCGCATACCACACAAATCTGGAAGCTCCAGTCCCGGTGTTGAGGACCAGTCAATATGATGCAAAGTTGCATGACACATTCCCGACGACAATGCATACCGCGAGCGTTCTCGAGTTAAGAGGTACCATAAAAACATGCTGACTTAAATGCTTGGAGACGCTTCGTTGATCACTTTGAGGAGATCGCACGATGTCGACTGACTCCATCGTATTGGCGACGACGGAACTAAGATTTCGTCCGGGTCACCGATACGCTCCGCGAATGGAGATTTCGCGATTTGTTGCAACGTTAGGTGGTAAGACGAGGGGTCGAAGTCGTTGGGGGTCTTTTGTTCGCCCACTAACGATGTTCGCATCAAATCCCGACCTGTGGTTCGCGATTATCAGCGCATCCTGGGTGGTCTTGCTTTACCGTCATGTGATCGGCGCTTCATTCGTCTATGATGACGTTGCCCAGATTCAACACAATCCCGCTTTGTCGTCGTGGCATTCGGCTACGGTGTATGCTCGCTCCGCTGTTCCTTTCAACGGTGAATTTCGCGGCTTCGGAGGTTCTTTTTACAGGCCACTATTTTGGTTCAGCTTGGCTTTGGACCGCGCGCTCTGGGGCTTGAATGCGACAGGCTTTCACTTCACAAACCTTGCTCTGCATTGGGCGAACGGTTTACTCGCATTCTTGCTGTTAAGAAGGTTGCGGGTTTCAATTCTGTTTTCAGCAGCCGTTTCTATTACGTGGTTGGGTCTCCCAATTAACTCCGAAGTTGTGGCGTGGATTTCCGGTCGAGCCATCTCCTTAGCGGTTCTGTTCCTATTGGCCGGGTTATTGAGTGCAGATTGGTATCTTCGTTCGAGCAGAATTGTCGCGCTGCTCTCCTACACGATCGCATCCTTCGCTTCTCTTCTCTCGCATGAGATCGGCATCCTGACGTTGCCGATGACGTGCCTACTAGTTCTTGCCCCCAATGCAGTGCGTCGTGGCTGGTTCGTGCTGTCCGGCATCGGACTTGCCGTCGATGCTGTCTATCTTTGGCTCAGGCATATCGCAGACGCACACCTCTCTTCAGGTGTGCCCGTACTTGTCGGATTAGCCATTACGTTCTGGAAATACATTGCCTGGATCCTTCTCCCGGTTCGGATGAGTATCGAGCGTTCGACTGACGTACCCACAAACCACTCTCCGATGATCGTGGCAGCGGCGTTCCTAGGAGTCCTAGCTCTGTTTGTTTGTATTCTGCGATTTCGGAACAAGCTGCCCGAAGTAGCCGCTGGTTTGGCGTGGTTGTGTATCGCATTAGTTCCTTTTTGCGGAATCGTACGCATCTATCAAGGCATGGCCGAACGCTACACGTATTTGGCTGGGCTGGGTCTCGTATTCGCAATTGTGGCACTTGTGTTTAACCTTAGGGATCGAACAAGATCAGTCGTACTGTGTGCAGTCACTGGGTGGGTTTTCTGGGGCGCTTGGCGCCTCGATGCACGCGTGCACGATTGGCGCGAAGAGATCTCGCTTTACGTGAAGTCCCTGGAAGCAACACCAAAAAGCTCGGTGCTTCTCTACAATCTAGGGGTTGCATTCGCAGAGGCAGGAGATGCTCCAAAAGCCGCTGATTATTACCAGCGCGCCATTAGCCTCAACCCACAGTACACCTCGGCGCTCATAAACCTTGGCAACCTTTTCCAACGTCAGGGCAATTATTCTCAATCAGCGGCCTTATACCAGCGGGCGATTGCTCTCGATCCCCGAGATCCTGATGCCTGGGTGAATTTTGGAAACCTCTATCTGCAACTCGCCTTAACCCAACAAGCGAAAAGCGCCTACGAAAAGGCAATTGCTCTGAAGTCCAATGATGTGGAGGCAATCATCGATCTCGGGGCAGTTCTTCAGCGTTCGGGTGATTTTTCTGCCGCAGAGCAAGCGTACCAACGAGCCATAGCCGTTGATCCTAGTCAAGCTTCCGCGTACTGCGATTTAGGTGCACTGTTCCTGCAGCAAGGTAACCCGGAGGCTGCTCGCGTACAGCTAATCAAGGCAATCGAGCTCAATTCCGCTTTTGCTTTAGCGTACTTTGATCTGGGGGTCGCGTACGAGCAAACCGGCCGCCGCGACCTCGCTGCAGAGATGTACAGGAAAGCACTCGACGTCCAGCCTGATTACCAACATGCGCGGTCCAACCTCGACAGAATGGAAGCTGGTTCCGGGGCATCTCCCTCGAAAATTCGTCCATAGAGTCACAATCTCGCCGTAAGCACACGTCTGCCGCACCATTCAACCGAATGTGATCGAGGCAGTAGTCGCACGACTTTCGCTCCGCATGGAGGCTCTGAATTGAGTGTATTTGAGTACGACCTTTATCGTTATCGGCAGTGGTCCAGCAGGACAGAAGGCTGCCGTTGGTGCGGCAAAAGCGCACAATCGCGTCGCCGTTATTGATCGGACAACCATGATCGGAGGTGTCTGCGTTCACACTGGCACGATTTCCAGTAGGACCGTTCGTGAGGCAATTTTTCCACCTCACACTCCACCGTTCATAAGAGCCGCTGGTTGTCGCCGATACCGCCTAACGCGAGCACTGTTGAAGCTAAATCGACCGCTTCAACACTCGTCATACGGGCCGGTTTCCAGGCACACGGTGGATCGCGAAGGGGACCCTGCACGGAGGCAGCACGTCACCTGAGACAGTGATCGTGTCGGACGTAGCTTTGGACGCGAAATGGGATGCGTATGGATGGCGCACGGCCGCCTTGACGCACGGCTTACGAGCGTGCTGGTCGACGGCCCAAATGGTGCAGCTGCCAAGCTTGGAATTCCACGGTCGACGCTTGATTTGAAAATCAAGCAGCTCAGTATAAAGAAAAACGGCGTCCGGTAAAGTTCGCAGGCAACTCCCAGAATTGGAACAAAGCCCATGACAACGCTCCAGCAATTCAGATGTGAAGTCTGGGGACTCGTTACCACCAACCCCATCCACTGGTTCGTGATTCGATGTGGAGATTCCAATCTTACCGTCTACCGGTGGATCTCTGATAGAGTCAACGCGCCGGGAGCCCGGCATGATTGCGGTGAGGCTGATGCCGAGGTGTACATCAGCCGCTGGTTTGACTCGGTGTGCGCGCCGCCGAAGCCAAGCTTTACCTACCGCCTTGACGGTGCGTCATTACTGGAATGCGGGATTGGCTTTCGGTATGTGCACCGGGTTAGCGGCTTGTGGCCGGCACTCTTTGGAATGCGTAAATCGCCCGCAACGAACCCATGGCCTTATGGGTCTATGGCAGCGCGGGATTATGGTTTCAGAAGTGACTTCCCGTAACCAACAGGAATGGCGAAGTTCGAGCCGCCGAACTCACGCACCATGGCAAAATTAATTCCGATAACTTTGCCCTCGTCGTTGAAAAGCGGGCCACCCGAGCCGCCCGAGGTGGTTTGGGCGTCATAGACGATCTTGTCCGGCAGTACGTCGCCAATGTGCCCCTGCGTGGTGATGGGTCTGATCAGGTGACGACGGGCCAGTTCCTCCATCACCTGCTTTGAGTCACCTTTGGACGCGGTGGCGATGGACTGGAGAGTCTCGGTGCCCGCTCGAGCCAGAATTGCGTCCAGAGCAGTGGGATATCCAAGCAGCACGACGGGACCGCCGCTGACTGCCGAACGGCGGCCATCGGCAAGGGCTATCTGTTTGATTCCGAGTTGTGAAATATCTGCTTTTAGGACTGCAACGTCAGCGGTAGTGGAAATCCTTTCGGTATTGATGGCAATGCCGTGCGAGACACCCGGGAAATACGCAGTCATCTCCACGGTCACTGGTTCAAGCCCTTGATCGAGCATTTCCTTCAAATCATCGTTCTGCCACCACGGTTCGGCCACGTGATGATTGGTGAGGATTTGTCCAGTAGTGGAGGCGAGAAATCCCGTACCAAAAGCATCCAAGTGTACTTCCGGTCCACTCCCAGTGAGGCTCAAGAGCGGGTTGTCATGTTCGTCAGTCTTCGGGGTGCCACTGCTGGTCATCTCAGCGTAGTGCAATCTCAATCCCGTGGTGTGCTCTCGGAAGGCAAGCACAACGTGGATAAGGCAGACGCTGGGCTCGTAAGATTGGATGATCGTCTGCGCCACCTTGCCCTCGCTCTCGAGCTTTTGAAGACGGGTTTCTACTGCCGTTAACTGATTTTGCAAAGCAGACGTGTTCTCGTCTTTACTGGCCGCAATCTGCGACCGCAGGTCTTCGCTCCTTTTCTGAAGTTGCACTTTTTGTGGATCGCTCGCCAGGGATGGACTGTGTTCGCCACCCTCAAGACCCCGGCGCGAGCTCTCCATCAACCGTTGTTCGGTTAGCATGCCGGTTTGCAATCGAGTGATCGCAGCGTAGACCCGGGTATTCTGTTGTAGGTTGTGGCGATACAAGAGGAAGAAGACCAGCGCAGCGGCCACAAGCACGGCAATTGCTGTCATCCCGCCCACCCGGAGCGTCCGCCGTTCCTCGTTGACCGCGGTCACCACCTGCTGGGTAGCGTTTCGATTCTCCTCGGCAAGGCGCAAGCGGTCGCGAAATTCGTCCGCAACGGATTTATCCCGCAGTTGGGAACGCAACCGCGATAACAATTCGTGGGAGTCGAAGGGCAGTGACAGTACATCGTCGGCACCAAGATCAAGGCCCCGAGTACGCTCGGCGGATCCTCCCGGCGAGAGCATCACAACGCGAATATGGTGAGTCTGCTCGGAACCCTTGATTTCGGAGAGAAGGTCACAGCAATCGAGCTGGGGCGGATCCGCACCCAGGACCACTACGTCGGGATCGAAGGCGTCGACTGCTTTCATTCCTTGCTGGTAGTCGCTCGAGACTACATATCCCGCATCGCGGAGTACGGCGACGATTTGCTCCCTGAGAGCATCATCGGATTCCACCACTAGCAATTTCCCAGCTCTGGAGTTCATAGCATCCGTTTCATAGGATGGTGGTAGACCGTCGGGGGATTCAGTTCGCCTAGATATTAAATACTCTTGCCGCTGACGAAGCGATGGTGAATGCCGCACACCAACTCCAGAAAAGGGGTGAGCGCGTGCAGCGTAACCTATTTCCGGTCATGCCGACGAGTGCGGTCAATGACCATGTCTCGATTTCGCCCAAGCGCATTCGACAAGGGATCCAGCCCAGTAAATCTAAGTCTTATCGGACGAACGACAATCCTACAAACATTACGTGCAATGCAAGTCCATCCCGGGGTTGATGCGGCCCAGGTTGGCGTTGGAACGTGATGATATTCGTAGCCAGTTACTTACAGAAAACTTTGTGGTGTTAGGAATCAAGAAGTGATCTTGATAGTTGGTCACGGACCAGAACGCTCCAGCGGGGGCACTTAACCTTTGGCAAAGGTGATCGCGTATTTCTTCCCGCCCATCCAGAAGCGTTCCTTTGCTGTCCTGAACCAGAAGCGGGTAGTAGCCATCTTGAGGTAAGTTCGTTCCGAAGCCGACAAATGTGATGCCCGCCCTAAGTTTGTAGTCGAGCGGTTATTTACCTGGTTGCAATGGTTCCGGCGACTGGTCACGCGCTACGAATATCACATCGAGAACTATCTCGGCATGGTCCGCCTCGGCTGCATGAGAATCATGCTGAGGTATTTGTGAGCGATTACTCGTATCGCAGCGCCACCATGGGATCGACCTTCGCCGCGCGCCGCGCAGGCACATAACCGGCCAATAAGGCGATGCCGCACAAAACCATCGCGACCAAGCCGAATGTAATCGGGTCGGTCGGCTTAACACCGAACAGCATGCTCGCCATCAGTCGGGTCAATCCCAGGGCGGCGACGATTCCAATCGCCGTGCCGGTCAGCGTCATGCGCGCTCCGTCTTGCAGCACCATGCGCAGTACATCAAGCCGCTGCGCCCCCAGCGCCACGCGCACTCCGATTTCCCGTGTACGCTGCCCGACCAGGTACGACAGCACGCCATAGATTCCAGTGCCAGCCAGCAACAGAGCCAGCCCTGCGAATGCGCCCAGCAGGATGAGAGAGAAACGCTCGCTGGCGATGGAGTCCGCCACCACTTGTTCCTCGGATTCGTTGTCGTAGACGATCATGTCCCGGTTGCTCGCCAGGAGTTTCTGGCGAATCGACTCGAAAAAAGCTCCAGGGGCGAGCGGCGTTTTGGAGCGAACAAATACATTGAATCCTTGGGCGAGATCCTTCGTGTCGACGGCCCCATTTTGCATGATTGGCCGGTACATCTGGGCTTGCAGGGGACGGCTGGCGTCTTCGGCGAGTCCCCACTGATTCACGTGCCCAACCACACCAACAATCACCAGAGGAACAAGGACGCGGTTGGAATCGCTGTCGAATTCAAAAATGCGGATGTGTTTGCCGACCGGGTCCTGGCCGCCGAAATATTGTTGCGCGAAGCTCGCGTCAATCACTACCACGCGCGCAGCGTTCTCATTGTCCTCGTCGCTTAGGAAGCGGCCCCGAAGCAGGGGAATGCGCATGGTTTTCAGATACTCCGGTTCTACTATGTGTTCCAAAGACTGCTGAATATTCTTAGTTCGCTCGGTGGGCGGCTCTTGCCCTTCGAGCAAAAAACCCCTCTCATTGTCGTATTCCATGGGAAGGGCGCCATCATGCAGGGACACGGCATCAACTCCCGGCACACCATGGAGCGTCGCGCTGATTTGCCGAACCGCAGCGTGGATCGCATCCGAAGATTGATTTCTTAAAGAAGGCGGTGGCGTCACTGCGAAACGCGACAGGTTGCGCGGATCGAAGCCAGGATCGACTTTCCACAATTGCACCAACGTGCGGCACATCAGCCCCGCGCCCACCAGCAGCACCAGCGCCATGGCCATTTCGCCCATCACCAAGGCAGACTGCATGCGTGTCCGGGGGCGGGAGATGGCGCGCCCGCTGTCCTTGAGGCTTCCACTGATGTCGGTCCGCGACATCCTTATGGCAGGCAGCAAACCAAACATGATTCCGGTAAGGACCGAAACCAAAATGGTGAAGAGCAGCACCCGAAAATCGATCCCGATTTCCTCGGCACGCGGAACGGTTTCCGGGACCGCCAAAAGCGCGGCGGCTGTTCCCCACCTCGCCAGAATCAGCCCGAACCCACCGCCCAGCGCCGACAGCAGAACGCTTTCGGTAAGCAGTTGGCGCAGAATCCGTATCTGCCCCGCACCAAGCGCGGCACGCACTGAGAACTCGCGCTGGCGCGCCGTTGACCGGGCAAGCAGCAGATTGGCGACATTCACACAGGCGATCAGTAAGACGAATCCCACCGCCCCCAGCAGCACCAGCAGCGCCGGCCGCATGTCCCCAACGATATTGTCTTTCAAAGGGATGATGTTGGCCTTGATACTGCCGTCAACGTTGGGATAGGCATTCGCGAGGCCGGCATTCACTCGCTTCATATCGTCACGCGCCTGCGCAAGCGTGACCCCAGACTTCAACAAGCCAAGAGCATCCATGCCCCGATACGAATCCCGGAGGTAAAAGGTCGGATCGGTATCTTCCCCGATGGCTTCGTACACATCGGCGGTTCGGAAGTTGAAGACATGCAATCGAAACGAAGCTGGAATGACGCCGACGATGGTGCGCGGCTGCCCCGCCACGATGAGCCGTTGGCCAATCACGTTCCGGTCCGAAGCGAACTTTCGCTTCCACAACCCTTCCGAGATCAGGGCCGTCGGGCTGGCGCCGCGCCGATCCTCTTCGGAAGAGAAATTGCGTCCTAGGATTGGGTTCACCCCGAGAATCGGAAAGAAGTTTGCAGACACGCGCTCTGCCTGCACATTCTCCGGCTGGCCCACGCCAGTGATGCTGCCATCGGTCGAGCGGTATGCGGCCATTGCCTCAAAGGAACGATTGTCGCGCTGCCAATCAACAAAGTTGGGATAAGAAATCGAGCCTTTGAAAAAGTTCGGCGTCGCCTCAAACATGGAGACGATGCGGCTGGCATCGTGGAACGGTAAGGGGTTCAGCAATACTCCGTTCACGACACTAAAGATGGCGGTATTAGCTCCGATACCGAGGGCTAAGGTGA
>Ga0210396_10002191_pt1 | contig 20134 bp, 11 predicted proteins | sample IncBWH17OmetaG_FD_155466 | JGI IMG/M metagenome (GOLD analysis project Ga0210396, IMG submission 155466) | Forest soil microbial communities from Barre Woods Harvard Forest LTER site, Petersham, Massachusetts, United States - Inc-BW-H-17-O ... | reverse complement strand
TGCGCAATCCGTTCGGGCTGGCCTTCGCGCCGGATGGAAAGCTGTATGCCACCGAGAACCAGTTCGACGTCCGCGGAAGCCGCCCGGTCTGGGGCACTGGCGATCTGTTGTGGGAGATTGTCCCGGGGACCTGGTACGGGTGGCCCGATTATTTTGCCGGGCAACGCGTCGACAGCGCGGGTCGATTTACGGCTCCTAACGCACCGGCGCCACGGCGCCTGTTGGCAAAAAACCCCAATCCTCCGCCGCGTCCGGTGGCCAAATTTGGCGCTCACGCCTCTGCCGACGGGTTGGATTTCTCGCGTAGCGAATCGTTCGGCTATGTAGGCGAGGCGTTCGTGGCCGAGTTCGGCGATATGGCGCCGGTTTCGGGATCGGTGCGGGACCCGGTGGGTTTCCGAATCGATCGCGTGGAGCTGCAAGGCGGCATCGATCATCCGTTTGCCGTCAACCGCGGGCGCGAGGATGCCCCGGCGTCCAAGACTGGAGGCGGTGGTTTGGAACGGCCGATCGCCGCCCGTTTCGATCCCTCTGGAAAGGCCCTGTACGTGGTCGATTTTGGGGTCATGCTGACCGACGCCAACGGCGCCCATCCCGCCGAGAACTCCGGCGTCCTCTGGAAAATTACTCGGGAGGGCCGATGAGAGTGGTGCCCGGCGCTGTCGTAGCGGTGATGTTGTCGGCCCTCGTCGAGGGGTGTGGCAGCCAGTCCGCGCGTCCTCCCAACGAGATTTCGACCACGAAGCTCCGCTCGGACCCCCGGCTCGCCGAAGGCCAGCGTACTTTCATGCAGTATTGCAATCAGTGTCACGTCACGGGCGGCGGTGGAGTCGGTCCTTCGCTCAACGACAAATGGATGCCGTCATTCTTCATCCGGCTCAAAGTTCGGCACGGCATCGGCAGCATGCCGCATTTCTCCGATCGCGTGGTCAGCGACGCGCAGCTCGATGACGTCATTGGATATGTGGGATACCTGCATCAGCATCCCCGCGAGCCGCGGCCGTAGCCGGCATGACCAGCCAAAACCACGCCGACGAGACCGCCGACATGGGGCAAGAATAACATGGTTGAGCCGAACGAAATCCCGCTATCCGCGCTTGCGCATAACGACCCATACGACGATCAACGCAATGAGGGCAACCAGCGCGATAAGCTGGAAGGTAGTGAGGCCGAGAAACGCGATCATATTCGTCATCCTAAAAGAGGAGAGAAAGTTCCCAAAACTTCCGCTTCAAATGTAACAGACGACCGCCAGCGCTGTCATCTGCAATTCTGACCTAATTTGCGATGTCGGCAACGAGTTACGCTCCCTGCATATTTAACGCTCCATATAGAAAGTCGCAAGTCTTGCGGGATTATTGCCACTGTCGCGGGTCCATTTCACCAGCGTCGGGCCTGGGATGCGACCTTCATTGGCAGACCGAAGAGATCAATAAACCCGCGAGCGGCGGTAACGTCATAACCCTCCATGCTGAAGCTGGCAAGTTGCGGGTCATAGAGCGTGTGCGGGCTGGTAGCGCTCACGGCCTGGGCCCGGCCCTTGAACAGGCGGACCTTGGCCGCACCGCTAACCGCGGCGTTGGCGTGGTCGACGAACGCCTGCAATCCTTCCCGCAGCGGGTGGAACCACTGGCCGTTGTACACGAGCTCGGCATACCTGAGAGCGACGTGCTGCTTATAGTGCAGGGTGTCGCGTTCGATGCAGAGCTGCTCGAGCGCTTTGTGGGCCTCGTATAGAATCGTTCCTCCCGGCGTCTCGTAGACGCCGCGGCTTTTCATTCCGACCAGGCGGTTCTCGACGAGCAGAGAAATTCCGACCCCGTGACGTCCGCCGATCCTGTTCAACTCAGCGATCAGCTCGTGAGGCGCCAGGGCACGGCCATTTACCGTGGTCGGTGTGCCGGCCTCAAAGCCAACTTCGACGACCTCGCTCTCGGCGGGCGCCGTCTCCGGTGGAACCGTCATGGTCAGGCACTTTTTCCAGTTGGGCTCTTTCTCGGGGTGCTCGATCTCCGCGCCCTCGTGACTGATGTGCCAGAGGTTCCGGTCCTGGCTGTAGATCTTTTCCTTGCTGACGGGGATGGGAACGTTGTGCCGGGCGGCATATTCCACGGCGCTTTCCCGGTCGCGCAGCTCGAAGCCCGGGTCTTTCCAGGGGGCGATGATTTTCAGGTCGGGCGCCAGGGCCATGTAGGTGAGCTCGAAACGCACCTGATCGTTGCCCTTACCGGTGGCGCCGTGGCCGACGGCATCGGCGTTGGTTTGCCGGGCGACCTCGACCTGTTTGGCGGCGATGAGCGGTCGGGCAATACTGGTGCCCAGCAGGTAGTCCTGCTCGTACACCGCATGCGCCCGCAGCATCGGGAAGCAGTATTTCTCGGCAAACTCCCGCCGGAGGTCCATCACGACGACTTCATCAGCGCCGCTCTTGTACGCCTTTTCCTCGATACCCTTCAGCTCATCTCCCTGGCCGAGCTCGGCGGCGAAGGCCACCAGCTTCACCCCCGGATAGCGTTCCTTGAGCCACGGCAGGATCACGCTCGTGTCCAGGCCGCCGCTGTATGCCAGCACGATCTTCTTGGGCTTGTATTCGGCCATCGTTCACTCCGGATGATTGCCCGCGAAAGTATAGCGGACGGGCGGCTTGAGGGTCATGTGGCCGGCCGGTCGCCCAGATAGCTCGAGTCGTCATCGATGACGTCAGGCGCCACGACGGAGGGATTGGCTTCCTTCAACAAGACGTGTTTGGACAACTCCAGCCGCATGATTGCCTGCTCCATGTCCGGCGGGCGTTTGCGCGGGTTGGTCGAGATGCACTCCATCACCAGGTTCGAGAGCGGCAGGGGGATCTTCGGATTGAGGTCTTGCGGGCTCTGAATGAGCGTATCCAGAAGGAATCCGTATTTTCCACCCCGGCTGACGGTGTACTGGGTGGGAATCGGTTTTCCCGTGAGCGCCCAGTAGATGGTCGCGCCCAGATTGTAAATGTCGGTTTGCACGGTGATGGGGCGCCTCTCCACCTGCTCGGGCGCGATATAGTCGGGCGTCCCCTGGATGCGCTCCTTGGTCATCCCGATCTTCGTGCTCTGCCCGAAGTCGATCACTTTCACGTCGCCCTTGGCGTTGCGAAGAATGTTGTTCGGCTTGATGTCACAATGGACATAGCCGAGCATGTGCATCGCCTTGAGCCCCTCGGCGGTCTGGATGAACATATCCACGGTTTCGACCAGGCCGCTGGGCGGCCGCACATCCAGCGGCTTACCGTCAAACAGCTCCATCACCAGAAACGCTTCGATCTTGCGAAGCAGGAACGTCTTGTTGATCTTCAGCTCGAAGCTCTTTCGCAGGTTCGGATGGGTGAACAGCCGGCTGACCTCGTACTCGTTTTCCATCTGCTCGATGAAACGGATGTCCTTCTCCTTGCGGCGCACAACGTGCTTGAGCGCATACAAACGACCGGTGCCGGGGTCGCGAACCGAGTAGATGATGCTACCGGCCCCTTCGCCCAGTCGCTCAACGATGTCGTAGTGAAGAAGTTGTTGGGCCATGAATCAGCGTCCACCAGGAGAGTCGCCCCCTCCGATCCGGCTGGTGGGAGCCGGACAGGACGGATCCTTGCGGCGAATGAAATCGAAATTATGCGATGGATCGCAGGTCCGGCGCGGGGGGAAACACCTCGAATCGTCGGCATCGCGGCGAAAGCGCGTGTCAGAGCCCTACACCTCGACCCGGTTCCCAAACGCCGGACCGGCAGTGCCCGTGACACACCTGACCATGGCGTAAGGTAGGGCAAGTCACCGGGATTATCAAGAAGAACTCGCCCTAAAGGTTTCGCTGCGCGCTATCGCCGGTGGTGTCGAGTTTTCGGGTGTGGTTTTGGCGGTTTCGACAAGTGCACGAGCGTCTTGACGGTGTGACCCGTGGTTGTTGACTTCGTTGTTTCTTCCGTGGTGGTGGATGTTGTCGGCGTTTGCGAGATCGGCGATTGCACCGTGGTCGCGATTGCCGATGTCGGGGGAGCGGGCGCTTGCATGGCGGCAGAAGTCGCAGGTGCCGCCTGGTTGCCCAACTGGGTGTTCAACGTGAACAACTCGATCTGGAGATCAGAACTATTCACCTGGCTGTCGTAATTGAAGTCGCCCTGGTCCCAGACGCCGGGCTTGTTCAGGCCGAACAGCACGATCTGGAGATCGGTGCTGTTGACCTGGCGGTCGAGATTGGCGTCGCCGTAGAGGGTATAGGTGAGCTCGATGGTGTTGGCCAGATTATTGACGCCGTTTCCGTCAGCTGAGTCGGCATAGCCGATGGCGGTATTCTGCTTGGGGGCGGCGGCGGCGTTGGCCGAGGTAATCACACCGGCGGCGTTGGTGCCGGTCCAAGTCCCGCCGTTGTAACCGTTCTTGAGGTAGCCCGTGATCAGCGACAGGGGGTCGGGCCCGGCACCGTAGTTAATGAACAGGGTGCTGCGCTCGATGTCCACGGTCGTCCCGGCCAGCGGGGCGGTCCCCTGGAGGTTATTGATCGTGAAGATCCCGATGCCGCTGTTGAGGTGCATGATGTTGGGCAGCGGGTTGCCGTTGGTATAGACGAGGTTGATGGTGTCGTTGCCGCCGTTGCCGTTGATGGTCAGACCGTTGGGATCGTTGATCGGCAAGGTTCCGCTCGCACTCCCCATGGTCCAATCGATGTTGGGGACGCTTGGGTCCTGGGTGAGCGTGATGTTGTCGTTGCCGGTCGTCCCGTTGATCGTATCCGCGACGGCTGAGATGACATAGGTCTGGCCGGTGAAATTGCCGATGCCGTTGCCGAGCAGTAGTGTGGCGGTGGTGGTCAGGTTCGACGGTCCGCCGTTGAAAACGACATCAGGCTTGCCATCCCCGTTGAAATCGCCGACTGCTGACATGGTGGGGTAGGAGCCAGCCGCGCTGTATTGCTCCGGCAGGAAGGTTCCGTTTCCGTTACCCAAAAGCACACCCAGCGCGCCGCCGGCTCCGATCGACGACGGATTCGCCACGATCAGATCTGGAATGCCGTCTCCATTGAGATCGCTGACGGCGATCGAGTCTGGAAACGAGTTTGTGTTGATACGAATCGGGGCTTTGAATGAGCCGTCCCCGTTGCCCAGCAGAACGCTGATTGCGTGATAAATCGTGTTGGCGACGATGACGTCGAGGTTGCCGTCGCCGTTCAAATCGGCCGTGGTGACGTAGTAGGGGCCGGCGCCCGCGGAAAACGTGTGCTGGGGCTGGAAAGAGCCGTCTCCGTTTCCGAGCAGTACGCTGATTCCCGTTGAGTTCCCGTTGGCCACGATCAGGTCCGGAATTCCATCGCCGTTCAGGTCCGCGATCGCGACGGAGCGCGGCGAGGCGCCAACCGTAGGGTTCTGCTGTGCCTGTAGGGTTCCATCGCCGTTCCCTAATAACACGCTGATGTTATTGCTTTCGGTATTGGTTGCGACCACGTCGAGCTTGCCATCCCCGTTCAAGTCTGCTACGGCGACGGATGAGGGGAACATTCTTGCCGCAAAGGTGGCTTCAGAGCCGAACGAGCCATTTCCATTGCCCAGCAGGATGCCGACGCTTCCAGAGGGATACTGACGTTCGTTGGCGACGATGAGGTCGGGTTTGCCGTCGCCGTTCATGTCCGCGACGGCGATCGCATAGGCGGTGTTGACTCCGGTGGAAACGGTTTGCGTCGCCTGGAACGTTCCGTTCCCGTTTCCCAGCATAACGCCAATGGTGTTGCCGGTCGCCTCAATGAGGTCGGGGATCCCGTCGCCGTTCACGTCTGCAACGGCAATGGCCGTCGCCTGCGGTCCGGGGCCAATGGACACCGGAGGTTGAAATGAGCCAGCCGTCCCAGAACTGCTTTGCAACGGGTTGCCCACGAGGTCGTGGATGGTGCCATTGTCGACGAGGTTCAACCACAGATTGCCGACCCCGGTGATTCCGTTAATCATCACGGAATAGGCCGCGCCGCTGCCGGAGACGAGGATGGGGCCCGCTACGGCGACGGTGCCAGTCGAGTTGACGACAAATGCGGTGGCATCCACACCCGTCACAGGCTTGTTGAAGGTGACGGTGTAGGTCACGCTGCCATCGCCGGCAGTCGTTCCCGCGGGGTTGGTCCGGGCGATCGACTGGACCGTCGGAAACGTCTGAAGAATCGAGTAGTTCTGTCCGACGAAACTGCCGTTCCCGATTCCGGTGCCGCCCAGGGGAACGCTGGTTGCATTCACGATCGTATCGTTGTCGACCAGTTCCAACTGGAGGTCCCCGTTGCCACGAACGCCGCTGACGTTAACGGTGTAGGCACTGCCGCTGCCGGAGACGGCCACCGGCGCGGTGAATGCGACCGTCCCGTCGGAGATGACCTTGAAGTCACTGGGGGCGACGCCGGTCACCGACTGATTGAAGGTGACGTTAAAACCGACCGTCGACAAGTTGGTGATCGGCGTCCCGGTGCGGGTGATCGAGACGACCGCAGGAGCGGTTCCCGACAGCAATCGGCGTTGCTCGAGCCGTTCCACCGAAATCGGACAACCCGCTTTTCGCCCGGAAGCGCGGCGCGCAGGCGCGCGATTCAACAAATCCTGGCTTGCACCACGGGCGACCGCTTCAATCCATCTGGCAAATTGCATAAACCCTCCGCACGGAAATCGATTCGTGTAGGCACGAGCACTCGGGTCGACGCCCGCCCCCGCGGGCGGCACGACCGGCTGCGACAGACCCGCCAATTCTAACTCCAAGTGGCAAATTGAATCAATAAATACTTTGGCAAATCCGGATAAACCCGTAGTGATTGCCTGCTACCGGTAAAGCTGGGGGACTGATCGCGGCCGTATGGCAAATGAGCCGGAAGCGGCTGCGCCGCGATCACACGCCTATGACGTATACTTCCCCAAAAATGCCCGGAGCGCCCGGAATCCCAATGACTCAGAAGATCGGAATCATCCAGACGCGTGGCATCGGCGACATCATCATCGCATTGCCGATAGCAGATTCTTTCCTCGAACAAGGCCATGACGTCTGTTGGCCCATCGATCAGCACTACTTGGAGATGTTCCAGCGAGTCAAACCGGAGGTGCAGTTCGTCGGCGTGGAGAGAAATGACGACTATTTCCTGCCGGCCCCACAACGGATTCTCAGCCAGCTTGGATGTACGCGGACGCTGGTGCTCTACAGCTATCTCAACCCTGCCAGCGGGAGCGGCTATGACAACATCCCGCTGGCCCGCTACTTCAAATTCGACGAGTACAAGTATGCCACGGCCAACGTTCCCTTTGAGCGCAAATGGCATCTGCGCCTCCAGCGCGACATGGACCGCGAGCTGGCGCTTCATCGCAAGCTCGGGATCACCGGGAAGTACATCTGCCGGCACTTGCTTTCCACGCGGCCGCAGCTCGATGCGACGCTGATGCAGCAGTGGGCCGAGCAGTACCAGATCGTCGACATCACGCCGATCACCGACAATGTGTTCGACTGGATCTACACGCTGGAGCATGCCGAGAAGCTGCTGCTGGTGGACAGTTGTTTTGCCAACCTTGTCGAGCAGTTGAACTTGCCGGTGGAGAAATATCTGGTTCTGCGGACGCCGGGGTTTTGGACGCCGGTCTTTCGCAACGACTGGAATTTTCTGCTCCCGCGGGCGGAGAAGGCGCCAGCCGCGACGCGCGGAAGCGTGCCGAAATCAAACGGCGAATCGGATCTCTACTCTCGCGCGATGACGGCGTATCAGGCCGGCGATCGCGCCCAATCGGAGCGGCTGTGCCGCCTGTTGCTCCGCGAAAGTCCCGGAAGTGCTGAAGCGCGTTACCTGCTGGGCGTTTTGGCGCTGGACGCGGGAAATGCCCAGGAGGCGACGGGGCGCTTCGAGGAGGCGGTCGCAGCGGCGCCGCAGACAGCCTCATACCATCATGCGCTGGGCGAGGCTTACAACGCGATGCGTCGCGGGGATGACGCGGTCAGCGCATACCAGCGCGCCCTGGAGCTGGATCCGAAGCTGGCCGCGGCCCACAACGCGCTGGGGCAGGTGCTGCTCGACCGGGGTGACGCGTCCGCTGCCGCCAACCGCTTCCGGGCCGCACTGGCGGTCCGCGCCGATTACGACCGTGCTCACATGAACCTGGGCAGGGCACTGCACGTTCAGGGCGATCTGCCTCAAGCGCAGGCGAGTTTCATGGAGGCCGTTCGAATCAATCCCAAGTACGCCACCGCCCACAACAATCTCGGCGCCGTCCTCCAGGCGCGCGGGCAGATCGACGAGGCGTCAAAACATTTTCGCGAGGCGCTCTCGTTACAGCCGGCATATCCCGAAGCGCATTTCAATCTGGGCGGCGCGCTGATGGCGCGGGGCGAATCGCTCGCCGCCGCCGAACAGTTTCAGGAGGCCATTCGGCTGCGGCCGAACTATGCCAGGGCGCACGTGCAGATGGCCCACGCCCTCTTCGATCTGGGCCAGGTCGCGGCGGCGGTCGAACGGTTCAAACAGGCGCTGGCGCTGGCGCCGGATGATTTTGCCGCACAGATGCGATTGGGGGAGGGGCTCCGGTTGCTGGGACGACTGGAGGAGGCCCAGAAGCTTTTCGAGCAGGCGCTGCGCTCACGTCCCGATTCAGCCGAGTGCTTCGCCCGGCGATTCCAGGTGCGGCAGGAACTTTGCGACTGGCAGGGCCGCGACGCCGAGGTCCAGCGCCTGGGGGCGGATGCTCAACGGGAAATGGAAGGAGGCAAGGCCACGTCGGTCTATCCACTTTCGGCGCTGGCGCTGCCGTGGTCGCCGGAACGACAGCTTGCGATTGCGCGCAGCCATGCCCGGGAGTTCGAGCGGGCCGCGGCGCGCGTCGGGCCGCGAGCGACAAAGCCGGCCCGGCATTCCGGACGGATCAAAGTTGCCTATCTCTCGCGGGACTTTTACGATCATCCGGTGGGGCACCTGATCTACCGCCTGTTTGACCTTCATGACCGCGGCAAGTTCGAGGTCCACGCGTACTCGTTCGGTCCGAATGACGGCAGCATCTATCGCAAGCGCATTGAGAGCAATTGCGAGCATTTCCATGACGTGCAGGCGATGTCGCTGGCGCAGCTCGACCGGCAAATCCGCCGGGATGGGATACAGATCCTGGTCGATCTCATGGCGTATACCGGCTTGGCCCGGACGGCGGCGCTGGCGCTGCGTCCGGCGCCGATTCAGGTGAGCTGGCTGGGGTATGCCGGGACGATGGGCGCGGATTTTATCGATTACATCGTCGGGGACGCGCTGGTAACGCCGGCCAGGTTTGCCGACGGATATTCCGAGCGAATCGTGCGACTCCCGCACACCTACATGATCACCGACGCCACCCAGGAGATCTCACCGGCAGCAACGCGCGCCGCCCACGGGCTGCCCGCCGAGGCGATCGTCTTCTGCTGTTTCAACAATGCCGGAAAGCTGGAGCCGTCGATTTTCGACGCGTGGATGCGGATTTTGAGCCGAGTTCCACAAAGCGTGCTCTGGCTGGGAGTCCGGCAGGGCACGGCGCAGGCCAATCTGCGTCGCGAGGCGGCTGGCAGGGGAGTCGATGGCGGCCGGCTGATTTTTGCCGGGCATGTTCCATCCAAGGCCGACCACCTGGCCCGTTTGCGTCTTGCCGATCTATTTCTCGATACGCATTTCTACAACGCGCACGCAACCTCGGCCGATGCACTGTCGGCGGGGCTGCCGATTCTGACTTTTCCGGGCGAGACGTTCGCGTCGCGCGTCGCCGCCAGCGTGCTCACGGCCGCGGGAGTTCCCGAATTGATCGTGCCGGACCTGGCGACCTACGAAAGCCGGGCGGTCGAGCTGGCAACCAACCCGGCGGAGCTTCAGCAGCTCCGGGACATACTTCGGCAAGGGAGGGCGACGACGCCGCTGTTCGACACGCCCCGATTCGCGCGTAACCTGGAGAAGGCCTATCAGGCGATGTGGCAAATCCACGCCTCCGGACGACCCCCGCAGGCGATCGACGTGCAGGAGTAATCCCGGATGGAACCGTTGCTCAGGCTCGATGCAATTTCAAAGTCATTTGCCGGCGTGCACGCGCTGAAGGATGTGTCCTTCGAGCTTCAGGCCGGCGAAGTGCATGGGCTGATCGGCGAGAACGGGGCGGGCAAATCGACTTTGGTGAAGGTGATTACTGGAGCGCATGAGCCGGACTCTGGGACGATGCAAGTCGCAGGACAGATCGTTGCGCGAAATGATCCGGGCCTATCGCGGGCTTTGGGGATCGCGGCAATCTATCAACAGCCGGCGCTGTTTGCCGACTTGATGGTCGCGGAGAACATCGCGCTGCGTCTGGAGCGGGGGAGCGGCTGGCGTTTGCTTAGGTGGCGCCAGCGCCGCCGCAACGCAGCGATCCTCTTGGAGCGGGTGGGGTGCGACATTTCTCCCGACGCGCAGGTGCGCTCTCTGTCGATGCCGCAGCAACAACTCGTGGAAATCGCGGCGGCGCTGGGCAGCAACGCGCGGATATTGATCCTCGACGAACCGACCGCTTCCCTGAGCGACCGCGAGGTCGAGAATCTGTTTCGCGTGATCCGGTCGCTCCGCGAGCGGGGTGTCGGGATGATCTATATCTCGCACCGGCTTGAGGAGCTCGAGAAGATCGCCGATCGCGTCACCATTTTGCGCGACGGGCGTTACGTGGCGACCCGCTCGATTGCCCAGGTCAGCCGGGCTGAATTGATCCGCCTGATGGTGGGGCGGGAGTTGTCGGCGGTCTTTCCCAAAATCTCAGTCACGCCGGGCGAGACGTTGCTGGAGACGCATCAATTGATTTGCCACGAATCGGGGATCAGCGAGGTGAGCCTGAGCGTGCGGGCGGGCGAGATCCTCGGGCTGGCGGGGCTGGTGGGATCGGGACGAACCGAGCTGGCGCGAGTGCTGTTCGGTCTGACGCCCGCGGACGCTGGAGATATCCACGTGCGCGGCAAGGCGGTCGCAATCGATTCGCCGGGCCGCGCGATCGAGTTGGGAATCGCCTATGTGCCCGAGGACCGCCGCAGGCACGGCGTGATCCTCGACATGCCGATTACAGCCAACGCAACGTTGGCGGTGTTGCGCAAGGTCTCCACTGGCGGCCTGATCGATTTCACCCGCGAGCATGCGATCGCGGCGTCGTTTGTGGAAAAACTCGCGATCAAATCCCAATCGCTGCAATCTCCCGTCAGTACGCTGTCGGGGGGAAATCAACAGAAGGTGGCGCTGGCCCGCTGGCTGGCGACGGAGCCCTCGGTCCTGATCCTCGACGAGCCTACGCAGGGCGTCGACGTTGGCGCCAAGGCCGAAATACACAAGCTCATGGGCGAGCTAACCGCACGGGGGCTGGCCATCATCATGATCTCCTCGGAGCTGCCGGAGATTCTGGGCATGAGCGACCGGATTGCCGTCATGCATGCGGGTAGGGTGGCGGGAATCCTGGAGCGCGAGCAAGCGACGCAGGAGAAAGTGCTCGAACTGGCTCTCGGACACGCGGAGAGGGCGACGGCCGCGGCATGACCACTTTTTTTCCGCAGCTCATCGCGCCACGCGCTCAGGGAGAGGGCTTTGTGTGGCGCTACCGACGCGAGCTCTCGGTCCTGCTGGTGTACCTGTTGCTGTTGGGTGTGCTGGCGATCCTCCGGCCCGATTTTTACCGCGCGCAGTTCCGCGCCACGTGGGTCAGCTCGGCGCCGGTGCTGGTGGCGGCGGTGGGAATGACGCTGGTGATCCTCGCCCGGCAGATCGACATCTCGATCGGCTCGCAGTTTTCCGTGTGCGGCGTCGTGGCGGGCCTGGTCGTCGCCGCGGGCGCGCCGGTCTGGGTTGCGGCGGTGGGTGCTATCGTCATCGGCGCCGCCATGGGGGCGGCCAACGGCGCCCTGGTCGCGTGGCTGAAGCTCCCGTCGATCGTCGTGACGCTTGCGACCATGGTGATTCTGCGTGGCGCACTGCTCTGGCAGAGCCAGGGGGCGGCGGTGCGCCTGCCCGATCGCTTCCAATGGTTCGGGTTTTCCCAGCGAGGGGGAGAGACGGTGATTTTGCTGATCGCGCTGCTCGTGCTGGCCGTCTTCGCGTGCGGCATGCGCTGGATCGCGATGGGGCGAAGCGTCTACGCCGTCGGAGCGGACGAGGAAGCCGCCCGCCTTTCGGGAATTCATCCGAAGCGCGTGATCTTCGCGGTCTTCGTCCTGATGGGCGCGCTGACCGGCCTGGCGGCGCTGCTCAACACCGCCCGCTTCGTCATGGTTTATCCCAACGCCGGTGAGGGCCTCGAGCTCCAGGTGATCGCGGCGGTCGTCGTTGGCGGGACCGCCATCTCCGGCGGCCGCGGAACTTTGCTCGGTACGCTCGTCGGTGTCGCCCTGCTGGGCACCATCGGCTCCTTCCTCCTTTTCCTCCACACCCAGCCGCAGTGGGAGAAGGCCGTGCAGGGGATCATTATCCTGATCGCGGTGGCGTCGGATGCGGTGTATCGGCGAGGCTCCCGAGCCAAGCAGGGGTGATGTTCGATCAGAGCGTGACCGTGCCTTGCCCCCTCTCCCCCTCCGGGAGAGGGGGAGAAACGCAACTTTACATCTTCGGTTCTCGCCCGTAGGTAAAGTAGAGTGGGACCATCCGAGGGCGCACTTCCGGCTATTTCGCCGCCAATCCGGCGGTTGCAGCCGCAGCAGCTCGTGTTGGCCGCGCTGGTGGCCCTGGAGCTGATCGTTTTCTCCGTCACCGGCACCCACTTCGCCACTGCACAAAACTTCCTTCAAATCGCCCGCCTCAGTGTCGAGCTGGGATTGCTGGCGCTGGCGGAGACGGCGGTGATCCTCGCGGGTGGGATCGATCTCTCGGTCGGTTCGCTGATGGGGCTCTGCGCCGTGCTCTTTGGAAAAATGTGGCGGGATACCGGGATGCCGCCCTGGGCGGCGGCGGGGGCGACGGTCGCGGTCGGTGCGCTGGCGGGGTCGATCAATGCCCTGCTCATCACCAAGCCGCGAATCCCGCCGCTCATCGTGACGCTGGGGACGTTCTCGCTGTTCCGCGGCGTCGCCGAGGGAATGACCGGCGGCGTCGACAACTTTACCAACTTCCCTGCAAGCTTCCTGTTCCTCGGGCAGGGATCGATCGGGCGGGTGCCGACGCAAGTTCCGATCCTGATCGTCGCGGCGATCTTCTTCTGGCTGCTGGTGCACCGCTCGATCCTCGGCCGGGCGCTCTCCGCCATCGGCTACAACGAAGAGGGCGCGCGCTATGCCGGAATTCCAGTGGAGCGGTACGTGGGATCGACCTACGTGCTCTCGGGGATCTGTGCCGGACTGGCGGCGGTGATCTACGTGTCGCGCATCGGCCAGGCCAAGGCAGACGCGGGGCTCGGTTACGAGCTGGCCGCGATTACCGCCGTGGTGCTGGGCGGGACCTCCATTTTCGGCGGCCGGGCCAGCGCCGGCGGCACGATTCTCGGGCTGTTTGCGATTACCATCTTGCAGAACGGCTTGATCCTGTCCGGACAACCCGCGGAGTTGGCCGGCGTTCTGACCGGCGCGCTGCTGCTGGCGGCGATCTGCCTCGACTGGCGGGCGCTCCCGATCAAGGCTGAAGCCCCCGTCGCCGGTGGGGGCCGCGCGGAGGAATTCGAGATGAAGAACGCTCAGTTGGCGGTGCTGTGCTTCGTCATCCTGGCGGCGGCTCTCATCGTCGCCGCCAGCAACTTCTGGCTCGTCAATTCCATCCGGCAGGATGCTGCTTCCCGCCCGCGCGCCGCATCTCCAGTCGATGACACTAAACCGCAAATCACAGTCGCGATGATGCCCAAGAGCAAGGGCAACGCCTACTTCATCGCCTGCCAGAAGGGCGCGCAGGAGGCCGCCCAGACGCTGCACGTCAACCTGCTCTGGGACGGCCCGACCGATCCCGACCCGGCCAAGCAAAATGAGATGGTCGAGACCTGGATCACCCGCGGCGTCGACGTCATCGCCGTCGCCGTCGAGAACCGCGACGCGATCTCGACTGCCTTGCGCAAGGCCCGTTCGCAGGGGATCAAAGTTCTGACGTGGGATTCCGACGCCGCGCCAGATGCGCGGGACTTTTTTGTGAACCAGGCGACCCCGCAGGGCATCGGCTATACCCTGATGGACAACGCCGCCAAAGTGCTCGGCGGCAAGGGGGATTTTGCGATCATCACCGCGTCGCTCACCGCCGCCAACATGAACGAGTGGCGCAAGAACATCGAAGATCGCCTGCGCGAGAAATACCCGGATATCCACCTGATCGTCACCGAGCCTTGCGACGACAAGCAGCAGGTCGCCTTCGATAAGGCGGTCGCGATCATGAACGCACACCCCCAGGTAAAGCTGATCATGGCGATCTGCTCGCCCGCCGTGCCGGGAGCGGCGGAGGCGGTCAAGCAATCGGGCCGCAACGACGTCAAGGTGCTCGGGCTCGGACTGCCCAACGACAACAAGCGATACGTCCACGGCGGGATCACCGACGACATCGTCCTCTGGAACACGATGGACCTGGGATATCTGACGGTCTGGGCCGCCAGTGACCTGAAGAACGGAAAACTCAAGCCCGGCGATACTTCCATTCAAGCCGGGCGCCTTGGAACGCTGGAAGTGAAGGGCGACAACATTCTGCTCGGCAAGCCGTTCACGTTCACCAAAGACAACATCGATCAGTTCGACTTCTGACAAACGGGGGCTCGCTGGAGGAATCGCCATGCGAACAGCTTCCTTGATCGTCGCGGGGTTGGTTGGAGTGTTGACGATGCCGATGACGACGCGTGCCGCCGGGGATCAGGGGGCGATCAAGCCAGCGAATCTGCGGTGCGAACATCTGGTCGATCCTGTGGGCGTCGACCTGAAGAACCCGCGATTGAGCTGGATCGTGGAGTCAGGTGAGCGCAATCAAAGGCAGTCGGCGTATCAGATCCTCGTTGCCTCCAGCGAAGCAGATCTCCAGCAGGATCGCGGCAACCTCTGGGACAGCGGCAAAATCCAAAGCAACCAGACGATCGACATTGTCTACGCGGGCAAGCCGCTGACCGTGGACCAGCGTTGCTTCTGGAAAGTCCGCGTGTGGGACCGCGACGGCAAACCTTCCGATTGGAGTCAACCCGCCAGATGGACCGTCGGATTGAGCAACGACGACTGGAGCAAGTCCCTGTGGATCGGCTTCGACAAGACGCACCAGACGGCCCTCGAGGATGCGCCGCTCGATGGCGCTTCGTGGATCTGGTTGGGCGGGAGTAGGAACAGGGCGCCGGCGGGCGCTCGACGCTTTGCCTCATCTTTCACGATCCCAGACGGCTCGAAGGTGAAAACAGCGACATTGTGCGCCACCGCACGCGATTCCTACGCGCTGAGAATCAATGGGAAGGAAGCCGCCCGGACCATGCCCCCGGCAGATTGGAAACGGCCGACCGTCGTCGACGTCGCGAACTTCGTGCACGAAGGCGAGAACGAGCTGGTTGCCGATGTCCGGCACGGCGCCGCCGGGCCGGCGGGATTGATCGCGAAACTGGTTGTCCAGCTCCAGGACGGAAAATCAGTGACGCTCGTGACGGACCAGAAGGTGCGCGCCGGGCAGCCCGGCGCGGACGGCGCGGAGCCCGCCAAATGGTCGGCGGCGAAAGTGCTGGGGACCTATGGCGAGGCGCCGTGGGGAAAGCTGAAAACGGACGTACCGGTTCTGCCGCCGCCGAGTTATCTGCGATCGGAGTTCGACGTTTCCAAGCCCGTCCGCTCGGCCACGCTACATGCTACGGCGCTGGGGATTTTCGACGTTCACGTGAACGGCCATCTCTACGATGACCGCTTCAACCCCGGCTGGACCGACTACGCCAAACGCGTCTACTACCGCGCCTACGACGTTGCCAGCAGCCTTCACCCGGGCCGCAACGCCCTTGGCGCGATCCTCGCCGACGGCTGGTACAGCGGATACATCGGCTACGCCCGCCAGCGCGACCTGTACGGGAGCAAAACCCGTTTTCGCGCCGAGCTTCGAATCCAGTACGAAGACGGGTCGACCGCGATCGTCGGCACGGGCCCGGATTGGAAAGCCTCCAGCGGGCCGATCCTGGAAGCAGATTTCCTGGCCGGCGAGACGTACGATGCCGGTCGCGAGCAAAGCGGCTGGGACGCGCCCGGATTTGATGATGCCAAATGGGAGAAGGTGGACGTCGGCGGCGCCGAGGTGACGCCGCTCATTTCCTGGCACCCCGGGCCGCCGGCTTCATATGCGGGTGATTTTCATGCGAAGCAGATTACCGAGCCCACGCCCGGCGTGTACGTTCTGGACATGGGGCAGAACGCCGCCGGGATCGCTCATCTGAAGATTCAGGGCGAACCCGGGCAGAGGATCACGCTGCGATTTGCCGAGCGTCTGAATCCCGACGGCACGATCTACACTACCAACCTGCGCAGCGCCCGCGCCACCGACACCTATATCTGCCGGGGCGGCGGCGTCGAAGAATGGGAGCCGCGCTTCACATTCCATGGCTTCCAATACATCGAGGTTGCCGGCCTCAAGTCTCCTCCCACCGCAGACACGGTTTATTCCCGCGCCCTGAGCAGCCAGACCCCGGTCGCCGGCTCCTTTGAGTGCTCGGACGCGATGATCAACCAGCTTCACAACAACATCTACTGGACGCAGCGGTCCAACTTCATCGACATCCCCACCGACTGCCCCCAGCGCGACGAGCGGCTGGGCTGGACCGGCGACGCCCAGGTCTACATCCGCACCGCCACCCTCAACTGCGACGTGCAGGCGTTCTTCGCCAAGTGGCTGCTCGACCTGGCCGACGGCCAGCGCAACGACGGCCAGTTCCCCATGGTCGCCCCGGTCAAAGTCGCCGGCGACGATGGCGGCCCCGCCTGGGCCGACGCCGGCGTCATCTGCCCGTGGACGATCTACGAAGTCTACGGTGACAAACGCCTGCTCGAACGTCAGTACCCCTCGATGAAAAAGTTCATCGAGTTTTGCGGGAATCGCTCGACCAAAGACCTGCTCCCGCCGAAACAGTATCACTGCTTCGGCGACTGGCTCAGCATCGGCGCCGACACGCCGCACGATGTCATTTACGAAGCCTACTTCGCCCGCTGCACCAAGCTCACCGCGCAGGCCGCCGAGGTGCTCGGCAAAACCGACGATGCGGCGGAACTGAACCTGCTTTTTGATCGCATCAAGGGCGCGTTCAACAAGGCTTACGTTTCCGAAGACGGCGCCATCAAAGGCAACACGCAGGCTTGCTACGTTCTGGCCATTGCCTCTGGTCTGCTCGACGAGGCACACCAGAAGCAAGCCGCTGAGCATCTGGTGTCCGACATCGAACATCACGGCTGGCACCTCACGACCGGCTTCGTCGGCACCAAGGACCTGATGCTCGTGCTCGCCAAAATCGGCCGCAACGACGTCGCCTACCGCTTGCTCGAGCAGACGACCTTCCCGTCGTGGGGCTTCTCCATCGAGCACGGCGCCACCACCATCTGGGAGCGCTGGGACGGCTGGACCCCGGAAAGAGGCTTCCAGGACCCCGGCATGAACTCCTTCGCCCACTATTCCTTCGGCGCCGTGTATCAGTGGATCGTCGAAAACGTCGCCGGCATCCGCGCCGCGACGCCTGCGTACGACGACCTGATCATCTCCCCCCAGCCCGGCGGCAATCTCACCTGGGCCAACACCCGCTATCTCACCGCGCACGGCCCGGTCGAAACGAAATGGAAACTCGACGGCACCCACTTCGCCCTTGACGTCACCATCCCCTGCAACACGCGCGCGACCGTCGTCCTGCCGACATCCGACACGGCATCGGTCAACGAAGGTGGCAAACCGTTGACCGCAAACCGCGAGGTTACGGCATTGCCGGCGTATAACGGCAGGACCGCGTTCTCCGTCGGCTCCGGGCAGTACATGTTCACGTCAGCATTTCAGCGGTAGGCCGAATCGGCTGACGCCGATACGCACTTCGCTAGAATCGAGCGGCATGAGATGGTTGTTGGCCGGCACTGTTCCGATGAATGGCAACAGGAAGTTCGCGCGGCCAGAAGGGGACATCTGAACGTCCCCTTTTTTGCCGCGCTGATCTGCTGATCTGGTTCTCCGAACGATTCTGGAAAAACTGATCGACAAGGCAAGGCAACGAGGGAACAAATCATGAACGCGATTGATCGGATTGTCTCGCGGCTCGCTGGCGGGCTGCTGGATGCTTCGGTGAAGCAAACCAGGCGTGGCCGTGCGAATCGGAGGACCGTCATCACAATCGCCATTGTCGCGGCGGCGGTTCTTTTACCCCTTTCCGGGCTTCGGCTGACTCCTCGTCAATCGACGGCAAAAGCTGATGTAGCGACACCGACGACGCGGCCGGGGGGAAGGACTTTCTTCGTGAGTGCCGTCCGCAGTGATAACGGAAAGCCTTTGGACGGTGCGCGCGGCTTCTACACACTGGACGGGCGCGAGTTCGTCCGATTCGAATTGGACGCGAAAGGTGAGGCTCGCGTGCAAATCCCGCTGAAGTTCCGGCAACTCCGTCTCGATTTGAACAAAGATGGCTTCGTCCAGTATTCGGTGAATCTGGGGGACAATCCGCGGGGGTTGCCGTTCACGGAGACATACACGGCACATATGCTGCCGGGCACGGCCATCGGGGGCGTTGTGCAGGATGAGAACGGCAAGCCGGTCGAGGGGGTGAAAGTGATCTTCGAGGCGATGTACAGTCTGCCTGACCACCCGGATAAGACGTGCAACGGGTCAGGTGTCGCCAAGACCGATGCCCAGGGGCGCTGGACTTTTGCCGGAGCGCCGGCAGAGCCACAGCAGATGATCATGGTCGCCGCCCAACATCCGGATTTCCTGCTCAGTTCGTCGCATCAGAACCTGGGAATGTCGCAATTCGCGCAGCTCAAGAAAAAGGAGTTGGTGACGGTGATCCGGCGCGGCATCTCGGTGCCGGGAACGGTGACCGACAAAGACGGAAGGCCGATTGCCAAGGCGCGGATCGGGCAGGATTCACTGGGCCTGGTCAATGGAACGGTCAGCGATGAGCAGGGGAAGTTCGTTCTCAGGGGTGTGGAATCGGGGAAGCGCCAGATGATGGCCAGCGCGGAGGGGTATGTGGCGCAGGAAATCGACTGCGCGGTATCGGCCGGCGACGTCAAGCCGCTGGAATTCAAGCTTCTCAAGGGAAAGGAGATCCGGGGGAGGGTGGTGGATGGCAACGGTAAGCCGATATCCGGGGTGTCAATTTCGTTTGTGCCGTTCAAGCAGTATCCGAGGATGAACAGCTACGCGATCACGGACGCGGACGGGCAGTTTGTGTGGAACGGCGCCCCGGATACGCCGGTGACGGCATCGCTTTATAAGCAGGGTTACATGCGGCTTGGTAACCAGACGTGGACCGCGGGGACGGACGTGAAGATTGCGATGGCCGAAAGCGCGAGCGGCGACCCGTTCGAGCGGCCGGCCGTGCTGACGGCGCGCGGAACGGTCGTCGATGCCAGGACCGGGCGGCCGGTGGAGAAGTTTCTGGCCTTGGTGTCGGTGCATAAAGCAGAGCGACCGACGATGACTTGGACGAGCCACGGGGAGGGCAACAACGGCAGGTACGCGGTGCCGGTGAACGAGCCGGGCGACGGCTTTGTTGTCCGAATCGACGCCGAGGGGTATCTGCCGTTTGAGTCGCCGTCGCTGACGCGGACACAGGTAGAGCAGTACAGCGTCAAGCTGACGCCCGGCATTTCGCTGAACGGCGTCGTCCTTCAACCTGATGGGAAGCCGGCAGCCGGCGCGGACGTGGCGCTGCGCGAATGGTTTATGCTGGAAGTCGAGAACGGCGAGATCGGGATGAGGCGCAACACCCAGCAAACGCACGCCGCGAAGGCGGACAAAGACGGGCGTTTTCAGCTCCCGGCGCGGGAGGGCAGGGTCAGGGTATTCGCGGTGCATCCGTCGGGGTGGGGAGAATGGATCGTGGAGGGGCAGGGCGAGGCGCACGAGCCGCTGAAAATGTGGAACTGGAGCAAGGTGGAAGGGACGGTGGTGGAGGGCGGAAAGCCGATGGCCGGCAAGACGGTTCGGATTCAGGTGTATGGCACCGCGGAGGACTCGTCAAACCGGGCCGAGTATTCCGCCCGCGGTTTTTTCCGCTACG
>Ga0210396_10002190_pt1 | contig 20138 bp, 14 predicted proteins | sample IncBWH17OmetaG_FD_155466 | JGI IMG/M metagenome (GOLD analysis project Ga0210396, IMG submission 155466) | Forest soil microbial communities from Barre Woods Harvard Forest LTER site, Petersham, Massachusetts, United States - Inc-BW-H-17-O ... | reverse complement strand
CAAGCCGATCGTCGGCTACGTGCACACGGGGATCGAAAAGACCGCCGAGGACAAGGCCTACTGGAAGGCGATCCCGGTGGTCGAGCGGATGGACTACCTGGCCTACTACTTCAACTCGATGGCCTATGTGGGGGCGGTGGAGGCGCTGCTGGAGGTGGAGGTGCCCAAGCGCGCCCAGTACCTGCGGGTGATCCATCTCGAGCTGAACCGCATCGCCTCGCACCTGATCTGGCTCGGCACGAGCGCGCTGGACCTCGGTGCGGTGTCGATCTTCCTGTACTGCCTGCGCGAGCGCGAGCTGATCCTCGACCTGTTCGAGATGTCCTCGGGGCAGCGCATGCACACGCGCTACTTCCAGGTGGGCGGCGTGATGGAGGACATCCCGGCCGGCTTCGTGGAGAAGGTGCGCGAGTTCACGAAGATCATGCCCGCCCGGGCCGATCAGTACGGGGCGATCCTGAACGCCAACCAGATCGTGCTGCAGCGCCTGCGCGGCACCTGTCCGCTGGACGCCGAGACCCTGCTGAGCCTTGGCGTCACCGGCCCGTTGCTGCGCGCGGCGGGCAACCCCTGGGACCTGCGCAAGGCCGCTCCGTACAGCTCCTATGAGGACTTCGACTTCAAGATCCCGGTGGGGACCGTCGGCGACAACTACGACCGCTTCGCCGTGCGGGTGGCGGAAATCTATGAGTCGGTAAAGATCATCGACCAGGCGCTCGACGGCCTGCCGGAGGGCCCGTACATCACGACCGACCGCAAGGTGGCGCTGCCCCCGCGCCATGAGCTTGCGACCTCGATGGAGGCGCTGATCCATCACTTCAAGCTGGTGACCGAGGGCTTCAGGGTGCCGCCAGGAGAGGTGTACAACGCGATCGAGGGCCCGCGCGGCGAGCTCGGCTGCTTCGTGCGCTCCGACGGCTCCTCGAAGCCTGCGCGGGTGCACATGCGCGACTCCTCGTTCGTGAACCTGCAGGCACTCTCGCACATGGCCGAGGGCTCCTACATCGCCGACATGATCGCCACCCTGGCGATGCTCGATCCGATCCTCGGGGGCATCGACAGATGATCCTGGACGCGCATGGCTGCGCTGGATCTGCGTCCTCGGTCGCTCGCGTGCAAAGCACGCCACGCTGGGTGGGTGGGGTTTTCAGTGTTTGCCCAGCTTGCCCTGCGCCTCCAGGATGGCTTTGTGGAGAAACCCTCTGATGAGCGTCAAGCGCTACGAGCACGGCTCGCGGGTGCCCGGCTGGTACGAGCCGGCCGATCCGGCGAAGGACCCGGCGCTCGTGCCTGACCTGGCCGAGACCGAGATGCCCGCCGGGCTGCGCGAGGAGATCGAGAGGCACATGGCGCTGTACCCGGACAGCCGCTCGGCGGCGCTGCCGGCGCTCGAGGCAGCTCAGCGGGTGCACGGCTGGTGCTCGCCCGAGGCGATCGAGCAGGTGGCGGCGGTGATGGGCGTCACCCCCGCCTACCTGGCGGCGGTGGCGACCTTCTACGACATGCTGGAGACCGAACCGGTGGGCAGGCACAGCGTGTACGTGTGCACGAACATCTCCTGCTCGCTGCGCGGCGCCGACGCGCTATACGAGGCTGTGCGCGAGGCGGCCGGCGAGGATCCCGATTTCAACGTGCGCTCGTTCGAGTGCCTGGGCGCGTGCGACATCGCCCCGATGGCCTCGGTGAACGGCGTGTTCGTGGGGCCGCTCGACGTCGGGGACGTGCCGCAGCTGCTCGAGGACGTGCGCGCGGGACGGCCGGTGCTGGCGGCCAAGCAGCTCTCGAGGCGCAAGGTGGCCGACCCCAACGCGAACTCGCGCGAGTTCCCCGTGCACGGGATCGAGACCGCGTCCTCCTCGGACGTGTCCGGAGGGGGTCCGGCATGACCGAGGCGCTGCTGTTCAAGGACATCGACGAGCCGGGTCTGAGCACGCTCGAGGTGTACTCGCGGCGCGGCGGCTACGAGTCGCTGCGCAAGGCGCTGGCGAGCACGCCCGAGGAGGTGCTGGCCCAGCTCGAAGCCTCCGGGCTGCGCGGGCGCGGCGGCGCGGGCTTTGCGATGGGCAAGAAGGTGTCGTTCTTGCCGAAGGGCTCGATCGACAAGTACCTCGTGTGCAACGCGGACGAGTCCGAGCCGGGCACGTTCAAGGACCGGGAACTGATGCAGAAGTCCCCGCACATGCTGATCGAGGGGATCGTGATCGCCTCCTATGCGGCGGGAGCCAGTCGCTCGTTCATCTACATAAGGGGCGAGTACGTGCACCAGGCCGACGTGCTGGACGGGGCGCTGGCCGAAGCGCGCGAGGCGGGGTACGTCGGCGAGGACATCCTCGGCTCGGGGCACTCGCTCTCGCTGGTGGTGCATCGCGGTGCGGGCGCCTACATCTGCGGCGAGGAGACCGGGTTGCTGGACTCGCTGGAAGGCAAGCGCGGCAACCCGCGCCTGAAGCCGCCGTTCCCGGCCAACCAGGGTCTCTACCAGGGACCGACGCTGATCAACAACGTGGAGACGCTTGCGACAGTGCCGACGATCATCAGGATCGGCGGCGAGGGCTATGCCGAGCTCGGCACGCAGACATCGAAAGGCACGAAGCTCGTGTCGGTCTCCGGCCACGTGCAGAGGCCCGGCAACTATGAGATCGAGCTGGGGATCCCCTCGCGCGAGATCATCTATGGGCTCGCCGGTGGGCCTCCAGAGGGGCGCGAGGTGAAGTGCTGGTTCCCGGGCGGCTCCTCCTCGCCGGTGCTGAAGGCCGAGGATCTTGACCTGCCCTATGACTTCGACTCGATGGCGAAGGCCGGCTCGATGCTCGGCTCGGGAGCGATCATCGTGGTGGACGACTCGACCCCGATCCTCAACGTGGCCCTGAAGGTGGCGAAGTTCTACAGGCACGAGTCCTGCGGCAAGTGCACCCCCTGCAGGGAGGGCACCAACTGGACCGTGAAGATGCTGGAGCGGATCGACGCGGGCACCGCCACCCCGATGGACATCGAGATCATGGCGAGCGTCCAGGAGCACATCATCGGCAACTGCCTGTGCGTGCTGGGGGACGCGATGGCGATGCCGATCGGCTCCCTGATCGCCAAGTTCCGCGAGGAGTTCGAAACCCACATCGAGCAGGCGCGAGCTCGCAACGGCCTGGGCGCCGGCGCGCCCGAGCCGGCCCTCGCCGCCGGGGGAGTCGGCTGATGCCGAGGCCAGAGCCCAAGCCCATCACCTTCACGATCGACGGTCGCGAGGTAAGGGCCCCCGAAAACACGATGCTCGTCGACGCGGCCAAGCTGGGCGACGTCGAGATCCCGGTGTTCTGTTACGAGCCGAAGCTCGGCAACCCGGTGGGCGCCTGCCGCATGTGCCTGGTGGAGATCGAGGGCATCCCCAAGCTGCAGACCGGCTGCTCGACCCCGGTGAAGGACGGGATGGTGGTTCACACCCAGTCCGAGCGCGTCAAAACCGCCCAGGAGGCGGTGGTGGAGTTCCTGTTGGTCAACCATCCGCTCGACTGTCCCGTGTGCGACAAGGGCGGGGAGTGCCCGCTGCAGGACATCACCTTCGGCTGGGGCTCTGGCAGATCGCGCTTCGTGGAGCCAAAGCGCCATTTCGTCAAGCCGCTGGAGCTCTCGCCGACGATCGCGATCGACCGTGAGCGCTGCATCCTGTGCTACCGCTGCGTGCGCTTCAGCCAGGAGGTCTCAGAGGACTATCAGCTGGTGCTGCTGGAGCGCGGCGCGCACTCCTACGTGTCGACGTTCGACGGCACGCCGTATGTGGCGCCGTTCAGCGGCAACATCGTCGAGCTGTGCCCGGTGGGGGCGCTGACATCGCGCAACTACCGCTTCAGGGCGCGGCCGTGGGACATCGAGGACGCGGGCTCTGTGTGCACGCTGTGCGCTGCGCAGTGCAATGTGACGCTGACGGTGCGCGACGAGCGCGTGCTGAGGGTGCTGGCGCGCGACCATCCTGAGGTGGACGACGGCTGGCTGTGCGACCGCGGCCGCTTCGCCTATCCGAGGCTCGGGGAGGATCGGATCGTCGAGCCGCTGATCCGCGACGGCGGCGAGCTGCGGCCCGTCTCCTGGGAGCGGGCGCTCGAGGAGGCCGCCGGCCGGCTGAAGCGGGCGGGCGCGCAGACCGGCGCGATCGCGGGCGGTGGCGCCACCAACGAGGAGGGCTTCCTGCTTGCGCGCCTGTTGCGCGAGGGCCTGGGCTCGCCTCACATCGATTCGCGGGTGGCGGGCAGGCTGCCTCTGGAGCTGCACCGTGCGCTTGCCGAGCCGAGCCTGCAGGCGAGGGTCAGCGATCTCGAGTTCGCACACGCGGTGCTGGTGGTGGAGGCCGACCTGATCGAGGACGCCGCGATCCTCGACCTGCGCCTGCGCAAGGGGGTGCGCCGTCATGGCATGCAGCTGGTGCGGGCGAGTGCCGCCGAGCTGCTGGCGGAGTCCTCGGCCGGGGAGCTGGCCGCCAGGCTGGGACAGGCAGGCGAGGAGATCGTGGTGGTGTGGGGCGAGCGCCTGACGGCGGGCCCTGACGGGGTGCGCGCCGCAGAGGCGCTGCTCGAGCTCGCGGCCACGCTCGGAATCGCCGAGACCGATGGCGCGGGATTGCTCGAAATACCCGCGCAGGCCAACGGGCGCGGCCTGCGCGAGGCGGGCGTCCTGCCGAACGCCGGCCCGGGCCTGAGCGCCGTGGAGGCGCAGGGTCTGCACGCGCTAGGGATGGCCGAGGCTTTGAGCAGCGGCGAGCTGAGCTGCCTGTACCTGCTGGGCGCCGATCCGCTCGGCGGAGCCACGGAGACCGACCGTGTGCTGTGGGAGCAGGCGCTCGAGCGCGCGAGCACCGTCATCAGCCACGCCTCGTTTCTGAGCGACGCGATTCGCGAGCACGCGGATGTTGTGTTTCCCGCGGGCGCCTACCCCGAGAAGGAGGGCACGATCGTGCATCCGGATGGACGCGTCCAGCGCCTGCGGCCCGCGGTGGCGCAACTGGGAGGGAGCCGCGGGGAGTGGCAGGTGATCGCCGAGCTTGCCGAGCGGGTGGGGCTCGACCTCGACGTGCTCAGCGGCCCGATGGCCTCACAGCAGCTGTTCGACGCGGTGGCGCAGTACGCGGGCCTGACGCTCGAGGAGATCGGCGGCCGGGGCGTGCGCTGGCAGGAGCGCGACGTGGCGGTTACCTCATGACGGGCATCGCGCAGGTTCGGGAGGTCGCGGCGCAGGACAGAGGCGCTGCACAGAACGGAGGCATGGTGCAGGTGAAGGAGCGACTATGAGTCCGCTTGCCGTGGTCGGCTACTACGAACCTTGGTGGATCCAGATCATCAAGGCGATCGTGATCTTTGCCGTGGGACTGCAGCTCGTGCCGGTTGTGCTGCTGGCCGAGCGCAAGCTGCTGGGGCGCATGCAGGCGCGCTATGGCCCAAACCGCGTGGGGCCCTACGGCGCGCTGCAGCCGCTGGCGGACATCGTGAAGCTGCTCACTAAGGAGCAGTTCAGGCCCAGCACCTCGACCGGCTTCCTGTTCGCGCTGGCTCCGGTCATCTCGATCGTGACGGCGGTGGCGGCGTTCGCGATCATCCCGTTCGGTAACACGCAGGACATCTTCGGGACGAAGGTGGGGCTGTACGGCATCGACGTGTCGATCGGCCCGCTGTACGTGTTCGCGTTCGGGGCGGTGGCTTTCTACGGGATCATGCTCGGCGGGTGGTCCTCGGGCTCGAAGTATTCGTTCCTCGGCGCGATGCGGGGCGCGGCGCAGCTGATCTCCTATGAGGTCTCCCAGGGCTTCGCGCTGGTGGGCGTGATCTTCACCGCCGGCACGCTGTCGCTGACGGGGATCGTGGAAGCGCAGCGGGGCATGTGGTACGTGGTGCCGCAGTTCTTCGGCTTCCTGGTGTTCCTGGTGGCGGGCTTCGCCGAGACCAACCGGGCTCCGTTCGATCTGGTCGAGGCCGACGCGGAGCTCGTGGGTGGGTACAACACCGAGTACGGTGGCGGGCGCTTCGCCTCCTACTACTTCGCCGAGTACCTGAACGTGCTGGTCGTCTCCGGCATCGTCACGACCGTGTTCCTCGGCGGCTGGCTGCTGCCGTTCGGGATCCACCCGCCTGGCTGGGTGGACCCGTTCGTGGTGCTGTTCAAGATGGGGTTGATGACGTTCCTGTTCATCTGGGTGAGAGCCACGCTGCCGCGCCTGCGCTACGACCAGCTGATGAGCTTCGGCTGGAAGATCCTGCTGCCGCTGGCCACGCTCAATGCGCTCGTGACCGCCGTGCTCGTGGTGGTGACGCACGGATGAGGCCTGTGCCGCTCCCAACCTTCGCCTCCTTGCGGAGGCGGCCATGACCTGGACGCCCGGAGACGATGTGATCGAGGTGATGCGGACTCCGCCGCCAGGCCCCGCGCGCGGCACCTATCGTGCGTTCGGCGAGACGCTGCGCGGGCTGAAGACCACGTTCGGGCGGATGATCGAGAAACCGGTGACGATCGAGTACCCCGAGCAGAAGACGCCGGTGTATCCGCGCTTTCGTGGCCGTCACAAGCTGCACCGCTTCGAGGACACCAAGCTTGAGAAGTGCGTGGGCTGCTCGCTGTGCGCGGCCGCCTGCCCGGCGGACTGCATCAGGGTGGTGGCGGCTGAGAACACGCCGGAGAACCGGGTGTCCGCGGGCGAGCGCTATGCGGCGGTGTATGAGATCAACCTGTCGCGCTGCATCTTCTGTGGCTACTGCGAGGTGGCGTGCCCGTTCGACGCGATCACGATGGGCCACGACTATGAGATGTCCGACTACACCCGCTCGGATCTGATCTTCACCAAGGAGATGCTGCTGGCCGAGCCTCTGGAGCGCACACCTCTGCGCCGGGAGGGCGAGTAGGTGGCTCCCGACATGCGACCGGACACTCAGCTCGAACGAACAGCTGTCCCCAAAAAACGAGGGGTCCGCTAGCCGTGTCGAGCATCCTGTTCTTCATCGCCGCGATCGGGGTGATCGCGGGGGCGATCGGCGTGGTCACGTTGTCGAATCCGTTCTACAGCGTGCTCGCGCTCGTCGGGCATCTGCTGTCGCTCGCCGTGCTGTTCCTGCTGTTGCGCGCCGAATTCGTGGCGGCGGCCCAGGTCGTGGTTTATGCGGGCGCGGTGATGGTGCTGTACGTGTTCGTGGTGGCGTATGTGGGCGGCGAGGAGCAGTCGTTGAGCGGTCAGCCGACGCGCCGCGCGCGCTCGCGCGGTGCGGACGGGCGCAAGCTGAGCGGCGCCCTGTTCGCGGGGGCGCTGCTGGTGGAGTTGCTGATCGCGCTGCTCGGCAGCGGGCTGAAGGCGGTGGAAGGCGACGGCGCGCCATACGCGCCGGGCCCCAACGCGTTCGGGACGCCCGCGTACATCGGCAATCTGCTGCTGACGCGCTTCCTGCTCGTGTTCGAGGCCGCCTCGCTGCTGCTGCTGGTGGCGGCGGTCGGCGGCGTTGTGCTCGCGCGCCGGCGTGGGGGCCTCGAGGAGGACGCGGAGGGGCCCCGGCGGCTCACGCCGCTTGACATCCTGCGCCCACGCGGCACGGGCACGATGGTCGAGGGGGTCGAAGGGCTGGCGCTCGCGCACGCGCGCTCGGGCGGCGGGTCGGACCCCGACGAGGAGCACGGCGCCGGAGGCGGCTGGTGAGCATCGGCTGGTATCTCGCCGTGTCGGCGATCGTCTTCTGCACGGGTGCGTTCGGCGTGATGACGCGCCGCAACCCACTGGTGGTGCTGCTGTGCCTGGAGCTGATGCTCAACGGCGCCAACCTGTCCCTGATCGCGTTCTCGCGCATGTGGGGCAACGGCGACGGTCAGATCCTCGCGATCATCGTGATGACGGTGGCGGCATGCGAGGTGTGCATCGGGCTCGGCATGATCGTGGCGATCCACCGCCAGCGCCTGCCGATCGACGTGGATGAGCTGCGGGAGTTGCAGGGATGATCTGCTGTTCGTTCTGTGCGGTCACAGGTTCGCGAGGCGATCTCCGCGGGAGGCTGCTCGGATGATCGCCAAACGGGCTTGGCCGATGACAGCAGATGCGTTCGTGCCGGTGATCGGGAGGCTGTCCCTGTGACGACCACATACGGCTGGCTGGTTTTGGCATTTCCCCTGCTCGGCACGCTGGTGATCGGGGCGGGCTACCGCAGGTTGCCCGGTCGCAGCGCAGGCTGGATCGGCACCGGCGCGATCTTTCTCGCCTTCCTGGCGGCGCTGTGCACGCTGATCTCGCTGCAGGGTCACGCGGCCGATCATCGCCAGCTGGTGTCCTCGCTGTGGAACTACGCGAGCACCGCCGGGATCGACGCGCAGATGTCGATCCTGGTGGACCCGCTGTCGGTGTTCATGATCCTGGTCGTCACGGGGATCTCGACCACGATTCACCTGTACTCGATCTCCTACATGGACGAGGACCGCGGTTTCGCGCGCTACTTCGCGTATCTGAATTTCTTCGTGTTCTCGATGCTGCTGCTGGTGCTGGCGGGCAACTTCCTGCTGCTGATCGTGGGCTGGGCGTTCGTGGGCGCCGCCTCCTACCTGCTGATCTCCTTCTGGTACAGGCGCAACACCGCCACGAAAGCCGGGATCAAGGCGTTCGTGATCAACGTGGTGGGCGACATCGGGCTGGTGCTCGGCACCTTCTTCATCTTCAAGCACACGGGCACGCTCGACTTCCTGAAGAGCTTCAGCGAGGCGCCGCACGTGTTCACAAGCGGCGAAGGCGACATCGTGGCCGGCTGCCTGCTGCTGCTGGTGGGGGCGTTCGCCAAGTCCGCCCAGATCCCGCTGCACACCTGGCTCCCGGACGCGATGGAGGGCCCGACGCCCGTCAGCGCGCTGATCCACGCCGCGACGATGGTGACCGCCGGCGTTTACCTGATCGCGCGCATGCATCCGCTGTTCGAACTGGCGCCCGCCGCCCAGGACGTGGGCGCGGTGATCGGTTGCGCGACGCTCGTGATCGCCGCCACGATCGCGCTGACCCAGACCGACATCAAGCGGGTGATCGCCTACTCCACGATGTCCCAGATCGGCTACATGATCATGGGCGTGTCCGTTGGCGCCTATGCGGCCGGAATGTTCCACCTGATGACCCACGCGTTCTTCAAGGCGCTGCTGTTCATGGGCGCCGGCTCGATCATCGGCGCGATGGGCGGCGAGCAGTCGCTGGAGAAGATGAAAGGCTTCCGCAGGGCGATGCCGTTCACATTCGCCTGCTTTGTGATCGGTGGCTTGGCCCTGTCGGGGATCCCGCCGTTCTCGGGCTTCTTCTCAAAGGACGAGATCCTGCTGGTCACCGGCGAGCGCGGCGGCTGGCACTGGGCGCTGTACGTGCTCGGCTATGTCGGCGCGTTCATGACGGCGATCTACACGTTCCGGATGATCTTCCGGGCCTTCTACGGCGACCCGGTGGAAGAGGCGAAGGAGCTCGAAGGCGGCCACCTGCACCATGCCGCCGAGCCGACCAACCCTGCGACCGGCGAAGTCGAGGACACCGACGTCGGCTTCCCCGGACCAACGCACGCGATCGCCGAGCGCCATCTGCCGATGCGGGTGGCGATGGGGATCCTCGCGGTCGGCGCGGTCGGCGCCGGGCTCGTGCAGATCCCGAACGTGGACGACGTGGTCACCACGTTCCTGGAACCGAGCTTCGCGGGCTCCTCGCTGTACACGGTGCACACGCGCGACGGCCTGCTGTGGTTCGGTCTGGTCCTCGGCACGCTGCTCGGCCTGAGCGGCATCGCGATCGCCTACCGCATCTGGGTCAAGCAGCCCTCGATAGCGCTCGCCGCACGCACCCGCTTCAAGCCGCTCTACAGCCTGTTTGTCAACAAGTGGTACTTCGACGAGCTGATCGACGCGCTCGTTGTGCGCCCGTTTGGGGCGGCCGGACGCTTTGCGAACAACACGTTCGAGCGGGTGTTCGTCGATGGCGCGCTCGTGGGCGGCGCCACCTCGCTGGTGCGCGCAGGCTCTGCCTCGGTGCGTGGGGTGCAGAGCGGACTGCTGCGCTACTACGCCGCCCTGGTTGTGCTGGGCGTGGCGGCTCTCGGCCTCTACTTCCTGCTGCAGACGTGAGCCGCTGAGATGCCCGCGCTTTCGATACTCATATGGCTGCCTGCCGTCTGCGGGCTGCTCGGGGCGCTGCTGAGCGCCGGCTGGCGCGGCGCGCCGATTGGGGCGAGCGTCGGGTCGCCCGGCGGGCCTGGCGGGACGAGCGCCGGGCCTGGCGGGACGAGCGCCGGGTCGCCCGCCGCCGCGGAGGCGGCTGTGCGCCGGTGGAGCGCCCCGGGTCTGATCGCACTCGCCGGTGCGACCGCGGCGCTTGGCCTGGCGATCGCCTACATCGTCCAGTATGGGCCCGGGTCGCATGGGCTGAAGGACGTGACCGACGTCGTGTGGATCTCCGAACTGGGGATCCACTACAAGCTCGGCGTCAGCGGCCTGAACGTGCTGCTGGTGGGGCTCACCGCGCTGCTGTTCTTCGCCGCGGTCCTCGCGTCGAACCTGCGCTCGTGGGAGCGTCCCAAGCTCTTCTACTTCCATCTGATGCTGGCCGAGTCGGCCGTGCTGGGCGCGTTCCTGGCCCAGGACCTGGCGCTGTTCGTGGCGTTCTTCGACCTGATGCTGATCCCGTTCTACTTCCTGATGCTGATGGGCGACCCGAGCACCCCCGGGCCCGATCGGGTGAAAGCCACGATCAAGCTCGTGATCTACACGCTGGTCGGCTCGCTGCTGATGCTGGCGGCCGCGATTGCCACGGGCGTGCTCGCCGGCCAGCAGAACGGGGGTCACATCACGTTCGTGCTCTCCCAGTTGCAGGGGCTGCCGCTGAGCCGGGGCTCACAGGAGTGGATCTTCCTGTTCTTCGCCGCCGCCTTCCTCGTGAAGATGCCGGCGTTCCCGCTGCACGGCTGGATGCCGGATGGCTACCGGGCGATGCCAATCGAGGTGCTGATGGTGTTCTCCGGGGTGCTGTCGAAGGTCGGCGCCTATGGCTTTTTGGCGATCGTGCTGCCGCTGTTCCCGCAGGCTGCCGCCCACTTCCAGTTGCTGATGCTGCTGATCGCGCTCGCCTCGATCCTGTACGGGTCGGCGATCGCCTTCACCCAGACCGACGCCCGCCTGATCGCCGGCTACTCCTCGGTCGCCCAGCTCGGCTTCATCACTCTCGGGATCTTCGCCCTGAACCCGCAGGGCGCCCAGGGCGCGCTGCTGCAGATGGTCAACCACGGCCTGGTGGTGGCGCCGATCTTCTTCATCATCGCCCTGCTGGCGCAGCGCGCGGGCGGCTCCCAGGACATCCGCGAGATGGGCGGGATCGCGTTCCGGGCGCCATTGCTCGCCACGATCTTCCTGGTGGTGGCGCTCGCCACGCTCGCGATGCCGGGCTCAGCCAACTTCGCCGGCGAGTTCCTGATCCTGCTGGGCGTGTTCAAAGCCAAGCTCGCGATCGCGATCATCGCGTTCACGGGCGTGGCGATGGCGAGCGTGTACGCGCTGCGGCTGTTCATCCGGGCGATGCACAACCGGGTCGGGGAGAGCGTGAAATCGCGCGACATCACTCTGACGGACGGTTTGGTGCTCGTGCCGCTGCTCGCGGTGATCGTGTTCCTCGCGCTCTACCCCCAGGGGGCGCTGAAGCGCACCGAAGACTCGACCGCGGGGTCGGTGGCGGCTGCGCATGCCGCGCTGGCGCCGATCACGGCGAGTGTCACGCTGAGCGCTCCGGTCTCGCCGGGCGAAACCGTGGCTCGGGAAGCGGCCGGGACCCAGGAAGCAGCCGAAGCTCGGGAAGCGGCCGGAGCTCGGGAAGCGGCCGGGACCCAGGAAGCGGCCGGAGCGGCGGGCGGCTCATCCCAGAGCGCTTCCGCGGAAGCTGGCTATGAAGGATCCAACGAAGGCGGCGGCCGATGAGCACGATCGTCGCGCCGGTGCTCGCCAGCGCTCACCTGAAAGGCCCGCATGTCGACTTCGCGGCGCTCTCGCCGCTGCTGGCTCTGTTCGGTGGGGCGATCGTGGTGCTGCTCGTGGGCTTGCTCGGCTCGCGGTGGGCGCGCGAGCAGCTGGTGCCGGCGCTGGCCCTCGTGGCGCTGGGGGCGGCGCTGGGACTGACGATCTGGCGCTGGAACACTCCCGAGTCGGTGGTCGCGGGTGCGCTGAAGGTCGATCGCCTGTCGCTCACCCTGAACCTGATCCTGATCGGCGGTGGCATGGCGACCGTCCTGCTTGCCTGGCGCTCGCGGGCCGCCCAGGAAGCGGCTCATGGCGAGCTGCACGCGATGCTGCTGACCACGATCGGTGGCATGGCGCTGCTTGGTGCGGCTCAGAACACGGTCGCCCTGTTTCTCGGGCTGGAGCTCCTGTCGATCCCGCTGTATGTGCTGTGCGCCACCGAAATGCGCAACGAGCACTCGCTCGAGGCGGGACTGAAGTACCTGATCGTGGGCTCGGTCGGATCGGCCACCCTGCTGTATGGGATCGCGCTGCTCTATGGCGCGACCGGCGCCACCGACTTCGCGGCGATCGCCCACGCGATCGAAGCGCATGGCCTGGCGAGCAACGCAATGCTCCTGACGGGGATCGCGCTGTGCGTCGGCGGCCTTGCCTTCAAGGCGTCGGTGGCGCCGTTTCATCAGTGGACGCCCGACGTGTACGAGGGAGCTCCGACGCCGATCACCGCGTTCATGGCGGTCGCCACAAAGGTCGCGGCGCTCGGTGTGGCGCTGCGCCTGTTCGACGTCGCGCTGATCGAAGCTCACGCGAGCTGGGGCCCCGCGCTCGCCGCGCTGGCGGCGATCACGATCGTGGTGGGCAACGTGGGCGCGCTCGGACAGTCCTCGCTGAAGCGGATGCTCGCCTATTCCTCGGTGGCCCAGGCCGGCTACATCCTTACCGGCGTGGTCGTCTCAACCCGGCTCGGGGCTCAGGCGACGGTGTTCTATCTCGCCGTGTACCTGTTCATGAACATGGCGGCCTTCGCGGTGATCGTGGTGCGCGAGCGCGAGACCGATCTCGGCGACAGCGTCCAGGCGATGGCCGGTCTGGGACGCGAGCGTCCGTGGCTGGCGTGGCCGATGACGATCTCGATGCTGGCGCTCGCGGGCATCCCGGCGACCGCCGGTTTCATCGGCAAGTTCTACCTGATCGACGCCGCTGTCTCGGGCGGATACACGTGGCTGGGAGTGGTGATCGTGATCGGCTCGATGATCTCGCTGGGCTACTACCTGCCGGTGATCGCCACGATGTGGACGGGCTCCGCAGCGGCGCCCGCCAAGGCCGCGCCGACGGGCGCGATGCCCGTGATCGCCGGAGGCTCCCCGGAGCTGGACGAGGAGCCGGACAGCGACGACCTGCCCGCAGGCGGTGGCCTTTCCGCGAGCGCCAGACGCCCCACACACGGCCTTCTGTCAGGCGGCGGCCCACCTGCCGGCTCCACGGGCGACGCTTCACCTACGAGCGGATCCTCACCGCAGCCGGAGGTGGTGTTCGTAGCCATGCTGGCCGGCGCCGCCACGATCTTCTTCGGGGTGGTCCCCCAGCCGCTTTTCAACCTGGTGCATGGTGTGGGGAGCGCGCTGGGGCTGCTCTGAGCGAGTGGGTGTTCAGGCGCGGCTGGCGCTTGCTTGAGCGCTCCTCGCCCTCTTTCCTCGCGTAGAGGCCCTTTTCGCGCGAGCAGCGGTCTTACGTTGGGAGGCGGGAATCTCCGCCTTGGCGACCGCCTTCGTCAGCCTCGGAATCTGCTTCTCGAGGTAGGAGCGCATCCGCTCCTCATCGCGGCGGATCGCTCTTGCAAGTCGCTGGGTCTCGCGGTCGCCAAGCGCCTCGGCAAGCGTCTCGATCGCAGTGTAGGTAGCGATCTCCTCGGACTCGCTCGCGTACTCGGTCTTGGCGTTCTTCAGCTGCTTCTCCTCCTCGCCGGTGCCCCGCAGCGCGTGCAGAGGGCCCTGGGCGAGGGCCGCCGCCTTCTGGGCGCGGCTGAGAACCGCCTGGGCGGCCTCGGCGACCGGCGCAGGCCCGGGCGCGTCGATCGTCGCGGCTACGCCGCCGAGCTCCTTGACCCGTTTCTTGACCTCGCGGCCATGGCGCTTCGTTTCCGAGAGGTGCTGCTTCAAACGCTTCTTGTAGGCGGCCTGGGCCGTCATCGCGATATGCGCCTCCAGCGCCGTCTCCAGGCGCTTCTCAAGACCATAGGCCTCGTTCAGATACTGGATCAGCTTCTGGGCGCCGGTGGATAGCTCGGCCATATCTCTCTCCTCTGGAGGCGCCGCAGCGCCACGGTAGGGCCCGGGACCGGGCTGCTGATATGGCTACCCGCACATGCGCCATGCCAAGCGCGCCATCAAAGAGGGTCGACCTCACTCGACTCGGCCTCTCCGGCCCGGTTCGCGACCGCGTTGCATTGGGCGACTCAAACACTCGTCTGATCGGGAGCGAGAGCGTGAACCGCCTGGGCAGGTTGCCGATACCTACGACAGCGATGCAGCGACAGATACGGCAACTCCGGGAACTCGTGCTCGACTCGCAATACGCGGTCGATACGGCAGCCGTGGCGGAGGCGATCATCGCGCGTGCCACGGCGCGCCGGGCGGTGATGGGGATCACTTTCCGAAACGATGTTCGCGCTCCCGAGGTCCAGAGCCAGCAGGTACGCTCGTTCCGCCCCAGCCGTCAGGCCCGGTCCTTCAGGCCCTGCAACGCGATGAGCTCAGAAGACGGGCTCCTCACGATCCCTCCGTGGCGGCGCCCGTAGCGGCCGTGGCGCTCGCCTCGGCCGGCGCCGGATGGGCCGCAGACGCCAGGTGGGAGCCGACGGCGCCCAGCAAACCGGCGCTCAGCGCGGCGATGGCCCAATGGGAGCCCGAGCGCTCCTGTCCCCTGATGGCATCGAGCGACAGCTCGCCGGGGCCGGCCTCGGCGAGCACGAGCGCGGCGGCGATCAGCACCAGGTTGTACTCGTAGCCACCGTTGGTGACCCAGGGGCCGTTCTTTGCGTGCACCCGGTAGATCGCGGTCAGCATCGTTGCGATCAGAACGGAGGAGGCCAGGGGTGTGGCGAGCCCGACCGCGAGCAGCGCTCCGCCGCCGGCCTCTGCGCTGCCGGCTGCGATCGCATTGCGCCGGCCCGGATGCAGGCCAAGCTTTTCGAATCCCTGGGCAGTCGCATCGAGGCCCTGACCACCGAACCATCCGAACAGCTTCTGGGTCCCGTGCCCGACGAACAGCCCACCGACCACCAGCCTCAACAGCAATCGCCCGATCTTCATCTCTGCAACCTCCGTTATGGGTCTTCTGAATAGGCAGTGCTACCCGCCTGTACGACATGATCACAGTCATCGCCTCGACAATCGCCGGTCCACGCGAGGGCCGGGGACTGCTTGGGCCGAGACTGGGCCGACATGCCGGTTTGCGGGCTGTCCGGTTGAGGGCGGGCATCCACGTGGCTAGGCTTGCAGCCTGGCGTCCACGACGATCGGAGGCATGATGGCGAAGGTGCTCTACACCGCGCAGGCGACCGTTACCGGAGGGCGAGCGGAGGGTCACGGCCGCAGCAGCGATGGCGCGCTGGAGGTCGATCTGCGAACCCCATCCGAGCTTGGGGGCGACGGCGGCGGCACCAACCCCGAGCAGCTGTTCGCGATCGGCTACGCCGCTTGCTTCGAGGGTGCGATCGGGGTGGTGGGCCGCCGTGAGCGGGCCGAGGTCGGGGACGTCTCGATCGACAGTCGCGTCAGCCTGCTGCCGACTGAGGGCGGCGGCTTCAAGCTGGCTGTGGCGCTCGACGTGAGCCTGCCTCAGGTCGAGGATTCCGAGCAGGCCGCTCGGATCGTAGAAGCGGCGCACCAGGTCTGCCCGTACTCGAACGCGACGCGGGGCAATATCGAGGTGCAGCTGACCGCCAACGGGAAGGCGCTCTAGAGGGAGCGTCGCGCGCCTTCGGCCGCTACAGCTGATCTGGACGCGGCCAGGGTAGCGCCTCTTCGTCTGCTGCTGATCTAAACGCGGCCGGCGTCGCCTCTTCGGCCATCTGCTCTGCTGCTGATCTAAACGCGGCCAGCGTCGCGGGCGGCTTCTTCGGCCGCCTGCAGCTGACGCTCGACGAGGTCGAGACCTGCATCCCAGAAGCCAGGATCGGCTAGATCGATGTCGACGATCTGACCCAGCTCTTGCGGTGAGCGCGAGCCTCCGGCGGCCAACAGCTCCAGATAGCGCGGCACCAGCTCCTCACCGCGCTGCTCGTAGCGTTGATAGACCGACAGTGCGAGCAGCTGGCCGTAAGCGTAAGCGTAGACATAGCCGGGGGAGCCGATGAAATGCGGAATGTAGGACCACCAGGAGCGGTAGCCCTCGGTGATCTCAACCGAGTCGCCGAACATCTCCTCCTGACTCTCGAACCACAGCTCGCCGAAACGCTCGACCGACAGCTCTCCCTGCTCACGGCGCGCAGTGTGCACCAAGTCCTCGAAGCGATTCATCGCGACCTGGCGAAACACGGTAGCCAGCGCCCCCTCGATGTTCTCGGCGAGCAGGGCCAGGCGCGAGGAGGGCGAGCTGTCGGCTTCGAGCAGACGCCCGAACACGATCGTCTCGCCGAATACGGAGGCCGTCTCAGCGAGCGTCAGCGGAGTCCCCTGGTGGAAGACTCCCTGGCCGGCAGCCAGCGCGAAGTGCACTCCGTGGCCGAGCTCGTGGGCCAGCGTAAGCACGTCGCGCCTGCGCGAGGTGTAGTTGAGCATCACATAGGGATGCGCCGAGGGCACCGCCGAGGCGCAGAAAGCTCCCCCGCGCTTGGCGGGACGCACGGGCGCGTCGATGTAGCGCCCGTCGAAGAAGCGCTTGGCGACCGTGCCGAGCTCGCTCGAGAACGATCCGTAACAGTCGAGCACGAGTTCACGGGCCTCGGCGAACGAGTAGGTCACCTCGTCCTCTGTGACGGCCGCCATGCGATCGTAGTCGGCAAGCCGCTCGACGCCCAGTAGCCGCGCCTTCAGGCGATACCAGCGACGCGGGAGCTCATAGCGCGCGCGGACCGCCTCGATCAGGGCCGCCACCGACTCGTCGCTTGCCTCGTTGGAGAGGTTGCGGGCGGCCAGCCAGCCCGGATAGCGTCGCAGTCGGTCGTCGGTCGCCTTGTCGGCCAGCAGCGTGTTGAACAGGAAGGCGCGCGTGCGCAGACCCGGCGCCAGCGCCTCGGTGACGGCCTCGGCGGTGGTGCGCCGCAACTCACGGTCGGGCAGTGCGAGGCGGCTGAGAGCGACGTCCAGGGCGACGGTCTCTACGGCCGTTGGGCCGTCGTGCTTTGCCGCGTCGCCGGGCGATGGCGCCCCTGTGCCCGCGGCTCCATCGGCCCCGCTCTTGGCGCCTGGCAGGCGCACCTCGATCGCAGAGGTCAACTCGTCGAACAGGCGTGACCAGGCGCTCGCACCCGTGACCGACTTCTCGGCGAGGATCTTCTCCTCGGGTTCGCTCAGCAGGTGCTCGCGGTAGCGACGCGCGTTGCGCATGTAATGGGCACAGAACCCGAGGCGATCGTCCTCCAGCAGCTTCTCCGCCTGCTCGTCCGCGAGCGCGGCCCATTCCAGCTCGAAGAACAGCAGGGTGGTCTCGATCTCGGTCCCCCGCTCCTGGACTTCCTGCAGCAGGGCGCCGCTCGCCGGATCGGCCGTGTCAACCGAGAACAACAGCCCGGCGTAGGTGCCGGCGCGGCCGACCAGTTCCTGGACCGCCCCCAGCTCTCGCATCGCCTGCTCGAGGCCACCGCTGTCGAGCTCACTCAGCTTGCCGGCGTAGGCCTCTGCGAACGCACGCGAGCGCTCCAACGCTTCGGTCAGCTGCGCCCGCGCACCGTCTGGACCCTTCCCGTCGACGAGCGGGTCGAGATCCCAAGCGCTGGCCTGCAGCTCTGGATCGGTCGACTCGGGGGCTGTCTCGGTGGCCATCGTTCCGGCAGCTTAGCTGTATGGACCTACTCGCTCGCCAGCGCTTGCAGCATGTCCAGGCGGGCGGCCCGCCGGGCCGGCAGCTGAGCGGCGAGCAGACCGGCCAGGGCGGCGATCACGAGGAGAATCAGCAGCGTGCCGATCGGGAACGACTGCACATAGCCCGAGCCGGACAGGGTGAAGGTGGTGATCAGGACCGCGCCCACGACGCCGATCACGAGCCCGAACACGCCCCCGATCAGCGCGGTGATGACCGACTCGTAGCGGATCATCTGGCGCACCTGGCGACGGGAGGTGCCGATCGCGCGCATCATCCCCAGCTCGCGCGTGCGCTCGTAGATCGAGAGGATCAAGGTGTTGACGATCCCGAACAAGGAGACGATCACAGACAAGGCCAAGAGCACGTAGATGAGCGCGAGCAAGGTATTTATCTGGTTGGTCTGGTCGGCCTTGAACTGGGCGGCGGTGCGCGAGCGCGCCTGGGGGAACTGGCTTGCCAAGAGCCTGTCGACGGCAGGCTGCACCTGGGCGTCGCTGTAGCCCTTCTGGTAGGCGAGGAAGTCGACGGCATCTTCGCGCAGTCCGAACGCTTGGCGTGCGAGTGAGAGCGAGAGGGTCATGTTGCCGAGCAGGCGCGCGTTGTCGGAGGCGATGCCGATCACCTTCAACGACACGTGGCGGCCGGTGGGAGTCAACAAAGAGATGGTTTGTCCGACCTTCAATTTGTGCGATTTCGCGTATTCCTTGGCGACGATCGTGCCGCTGTTGTCGAGCGCCAGCAGCGTGGCATTCGAGCCTTGCTTCCATTCCACGCGGTATACACGGCCGAAGGTCGCGGGTTCGATCGCGGTGATCGAGGCGTTGCTGCTGCTGCCGTGCAAGCGTCCGATGGTGAACCCGACTGGTGTCACGACAGCCACTCCCGGGACACGCCGCAGCGCAGGCGCCACCAAGGCGGGTATCCCGGCTTCGTTGCCCGCTTGGGAGTTCTCGACGATCAGGTTGCCCGCGAACGAGCGGCTGACCGCCCGGTCGATCGTGGCCTTGGTGCCGTCGGCGAGCACCGCCACCAGGGTGACGAGCGCCAACCCCACCGTGAGCGCGGCGGCCGTGGTGAGCGTGCGGCCGGGCTGGCGGATCGAGTTCTCGCGAGCCAGGCGAGCGGTGATGCCCCGCCAGGCGATCAGCGAGCCGATCGCTCGCGCCAAGGCCGGGACTATGCGGTAGTGACGCACCGGGCGCTCGCCTCCACGCCGCAAGCGCACCCCCAATCTCACGGCTCGCAGAGACCAAGCGATCAAGAGCACGAGCCCCAGAGCACGCCCCCCGGTCACGGCCGCAATAACTAGGACCACGACGATCCCGATCAGGAAGCGAGCGATCAATTGGCGCTTGGTGGGCAAGGGTCGTGGCGGTATGCCGATGCCCTCGCGCATCGCCGCAAGCGGCGGTACGCGTGTGGCGCGGATCGCGGGTGCGAGGCCGGCGAGCACGGTCACGCCGATGCCCACCACCAAGGAGACGACGATCGTGCGCGTCTCGAGCACCGTGCCGCTGTCGGGCAGATCGGCGCCGAAGGCCTTGAACAGCTGGTCGAGCGCGGGCGCGAGCAGGAGCCCCCCGAACAGTCCGAGCACCGCCCCCACGGTCCCCAAGAGGAAGCCTTCGTAGACGACCGCGCGCATGATCTGAGAGCGTGAGCCGCCGAGCGTGCGCAAGAGCCCGAACTCGCGCGTGCGCTGGGCGACGGTGATCGAGAAGGTGTTGAAGATGATGAACGCGCCAACCACGAGCGCGACGTACGCGAACACGAGCAGGAAGGTGCGCAGGAAGCCAAGCTCTTCTTCCAGGTTGGAGGTCTGGTTGGCGGCTTCCTGGGCGCCGGTGCGCACCGTCAGCGTTCTCGGCATCGCGGCACGCACGCGTGCGGCCAGTTCTTCTGGGGCGATGCCAGCGCCGGCGGCGACGTTGATGCTGTCGTACGCGCCCGGTTCGCCCGCCACGTACTGGGCCTGACTCGGGAGCACGAGTGCGACGCTCGTCCCGCCGAACGATTCGCTGCCCGCGAACTTGGCGATACCCGAGATCGTGTAGCGCCGCGCCGGCGCTCTGCCCGCGATCACGATCTGCTGCCCGAGCGCCAGGTGGGTGCGCGCGGCCGTCGCCTGGTCGATCGCCACCTGATCG
>Ga0210396_10002189_pt1 | contig 20140 bp, 18 predicted proteins | sample IncBWH17OmetaG_FD_155466 | JGI IMG/M metagenome (GOLD analysis project Ga0210396, IMG submission 155466) | Forest soil microbial communities from Barre Woods Harvard Forest LTER site, Petersham, Massachusetts, United States - Inc-BW-H-17-O ... | reverse complement strand
GCCGATCGCATACAAATGGAGAGGAGCCGTTTTGCCAAGAAGATGGAGCAGGATGGTATCCGGGATAAGCCTGGTAAACAAGCTGTAATTGATCACCGCCGCGTCCGGCTCCTTGCGCCGAAGGATCGTATCGGTGACACCATAGGGCAGCTTCAGCGGTTGAAAGAACTCCAGGAAATCGGAGATGTTCACTTTCTCATCATTGATGGCCAGCGATACCCTCTTGCTTTTACATGCAAACAACCCTAAAGTCAGCGCGACCAACAACAGGCATTTCTTCATACAAGGTCTCGATTGATGTGCAAAAACGCCAACCGCGTTTTAGATTGCTAAAATAAAACAAAAAATAACCGTACGGTATTAAATTTTATTTTTAGTTTTGTCTAAAATTTATTTTAGTGGCCCCAAACGTCAAATATTCCGCCAGCAAGGAGAATCACCTCAAAGCGATCTTCCATCTGCAGCAGGAGCAAGGCGTCGTCACGACCAACGCGCTGGCGGCAGCCCTGCAGACCCGGCCCGCATCGGTGACCGACATGCTGAAAAAGCTCAAGGAACAGAAGCTGCTGATCTACGAACGGTACAAGGGGTTCAAGCTGAACAACGAAGGCCGCAAGGCGGCGTTGCAGGTCATCCGCAAACACCGCCTCTGGGAATATTTCCTGGTGAAGAAATTGCAGTTCGGCTGGGACGAGGTCCACGAGATCGCGGAAGAGCTGGAACATATCGCCAGCAAAAAGCTCATCGACCGCCTGGACGCCTTTCTGGGTTTTCCCGAGGCCGACCCACACGGCGACCCGATCCCCGACAGCCAGGGCCGGCTCCAAACGCGACGCCAGATCAACCTGTCCCAGCTCCCGCTCAACAAGATCGCACAGGTCTCCGGCATCGCCAGCCAGACCTCGGAAATGCTGGAGCTGTTGCAATACAACCATATCCGGCTGGGCACCCGGCTGGAGATAAAAAAGAAATTTCCTTTTGACGACTCCCTGGAAGTGAAAGTGCGTAACCGCCCGCCGGTGACGCTCAGCGCCCGGGTAGCAAAAAATGTTTTGGTAACCGATGACGAACCTATATCAGAAAGACGTTAGCCTCAGCGAGGTACATGGCAGCATCGACACCACCGGCAAACGGTCCTGGTGGCGGCAGCTCTTTGTTTTTTTCGGCCCCGCCTATCTCGTGAGCGTCGGCTATATGGACCCGGGCAACTGGGCAACGGACCTTGCCGGCGGCAGCCGTTTCGGCTATTCCCTGCTCTGGGTGCTGCTGATGAGCAACCTCATCGCCATCCTCCTGCAAAATCTCTCCGCCCGGCTGGGCATCGTGCGCGGACGCGATCTGGCCCAGGCGAACCGGGAGGTCTATCCCGCGTATATCAACATTCCGCTGTATGTACTCGCCGAGATCGCCATCGCCGCCTGCGACCTGGCCGAAGTACTCGGCATGGCCATCGGCATCCAGTTGCTTACCGGTCTACCCCTGGTCTATGGCGTTTGTTTCACCGTACTGGACACCTTTCTCCTGCTCTTTCTCCAACGGCTGGGGATGCGTCGCATGGAGGCCTTCGTCATTGGCCTGATCGCCGTAGTCGGCGGCTCCTTCTTCGTGGAGATCCTGCTCGCCAAACCCGCCCTCCACGACGTGGCCTCCGGTTTTGTGCCGGTGCTCCGCGGCAAAGAAGCGCTCTATATCGCCATTGGCATCATCGGCGCCACCGTGATGCCGCATAACCTCTATCTGCATTCGGCCCTGGTCCAGACACGCAAGATCAAACCCGGCGCCGCCAATATCCGCAAAGCGCTAAAGATAAATTTCCTGGACAGCGCCGTGGCGCTCAACCTCGCGTTCCTGGTGAACGCCGCCATCCTGATCCTTGCAGCTACCGCATTCTTTAAAACCGGCAAGACGGACGTCGCCTCGATCAAAGAGGCTTACCGGCTCCTGCCTATGCTCGGCACCCAGCTTGCTCCGAAGTTATTCGCCATCGCCCTGATCGCTTCGGGCCAGAGCTCCACGCTCACCGGTACCCTCGCGGGGCAGATCGTGATGGAAGGCTATCTGCAACTGCGCATCAACCCCTGGGTTCGACGGCTGATGACGCGGCTGCTGGCCATCATCCCCGCCGTGGCCGTGATCGTCCTCCTTGGCGAATCGCAGGTAGACAACCTCCTCGTGCTGAGCCAGGTGGTGTTGAGTGTCCAGCTGGGTTTCGCCGTCATCCCGCTGATCCATTTCGTCAGCGACAAGACCACCATGGGGGAATTCCGCATCACCCCGCTGATCAAGGGTCTGGCCTGGCTTTGCGCCCTCGTGCTGGTCTGGCTCAATACCAAGCTGGTCGTGGAAGAGGCCGCGCCGTTCCTGGCCGCGCCCGGACATCTTCCCTGGAAGCTCCTGATCGCCCTGGCCTCGCTGGGCGCCATCGCCCTCCTGGCCTATATCAGCCTCCACCCCTGGATCGAACGCAACCGCCGGCGATCGGCGCCGCAGCTTCATCCCCAGCCGGACGACTGGACGGACTGGACGCCTCCCGCTTTCCGGCATATCGCCATCGCCCTCGATTTCAGCGAACACGATGAGAAGCTGCTGGCCTATGCCGCCGGCCAGGGTGGGAAAAATGCCCTTTATCTGCTGATCCACGTGGTGGAAAGCGCGTCGGCCCGGATGCTGGGAAAAGAAAGCGACGACTACGAGACCCGCAAAGACCAGGAACGGCTGGACCATTACCGCGGACTGCTCGACATCCGTGGCCTGCAAAGCGCGACGGCCCTGGGCTTCCGCCATCGCAGCCGCGAGATCGCCCGGCTGGCAAAAGAACATGGCGCCGACATGCTCGTCATCGGCTCGCATGGGCACACCGGTTTGAAAGATTTCATCTTCGGAGAAACGGTAAACGCCGTCCGGCACGAACTGAAGATACCCGTATTGGTCGTGAATCTCTAGCGCCATCCGCAGCCGCGGGCCGGCAGTCGTCACCCGCGGCGCCGGGCTATTTTTTCCCCGGCCGTACCAGGTGTTTGAGCCTGCTGAACGTTTCGGGTTTGATGTTGAGATAGGAGGCGATATATTTCTGCGGCACCCGCTGCAACATCTGCGGATGCGTACGCACATAATCCAGGAACCGCTCCCGCGTATTCTTGATCAGCTGATGATAATAATGGTTGTCTTTTTTGACGAACAAGTCGGAGATCAGCAGCCTTCCCAGATGTTCCGCCTTGGGATATTGATCGTAGAGTTGCTGCAGACTGTCGTAAGAGATGGAAAAAAAGACCGTGGGTTCGATGGTCTCTATGACGGCGCTGCTGGGGATGCGGTAATGGAACGACAGCTCGCTATGGACCAGGTGGCCTTCGGAAGCCAGCTGGACCGTGATCTCCTTGCTCCGCACGGGAAGATATTTTCGCACCAGGCCTGTGGCGATGACGTTCAGATAACGCTCTACACTGCCCGCATCGATGACCCGGACCCTTTTGTCGAACTCCCGGATCTCGATATAGGGCAGCAGCTGCCCGAACTCCTGCCTGCTCAGCGGAACAAAGCGGGACAGATAGTGGTGCAATCGTTCCAGGGCGTCCTTATAGGCGCCGATATCGTTGCTCATGGGTTATCGGTTACCGACCGCAACGGGCCGTTTCTTTAGCAAATGTTTCAGCCGGCTGAAGGTTTCGGGCTTCATGTTGAGATAGGACGCGAGATATTTCTGCGGCACCCGTTGCACCAGCTCGGGATTCCTTTCCACGAACTGAAGGAACCGCTCCCGGGTATCCAGCCGCATACAGGCATGCTCCCACTCTTCTTTTTCCAGTACAAAATAGGTCGTCATCTCCCGACCCAGCCGTTCGATCCGCGAGTTCTGCTTGTAGACCCGATCCAGATCGTCGCGGGTGATCGACAAAAGCGTGGTAGGTTCCAGCGTCTCGATATAATAATTGGATGGGGCGCCGGATAGAAAAGAAGAGGAGGAACTGATCAGCTCCTTTTCCTTCGCCAGGTTCAGGATCACCTCGGACCTTCCTTTATAAAAATACATCCGGGCCAGCCCCTTGACGATAAAGTTCATGTACTGCTCCACCTCTCCGGGCCGTAACAAAAGCTCCCGCTTGTCAAAAGACCGCACCGTGATCTTCTCCGCCAACAGCGAGAAGTCTTCAGGGGTCAGCACCACATATCCCGACACAAATTGCCTCAAAAGATCAAGCATGGGAGTCAGTTAAATACCCGCCGCCGGCGGCGGCTTAGGGTACACAAACATACAAAAAAGAAAAATTTGTCTGATAGCTCATTTGCACTAGGTTTGCTATCCCTTTTGAGTAAAAAAAGAAGCAATATGGCCAAAAAAATTAAAGTTACAAATCCTGTCGTCGAATTGGACGGAGATGAGATGACCCGCATCATCTGGAAATTTATCAAAGACAAACTTATCCTCCCCTATCTGGATATCGATATCAAATATTATGATCTGGGCGTGGAATATCGCGATAAGACCGATGACCAGGTAACCATCGATGCCGCCAATGCCATCAAACAATATGGCGTAGGCATCAAATGCGCTACCATCACCCCCGACGAAGCCCGCGTCAAGGAATTCCATCTGAAACAGATGTGGAAAAGCCCCAACGGCACCATCCGGAACATCCTCGACGGGACCGTTTTCCGGGAACCCATCGTGATGAAGAACGTACCCCGCCTGGTTACTAACTGGACCGCCCCCATCCTCGTAGGCCGTCATGCCTTCGGCGACCAGTACCGGGCCACCGATACCGTGATCAAAGGCAAGGGAAAGCTCACCATGACCTTCACCCCCGAAGACGGCAGCACGCCCCAGACCTTCGAAGTGTTCAATTTCAAAGGCGACGGCGTGGCCATGACGATGTACAATCTCGACGAATCCATCCAAGGCTTTGCCCGCAGCTGCTTCAACATGGCCCTGAGCAAAAAATGGCCCCTCTATCTCTCGACCAAGAATACCATCCTGAAAAAATACGATGGCCGGTTCAAGGATATCTTCGAAGAGATCTATCAAAAAGAATTCAAACAGGCCTTCCAGGATGCCGGCATCGTCTATGAACACCGGCTCATCGACGACATGGTAGCCAGCGCCCTCAAATGGAACGGCAATTTCGTATGGGCCTGTAAAAACTACGACGGCGACGTACAAAGTGATTCCATTGCCCAGGGTTTCGGCTCGCTGGGGCTGATGACCTCCGTGCTGGTCACCCCCGATGGCAAGATCATGGAAGCCGAAGCGGCGCATGGTACCGTAACCCGCCACTTTCGCGACCACCAGGCCGGGAAACCGACGTCCACCAACCCGATCGCCTCCATCTTCGCCTGGACCCGCGGTCTGGCCTTCCGGGGCAAGTTGGACGGTAACCAGGAGCTCATCGATTTCGCCAATGCCCTCGAAGCCGTTTGCATCGAAGTAGTAGAAGGCGGCAAGATGACCAAGGACCTGGCCATCTGCGTACACGGCAACAAGGTCGAACATGGCAAACACTTCCTGTATACGGAAGAATTCCTGGATGCCATCGACCAGACGCTGCAAAAGAAACTGAAATAACGAACACCCCTCTGATCAAAAGCCGCCTTTCAGGCGGCTTTTTTTATGCCCTGGACAAAATATTATAGATATTTACATTTATACTTTACCCGGGTAATCATCTATAAAATTGCATTTAATCGCTAATTTTTTTCTTAGTATCGTAAAATGCTATGTTAATTAATGCGATTTTAATCCAGTCGGTCTAATTTAGGTCCTCATTTCTCATCACCAAAACTAACACATATGAGGACACCCCTCCTGCTCCTTGGCAGCTGCCTGCTGCTAATGCAACATGCGTTCGCACAAAACAAAACCATTACAGGGAAGATCACAGACGGCGCCGGGAAGCCGATACCGGGCGCCAGCGTGACCATTAAGAGCTCCCGAACAGGCACCAGCTCGGGACCGGACGGCGCATTCAGCATTTCCGCCTCCCCTACGGCCAAAACACTGGTTGTCTCGGCTGTCGGCTGGGTGCTGAAAGAGGTCGAGATCGGCGATCAGACCATTATCAACGTGACCATGAATTCCAGGGACAATACCTTGTCCGAAGTGGTGGTGACCTCTCTCGGCATCGCGCGGGACAAACGCTCTCTCGGTTACGCCACTCAGCAATTGAAAGCCGACCAGCTCACCGATAAGGGCGATGTGAATATCGTGAGCGCCATGGAAGGCAAGGTAGCCGGTGTCAACATCACCGGGGCCAGCGGAGGCGCCGGCGCCTCTGTCAATATCAACATCCGGGGCATTACCAGCTTCACCCGGAGCAACCAACCTTTGTTTGTGGTAGACGGTATTCCCATCAGCAACGATGTGGATCGCACCAACGGCGGTCCCAACGGCACTCTGGGCGACCAGCAGCCTGCCAACCGGGCGCTCGATCTCGATCTCAACAACGTCGAGTCGATCAACATCCTGAAAGGACCGGCCGCGGCTGTCTTGTATGGTTCGAGGGCCGCAGCCGGCGCCATTATCATCACCACCAAAAAGGGCGGTGTCAATGGCAAAAGCGAGATCGTGGCCAGCACGTCCTACAGCGTGCAAAATATGGAAGGGCTGCCCAAGGTTCAAAACCTGTACGGCCAGGGGTCGACCGGTATTTACAATCCGGCTTCAGGGAACTCCTGGGGTCCCAAATTCGGGGCTACCCCATCCGTGGCCAACGGCCTCCTCGTGAACGGGACGGCCGTCCCTTACAAGGCCCATCCCAATAATATCAACGATTTCTTCCAGCAGGGGGCCATCTCCGATAACAGTCTTATCATCAATGGCGGAGACGCCAGACAGAACTTTACCCTGTCCGGCGGTTATCTCACGCAGACCGGTATCCTACCCAATACTTCCCTGAAAAGGGCGAATGTCAAATTCGCGGGCAATACCGTTTTCCGCGACAAGATCAAGGTCGGAGGAACGGTCAATTTCTTCAATACCCTGCAGACCGGTATCCTGGACGGCAATGGGGCCAGTTCCCTGGCTGTCGTCGAAGGGCTTGCCCGCAGCATCGACCTCACTTCGACCAGGGTCCTGGGCACCTATCAGAACCCTGACGGCACCAATAACTGGCCGATCACGGGGCAGGACAACCCTTATTACGATGCTTATAAGAACCCGCTCACGAGCAATCTCTACCGGGTTATCGGAAGCGTCAATGCAGGTTACGATGTCTATCCCTGGCTGAACGTCAACTACCGCTTGGGCATCGACGTGTATACGGACAGAAGAAAACAGATCTTCGCCATAAGCAGCGCCCGTGTTCCCGCCGGTCAGGACCTGGAAAGTACGATCTACCGCAGCGAGCTGAACGGCGACCTGATCATCACCGCGCATAAGAACGACTTCCTTACAAAGGACCTCAATGTCAGCGCGCTGCTCGGGCAGAACATCAACCAGCGCCGTTTCCAGGCAGTCACCGTGGAGGCCGACGCCCTCGCCATCCCGGGCTTCTATAACACCAGCAACGGCAGTAATTTCGCTATCGGCTCCGCCGAGTCGAACACCCTTCAAAGGCTGTTGGGGTATTATGGTCAGCTCTCCTTTGCCTGGAGAGGATACCTCTACCTGGAGGCCACGGCGCGCGCCGATGAATCCTCCACCTTGACCACGAGCAAGAATACCTTTTTCTATCCTTCCGTGAATGCCACCTTTGTTTTCACCGATGCCCTCCACATCGAGTCCAAGGTGCTTACCTATGGCAAATTGCGGGCGAACATTTCAAAAGTGGGCACCGATGCACCCCCCTATTTGTTGGCGAATACCTATGTGAAGGCGGCCTATGGCAATAACGTAGCCAACTTCAGCTTCCCCGACGCTTCAGTCGCCGGGTTCACCCTGAGCTCGACGATCGCGCCTAACGTCCTGTCACCGGAGTTTGTCACCTCCTATGAGATCGGTACGAACCTGGGTTTCTGGAATAATCGCGCCTCACTGGACGCGACGGTCTACGATGCGGTGAGTACGAGCCAGATCTTTTCAGTGGGCATTCCCCCCTCCACCGGGTTTACGACGAAAACGGTCAACGCGGGGAAAATGACTAATAAGGGCATCGAGGTGACCCTTTCCGTGGAACCCATTGCCACACACAACTTCAAATGGGATATCATCGGAAATTTCTCCAGGAACGTGAACAAGGTCGTAAGCATCTTCCCCGGCATCACCAGCTTCTCGATACCCGGCAGCGCCTTTATCGGATCCATCCCGTCCATCAAGGTGGGTCAGCCTTATGGAGTCATCATCGGCGGCCTGATCCCCCGGGACAGCGCCACAGGCGCCCGCCTCATCAATTCCGGAACCGGCGTATATGCTACGACCCTTGCCAACCAGATCCTCGCGAATCCCAATCCCGATTATATCCTGGGTGTGACAAATACCTTGCGGTATAAGACCCTCTCGCTCGGATTTACTTTCAATTTTATCAAGGGCGGACAGATCTTATCCTTTACAGCAGCCTCCTACAAATCCAGGGGAGCCTGGGTGGAAACGGGCAAGGACCGCGAGCAGCCCTGGATCCTTCCCGGCGAGATCGCGTCGAACGGGAAATATATACAAAACAATATCCAGATACCGGCGCAAACCTACTGGCAGACCCTGGGCGGTTTGCAAAGCGAGTTCAACGTCTACGACGCCACCGTTTTCCGTCTGCAGGATGTGACCCTCGGCTACGATCTGCCGGCCAGCGTCACCAGGAGCATGAAGATAAATTACATAAGGATCTCCGTCTTCGCCAACAACCTGTTCCATGTCGCTCCCAACACGTTTATCGATCCGGAACTCAATACACAAGGCGCAGGCAATATCCGTGGTCTGGACCTCCAGGGTACTCCTAATGCAAGAACTGTAGGAGCCAGTCTGAAGGTCTCATTCTAAAATCATTAAAAAATTGAACATGAAACGAACACTCATATTGTTGCTATTGGCGGGAATGGGATTAGGATCCTGCAAAAAATACCTCAACGTAAACACTTCTCCCAACTCCCCGACCACCGTCCCTCCGTCGGTGCTGCTGCCTACCACGGAGATCGGCATAGGTTTTGCCAACAGCAATGACCTCGACAGGGCCACGTCCGCGATCATGCAGCAGATTGCCGGGGTAGCTAACCAAACGCAAGGTTACGATGTCTACAACTTCAGCGGCGCCTTCGACAACCAATGGAACGGCGAGCTGTATGGCGGCGTCATCAATAACTGTGTCGCCATGATCGACCAGGATTCCGCTACCAGCCCCGCCTATTCCGGTATCGCGAAGCTGGAGATGGCCTATGCCTTCTCCATCCTTACCGATATCTGGGGAGATGTTCCTTATTCCCAGGCGGGACAGGGAGATAAATACACCTATCCCCGTTTCGACAAGGTGCAGGATATCTATCAGGGCAATCCCAGCATGGGTATCCAGAGTCTTTTCGACCTGGTGAACAGCGGTCTGGCCGACCTGGCCAAACCAAGCGTCCTGAAACCGAAAACGGACGATATCATCTATGGAGGCGACCTCACTAAATGGGCCCGGGTCGGAAATACCTTGCTGCTGAAATTCGCCATCATGCTGACCAATGTCAATCCTACCACGGCCACTACGGTTATCTCCAATGTGCTTAACGGGAATAACTATATCAATGCCACGTCCCTGGATTTTGAAGTTCCTTTCGGCACGTCCACGGGCAACCAGAACCCGATCTATAATTTCAACTATGTGAACCGGCCCGGGGACCAGATGCTCAGCTCCCGTTTCCTGGCGCTGGAACAGAGCCTGAACGATACACTGCGGCTGGCACAATTCTTTACCAAGCCCAACGGCGTCTTTACCGGTTTCAACAACGGCTCCACCGCTCCCGCGCCCGCGCAGGCCGTCCGTTCGCAATATGGCAGCTACCTGATCGCGCCGGTGGCCAATCCTACCCAGCTGGGAGCCGCACCCATCCGGCTGCTCACGAATTTTCAGGTGAACTTTATCCTGGCTGAAGCAGCCCTGATCCTGGGTACTCCCGGCAATGCGAATACGTATTACCAGGCAGGCATCCAGGCCAATATGCTGAAGATCGGGATGACCCAGTCCGCTATCACGGCTTATTTCGCTGCCAACCCCACCGTTGTCAATCTGAGCGGAACTACCCAGCAGATGCTGCAGCAGATCATCACGCAAAAGTATATCGCCTGGTGCGGGAACGGCATCGAGGTCTTCGACGATTACCGTCGCACCGGGTACCCCGTGCTGGCCTTACCGCTCAATCCGGGAGGTGACGATCCGACCGTGATCCCTACACGGCTCCCATATACCAATGGCGAGCTCTCCACCAACCCCAACGCGCCGAACCCAAGGCCGCTGGTAGATGTAAAGCTCTGGTGGGCGAAATAAGTTTTATCCATTCTAAAAGAGAAATCATATGCGCATCAATAAAAAACCGATCTACTTTTTTTTAGTCGCGGTCGCTTCGCTGGCCGGCTGCACCAAGCAACATGGTTTTGGCCCCGATTATTCCGATTATAACTCCAGTTCGACGCCCGTCATCGTAAGCAATGCCGTGGACTACCGGCCCGACCCCACCGTGACAACTTCTCTTAGCGGAGACAGCAGCATTACGATGACGCTGACCCTCAGCGGCAGCAGCGGCCGAACCATAAAGCAGATCACGGAGGTGATCGCATCGAGCAGCTATGCGGCCATACAAAACCCCAACTCGAAGTTCTATAATTCGGCCCCGATCGCGGCCACCAACAATTCGGTGACGTTCACGACCTCGATCGCGGAGTATTTTCAGCATTATCCGGCAAGCGCGGCGAATCCGGCCGCCAAGGCCAATGTCGAGCTGGCCAACCATTTCTATTTTGAGATAACCCTGGACGACGGCACCATCGTGTATCCCACGCCGGTGCGCGTATTGGTTTTGCAATAATACCAGAGAGGGGCGGCAGGAGCCGCCCCTTTTTTATGTCACAGACTGATATGTCATAGACTGACGACGACTTTCCTGATAAAGGAGCGTTTATCATCGTAGATCTCTACAAAGTAAATACCCTTCCCCCACTTACTCAGGTTCAAGGCAGGCGTATAAGAACCGGCAGCTTTAATTTGCAAGGGTCTCCCCATTACATCCATCACCCTTATAAAAGTACGCTCTATATTGAAGGAGTCGGGCAATTGGATGGTAACGAGACCGGAAGTCGGATTGGGGAAAACCGTCAGGTGATCATTGTCCGGCCCGAAAAGAGATGATTTGCCCGTGAGCCCTTGTCTGGCGGTCGATAACCCTCCACCGCCGCATTGATCCGATGCCTGGATGTCCAGGGTAACGGTATTGCCCTGAAAATAACCACATGAATTCAGTGCCCTTGCATAGAGCTGGTAAACGTCCGGGGCCGTGATATAAGGGGTGTAATCCTGCGTGATCCCGCCGTTCGAATTGACCACGAACGGGCCGGTCAGCTGCGTTTGATCCACATATCCCCATTCAAATCCGATATCTGCCGTGTATACGGCCGGATCGATGGGATTGAGGGTGGCCGAATTGATAGAACCGGTGCAGAAAGGGTCCTGCGAAGGACTGATGGAATAGCTCATATTGGGCGGAACCCCAAGGGCCACCACATCTGTAACGGTCTTGCAACCGTACACATTCACCTCCAGCGTCATGTACTGGCCATCGGTATTGTTATTGGTGACAGATGCGGTGCTGCCGCCAACCGTCTGGCTTAAGCTGACAAAACCCGCGCCCGAGGTCACATTAAATATGACGGGATAGGTGCTGCTCAGTCCGAAGCTCGCGTTATGGCCATTGCAGAGATCCACGGGGCCCGTTATGCTCAGGTTCGAAGGCACGCCGCTACAAGCGTTGCTGCAGCTGGAAGCCCCGAGGGATACGCTTGTGATACTCGAATAAGCCGGGTTTACCACATAGATGCTGGTAAAAACGACCCTGTATTCCACGGTGGCGCTGCCCGAACCGGGAGGGTGCGCATAATTGTCGGTGTACGTATAGGACCGGGTATCAGTGGGCGCCCCTGTGGCGACCGAGTTGACGATATACCACGTCGAACCGTTGTCCGCGCTGGCCTCGATATAGTAGGTGCCGGGTTCCTGGCATTCCTGAAAGGTCCAGGCCACGTTGACGCTACAATTCCCACTGGCTGTCGCAGAGAAGGCCGTATAGGCGAAACAGGCAAATAACGAATGGGGAACGGCAAACGAAAAGAGGACTGCCGCCATCCGGCGGAGTAAAATTTTTTTCATACAAAAAGGTTTTATGGTTGAATGGTGGTCCCGATCAAATTATAGACCTTCTCCGCAGCGCACCGGCAGCGGCTACTAATTAAAAACTGAGCTGTCAACCCAGTGTATTGTAATTGTTAAAGGGCGTCAGACCGTCCATCGGCAGGCGAAGGATCCTGCCTCTGCGCAATAGCGCTTGCAAGCTGAGGTCGTCGACGACATTTTCGAGATAGGCTTCGGCGACGGCGGTCAATCCGGCAGCCGTATAGATGGCGCAAAAAGGCTGCGCAAAGAACCGCCCGGAGATCATCTGTCCATAAACGTAAAAATCATGACCATCGTCGTCCTTCTCATAAGCATCGAGGAGGGTTGCTATGGTTTTTTCATCCAGGTCCAGCATGTCGCAGGCTACCAGCAGGATATCCGACGCGGGAAACCGCCGATGGACGCTCAGCAGCCCGTTCAACGGGCCGGGGATATCCAATGCATCGGGAACCATCCGTTCCGCGGGGAGTACCGTGGCATACGCTTCCTGTTGCGTCTGCCGGATGGAATAGTACACCGGCATCCGCGGCTCCAGCTTGCGGCCGACATACAACGCCCAGGGAACGCCATCTTTCGTGATGAGTCCCTTGTCACGCCCCATCCGCCGGCTCTCGCCGCCGCAAAGGATAAGCCCCAGAAGCTCACCTCCCGGTTTCATAAATGTGTTTGGAAACATCGCCGGTGACGGCGTGGCAATTGCAATTGTTGCCCCATTCCCGGCTGCCGTCGGCATAGTGCTCGCATTTCCAGATCGGCGCTTCGTGTTTGATCCGGTCGATGATATACCGGCTGGCCGCATACGCCTCGCTGCGATGCGCGGAAGCCGTGATGACGACCACGGCCGTGTCCCCCACGGCAACGAGACCGGTGCGATGTTGCGCCAGAGCGATCTGCAACGACCATCGGGTCTTCGCCTCTTCCAGGATGTCCCGGATCATCTTCTCCGCCAGCGGCGTATAGGCTTCATATTCCAGATACGACACTGCCCGGCCCCGGTTGTTGTCCCGGACCTCGCCGCTAAACAAAACGACGGCGCCCGCCCGGGGATGATGCGCACCGGCGAGCAACCCCACCATATCGATGGGTTCGACGCTCAGGACGACGCCAGACTCCGCTGCGGCGCCTGCCATGGTCCCGGCGGCCCCGACGGCGTTACCCACCACTGCTGGGCGGGATGATGACGATGGTGTCATGGCTATTCAATTTATAAGCGTTGTCGATGAAGCCTTCTTCCACGGCAAACCGGCAGGACGATAACATCGCCTCCGCCTTATCGTTAATGGCCAGCAACAGCGTCTTCAGCTCATCGGTGTTCCGGGCCTCGCCCTCGACCTCGAATTCCGGCTCAAAGTAATCTTTTAGTCCGGCGTATACATGAATTTTCATTGTCGTTATTATCCTTTATCCACCGATCCTCAACATGCTCAGATCACTACCGGTGAAGCGTAGTGGCTGTTTTTGTTCCAGGGCCGCTGCCAATTTCAGGGCCCAGGCCTCCTCCCCTTCCCGCAGCTCCAATTCGATCGGGTGGTTGCTACTCAGACAGCCATAGATGCGTCCCTGGCTGTCCAGCCGAAGCCGGTCGCAGTCCTGGCAGAACGGCTCGCTTTCATTCGCGATGACGCCGAATACATGCCCCTCGTCCGTTCTCCAATAACGCGCCGTTGCGGCCGTCGCCCTCTCCAGCGGCTCGAGCCGGTAACGCTCGCCGACGATCCGCAGGATCTCCTCCTGCGATACCAGGTACCGGCCCGCATCCTGGTGAAGATGTCCCATGGCCATTACTTCCAGGAAACGAAGCTTCAGTCCCCGCGAGAACGCCAGCCCGAGCAGCGGCATGATCTGCGAATCGTTGAGCCCCTTCATCACCACCGCGTTCAGCTTCACCTCGAGCCCGGCCTTTATCGCCGCGTCGATGCCCCGGATCACGCGCTCCGCGGAATGCCGCCGGCTCATCGCAAAGAATACCCCCTCATCCACGGCATCGATCGAGACATTCACCGCTTCCAGACCGGCGGCTTTGAGTGACGCGGCCTGCCGCTCCAGCAAAAAACCATTTGTCGTCAAGCGGATGGCCGGAATTCCGGCGGCGCGAATACCCTCTATCAACGAAGCTAACCCGGGATACAAAAGCGGCTCCCCTCCGGTTAAACGGATATTATCCAGTTGCAGTTGGCCATGCAGCCGCCGGATAACCGCCAGCAGCTCCTCCACACCCAGGGCCCTTCCTTCATGCGCAGTATTGGCCTGTTTCAGCTCTTCGTCCCCTGCCACACAATAGACACAGCCCAGATTGCAATGTTGCAAAAGGCTTACCCGCAGGGTGCGGAACGTTCTTCCATATTTATCGCTGATCACAGACATACGGGCACTATTTACGCGTCTATAAAGATACGAAATTCACCGTATCCGGCAGGAAGCCTTGTTATATCCGCATATAACGCTATTTTGCAAACATGAAGCAAAAGGCCAATAACTGCGATCTGAGCTCCTGCTTTCTTTGCCAGCGTTGCCTTCCCGAATGGATACCCGCCGTGGAAGCACGCCGGAAGACCTTGCATTTCAAAAAAGGGGAGCTGATCTTCGAAGAAGGGCAGATCGTCAAAGGCATTTTTTTCGTTTATAGCGGGACGGTCAAGGTGCACAAGAAATGGGGTTCGGAAAAAGAGCTGATCATCCGTTTCGCCCGTAAAGGCAGCATCTTCGGCCACCGCGGACTGGGCATGGACCATCACTACCCGATCTCCGCGACGGCGCTGGAACCGGTGATAGCCTGCTATATCGATCTCGAATTCTTCCAGGCCACGATCCGCGTGAACCCTGGCTTTACTCAGGGACTGCTTCTTTTCTTCGCCGACGAACTGCAGGAATCGGAGCGGAAGATGCGCAATCTCGCGCATATGCAGGTCAAAGGGCGTGTAGCGCAGGCCCTGCTGCAGCTCCGGGAACAGTTTGGCGTCACGGCCGAAGGCTATGTCGGTCTTACCCTGAGCCGGCAGGACCTTTCTTCCCTGGTGGGCGCCACCTACGAGACCGTGTTCCGGATCATCAACGAGCTGGCGCAGGAACGTCTCATCCTCGTTGACGGAAAACAGATCGGCATCGCCGACGCCGAAGGGCTTCGCCGATACACGCTGGAGACCGAAAACTGATCATATCGCATAACAAAGCACGGAGTCCCCGGCTTCGAGGTCGCCGCTGGCGGCGGGATGCAGGGCCAGCATATTGGCTTCCATGCCCAGCCGGATATCCCCCGATCCGTTGAGCGCTACAGGCGAGAGGACTGCCGGAGCGCCATGTAACGATGTGGGAAAGAATTCGTCCAGCGGCGACTTCTTTTTACGGGCCGTGGCCAGCGGCAGTCCCCAAGGGTCCGGGGCCGGCAGCCCAAAACAAACCTGGAGATAGGGTCGTATGAGCAGGATCATATTGACCAGGCAGGAGAAAGGATTGCCGGGTAGCGCAAAGACCATACAGCCGCCCGGAACGATGCCTGTCCATACCGGCTTGCCCGGCCGGATAGCCACGCGGTGGAACAGCTGCCGCACGCCCGCGGCCGCCAGGGTCCCGGGGACATAGTCCGCGTCCCCGGCGGAGACACCGCCGGAAAGGATCAGGATATCGTGCTCCAGACCCTTGTCGATGGCTTTGCGCAGGATCCCGGGGTCATCGGGGGCATGGGTGATCGAGGCGAGGCCGGCGCCGCTTTTCTTCAACGCCGATTCCAGCAGCCAGCGATTGCTGTTCCGGATCTGCACGGGACCTATGGGGTCGCCGGGCGATACGACCTCATTGCCGGTGGTCAGCAGCCCGATCCTTGGGATACGCTCCACCGTTACCGTAGTACAGCCCAGCGTGGCCAGCAGCCCCACGACAGCGGGCTCACAGACCACCGGGCGGTCGATGACCACCGCCCCCGCGGCAAGGTCTTCGCCCTGCCGCGCAATATTCTGATAGGGACGCCACGGGAACCGGGGATCGGCCGGCGCGGGCAGGGTGCCCGCTGGCAACGGGTCCGGCAGGATGGGCAGGAGTTGTGCGTAGCCGGGACCTTCTTCCATGTTCTCCCGCCGGATTACGATATCGGCCGGCGCCGGTACGGCGCTGCCGGTCATGATCTTATAACATTCGCCCGGGCGGATGGAGCGGGCAGCCTCGTGTCCCGCCATGATGGTCTCGACGACGGTAAATCGTTGTTTACCTTGTTCCAGATCGCCAAACCGCATGGCATAGCCGTCCATCGTGGCGCGGGGAAAAGGGGGATAATCCCTGTCCGCCCGGATGATCCCCGACAATACACGGCCGCCGGCCTGTTCCAGCGGAACGGCCTCCGTGCCAAAGCTCCGGGCCTGCCCCAGTACCAGCTGTTGCGCTTCGCGGTAGTTAATCATACTAGTGTCCACCTCCTTTCATCATCTTACGCGCATGGAAAACGGCGGGGAGAATGGCCTCCAGCGATTCCCGCGCGCCATCGCTGCTGCCTGGCAGCGTCACGACCAGCGTGTGGGCGATCGAACCCGCCACTCCCCTGCTCATCATGGCCATGGGAGTGCGCTGCTGACCATACACGCGCATGGCTTCCGCGATGCCTTCGGCATCGCGTTCCAACAATTCCTTCACCGCGCTCACGGTGTTGTCGCGTGGCCCCAGCCCCGTGCCGCCGGTGGTAAAAATGTACTGGATATCTTCGGTTACCCATTGCCGGATCTGCTGCTGGATCGCGGTCTTCTCGTCGGGGACGACGGCATAATGCCGGACCTCGGCACCCGCAGCCGTGAGCATGTCGCGGATCAGCTTCCCGCTCTTGTCCTCGCGTTTGCCCTCGGCCGTGGAATCCGAACATACGAGCACCGCGCAGGTGGGCGGCGTAGCGAAGTACCGCTCCCGGTCGCTTTTGCCGCCCTTTTTCTCGAGCAGCCGGATATGCCCGATCTCCAGCTGTTTGTCCACCGGTTTGAGCATATCGTAGATCTCCAGCGCCGCCACCGATACGCCGGTGAGCACTTCCATCTCGATGCCGGTCCGGCCTATGGAACGCGCTTCGCCCAGGATCACGATACCGCTTCCCGCGGCCGCACGTTCCCCCAGCAGTTCGGCATGCGCCACGGGATCCAGAAATTCGAATTCCATCTCCATGCCGTCGATGCTCACGGGATGGCAATGCGGGAGTAGCTGGGGAGTATGTTTGGCGCCGAGAAAACCGGCGGCGCGAGCGACGTCGAACAGATTGCCCTTAGGCAACTGCCCGCTACGGATCAGCTCGATGGTACCGGCGCCGCAAAATACGACGCCTACCGCCCGGGCAGTACGCAAAGTTGAAGGTTTGTGACTGATGTCACGCATTAATTCCAGGCTTTCGCATCCTCCAGGAACTTGGCCAGGCCAATGTCCGTGAGCGGATGTTTCAGCAGACCCATGATGGATTCCAGCGGGGAGGTCACCACATTGGCGCCGGCTTCAGCGCATTTGACGATATGAAGAGGGCTCCTGATGGAAGCGGCAAGGATCTCCGTTTCCCAACCCTGGATAGAATAGATCTCGGCGATCTGGGCGATCAGTTCGATCCCGTCCCAACTGCTGTCATCGATACGGCCGATAAAAGGCGATACGTAATTCGCACCTGCCTTAGCCGCCAGGATAGCCTGCCCGGCAGAGAAGCACAGCGTACAATTGGTCTTGATGCCATTGTCGCTAAACCATTTCAATGCCTTGATGCCGTCCTTGATCATCGGGACCTTGACCACGATATTCGGGTGGATGGCATGCAGTTTCTTTCCTTCTTCGATGATCTTATCGAATTGCGTCGATACCACTTCCGCGCTTACATCCCCGTCTACCAGTTCTGCGATCGTCTTGTAATGGTTGGTCACGGCCGCTTCGCCCTTGATGCCCACTTTCGCCATCAGGGAAGGATTGGTCGTAACACCATCTAAAATGCCTAAGTCGTTTGCTTCTTTGATTTGAGCCAGGTCGGCCGTGTCGATGAAGAATTTCATAAAATGAATGCTTTATTTTGGACTGTAAAGATACGATATATCCTTGGCACGGGGAGAGCCTACTTCGTAGGTTTTATGTGGCTCGACTACCACCAATAAAAAATGGCAAAGTTACTTATATCGCACCGCTACGACCACCTACCGTTGCTGCCTTCCGGCCCTGGCGGGGTTCAGCGGGAGCTGGTCGTATAAGACTTTGCCGGTGCGAAGATACGGAAGCGTAAAATAACCGCCAAACTATTTGTTGACGCTATTGAACCTGGAAATACCCACCAGTTCGTCCGCCCGCGCACCGAGGGCGCGATAATAGACGAGGATCAGATAGTTGTTCTCCGTATCGATGTGATTGCCCTCCGTTTGCGCAAAGGAGGGTTTCATCGCCGCGTCGCTCCGGTCCACCGTCACATAGGAATAGCTGTAATAGCCTTCTTTCAAAAAATAGCTGCGTTCATACCGGCCTTTATCCGCGTTCCAGGTCATCCTGCTGGAGTCGTTGAGGCCGCCGCCGGCCCACCGCCCGATCATGTAGACATCTTTGTCGGGGAAAGCCCCACCCGCCGGCACAAAGCTGAAATGTACCGTGGCGTAATCCGTTTGCCACAAGGGATTGTATTGCTCGGTGGTGTTGATGTAATAATTGCCGTTGAGATCCTTGTAGTAATAGTACTCTTTCTGGCTCCGGTCCCCGTCTGTTTTGGCGATGATATCGGTCGACGTCTTGGTGGCGGTTACACTCTGGACCCGCTCGCTTTGATACCGGAAGCTCTGCAGATCGATCCACCGCCATTCGGAACCGCCTTCAAAATTCAGGTCATCGGGGTTGTTGAATTGCAGATCGTTGCTAGTGGCGAAGGTCGGTTTCAGGTTCCGCATAACGTTGTCCCAACGATTATTTTGCAGGATGTCGACCTTGATCTGATCCAGCGGATTGGTTGGATTGACCGCCGCCGTGTTCACCCGGAACTGGATATGCTGAAAGGCCCGGGCCAGCGTGTTGTCCTGCGGCTGCATCATCTGGCTCTGGATCGGCGTCCGGGCGTCGACGACCAGGAAACGTTTGGTGAATGCCAGCTTCGAGGTGTCCCCGTCCAGAAAGACCTTCAGCATATAGTTCCCGCTATGGATGGGGATACAGTTGGGGTCCGGCAGGATCGCCTGATAATGCGTATAACGGGTCAGTGCTACCGCGGAAAGCGTGTAGTTGTCGATGCGCATCTGCGAGAAACCTTTGAGATAATCGAATTCGCTCACCTCGGCGGGGGTCCAATCCTCGTTGCACAAGATAAACGTATAGTAATAATTTTTGACGGCCCCGTCGTCCAGATCGTCGAAATGCAATTCCATCTGATCCGTGCTCTTCAACCGGATTATGGGATATTGGAGCTGGTTGCCGGCCATATACAATTGAGGCGACCCGATGGAAGGAGAATAGACGAAATCGGGGATTTGCGCCCGGAGACCACCGGCCACCAGCAGCGTCAGGATCAGTAGAATAGTACGATTCACATTCATAGGTTAATATTAGCACAAAAATTTCACCAGTAGTCTTGCACCCGTTATTTTTGACCACTCAATAACATTCCGTTTGGATACACCTTCCTTTATAGCCCGACGCATCGCCTTTAACAGGGAACGGTCTTTTTCCCGGTTCATCATCCGGCTGGCGATCACGGCCACAGTGATCAGCGTGGGGGCCATGATCCTGACCCTGGCGTTTACGAACGGGTTTCAGTATGCTATCAGCCAAAAGGTCTTTAACCTCTGGGGGCATATCCGCGTCCAGCATTATTCCCCTAACCGGGCCACCATCTCGGAAGAGGCTCCCATGGAGACCAACGATACCGTCCTTCATCTGCTGCA
>Ga0210396_10002188_pt1 | contig 20154 bp, 15 predicted proteins | sample IncBWH17OmetaG_FD_155466 | JGI IMG/M metagenome (GOLD analysis project Ga0210396, IMG submission 155466) | Forest soil microbial communities from Barre Woods Harvard Forest LTER site, Petersham, Massachusetts, United States - Inc-BW-H-17-O ... | reverse complement strand
TGGGAAGGTGACGGCCACGGATGATAAGCAGATCACCTTCCTTTCCTGACGGCGCCGATGCCTCGCAGACCCAGCAACTGGACCGATCGTTTGTCACACGGACCGTCCATACCGATGAACACGGCGCCCGCGCGCCGGATGGCCCGGCGACCCGGCCCAGCCAGGACTGGACCGTGCCTCCCGAGCCCGTGGCGCCGCCCATCGCGTCTTCGGCATCCGCCAAGCCGACCTATTACCTCATCCCGCTGCACGGCGAAGTGGGCTCGACGATTCTGGCCGGCGCCCTGGAGAAGTCGCTGGCCGACGCGGTGGCCCGCAAGCCGACGGTCGTGGTGCTGGACATCGACTCGCCCGGCGTGGATGCGCTCGGAGTGGTTGTTCTGCCGGCCAAGTGACGCCCGAACCAGGCGGTTGTCACCGGATTGCCTTCTCGTGACACGGGTTTGTAACCCGTGCTGGCGGGCCGGAAGGTGAAAGGTCGGCATCGCATGGGGCAGTGCCTCAGGATGCGGCTTGGCACGGGTTGCAAACCCCTGTCACGGGAAACCGTGCTCGTGGCCAGACGCCGTTTCTGGTATTTGGTCAGCCCCGCTCGTCGATCGCGCGGAGGCACGTCACTTTTATTCTCCCCAGCGTCTCCTACAATCTGCCGCGATGGAATCGCCCCCACCGGCACCGTTTCTGGACCCTTCGCGGCTGCTGGACAGCAGCCGGCCGCTGCCGCGCATCAGTCTGACCTGGTGGGCGGGGGCGGGGTTTATCGTGGTCGTGCTGGTGACGCTGCTGATCGGGAACAAGACGGCACGGGCGCAGGAACTGGTCAGCGTGATCTGGGCCGGGGCGACGCTGGTGCTGATGGGGGCGCTGTTCGGGTTTTCCTTTTACACGGTGAAGCGATTTCGCTCGGACCAGCAGCGGGTCGAGCGGATCGGCGAGCTGGTGCAGCTTCGGCGGTGGCCGGAGGCGGCGGTGGCCGTCGATCAATACCTCACTTCGCCGGCCCGCACGCACGGGTTTCGTGCCCAGGCGCTGGTGTACCTGTCGTCGGTGCTGGCGCGGCTGCACCGCTTCGAGGATGCGATCGCGGTGCACAACCAACTGTTGGAGGAAGGCACGCTTGACGAGGGATCGGCGGCGACGGTGCGGCTGGCGCGGGCGATGGCGATGTTACGCGAAGACCACCTGTTCGACGCCGACCGTGCGATCAACGAGCTTCGTCGGGGTCCGCTGGCGGGGTCGGCGGGGTTGGCGCTGGTGGAAATCTACCGCGACGTGAAGACCGGGCATCCCGCCGAGGCGACTGAACTGTTCGAGCAGAAGCGGGAAGTCCTCCGCGACCAGCTGGGCCATCGCGTCGCCGATGCTTACGCGCTGGCGGCGCGGGCGTACGACCTGCTGGGCCGCGAGGCCGAGGCCCGCTCGGCGTTCCAGAGTGCAACGCTGCTGGCGCCGGTGGCGGAGCTGCTCCGCCGATACCCTGAGGTGGAGAAGCTCACCGGGCGATACCCGCTCGCCGCCGCCCCGCCCGAAGCTGCTTAAAAGGCAAAGGCATCGAATACAGTCATGCTCGCCGTCGATACCGCCATCAACCGTGTGAGAAGAGACCTGACGCTCACCGCGCTGCTGAAAGTGGCGCTGGGGATCGCGGTGGTCGGATGTCTGATGGTCGGGCCGGAGGCGGTCCGGATCATCGGGCTGCTGGGGATCGCGTCGCTATGGCTGTGGCTGAGCCTGAACAGTGCCCGCGGGTCGCGGGTGGCGGCGGAGTCGCCGCTCCTGATCGCCTCGGGGCAATTCGAAGAGGCCGAGAGGAACATCGAGCAGACCGTGCGCAGCTTCTCGCTGTTCCGCGCCGTGAAACTTCAGTCGCTGCACCACCTGGCGATCCTGCGTCACGCGCAGCGCCGATGGCAGGAATCGGCGGCGCTGGCGCGGGCGCTGCTGGGCCAGCGGCTCGGACCGCTTCAGCCGCTCTCCCGCTCGACCCGGCTTCTATTGGCCGATTCGCTGCTGGAAATGAACGATCTGCGGGGAACGTATGATGCGCTGGGGGCGTTGTATCGCGAGCCGCTCTCCCTCACCGAGATGTTGAACCTGCTGGCGATCCAGCTCGATTATTCTGCCCGGGTCGGCGCCTGGCAGTGGATGATGCAGGGAGCGATGTCGAAGGTGCAGTTGCTCGAGTTGCTGCCCGCCCCCAGCAGTGCCCGGGCCCAGTCGTTCATGGCGCTGGCGGCCAAAAAAATCGGACGGCTGGACTTCTCCGACTGGCTGCGGGCCCGTGCCCAGTTGCTGGCCGATGTCGGGCGGTTGGTCAGCGAGCGGCCGATGCTTAAGGAATTGTGGCCGTGAAGCAATAAGACAGACACGGAGGTCTGTATGCGGAATGCGATCGTGTTAATTTCGGCGGCGGTTCTGGCGGGGGCGATGGTGGTCGGGGGACTTTGGGCGTGGCAGTCGGCGGCGGAATTGACCCTGGGCTGGGATGTTGCCCGCCCGGACCTGATCCTCTGGGCAGTGCGCAGCGCCGCGGTTGCGATGGCGGCGGCGGCACAAGTGATTCTCCTGGCGGTCGTGGGCGGGCGGTTGTACGGGCGCGGAGCGTTCGACACGGCGCTGTGTGCGACCGCCGTCATGGTTTTCGCCATCGCTTCGGTCGGCGCGGTCGCCTGCGGACTGGCGGGGCGGTGAGGGGTTTGTGGCACAGCCGCCCTCGGCTGTGTTCGACCGAAGGTCGAAAATGCTTCCGCCTTCGGCGGAACACAGCCGAGGGCGGCTGTGCCACAGAGCACATAAGCGGAGCTTGAGCATGTCACAGAAGCGGGTGAGTTCGATCGCAGCAGGGCTGTGTCTGGTGATAATCGTGACCGGCTTGCAGGCGGCCGATGCGCCGGCGGACAATGGCGGCTCGGCGTTGGCCTGGCGGCTGGACGCGATTTCCAGCGAGCAGCTGGGACCGACACAGCCGCCGGGGGCGTGGCGACGCAGCGCGGCGCTGCTGGAGGCGGCGGGGCGGTTGAATCCCACCGAGCCCCGCTTCCCGCGGCTCCGCGTGCTGGCCGTCCTGCATCTTGGCGACACCGACGCCGCCATTGCGGCGCTTCGGGCGTACCGGGCGCTGGCGCCGGCGGATCGCGTCGCCCAGGCGCAGCTCATCGATCTCTACGCCGCCAAACTCGAAACCGTCGATGCCAAGGTCAAGTATCTGGATGGACTTCTGGACAAGCAGGACATCCCGGTCGAGGTGCGTTCGCACGTGGCGGCGCAGTGCGCGTCGCTGTTGATCCAGAAGTCGCGCGATCAGGCGGCGGAAATGGCGCGCCGCGCGGTGGCGCTCTACCCGCTCCCCGCCGCGACCACGCTCTATTATGACCTGGCCGGGCGCGAGCTTCCCCTCAAGGAGCGGGTCGCCGCCCTGCTCGACGTGCTCAAGTCGAATCCGAATCAGCCGGTATATCTGGAGGAGCTGGCGACCCTGCTGGCGGGCGTCGGCCTGTCGGAGGAGTCGCTGCCGTGGTACGCACAGGCGATCGGTGTGATCATGCGGAGCAGCGGAACGCGGCCGCCGGAATTTCACAACCTGCTGATCGATTACGCGGCGGAGCAGATGATCGCGGGGCACAGTTCCGCCGCCGACACGCTGCTGGGTCAGATGCTCGACGAGCTGCCGCTGGACCCGGACGCCTGGTTCCTGAAGCTTGCGATCGGGCAGAGTTCCGCCGGTCCGGTCGCCTACAAGCAGACGCTGGAGCTGGCCCGAAGCGCGATGGTCCGGCGGTGGAATGCGGTGGCCGACGAGATTCTCAACGGCCCGGCGGCGACCCAGCCGGCCACCGGCGCCCAGCCGCCGCCCGCAGGTGCGCAGCAGCCCGACGCCGGCGCGGCGCAGACGCAGCCAGCGGCCACCGAGCCGGCCGCCGTGGCCCCGCTCGATCCCGAGCCGATCATCGAAAAACTCAAAACCGGCAGCGAGCAGCAGAAACGATCGTTCTTCTTTGTGGTCGCCGATCTGGCGTGGTTCGAGCTGTATTTCGACAAGCAGCCGGATGCGGCGAAAAAGTGGATCGACGCCCTGGCGACAACGCCGGTCGAACCCGTCGTGCTGGATCGGCTCCGCGGGTGGCTGGCGCTTCAGTCGGACCCGCCCCAGCTCCAGCAGGCGGAAACCATTCTCGCAAAAGTTGCCGACCGCGATGCGCTGGCCGAGCTGGGCCTTATCCGCGCCGAGAAAGCCCAGACAAAGCCCGTCGACGAGCCGGCGGTCACCAGCCTTCTGGACAAACACCGCGTCGGCCTGATCGGGGCGATCCTGTGGTCGGCGTTGCGCACGGACAAAACCACCCCGGCGACCCAGCCTGCCTCGCAGGGGCTGGCCGAGGAGCTGGTGAAGTTTCCCAAACCGCTCCTGGAGGCGATGGATGCCCGCGGAGTGCGCAGGCTCTATGAGGTGCGCGTCGAGCCGGTCGCGGCAAACGTCGGCTACGGCGATCCGATTCTCCTGCGCGTGACCGTCACCAACACCGGTGATGCCGACATCACGATCGGCGCGGGCGCGCTCCTGCGCCCCGATTTGTGGTTCGACGCCCAAATCCTGGGGCTGAACCAGCACGCGTTCCGCGGCGTCAGCTACGACCAGATCGTGAACGAACTGGTCCTTCGTGCCGGCGTTTCAACTTCGCAGATCGTGCGGCTGGATGCCGGTGAGCTGTACGACGCGCTGCGGTCGCTTCCGGCCAGCAGCACCCGGATGAGCGGTGACGTGATCACCAACCCGGTGGTGCTGTCGAGCGGCGTGTTGCCGGGGCCGGCGGGGCTGTCCAGCTCCTTTGGCCGAAGCGTGCTGTACTCGGGCGTTCTGCTGACGCAGCCGACCGGGAAGAAGGCGATCGACGCCGCCCTGGAGTCCAACGATCCGGCCGATCGCCTGCGGGCGCTGGATGTCCTGGCCGCTTACATCAGCGCCGCCGATCGGCAGGGGGCAACCGAGGAGCTAAAGAAGCTGGTCGCGGACCTGCCGCAGAGCATCACGCGGATGCGGACGAACGCGTCGCCTGCGGTGGCCGGGTGGGCCAGCTACCTGGCGGCGACGCTGGCCAGCGGCGAAGCACAGGGCGCGATCGTGGGAGAAATGTCTCGATCGACCGACTGGACAACGCGGCTGCTGTCGCTGCTGGTCCCCGGACCTTCCCAACGGGAAGTGGCGGCGCGGTTGGCCGCGGGAGACCCGGACGCGACGGTGAAATCCACCGCCACCGCGACCGTCGAGTTCCTCGAGCAGGCCGCCACGCAGCCGACTTCGCAACCCGCCGCAACGCAACCGGCAAATGTCGGTGGTTAACTTTAACCATTGCGGTCGTCGGTGGGCAGAGATTCCAGAATTCTCTGGTAGCTGTCGCGGCGCCATTGGGGTGCGCGGTCCTCGGCGACGTCGGGGAAGAATTCGAGCAGATTGTCGCGGGTGACGTCCCAGAGGCCGAAGAGCTTGACGCCCGGCGTATCGATGACGGCGCCGCCGGTCGACAGCGGATAACGCCGGGCCGAGGTGGTCGTGTGGCGGCCTTTGCCCGTGTAGTTGCTGATCGCTCCGGTTCGGAGGTCCAGTGCCGGCTCCAGTGCGTTGATCAGCGTGCTTTTGCCGACGCCGCTATGGCCGGCCAGCACGGTGATTTTATTTTTGAGAATCTCAGAAGCGGCGTCGAGTCCCGTGCGCATGGGAACACTGGTCTTCAAAATTGAAATGCCGAGCGTCGAGTAATGCGAGAGGACGTCGTCGGTGTCGCCCGGCTCGCCCAGATCAACCTTGTTGAGACAGACGATCGGCGCCAGCTTTCCGCTCTGGGCGGCGACGATCATGCGATCGACCAGCCCCCATTTCACTTTTGGTTCGCGCAGGCTGGTGACGATCAACATCTGCTGTGCGTTGGCGACGATCGGGTGCTGCTCGATGCCTTTGAAACTGTCGGCGCGGGTGAGGACAGTCTGTCGCGGCTGGGCCTGCTCGATCACCGCCTGCGGACGGCCCTGCTCGTCGACGAGCTCCAGGTCGCGGATGCGGACGATGTCTCCCACGACGATCGCCGATTCGGATCGCTTGGCGAGCGTCTTGCGGACGACACAGAAAAAGGTGCGGCCTTCGCTCGCAACTTCGCTGAAAAGGCTATAGACCTGAATCACTTCTCCCAGCGGCAGGCTCTGGATATCGACATCCGACTGTTCCTCGGCGCGGAGCAGCGCCGTTCGCAGGATCTTGCCCATCTCGGCGTCTCGGGAGCGGCTGCCGAACCGTTCCTGTTGCTCGTCGTCGTCGCTTTCCTCCAGTTCGCCGGAGAGGAAGCGATCAGTGACATCGGTTTCGCGTTTTCGGCGTTTTCTCATGCGATGGCCGTGCGTGGTGCGCCCATTTTTCGGAAGCAGCGACCGCATTTGGTGGGGCAGACATTTTTGTCTGCCTGCTGAGCGGACTCGAATCGGTTCGGGGGACAAGAATGTCCCCGCTCACCGATTCGACGGCAGGCAAGAATGCCTGCCCCACCTTTGCTAGCCGACAGTGTGCGGCCAACGGTCTGAAATTGACCGCCCGCCGCTGGTGAACTAAGCTTCTGTTTGATGCGGCGCAACGGGTGCCGCAGCATTCCGGTCTGGTCGATTCAAACGTTTCCGCAGCAATCGTAGGGCCCCAACCGCGATTTATCGCAGTTGGGGACCCCAACCCGCTTCCACCCCAAGGGAGAACGCGAGTGGCCCTGTCGCTTCCAGTGTTGTCCGGCCCGTCAGTAATGGCGTCGCGCTCGGACGAGTCGGCGCTTCTGGAAGAATACGAGAAGAAGGAAAAGTGCGGGCTCTTCGGCATCTGGGGTCCCAAGGAGTCATCGCAAATCTGTTATCAGGGCCTCTTTGCCCAGCAGCACCGCGGGCAGGAATCGGCGGGGATGGTTGTAACGGACGGCGTGCAGCTCCACGGCCACGCCGCCATGGGCCTGGTGAGCCAGGTCTTCAATCCCCGTATGCTTCGTGAGGACCTGGCGGGTCACGCGGCGATCGGTCACGTTCGTTACTCAACGACCGGCTCCAGCAAGTTGTGCAACGCCCAGCCGTTGTTGCGCCAGTATTTGATGGGACCCGTGGCCGTCGCGCACAACGGAAATCTGATCAACGCCCAACTCCTCCGCCAGCAGTACGAAGAGCACGGGCACATCTTCCAGAGCACGACCGATACGGAGATCATCGTCCACCTGCTGGCCAAGCCGACGCACGTGGACAAGCACGATCCGCTGCCGCACGTGCTGCGTCACCTTCAGGGGGCGTTCAGCCTGCTGTTTCTGTTTCCCAACCGGATGGAAGCCGCGCGCGATCCGTGGGGAATCCGCCCGTTGGTTCTCGGCAGGACGCACGACGGGCATTGGTGCGTCGCCAGCGAGACCTGCGCGTTTGACGCGATCGGCGGCGAGTTTGTGCGGGAGATCGAGCCCGGCGAGATCGTCCGGATCGACGAGCACGGAATGAGCTGCCGGCAATTTGACCATGCCGCCCCGGAATTGGCGCACTGCTGCTTCGAGCACGTTTATTTCGCCAACCCTGCGAGCAGAATCTTCGGCCAGAACGTGCACCTGGTGCGCGAAAGTCTGGGCCGGCAACTGGCGCGCGAGGCGCCGGTGGAGGCGGACTACGTCATGCCGATGCCGGACTCCGGGCGCAGCGCCGCGCTCGGATTTGCCAAGGAATCGGGGATTGTTTTGGAAGAAGGAATCGTCCCCAACCGGTTCGTCGGCCGGACGTTCATCCTGCCGGGGCAGGCGGAACGCGACCGCGCGGTCTCCGTGAAACTGAACATCATCCCCGATGTGATCAACGGCAAACGCATCGTAATCGTGGAGGATTCGGTCGTCCGCGGGACGACGACGCGCTCGAAGATGCGGGCGATCCGCCGGGCCGGCGCCAAGGAAATCCACCTTCGCGTTTCCTGTCCGCCGATTCGTCATCCCTGCTTTTACGGCATCGATTTTCCCACCAGCGAGGAGCTGATCGCCCACAACCGCTCGGTCGAGCAGGTGCGGTCGTTCCTGGAGGTGGACAGCCTCGCCTACCTGTCGCTGGAAGGGATGCTTTCCTGCATGAACCACTCGCACTCGGATTACTGCACCGCCTGCTGGAGCGGTCAGTACAAGATTCCGATAGACCAGCCGCAGAGCAAATTCAGCTTCGAGCGCGACCAGTTGAAAATGTTCTGAGGCCTTGGGCACGAGCGGTTGTTCGTCGCACAGCCCTTCGCCGATAATCATGCACCTATCGTGCTGGCGACCATCGGCACGATTTCGTCCAGAACGCTTTTGGGCAGAACCATTCCGGCAAAACGGTGGGCGGGGGGCCCGCTGGTCGTAAAACACTTCAAGCAGGCTGCCGATGTTGACGGTTGTCAGGTCTTGTGGTCGGCGGCGGCAACGACGCGGTCCTGGCCGCGTTCCTCGGCACTGAGGGATCGTTTGTCACGGCGAATGGCAAACCTTTCGATCCGAAAGAAGCTCACGCTGACGACTCTGTCGTCGTGCGGGGCGGCGATCCTCGTGGCCTGCGGTTCGTTTCTTCTCTACGACCTCCTGGCGACGCGGGAGACGATGATCGAGGATCTGCTGGCCCTATTCGCCAGCGCATTTGCTGTCGCCATGGTCGAGCAGGTTCAACGCCGCGATGCCGAACTCCGCGCCCATCGCGATCGCCTGGAAGAAATGACCGAGGAGCGGACGCTGGAGCTGATGCAAGTCAATCAGCGCCTGGTTGGGGAAAAGGAACGCGCCGAGCAGGCCAACCGCGCCAAAAGCGCTTTTCTGGCCAACATGAGCCATGAGATCCGCACGCCCATGACGGCGATCCTCGGTTACGCCGACACCATGCTCGAACCCGACCAGACGCTGTCGGACCGCCAGGACAGTCTTCAGATCATCCGCAGAAACGCCCGCCATCTGCTCGATCTGATCAACGACATTCTCGACCTCTCGAAAATCGAGGCGGACCGGATGACCGTGGAAAAGGTCCGGACCGATCTGCCGCAACTGCTCTGTGACGTGGTGTCGCTGCTGCGCCCCAGGGCCGTCGAAAAAGGCCTTGAATTCAAATTTTCCGTCGATGGCCCCATCCCCCGCCATATCGAGACGGACCCGCTTCGGCTCCGCCAGGTGTTGCTCAACGTCCTCAATAACGCGGTGAAATTTACCACTCGGGGGAGGGTGGGATTGCAGGTCCGATATTCGCCGGGCGACGGAGGCGGCCGCGTGTTTCTGGTTATCGACGACACCGGAATCGGCATTTCCAGGGAACAACTCGACCGGCTGTTCCGGCCCTTCTCGCAGGCCGATGAATCAACAACGCGCAAGTTCGGCGGCACCGGGCTGGGACTGACCATCAGCAAACGGCTCGTCGGGCTGCTGGGCGGCGAGATTGGCGCCGATTCCCGGCCCGGCGCCGGCAGCGTGTTTACGGTGTCGGTACCGGCAGGCAATGTCGAGGATCGTGAGATGGTGGACAACGTATCCGAGTCGCTGTTCCAGCCCCTGGGCGACAATGCCTCTACTCCCAAATGGGACCTGCGCGGCCGCGTGCTGCTGGTCGAGGACGGCCCCGACAACCAGCGGCTCATTTCCTTGCATCTCCGCCGCGCCGGGCTGGACGTGACGGTGGCGGAAAACGGGCGCGTGGGAGTGGACGCGGTCCTCGGAGCCGCCACTGCCGGCGAACCTTTCGATTTGGTCGTGCTCGACATGCAGATGCCGGAGCTGGACGGCTACGGAGCGGCCAGCGAATTGCGCCGGCGCGGCCATACGCTGCCGATCATCGCGCTCACCGCGCTTGCCCTGGCGGAGGACCGGGAAAAATGCCTGGCCGCAGGCTGCACCGCCTACCTGACTAAACCGGTGGACAAGAACCTTTTGCTGGGGGTCGTCAGCCGGCATCTGAATAAGAAATCGATGGGACCCCAGCCAGAAGCGGCGCCAGCGGATTTGATTCAGAGCAGTTTCGCCGCCGATCTGGACATGAAGGAGATCCTCGGCGAGTTCGTCGCCAAGCTGCCGGAGCGGGTGGACGAACTGGGTCGGCTCCTGAGCGGCGGGAACCTGGACGAGCTGCGCCGCGCCGTGCATCAATTGAAGGGGGCGGGCGGGGGTTACGGATTTCCCCAGATCACCGACGCCGCCGCGCTCGCCGAAAAACGCGTCAAGACGCACGAGGCCCTCGAGTCGGTTGTCGAGGGCGTTCAATCGCTGATCCGGCTCATCCGCTCGGTCGAGGGATACGATAAATCGAGGGAGAAGGTCTGTGCCGCAGAAAGTTCTGGCCATTGACGATTCCGAAGCGATCCACGCGCTGCTGCGGGCACGCCTCAGCGCCGAACCGATCGAGCTTCACCACGCCGCCGGCGGGCACGAGGGCCTGCGCCGCGCCGCCGAACTGCTTCCCGACCTGATTCTGCTCGACGTCGACATGCCTGAGCCTGACGGTTTCGAGGTGTGCCGCCGCCTCAAGTCCGAGTCGCGCACCCAATCCATCCTGATCGTCTTTCTGTCCGGCTCCGCCTCGACGGAGGAGAAGATCAAGGGCCTGGAACTGGGGGCGACCGACTACATCACCAAGCCTTTTGACGCCGCCGAACTCCGTGCCCGCGTCCGGGCCTCGCTCCGGACCAAATACCTGCTCGATCTTCTGGCCCGCAAGGCGATGATCGATGGCCTTACCGGGCTGTGGAACCGCGCGTATTTCGAGAACCGCCTGAACACCGAGCTTTCGCTTGCCCGGCGGGCGCAGCAGCCGCTGGCCTGCGTGATGATTGACCTGGACCACTTCAAGCGCGTCAACGACCAGTTTGGCCATCCCTTCGGCGACGAAGTGCTGCGGTCGGTGGGCCAGATCCTCTCGGACACCTGCCGGAGCGAAGACGTCGTGTGCCGGTACGGCGGCGAGGAATTCGTCATCCTCGCCCCCAACACGCTGGCCGAGGCCGCCATCGAACTGGCCGAGCGCGTGCGCCGTCAGATCGAATCCTGCCTGTGGAGCTGTGGAGGAAAAACGGTGAACGTGACGTGCAGCGCCGGCGTCGCGGACCTTCAGAACTGCCCGCCCCCCAGTATTCTCGAGCAGGCCGACGCCGCCCTCTATCAGGCCAAGCACGCCGGCCGCAACCGCGTCGTGCTTGCTCCTCCCGTCGCCGCAGGCGTGATCGCCTGAATCAGGCTACCCGGCGTTCTCGTGGGGAATCACCGCGTCCGCTTCGATCTCGATCAGCGCATCGTCATCGATCAGCTTGGCCACCCCGACCAGCGACGTGGCGGGGCGGACGTCGCGGAAGATCTCGCCGTGCACCTTGGCCACTTCCTCCCATTTGGTCACGTCGATGACGTAGATGCGGGTCCGCACGACGTGCTCGATCTGCCCGCCCAGGGCGCGAAGGGCGGCGCAGATAATTTGCAGCGACCGCCGCGTCTGTGCCTCCAGCGAATCGGGATACGTCCCGTCGGCGTTGATCCCGACGGTCCCGGTGACGGCAATGTAGTTCCCGCACCGCACCGCCCGCGAATACCCCATCCGCGGCTCCCACTTCGACCCCGAACTCGCCAGCTTCCGCCCGTTGCGCTCGGTTACGGTGATGTTGATGTCGTTGGGCATGATGGATTTCCCGTACCAGCGTCACTCACTGGGCGGGTTTTGAAGCAATAGAGCCGTAAAGCCCGCCTGGACGAAAAGATGATCGAACGTCAGTGCCGCGACCAGACCACGATGTTGCATTACAACAAACGATAAGCAATCCGTTACACCCCATTCCTGGTCTGGTCGCTTTCCGTACATTTCCACCGCCTCCGACACGAGGTCCGCATCAAACGGTACGATCGAGACTCGGGAATGAGCGTGCAACTTTCGATAGCCGTCGAATGCGGCCTGTCGGCCCTTGACGGCAAAGAAGTTCAACCACTCCCACAGTACGGCCTCGGTTGTAACGATTCGTATGCGATGTGTGTCGATGAATTTGCGCCATGCTACCGCTCGGCGGTGTTCCGCATCCTGTCGGCTCAGGCGCGCAATGTAGTAACCGGCATCTGCAAACACGACAGGCGGAAGGGTCATGTTCTTTTCGGTGTGCCGTAGAGATAATGATCGTGCTGTCGCGCGCCGTCGATCGGCAGCGAAGGATCGTCTACCGCGTGCTCGTCGATCCAGGCGTCGGCGGAGTCCAACTCCGACGGTGTTGGTTCGCCATTTTTCGCCGGCCCGTTCTCCGCACGCGCCGGCTCGAAATGCACAACCAACTCCTGGCCTTGTAACAGATCCACCGGCTGGTCCGGGACAATTACGCGCCCATCGAAATGTGCTTTAATCGTCGGCACTACTTCACACTATATCGCTAAACAATCTTCTGTTCCACCAGCTTCAGGCGATCATCTGCTCGACCCCTGCTTCCTTCTGGACGTTCAAACTCGGCAGCTTCGGCCGCAAATATTCCCCCGTATAACTCCCTGGCGTCTGCGCGATCTGCTCCGGCGTTCCCTGGGCGATGGCGCGGCCTCCGCCCTCGCCGCCTGCGGGGCCCATGTCGATGATCCAGTCGGCGCACTTGATCACATCCAGGTTGTGCTCGATCACCAGCACCGTGTTTCCCATGTCCGCCAAACGGTTGAGCACATTCAGCAGGTTGTGGATGTCGGCAAAGTGGAGGCCCGTCGTCGGCTCGTCCAGGACGTAAAGCGTGTGGTTCGTCGCGGTCTTTCCCAGCTCGGTGGCGAGCTTCACGCGCTGGGCTTCGCCGCCCGAGAGTTGCGTGCTGGGCTGCCCAAGCGTGATGTAGGAAAGCCCGACGTCGTTGAGCGCCTTGAGCATCTGGTGAATGCGCGGGAAGTTCTCGAAGAAGTTCATCGCCTCCTCGACCGTCATCGCCAGCACGTCGGCGATCGTCTTCCCCCGGTAATGGATCTCCAGCGTCTCGGCGTTGTACCGACTGCCATGACACACTTCGCAATTGACGTACACGTCCGGCAGAAAATGCATCTCGATGCACTTGGTTCCCTGCCCCTGGCATGACTCACACCGCCCGCCCTTGACGTTGAAGCTGAACCGCCCGGCTTCATAGCCGCGAATCTTGGCCTCGCGGGTTTTGGCAAAGACGCGCCGAATCTCGTCGAAAACCCCGGTGTAGGTCGCCGGATTACTCCGCGGCGTCCGCCCGATCGGGCTCTGGTCGATCTCGATCACCTTGTCGATCTTCGTCACGCCGTTCAGAGCCTTGTGCAGCCCGGCTTTCACTTTGGAGCCATAAAGTTTTCGCTTCAGGGCTGGTAGCAGCGTCTGGTTGATCAGCGTCGATTTCCCCGATCCGCTGACGCCGGTCACGCAGACCAGACCGCCCAGCGGAATTCGCACGTCGATGTTCTTGAGGTTGTTCTCGCGACAGCCTTTGAGTTCGATGCAGTTCTTCTCCAGGTCGATCGGCCGCCGCGACGGCGGGGGGAGGATCGCGTATTCGCCGGTGAGATACTTGATCGTCGTGCTCTGTGTATTATTGAACACCTCGGGCACGGGTCCGACACAGACGACATTGCCGCCATGCGCTCCGGCGCCGGGGCCGATGTCGATCAGATAATCCGCGGCCCGGATGCAATCCTCATCGTGCTCGACCATCAGCACCGTGTTGCCGATCGATTGGAGCCGCTTGAGCGTCCGAATCAGGCGCGCGTTGTCGCGCTGATGCAATCCAATGGTCGGCTCATCGAGCACGTAGCACACGCCGACCAGCCCGCTCCCCACCTGTGTTGCCAGCCGGATGCGCTGCGCTTCTCCGCCGCTCAGTGTGCCGGTCTTGCGGTCCAGCGTCAGATAGCCCAGGCCCACATCGTTCATGAACCCCAGCCGCGAGATGATCTCCCGCACCAGCGGCTCGGCAATCTTCTGCCCCTCCTCGCTCAGATGCAGGTTCTCAAAAAACTCCTTCGCCCGCCCCACCGTCATCATGCTCACGTCGTGGATGCTGTAGCCAGGAAGCCGCACGGGCTGACCGTTCTCCGTGCTTCCCGTGACACGGGTTTTCAACCCGTGCCTGCGATCTCCATTCTGCGATCGACGGTCGTTCTCAATTTCAGCACTTTCCTGCACGGCTTGAAAAGCCGTGTCACTGGCAACCCGTTCTTCGGTCGTATGCAGCCGCACACACAAGGCTTCCTTCTTCAGCCTCGTCCCATGGCACACCGGACACGGCTGCTCCGACATGTACTGATGCAAACGCGTTTTGACGAACTCGCTTTCCGTGTTCTCAAACCGTCGCTGCAAGTTCGGCAAGACGCCCTCGAACCAGGTGCCGGTCCCCAGGTCGCCCTTCTCATCCGTCCCGCACATCAGCGCCTGCTGAACCTTTTTCGGAATGTCCTTGAACGGCGCCGAGTAGCTGATGCCAAAATCGCGGGCGAACTGCCGCAGCACGCGGCTGTAATAGATGTTCATCCGCTTGCCGTTCTTCCGCCACGCCTCGACCGCGCCGTTCTCCAGCGACAAACTCTCATCCGGCACGATCAGCTCGGGATCGAACTTGCAGGTCGTCCCCAGCCCGTGACACGCCGGGCACGCCCCGTGCGGCGAGTTGAAGCTGAACAGCCGCGGCTCCAGCTCCTGTAGCGAAACCTCCGGATGCAGCGGACAGGCGAACTTCTCGCTGAACACCTGGTCGGCCCACCCGCCCGTCGCATCGGCCGAAGCGACCGACACGATCACCAGCCCCTGCGCGAATTTCAACGCCGTCTCGATCGAATCCGCCAGCCGCGAGCGAATCTCCGGCTTGAGCACGATCCGGTCGACGATCGCCTCGATGTTGTGCGCGAACGTCTTCTTCAACTGCGGCGCCGCCTGCGGGTTCGGCAGCTCGACGATTTCTCCATCCACCCGGGCCCGCACGAACCCCTGCTTGTGAATCGCCCCAAACGTGTCCTTGTGCTCGCCCTTCTGCCCGCGGATCAGCGGCGACAGAATCATCACTTTCGTCCCCGCCGGGTATTTCATCACCGCATCGACGATCTGGCTCGGTGTCTGGCTGCTGATCTGCCGCCCGCAAATCCAGCAGTGCGGCGTCCCCGCCCGGGCAAACAGCACCCGCAGGTAATCGTAAATCTCCGTCGTCGTCGCCACCGTCGACCGCGGATTGCTGCTGGCCGACCGCTGCTCGATCGCGATGGTCGGCGGCAGCCCCTCGATCTCCTCCACGTCCGGCTTCTGAAGCTGCTCCAGAAACTGCCGAGCATACGCCGACAGCGATTCGACGTATTTCCGCTGCCCTTCCGCGTAAACCGTATCGAACGCCAGCGTCGATTTCCCCGACCCCGACAACCCCGTCACAACCACCAGTTGGTCGCGCGGGATCTCCACGTCGATGTTTTTCAGGTTGTGTTCTTTTGCTCCGCGAATGCGGATGGATTTCAAGCTCATGGTTACGTCCGTACGGCGATCTTAGGCTTGTCGACAAGTCAGAAGGGTCAAGGCGTCGTCACGGGAACTGCGTCAATGAAAGAACATTGCCATCGGGGTCCTTGAACCAGCAGATCTTGGCGCTGCTGGGTGAAATCCAGACGCCCAGATCGTCCTGCTTCATTCCGTCGAATCGCTCGAATTTCACGCCTTTGCCCAGGAGCTGCTTTGCCGTTCCTCTCACGTCTTCAACCTTCCAACCCAGCGCGGTGAACGGCAATGGCGCAAAAGCCAGCACCTTCTGAATCCGCAACGTCGTGTTCGCCGCTCGAAGAACCAGCGCAAAGGGACCGTCTTCTTCGAATCGCAGGCCCAGAACGTCGCAGTAAAAAGCCCGGCTCTTTTCCGCCTGCGTCGTCGCCAGGAAAGCAACCAGCTCGTTATTCTGGAGAATCATCTCGTACATCCTTCGCGGCAAGGCGTGCATTGTACGGAAAATGTATGGGTGGACCAAATCTACATTCGCGGATCAAAGGCTTACCGCCCAGACAAAGACGACGTGGAGACAGCTATTGGAAATCCGGCGGGCTCTGCGTGCCCTGCGTTGACGAAGATCGTAATCAACCCCGCTGCGATCAGCGAGCCGGCGAGAAACACAAACCCCGGCCCCGCCGAATGGAAATAGCCATTGAAAAATCCCAGCGCATACGTCCCCACAAATCCACCCACTGCCCCCGCGCTATTCACCAGGGCCATCGACTCGCCCACCACGTTCCGCGGCACCATCTCCGCCATCAGCGCCCACAGCGGCCCGCACGGCGTGTACACCGACGCCCCCGCGAACGCCAACGCCGCAAACGCCACCCAGAAATGCCCCGCCCCCACCAGCCCCGCGATCAAAAACGCCAGTCCCCCAATCACCATCGCCGGCCAGATGAAAATCTTGCGCTTCAGCAGCCGGTCCGACCAGTACGACACGATCATCATCGTCAACACCGCCAGCAGGTACGGCACCGCACACAGCACGCCGGTCGTCGAGATGCTGAACCCCGAAGCGTCCTTCACCGTCTTGGGGAGCCAGAACACAAACCCGTAGGTTCCGATGCTCCAGCAGAAATACATGAGTGACATCAGCACCACCCGCCGGTCGGCGAATGCCGCCCGGTAGTTGCCCATCGGCTTGATTCCGTGTTGCTCGCCGTCGAGCTTCCGCTGCACTGCCGCGGCTTCTGCTTCGCTGAGCCAGCGGGCATCCAATGGCCGGTCGTCCGCCAGCCACCACCAGCAGATCGCCCACGCCACCGACGGCAGCCCCTCCACCACAAACATCATCTGCCAACCCGCCAGGCCGTGCACCGGATGCCGGTCGAAATACGCGATCACGAATCCCGAGATCACCGACACGCTGGCCATCGTGATCGGATTCCCGAGAATCAAAAGCGTATTGGCCCGCGACCGCTCGCGCCTGGTGAACCAGTGCGTGAGGAACACCAGCATCCCGGGAAACACCACGCTCTCGACCACGCCGAGCAGCGTCCGCACAATTCCCAGCGACCACGCATTCCCCGCCAGCCCCTGTGCCGCACACAGCAGTCCCCACAGGATCAGCGCCCAGAAGATCAGCTTCTTGGCGCTGCGATGAGCCGCGTACGCCGCCCCGGGAATCTGAAAAAACGTATAGCCGATGAAGAACGACGCCGCGATCAACCCCGAGACCTTCGTCGTCACCCCCAGCGTCGTCTTCAGCCCGCTCGCTTCGGCATAGCCGAAGTTCACCCGGTCGAAATATGCAAGACCATAGGTAATAAACGCGATGGGAATGATCCGGGCAAACCGCAGCGTGGTCCGCGTCGGGTCCGTCGCGACACCATAATCGGGCCGATCCACGCTAACTGCTTCCACCTGATCCTCCGCGGAATCAATGGGCCAAAGATCAATAGCCCGTCGCGCAGCGGACGTTGTGACAAGGATCATCCTTGTGATTTGGTGCCAGGTTTTACGTGGCACGGGTTTTCAACCCGTGCGTCGATGAAGTCGTTCAACTGGCGCCGGTCTTGGTGTGGAAAAACCACGCCGGCTTGCTTGTTCGTACTCCTACTCTTGATCTTGCTCTTAATCCTCTTCCTAATCCTAATCTTGATCCTACTCTTACTCTGCCGCTTGCCTGAGGCTCTAACGGGCCGGGAGTGCACGATTGCCAAACGAACCTCTGCCCGATAGTGAAGCCGCCGAGCCGTCGCTTGTGGATACCGACCGGCCAATGGCCGAGCGTATCTGCGCGATGGACTGGTCGCAGACCCCCCTGGGTCCGATCGAGACCTGGCCCGCGTCGCTTCGGGTTGCCGTCGAGCTGTGTCTGAACAGCCGGTTTCCCATGCATCTTTGGTGGGGCCCCGAGCTGATCAACCTCTACAACGACGCCCACATTCCCGTGCTGGGAAAACGGCACCCGCACGCCCTGGGCCAATCCGCGCCCAGAGTCTGGTCCGAGGTCTGGCCGCTGCTCAAGCCGCAGGTGGACGCCGTCATGTCTCGCGGCGAGTCGACCTGGAACGAGCGCACGCACGTCGTCCTGGAGCGAAACGGCTTTGCCGAGGACGGCTGGTTCACCTGGTCGTACAGCCCGGTCCGCGACGAGTCGGGCCAGATCAAGGGCCTGATGTGCATCGCCACCGAGGACACGGCGCGGGTTCTGGCCGAGCAGGACCGCGACCGCCTCGAAGCGCAGCGGCAGGCAGAGTACGCCGCCGAGCGGGCCAAGCTCGCCGCCATCGTCGAATCCTCCGATGACGCCATTCTCTCCAAGACCCTCGACGGCGTCATCTCCACCTGGAACGCGGGCGCCGAGCGCATCTTCGGCTATACCGCCGCCGAGGCCGTCGGCAAGCCGATCCTGCTCCTGATCCCGCCCGAACGCCGGCACGAGGAGACCGAAATTCAGCAGAAGCTCGCCCGCGGCCAGCGCGTCAATCACTTTGAGACGGTGCGAATCGCCAAAGACGGCCGCAAGATCGACGTCTCCCTGACCGTCTCGCCCATCCGCAATGCCGCCGGCCAGATCGTCGGCGCTTCCAAGATCGTTCGCGACATCACCGCGCGGAAAAAGGCCGAAGCGGTGCTGGCGAGCCAGTCCGAAGAGCTGTCGCGGTCCAACGTCGAGTTGGAGCGGTTTGCCTACGTCGCTTCGCACGATCTCCAGGAGCCGATGCGCACCGTGCAGAGCTTCGCCGGGCTCCTGATCCGCCGGCACGGCGAGCACCTCAAAGGCGAGGCCCAGGAGTTCCTCCAGTTCGTCACCCAGGGCGTACAGCGGATGCAGGCGCTGATCAACGACCTGCTCGCCTATTCCCGCGTCAACTCCCAGGACGCCGCCTTCGCCCGGGCCGACTGTAACCAGATCATGGCGAAGGTGCTGGAGAACCTTCGCGCCTCCATCGACGCCGAGCAGGCGCACATCATGGTCGATGCGCTCCCTACCGTGCTCGGCGACGCCACTCAACTCGGCCAGGTCTTCCAGAACCTCCTGGGCAACGCCCTCAAATTCCGCGGCAAAGAACCGCCGCGGATTCGCGTCGCGGCCGAGCGAAAAGCCGGCCAGTGGGTCTTCAGCGTGAGCGACAACGGCATCGGGATCGAAGCCCAATACTTCGAGCGCATTTTCATCATCTTCCAGCGCCTGCACACCATCGAAGAGTACGGCGGCACCGGAATCGGCCTGGCTATCTGCAAAAAAATCGTCGAGCGCCACGGCGGCCGGATCTGGCTCGAATCCAAACCCGGCCAGGGCTCGACCTTCTTTTTCTCTGTCCCCGACAGAAACACGACGCCGTGAGCTAGTCCTACAACGCGGGTCACACGAGTTTGACCGAGAACTGAAAAAACAACCGCTTGAAAACACAAGGGGTTACGTTCAACCCGCGTTGTAGGACTAGCTAGGCTAGGTTACGAGCCCCTGCTCGCGCAGAACCTCATAGCAGCCCGTCGGAATGTTGTCGCTGTCCTCCGCGGACCTGCGAATCCGATCCACTGACATCCCGGCTCCCGACCGGCCTCAGATATCGCTCCCAAGTCGGGCTGGCGAAGTCAGTGCCCTTGATCAAGTCATATGTATGGCTCAATACGGGCCCGTGGTCCATCGCCACCGGCCGGTCTCCGGTTATGGGCCGGGCGCGCTCCTTCAAAGCTTCGCGGTCGGCGATGTAGAGCAGCTTCAGCAACCGTAGCCGACTCATCGAGCGGTTCGCCTCTGTCTTCAGCAGCACCGCCGCGGCCTGAGTGACTTTGAATGGGTCAAAGGGGATCAACATGTCAGCCAACAACTAGCTTATCACAGCTTTCCCGGCACAGGTCAAGGAAAGTCACGTCACGCTTGCGACCGCGCGCGACCAGGGGAGACGCCGGCAACCGAGCGGGATTCTATCTCAGCCTCATTTGCGCAGTCCGCGGTCAAATTCCACTCATTACCTCACCTCAAGCTCCGAGAACATTCCCGTCCTCAGCCCGGCCATTGTGCCTACCATCGTCTTCCCCAGCCACGGCACGCCCGGCAGCCACGGGAGTACGACGTCCCGCGCCAGTCCCAGCATCCATCCCTCATTCTAGCTCGCGCACGCTTGCCCCCAGCTCCGCCGCCCCGCGCACGCGCGACCGCGAGCCGTCCGCCCCGATCAGCAGATCGAACGGCCCGTGCTCGTCCCCGCGATCGTCGATCGCCACGATCTCGGAGTC
>Ga0210396_10002187_pt1 | contig 20155 bp, 18 predicted proteins | sample IncBWH17OmetaG_FD_155466 | JGI IMG/M metagenome (GOLD analysis project Ga0210396, IMG submission 155466) | Forest soil microbial communities from Barre Woods Harvard Forest LTER site, Petersham, Massachusetts, United States - Inc-BW-H-17-O ... | reverse complement strand
GGAGCGAACAGGTCGCCCTGCTGATCGGTAGCAAGCCCAAAAGGGTTGCCGAAGACGGGTTGCGTATTGATGCTTGGCCCTGCGAAGGTGCTCACCTCGCCGGCAGCCGTGATTTTGCGGATCGAAAAATTTGCCTGGTCGCCCACAAAGATATTGCCCTGGTTATCGACCGCGATCGACACAGGATTGTTGAACTGGGCCAGCGTATCCGGGCCATTCACAAAACCTGCCTGACCGGTGCCGGCGAGTGTGGTGACATAGTACTTTTTTGGGGGGGTAGTATCGTTGCCGGTAGAATCGGTCTTGGAGCCCGTTAAGTTAGAATTCGACTTTTGGCAGGAGAAGAAAAGGGGAATGGCAAGCAAACAGGATAAGCCTACGGCTGCAAGGGACAAGGATTTGGACATGGTAAGCATTTAGGTTAGCGATAAAGGTTTAGCGGCCGATAAAATACAAACAGTTTCTTATTATTCAAAATAGGGAAATGCGCGCATCGAGACTGCGCTCCTTTACACTCCCCGGAATAGAAAATGCCCCCGGCAAAGCCGGAGGCACTCTTGTGCTTTGATTTGCGGAGAGGGGGGATTTGAACTTGACCGCCATTCTCCTTTATTTTCAATGTATTGGGCTGGTGTGCGCTCGACGGGGGCACCGATTTTTCCGCCAGATGCTTTTGGGTGTCGGCTATCTAGAAGACTGATATTTCACTTGAACCTCAAGCCGAGTTATCTTTTTGCCCGGCAAATATGATAGCTTTTATATATCTGGCCAATTTTGTATCTTCGTAAGGTATGCAAAAAAGTACAGCCATAACATCAGCTGAAAACTCCAAAGGAGCTGCTATTTTCAAGAAGATGCTTGAAGATAAAAAGGCTATACATGAACATCTTTCTAAGGGCGGGAAACTCGAAGACCTAAAAGACCAGTATAAATTTGCCAAGCCCTTACATTCTTCAGGAAAATGATGCCTACTCATATGAGTTTGCGAGTGATCAGGGAATAAGGTACGCCATTTACTTTCTTGATTATGGGTACATGTTTTCGGATTATCCCAAAATCTCACAAAATATTTTCATGTTTAATATTGATGTGGTTTCAGGTAAGCCCGATGAATCTATTGCTGATGATCGGATAGGGATGACCATTGTTGAGGTTTTTAAGATATTCTTTTCGAAAATCGAAAACGTTGCGGTTTACGTCTGCGATACACTGGATGAACGACATCTGGCCCGGAAACGAAAGTTTGATCTTTGGTTCTGGAAATTTAATGATGGATCTTTATTGAAAGAAGATGGGATTGCGGTGATTGAAGGCACGACGATTTATAACTCTTTGCTAGTGCATAAGTCTAATAAGCATTGGCCTGAAATTGTTCTGGCTTATAATGAATTAAATGAAAGGGCCGGGGAGAAATAATTATTATTTGCTGATTTATATTTAAATTTTTGTTGAATTCCTTTTCATCATAAATGCCCCTATTTTGGAGTTTCTTATTTCAACTTAGAATATAATGGTGAAGTTGCCATAAAAAATGCCATTGATGAAATTTGAAAGACCCCTACAGGAGAAAGAACTAAAGATACTCGACCTTGAACTGGATCGATCGAATATTCGACTGAAAAGCCAATTAAAGTTTTAATTGGTGTGGATTAGCATTGCCCTGATCATCGGTTTGATCGCATATTTTAAGATAGACCCTCAGAAAACTATTGTGCTGTTCCTGACTGTGGCAACCTACATCGGCATCGGAATTTGGATTGTTGCGGAGCAACGTGCGAAGCAAAGTAGAAAGCAGAAAAGCATTGCCTATTTGAAAAATAAAAACTTGGTGACAGTGATACAAGTTCATTCAGAGACTTACTATCTTTTGAAAGAGCAGGATGATGAAGGGATATTCTACCTTTTCCAATTGCCGGATAGTAGGGTCTTTTCATTCGGGGGCAAGACTTTTACGAGGACGATAAATTCCCAAGCAATAAGTTCGAGATTGTCGAAGGCCGAGGAATCAAAAATGAGATTGTGATTTTGGAAACCTATATCTATGGAGAAAAGATAAAGCCCACAAAAGTCATAAGCGGGAAAGAGAAATGGGATCTGCTCGGCAGTACCCATTATCCTGATCCCCGCAAGTTGACAGTTCATCAGTGACGCACTACGTGCGTCCTTTTTTATGCCCTCCCGCTTGCCCGAGCAAATTCAGAACTTCGTCGGGGCTGCTTCGCCACGCCCCTCCTCGTTCGTAAAGTTCGCTGCGCTCCTTTACATCCGGAGCATAAAAATGCCCGGCTTTTAGCCGGGCACTGCTGTGTTTGCGTTTGCGGAGAGAAGGGGACAAGTTTCGAACCTTTTTGTGAAAGATTTGGCAAAAATTGCATACTTCATGACCCGATTTATTGCCCTCCCTGGGCCATCTTAAAATATTTAAGACGGCCTCCTATGTTGATTTATATCCTTTTTGTTAAGGTGCGGTAACAGCATTCGCATCCAAAATGACGGCAGTCTGTGCGAGCGCCCGGCCATGCAGGGAAGCGCCCGTTTGCAGGGTAATGCCTGTCATCGACAAAATTACTCCCTCGAGATGGGACGTGGTGCCTAATGTCACATCGCCCGCAACCTGCCAGAAGATATGGCTGGCCTGCGCACCGCCGCTCAGGGTGATGTTCACTGCGGAACTCATCGTCAGGTTGCCGGAGATCTGGAAGATCCAGACATCGTTGGGACCTCCCGCGATGGTTACATTGGTTGGAATGGTAACAGTGTTCGTCCATTTGTAGAGTCCCGGAACGAGTGTTAATCCGCCGATATCACCGGTGCCAAGTTCCGAAAAACCAGGTGACGGGCGTCCGGCCGCATCAGTATAGGCCGATTCCATATTATTTACTGCCGTAGTCAGATTAGTGGGAGTAGGCGATACCATATCCGCGGCATATATATTCCCGGTGACCTGTGCTGAAGTCGCATACCCGGTTGCGTTGGTCAGGGAAAGCCCGGTAATATAGGAAGTGGCGGCGGGGCTTAAACCTAAATTACCTGTAATGGCCGATGTGGAACTGTTATTGATGGCTGTTTTAGCGACAATAACATAACTCCCTGACTCACCCAGATTAACCAGGGCCAAAGTAGATATGCTGCTTCCGGTTGTAAAGCTCCAGACGGAATTTTTGACAAGTCCCAGTCCGGCAAGACTTTTTGCCCCGGTAGTGATGGTAGCAGTGTAAGTCAAGTCAGCCGTGAGGGCCACAGATGGCGTAAATATGGCCGTGGTGCCTGAATAGGTCACGGTGCCCGGAATGTTCGTTGAACCCTGCATCAATGTAAAGGTAGAATTGTTAATGGTCGAAGAGTCCATTGCCTGACTGAAGGTAAATTCGATCGGCTGGTTAAGTGCGACCCCGGTTACATTGGTATTGGGATATGTTGATGTAACTGTTGGATTTCCGGTGGCATTATTGGTGGTATCGCTTTTTTTACAACCCAGTGCCGTTACAAGTAATAGCACGGGAAGAATTTTGAAAACATTCATAGATTTAATTGTTATTGATGATGAAAAATATACTAGTATGCTGACAGAAAATGCCGGCATTGATAATTTGACTCAGGCCAGTATTTATAGCCGGATGTCAGATTGCCCCGTAGATGATAAGCGATTGTGCGAAACTAATAATACAGCAGGATAAAAGAAATGCGGTCTTGAATAACTAGCGAGGAATGAAGCGTTGGACCTAGGATCAACCGTAATAACGGGCTTTGGGCAATAGTATTGCACCATCCCGGGCTGGTGTTTAGATATAAATTGAGTTTGCATCCGTCCGGTGGGATTGGAAAAATAGGGGAAAAGGTTAGTTAGGTAATGTAACCCCCAAAAAGCAAAAGCCCGTCAGCACTAACTCTGACAGGCTTTAAGCAAAATATGATAAGCAAACTGCAGAGAGGGAGGAACTTGAACTCACCCTCCAATATGTTATGAATCAAAGCTTTGCAAAATGGTTTGGATAATAGCCTGTCCCACCGGATAGAGGACATTGGTCAGCGCGTCATCGGTATCGGAATGACTATCTTTCCGGTCGCAAGAATATAAAAAAAGGAAGGTCTGTAGAAACAGACCCTCGATTATGACATATTTCATGTCACATGAGAAAACTACTCTCTTTGAGCGAGATCTCCATCCACCTTGTCCTTCCGCTACGCGCAAACATTCGGCCACCTTAACTAAAACAGCACTTCCTCCGGCGGAGTTACGCCTTTTAAGCGCAGGTAAATGGTGGTTTGGCCCCGTTGATGGGTTTGATGTTCAAATGCCTTACCGAATAATCCACTTCTTGTAAGCTCATGCTTGCCAATCTTTGTAGTTTCCTGCAATTGATCGGGCGTCATATTTTGAAGTGCGCTTATTACCCAATCGTAGCTATCCATTACCGCTTTTGTGGTAGCCTCCTTCGTCTGTGACGCTGTTTTTTCAAGCATACCATCAGTGGCAAGTGTTTCACCAATAGGATTTGGTTTACCACTTGCGACCGTAGCAAGCACATAATTTGCATCCGATATATGAAGCATTTGCTGCGCAAACGAGCGGATCTCCGGCGTTGGCTTAAAAGCGTAACCATCCTCGGGCATAGCATCCAGGTAGGCTTTGGTATATAATTTTGCCCGTTGCCATTCTTTTACCATTTCCGATTGCGTAAATTGGGCGAATACTGAACTGCTGACACAAATTAATGCCAGGACGGTAGACAGTAGTGATACTTTTTTCATGATTGTGCTATTTATTAAGTGGTTAAATTTATTTCATCACTAGCCAATCTTAAAATCACTTCGGTAAACGGAATTATTATTTCGACGGAGTGGTTAGTTATTTAGACCATTGCCATGAACCCGTTTTTCAGGGTTTTTTTACCGACGGTCTGAATTTTTAGCCCAATTGCAGAGAATAGTGGCCCAACGGCATAAAATAGTGTATGAAAACATAAAAAGGTTGGTATTTTTAAACATGAAGATATGGAGGCAAGCACCCAATATTGTTCAGCTCCAGCTGCTGATATGGACCGCCGTGTTGTTATTGATGTTTTTTTCGCAGTTACCGATGAATGGTTTGCTGAAAACAGTCATTTACGCGGTAGTCAACGCAACATCGGATGCGATCATTATTTATGGGAATATCCTTTTCTTATATCCGGTGTTTTATCAAAAGAGAAGGTTCGTATGGTACGGTATATCAGTAGCACTCTTTTTAATTTTAACAGGGATGTTAAGAGGTTACACAAACATTTTCCTCTATCAGTATTTTCGGTTTATAAAAACAGCCCCGGTAGATTTGCTTTCTTTACTTGCTTATGTCCCCGAAGGTATCCTGACTTATGTCCTTAGCTTCGTTTTTCGCATTGCCATTGCCTATTTCACTTTAAAACGACAGACAGAAGAAATCCTTTTGCAAAAAAGCCAGGCTGAACTTAATTTGCTTAAATCGCAGGTTCAGCCGCACTTTCTTTTTAACGCCCTGAACAGCATTTACTACCGGGTTTATAAAGTTGATCCGCCGGCAGCCGGCCTGATAGAACGCCTGGCGGATATTATGCGTTATTTTGTTGATGAAAGCCCAAAGGATGTAGTGCCGGTATCCACAGAGGTAGCATTTATAGAAAACTATATTGCGCTTGAAAGAATTCGTATCCGGCACGGCGCCGCTGTTAATTTCGAGAAAGCATATAACCCGGATCTACGTATTCCCCCGATGCTGCTCATGACCTTTGTTGAAAATATTTTCAAGCATGGTATCGACAAATCGCTAAAAAAAAACCAGGTAACAATTTCATTAGTCCAACAAAATTCTCATCTGTTTTTTACCACCCGCAATCGTAAGGTAGATCTGGAGGTCGGCGATGAACCAGGCGGATTCGGGATCATTAATTTAACCAAAAGGCTCAGGATGTTATACGGGGACAAATTCGAACTGACCATTGATGACGAAGGAGAATTATTCACTGCGTTTTTAAAAATCCCGCTTTAATGAATTTAAGCTGCATAATTATTGATGATGAGCCTGACGCCGTCGACCTGGTGGAACTGCTGATAAAGCAAAGCACAACCTGGGTACTGAAGGCGAAATGTTATAATGCACTGGAAGCGCTGGCGTTTTTAAAAATGAACCAGGTTGATTTTATTTATCTGGACATCAATATGCCAAAGCTTACAGGCATGGAGCTCGCAACCTTATTGCCGCCCCGCACCAAAATTGTTTTCACCACGGCTTATTCCGAATATGCTGTTGAAAGCTATTCTTTTCAGACCATCGACTATTTGCTTAAACCCATCACTTTAAAACGTTTCCTGGCATCAGTCGAAAAAATAGAACAGCATTTTTTAAAACCCGGGCCGGAATATCTGCCAAATGCAGAACAGGGTCCGGAATTTTTTTTCGTAAAATCCGGAAAAACATTAAGGAAGATTTTATTAAAGGACATCCTGTACTTCGAAGGAGAGAAGGATTACGTAAGGCTGGCGACAGGCCAGGAACAGATGCTGATATACCGCCGCCTAAAGGACATGGAAGAGCAATTAAAGCCTCCGTTTATCAGGGTGCACAATTCTTATATCATCAACTATGAACAGCTTAGTAAAATAGAAGACAACCATATCTATATCGCCGATAAACGCATACCCGTTAGTGAAAAGTTCAGGGAACGCTTTATGGAAGTTATTAATAAAAATAAGTTTTGATTCGGATTAGCTCGGGCTCCGCCCTCCGCTGATCCCCGAAGGGGGAGGCTTAAGACTTCATCAGGGCACCTTCAGGTGGCCTGGGGTCGCCTTCGTTTTTTGTATCTTATTGATTTACAGTTAAGTATTTGATTTTTTACAATTTAGGAATTCGATTCCGAAATTGTAGTTTTGTGGCATGATTACTCGAATTGCGGCAAAACAGGTAAAGGAATTGAGCAAAAGCTTTAAAGCAATCGCTATTGTCGGCCCCCGCCAATCTGGTAAAACAACTCTTGCCAGAGATGTTTTTAAAGGGAAACAGTATGTATCGTTCGAGAACCCGGATAACAGGAGATTTATGACAGAAGATCCACGGGGATTTCTTGAAATATATAAGCAAGGCGCCATTTTTGATGAGGCACAACGAGTCCCGGAACTATTCTCCTATCTTCAACAAATATTAGATGAAAATCCGGCGAAAGGTCAATTTATTCTAACCGGCTCAAACAATTTCTTACTACAAGAAAACATTTCTCAAAGCCTTGCCGGCAGAATTGCCCATATGTATCTTCTGCCGTTTTCCAATAAAGAAGCGGAGACGCTTATGGGGAAAAGACAGACATTAGAAGACGCTATTTTCAAAGGGGGGTACCCTGCCATATATGACAACAATATAGCGCCCAACAAGTGGCTGCCGAATTACATAAGCACCTATGTAGAAAGAGACATCCGTCAAATTAAAAATATCAGCGACCTGGCTACATTTGAAAAGGTTATAAAACTATGCGCAGGTCGCGTTGGGCAGCTGTTAAACATGAGCAGCCTTGCGATTGAAGCAGGGGTAGATAGCAAAACAATTGCCTCCTGGTTAAGCATATTACAAAGCAGCTTTATTATATACTTATTGCAGCCGCACCATCAGAACTTTAATAAAAGGCTGGTAAAAATGCCAAAACTTTACTTCTACGATACAGGCCTGGTATGCTCTCTATTGGGAATTACCCATGTCGACCAAATTCCTCTTCATCCTCAAAAAGGAAGCCTGTTTGAGAACTTTGTCATAAATGAACTGGTAAAGGAGCGCTTTAATAATAATGAGCCACACAATTTATACTTTTGGCGAGATAGCACTGGAAATGAGATAGACATTGTAATTGACAAAGGAACAAGTTTGTATCCAATAGAAATTAAATCGGGAAAAACGGTTACGTCGGACTATTTTAAAAACTTCGATTTCTGGAATAAAATTACAGGCGCAACAGAAGGAACTGTTATTTATGGCGGCGAACAAATACAAAAACGAAGCAACGGAATTACGGTACTGCCCTGGAATGATATATATACGTTGTAAAAGAGAGAGAAATATACGCTTGAAGGAAAGACCGTGAATATTGAAGAATTCAAGAGGAAGTGGTGGGCTATAAACCGCCGCAACCGATCAATCCGGTGACGACCGGAGGTTCCACCGGTACAGCTGTGGGTGGGGCGATGGAGGCGCGCAAAGATTTCTATGAGCATCCGAGCATTGGCAATGGTTTGAAGGTAGCTGTGAATTTAGCCATAACTTTAGTGGCGGGTTTTGCCGAACTGAACCCCTTTTGTAGGTGTAGGATTGGCGATCCTGGATATGACCGGGGTGACCGACAAAGTGTACGATAGCGTTGGTAAATTTTCTGGCGATAAATAATGAAGATAATGAAGCGATCTTTTTTAAATCTGCTGCGCATTTTTTATGCGAACGATCAATCTTCCAAATACGCCGGAGGAAGCTATGTGATGGCCCTGCTAATGGCTACGTTCTATATTATGGTCGTTTTATCGCTTCTTGTGGGCATTGCGTTTTGCGTTTCGCCCGGTATTTATAAATTTTTTCTTGCGAATAGCAGTAAGATCGATGGGAGGTGGGTGGGGGCCGTCCTGCTGGTCGTGATCTTTTTGCTGCTGCGGATCTTTGTCAAAGAGGAGGACATCCGGGAGACAACGCTCGAAACAGCGGAGGTTAAGCGGTTTATCCGTGTACTGATCGTTTCGACGGTGATCGTCGTCTGCGTCGTGGGCCTCTTTTTTTTAACAGTGCTTAAGCATTACCGCTCCTGATCACGGTCGGGGTCGGGGGGAGGAACGGCGGACGTTGGATTTACTGCAATAATTCTGATTATATGTCCAATTGGGGAAGCGGTTATTGCGGGAGTTTCACTACTGCGGTCTTTCAGCTTTACAAAGATCAAGACGCAGTTTATAGAGGAAACGCATAATCCTAAAACTGTGGCAGTTTTCTTCCAATCGTAGTGCGAGAAGACGGAAATGGCTGCGCCGACGGCTACTGCAGCAACATTTAAGATTATTGGCCAGTTCAAAACGTCATAGTTAAGGTTTGGGTATTAGGGTGCCAGCAAAAGTATGTAAACTTGAAGAATCACCCCCTTTTTTGCACCCCCTGCCCACCAAAAACGCCAAAACCCTTACTGAGTAAGGGTTTTGAATTCGGACCAGCGGAGAGGGAGGGATTCGAACCCTCGATACAAGTTTAAGCTCGTATAACGGTTTAGCAAACCGGCCCTTTCGGCCACTCAGGCACCTCTCCAAAAGCCCCTTCCGTCTTGATGGTCTGACATCTTCAACATCTTCGAAAGGGGAGGCAAAAATAAAGATTAATTGGCTTCGCCCCAAATGGGGGGGGCTTTTTATTTGGACCGGCGGGCGGGGGCGGGATCAGGGCGGGTCGGCGAGGGACAGTGAGGGTCGGCGAGGGCGAGCGAGGGCGAGCGAGGGCCAGTGAGGGGCAGTGAGGATCAGTGAGGGCCAACCTCCAAAAAAACAACCCACCGGGAGGTGGGCTGCTTTCGCCTTATGGGCTAATCTTTTGATTTGGGGGGCGGTTAGGTGGTTAACCTGTGGGAAGGCCAAGGGCGCAAAGGACGCAAAACGCGGCGGACTGGACTACGCGGCACACGCGGCCGACTGCGCGGCGGGTGTGGACTACATCGCGGCCAGCTGGACCTTTTGCTGGAGCTCCATGACGTTCTCGCGGAAGAGGCTGTCTGTGTCCATGAGATCTTTGACGGTCTGGCAACTATGGATCACGGTCGTGTGGTCGCGGCCGCCGAAGTGCTCGCCAATGGTCTTGAGCGAATTCTTGGTGAAGGCTTTGGCCAGGTACATAGTGATCTGGCGCGCTTGCACGATCTCGCGTTTGCGGGTTTTCTGCAGTAATTTATCATAGGATACATCGAAATATTCACATACCATGCGCTGTATGGTTTCGATGGTGATCTCCTTACTGCTAGTTTTCACGAAATTACGGAGTACCTTTTTAGCCAATTCCAGGTCGATTTCCCTCTTATTCAGCGAAGATTGTGCCAAAAGAGATATTAATGCCCCTTCCAGCTCACGGACATTGCTATTGATATTATATGCCAGGTATTTCACCACTTCCTTGGGCATCTCGAGGCCGTCATTCTTCATCTTGCGCTCAAGGATGTCGATTCGGACCTCATAATCAGGCACCTGCAAATCCGCGCTGAGACCCCAGCGAAAACGGCTCAACAGTCGCTCCTGCAGTCCATCCAGGTCTTTGGGTGGTTTGTCGGAAGAAAGGATCAGCTGTTTACCACTCTGGTGCAGGTGGTTGAAAATGGCGAAGAAAGCGTCTTGTGATTTTTCCGCACGGCTGAAGAACTGTACATCGTCGATGATCAGGACGTCGACCAGCTGATAGAAATGGATGAAATCGTTGATGGCATTGTTCCGGCTGTGATCCACGAACTGGTTGATGAACTTCTCCGAGCTCACATATAATACGACCTTGTTTTGATGGAGCCGCTTGACCTCATTACCGATGGCCTGGGCCAGATGCGTCTTGCCCAACCCTACCCCGCCATAGATCACCAGGGGGTTGAAGGAGTTCGCGCCCGGCTTCTCCGCGACCGTCTTCCCGGCCCGGCGCGCCACGCGGTTGCAATCCCCCTCGACAAAGGCGTCGAACGTGTATACCGGGTTGAGCTGCGCGTCGATCTGCATCTTCTTCAGCCCGGGGATCACAAAGGGATTCTTGACAGGGTTGTTTATAATAAGAGGAAAATCCATTTCGTTGTTAGAAAAAGTTTTATACCCGTGCGCCGGAACATCCATGGTCAAGGGTTTGTTCTGATGATTGCCGCTATCTACCATGATCCGGTACTCCAGCATCGCATCCTTCCCCAAGATCCGCCGCAAGGTCTTCGCTAATAAATTTACATAGTGCTCTTCCAGGTATTCATAAAAAAACTGGCTGGGTACCTGTATCACCAGGACGTTGTTTCTTAACTCAACAGGCTTGATCGGCTCGAACCACGTTGTATAATGCTGCCACTCTACGATATCCTTGATTATTTCCAAGCATTGACTCCAAACTTTATCAAACGTTTTTGCCATTATACAATAACCAATTTTTATGCCGATTTAAGAATAGTAGTGTCAAAAAAAAAATCTAAGGAATCGGATTCTAAAAAGTTGCGCAGGGCGGCGAATATCAAAACTTTTCAGGAAATAAAAAATTTTTTATTCACTTGTTTTTTTTGCGTTCAATACAGTTTTGACATACATCATAAAGAATCATTTTTTTTCTACAAGACTCTTGTCCAGCTTGACTAAATCCAAACCTTGCAAAAACGATCCTTCACCATTCGCAGGCCGTTTCAACTTTTCAAAAACCCTTTGCTTCAGGACTTATTCACATCTCATGCGGGTTGGAAACGGTTGCCAGGCAACCGCCTCCTCGAGGCATAGAACGACAGTAGTAGTGGATCCAGGCATAAAACAGCAGTTGACCCTGCCGATACGATTTAAACTTACTTTGTATGAAGAAGGAAGACGCGAGCTTCGATGTGAACGAACCTTTCTTCATATATGTAGAGTTTGTTGTGAGGTCATTGAAGATACTATTTTTTTGATTGCATTTTTAAATCCTTAATTTTTTTTTTTTGAGAACCATCAAACCGTTTTTTCACGGTATTTATTCTCTATGAGAGACGAATTTTATATCTCCTACAGGCAGAACTATTTATAGTAAATTTGTGCCCCACATGCAAAAGGTAATCGAGTTGAAGGTATTGCCGGCCGAAGCGGCAGATGACCAACGCCTCCTGGATCATATGGCTCGCACCCTGGGTGTTCGCCTGGAAGACATCACCGGCTTCCATTTGTTACGACGTGCGATCGACGCCCGGCCGCGACAACCGAAGATCCTTCTGACGTTGCAGGTTTTCATCGGTGAGCCTTTCCATGAAACAGTCGTGGAACCTATTCGCTTTAGGGATGTATCGCAAGCCGCACGCCAGATTTTGGTGATCGGCGCGGGTCCCGCAGGTTTGTTCGCCGCCTTGCGCCTCATCGAGAAAGGCATCCGGCCCGTGCTGCTGGAGAGAGGCAAGGACGTACGCGCGCGGAGAAGGGATTTAGCAGCGCTGAATAAAGAAGGTGTGATCAACCCGGAAAGCAATTATTGCTTCGGCGAAGGCGGCGCCGGCACCTACAGCGATGGTAAATTATATACGCGCAGCAACAAGCGGGGAGACGTCAACCGCATCCTGCATCTGCTCGTCCAGTTCGGCGCAGATCCCACCATCCTGGCCGACGCGCATCCGCATATCGGGACCAACAAACTGCCGCATATCATCCAGGCCATGCGTCAACAGATCATGGATAGCGGCGGAATTTTCCTCTTTGAGAAGAAGGTTGTAGATTTTGTTCTACAAGATTCCTTGATCAAAAGTGTAAAGACATCGGACGGCGAAAGCTTCGACGGCGATTCCATCATCCTCGCGACCGGTCATTCCGCCCGCGATATCTTCCGGCTCCTGCATCGAAAAAATATCTTGATCGAAGCAAAACCTTTCGCGCTGGGCGTACGCATCGAACATCCGCAGCCGCTCATCGACTCTATTCGTTACGGCATCCCTTCGCCTTATCTGCCACCGGCCGCGTATGCACTCGTGGAACAAATCAGGGGCAAAGGCGTCTTTTCCTTTTGTATGTGTCCCGGCGGTATCATTGCACCGGCAGCCACCGACGAGGGAGAACTCGTCGTCAACGGCTGGTCGCCTTCGCGTCGCAACAATCCCTACGCCAATTCCGGCATCGTCGTCACCGTGGAAGAAAAGGACATGCAACGGTACGCTGACCAAGGTCCTTTGATGGGATTGGCCTTTCAACAAGCCGTGGAACAAAAAGCTTTTGCGGCGGGCGGCGGACGCTTTGTAGCACCCGCACAACGCATGGCGGACTTCGTCGCCCGCCGCCCTTCTTCCAGCCTGCCGGATTGTTCCTATCTGCCCGGCATCCATAGCGTCCCCTTGCAGGAAGTATTGCCGGAGTTTATCTTTGAAGATCTCCGCAAGGGCTTCGAGGTGTTCGGAGAGAAAATGAAAGGCTATTTTACCAACGAAGCCGTCATCGTGGCCACCGAATCCCGCACCTCCTCACCCGTCCGTATCCCGCGCGACGCCGACACCCTACGTCATCCGCAGATCGCCAATCTCTTCCCCTGCGGAGAGGGCGCAGGCTACGCCGGAGGCATCGTCAGCGCCGCCATGGATGGGGAAAAAGTGGCTGACAGGGTGGCAGACCGTAATATTTGACTGCCGCCCGCGACCAATTGGGAAATTATTGCTATCTATGAATATTCTGGAAGTAAAGGAACTGCAAAAAGCCTTTGCAACGCAGACGGCGGTAGACCAGGTGAGCTTCTCGCTCGAGCAGGGCTCCATCTTTGGGTTACTGGGTCCTAACGGCGCCGGCAAGACTACGCTGATCCGGATGATCACCGGCATTTTCTACCCCGATTCCGGGAGTATCTTTTTCCAGGGCCGTCCCTTTGCTGCGCTCAAAGACAGCATCCACATCGGCTATATGCCGGAGGAACGAGGTCTTTACAAAAAGATGAAGATCGGCGAACAGGCCATCTATCTGGCACAACTAAAAGGCATGAGCCGGTCGGATGCGACGCGGAAGGTCAGGGAATGGTTTAACCGTTTCGAGATGCAGACCTGGTGGAACAAAAAAGTAGAAGACCTCAGCAAGGGAATGTGTCAAAAACTACAGTTCGTGACTACCGTCCTGCATCAGCCGCGGCTGATCATCCTCGACGAACCGTTTAGCGGGCTCGACCCCGTGAACTCCAATCTGATCAAAGAAGAGATCTATTCCCTCGCGCGTCAGGGCGCGACGATCATCTTCAGCACCCACCGCATGGAGCAGGTGGAAGAGATCTGCGATCATATTATTCTCATGAACCGGGGACGCAAGATCCTCGACGGCACCGTCGCGGGGGTGAAACAGGAATTCAAAGAAAATGAGTTCCGCATCGGGCTGGACAGCCCGCCGCCTTCCGAGTTGACCGCCGGCGCCTTCGAAGTCGTGGAACGGCGGGACGGGCAACTGATCGTGAAGATCACCAGTGGTCACCACCCCAACGATGTGCTCCGCTATTTTATCGATCGCGGGATCGGCATCACCTCCTTTACCGAGCTGCTTCCTTCTCTAAACGAAATTTTTATCAAACTGGTGGAAGGCACGCCTACCGCCAGACAATTCCACCGCTTATGAGTAAGATATGGCTGATCACGCGCCGGGAATACCTGACCCGTGTACGCAACAAGACCTTTCTGTTATCGACCTTTCTCTTCCCGCTGGTGATCATCCTCTTTATCGTCGGATCGGTGCTGATCCAGACCCAGACGCATACCCGCGCACAGATAGCCGTGGTCGATGCGAACGGCTATTTTAAAGATTATCTGAAAAGCGACAGCTCCATGAGCTTCGATTTCTCCGCCGGTCTCGACTCCGTCAACTATGCGGAACGGGGATGTACGGCCGTTATGATCATCCCGGTGTTGCCGGAAGGCAAAGAGACCGATTACCGGCTCAAATATAAATCGCAGCTAAGCCTTGGCGGGACGAGCGATCTCCAGAACCGGGTGAACGACGCCATCGTGGACCATATGATCTATCAGAAGACGACGATCAGCCGCGGGCGGCTCGACAGCATCCGCAACAATTCGCATATTGCCAGGCTGCAGGCGTTCGAAGACAATGGCAAGACCGCCAAGGCCTCCAACCAAACGATGTCCTTTGTCGTAGGCTATATCAGCGGCATCCTGATCTATATCCTCACCTTTATCTATGGCGCCATGGTGATGCGGGGCGTGATGGAAGAAAAGACTAACCGGATCGCCGAGGTCGTCGTGAGCTCGGTGAAACCCTTCGAGCTGATGATGGGAAAGATCACCGGCATCGGTGCGGTGGGGCTTACCCAGTTCCTGCTCTGGATCGTGCTCGTCGTGGGCCTCGCCATCGCGGCACAGGGCTTTTTGTCCGCCGAGACCTGGAAAGAGGTGCAACAGGCACAACAGACCGGCCAGATGGGGGGCCCCGCTGCCGGCCGGACAAGCGACCTGGCGGGTAACATCGCCAAGATCGACACTGCGGTCGGTGGCGCTAACCTGGGTCTGACCCTGCTCCTCTTCCTTTTCTATTTTATCGGCGGCTATCTCTTCTATTCTGCGCTCTTTGCCGCCGTCGGCAGCGCCGTCAACGAAGATCCCCAGGAAGCCCAGAGCTTGATGATGCCCATTACCCTGCCCGTTGTCTTTTCCTTTATTATAATGACTGTGGCCGTCCAGGACCCCGGCGGCCCGCTGGCGGTCTGGGCCAGCATCATCCCCTTTAGCAGCCCCATCGTGATGATGGCGCGCATTCCTGCCGGCGTCCCCGGTACGGTACCTTACTGGCAGCTGGGCCTATCGATGCTCCTGCTGGTGCTGGGTTTCCTCGGAACGGTTTGGATGGCCGGAAAGATCTACCGGGTCGGCATACTAATGTATGGGAAAAAACCCACATGGAAGATCATGTGGAAATGGGCTTTTCATGCTTCTTAGCAGTAAAAACCGGTGACATTTCAGGCCTTAGGGATGAATGGCAAAAAAATCGGGAGTGCCGGTGCAACATTACGAACACCCGTGCGTACTTTTATACGAAGGACGTCGTAAGATTCTGTAGGGATGCGGTGTGTCGCCTTTTCGTGCCGGCCTGCGGCCGGCGCCCAAAAGCCGCGGTCCGCGGCTTGTCCGAAGGACAGACGTTAGCGTATTGCCGAAAATGCGCTAATTTTTGAAAGGCGCATTTTCGGCACATCATTCGGCAGGCATAACATCAAGATAGATTTTAAGCCTCATGTGTAGTAGAAAACGGGACTGTTCTCAGCCCCGTTTCGTCTTTTGAGCCGCGTCCTGCGGCATTTGCGAATAAGCCGCGCATCCTGCGGCCCCCGCGGGGGAAGAGATCAGCTGGCCTGGAGCAGGCGCATTACGGGAAGTTCGGAATTGGGGGAATTGGCATCCTCGTCCTCGGGGCGAAATTCCACATTGAGCTTCACCGGGGTTTTTTCCCGGATGGTGATATTCGGCCGTTTGGCTGGTTGATAGCCCTTTTTATTGAACTCGATGGTGATCTGTGCCGCCGGCAGCTCTACAAAACGGAAATAGCCGTCGGAGTCGGTTAGAACCTCCTGCAGCTGGTTGGTACCGGGAATAGTAGCGGAAACCACCACGCCGGGCAACGGTTTCTTGGTAACGGCATCCGTTACATATCCATTCAACACCCCTTCCACTTTTCCGATACCGGCTTTCGCGCCCAGGGCAGCCGGCAGGAGCAGCAGGAGGAAGAGTAACTTTTTTGGCGCAGCCATAAAACAGGTTTAGTTAGTTAGCAGGAATGTCCGATGGCAATCGTTGGTGTTTTAGGTCATATGGCGTCTGGACCCGGTTACAACACTAATATACTGGTTTTTTAGCAGATGTACAAAATTACGACTCCCCCAGGTCGATCTCAGTATTATCACCTATGTTCAGGCTGCGGGATTCGCCTTTGACCTCGGTGTCGCTGCCGATAAGGGAATGGGTCAGTACAATATCGTAGAGGTCGGCAAAAGAACCGATGATGGAGTCTTTGAGGATGGAATAGTTGACGCGGGTCTTCTCCCCAATGGCCACATTGGGCCCGACGATGGAATTGCGAATATCGCATCCGGGGGCGATGCTCACGGGCTGAATGATAATCGTGTTCTCGAACTGATGTTCGGGAGCGATCGTCCCGCCGAATTTCTTCAGCAATTTCGCGTTGGAGTCCAGCAGCGTCTCCTTCTTCCCGCAGTCGAACCAGTTCTGGACCTTGAAGGCCCGGAATTTCACCCCGCTGCGGATCATGCATTCGATGGCGTCGGTGAGATTGTACTCCCCGTACGACGTGATATGGTTCCGGATATTGTTTTCCAGGCAATTGAACAGGACGGCCGTCTCCCTGATGCGGTAGATACCTACCAGGGCCATATTGGACTTGGGGATCTGTGGTTTCTCCACGACCCTCTCGATGCTGCCGTCGTCTTCCAGCTCCGCCACGCCGAAATTCCGGGGATCGTCTACTCTTTTCACTCCCAGCAGGGAATGCGGTTGGATGAGGACGTCTTTTACATCGTATTCGCAGATGGTGTCGCCCAGCACGATAAAGATCTCATCTTCCCCAACTATGGAACGGGTCAGCAGAACGGCATGGCCAATGCCCTGCCGCTCGTTCTGGTAGACGAAATGCGCCGATAGCTGCGGATATTTTTGTTTGACGAAGTCCTGGATCTTTTCCCCGAGATAGCCTACGATGAAGATGAATTCGGTGATACCCGCTTCCATCAACTGGTCGACGATGATCGAGAGAATGGTTTTTCCCGCTAAAGGGATCAAAGCCTTGGGCTGCGTGTAAGTATGCGGACGTAATTTTGTACCAGCGCCTGCTACGGGAATGATCGCTTTCATGTCAAAATGGTTGTTGTCGATTGCTCGAAACGGGCGTAAAATAGCGAAAATTATTCTTTTTGGCCTATTTTTGCGCCCTATGCAAAAGGACACCCTGGTCTTTGACCTCATTGAGAAAGAATTGGAGCGGCAGCGTCATGGAATTGAACTGATCGCTTCCGAGAATTTTACCTCCCTGGATGTAATGAAAGCCATGGGCACCGTATTGACCAATAAATATGCGGAAGGTTATCCGGGCAGAAGATATTATGGTGGCTGTGAGATCGTAGACCAGGTGGAACAGCTGGCCATCGACCGGTTGAAGCAGATCTTCGATTGCGCTTATGCCAACGTACAGCCGCATAGCGGCGCCCAGGCCAACGCCGCGCTGCTATTGGCGATCCTCCAGCCGGGAGATACTATCCTGGGGCTCGATCTCAGCATGGGCGGGCACCTGACCCATGGTTCCCCTGTGAATTTCTCCGGCAAGCTTTACCGCCCCGTGTTTTATGGAGTAGGACGCGAAGATGGCCGTGTAGACTATGCCGGCATGGAAACGGTGGCCAAAAAAGAAAAACCTAAGGTGATCATCTGCGGCGCCAGTGCCTATAGCCGCGACTGGGACTATAAACGGATCCGGGCAATCGCCGATGAGATCGGCGCTTTCGTGATGTGCGATATGGCGCATCCGGCCGGCCTGATCGCCAAAGGGCTGCTGAACAGTCCTTTCGACCATTGTCATTTTGTTACTTCCACGACACATAAGACCCTGCGGGGACCGAGGGGCGGGATCATCCTGATGAAAAAGGATTTCGACAACCCCTGGGGGCTCAAAGATGTAAAAGGCAATATCCGGCCCATGAGCAACCTGATCGATATGGCCGTTTTCCCCGGCACGCAGGGCGGTCCGCTGGAGCATGTGATCGCCGCCAAGGCCATCTCCTTCGGCGAGATCCTCTCCGACGAATTCACCGTTTACGCTAAACAGGTCATCGCCAATGCCCAGGCCATGAACAAGGCTTTCCTGGGCAAAGGCTACAATATCGTTTCCGGCGGCACAGACAACCATCTGCTGCTCATCGATCTGCGGAATAAAGATATCAGCGGCAAAAAGGCCGAGATCGCCCTGGGCAAGGCCGGTATCACGGTCAATAAGAACATGGTCCCCTATGACGACAAGAGCGCCTTTATCACTTCCGGCATCCGGGTAGGCGTTCCGGCCATCACCACCCGCGGGATGAAAGAAGGTCAGATGGCTGCCGTGGTCGAGCTGATCGACAAGGCGCTGGTGAATGCGGAAAAAGACGATGTACTGAAGGGTATCTGTGGCGACGTGAGCACGCTGATGAAGCAATTTCCGCTGTATCCGGAACTGGGTTAAGTAAATTTAGCGATCATGCTGCAACGAATACAAACTGTTTGGACCTTGCTGGCCGCTTTATGCGCAGCGCTGACCTTTAAATTCGCCTTCTATTTCGGGAATATGAAGGTTGGGCTCAACGGGATAGCACCGCTGGAAGTGAAAGCATTGCCTACTTTTGGCGCAGGGTCTGTGAGCGCCGGTTCCGGTAGTGTCCTGATCCTGATCGTTACGGTCATCATCATTGCAGGAACAATTATCAATATTTTCAACTTCAAGGCAAGGAGTAAGCAGCTCTGGATCACCATCGGGCTCCTTTTCCTGTCCCTGCTGAATATCCTTCTCTATTGGTGGAAGAGCGGGGTTCCCCCTTTTGAGTCCGGCAGTTACAGCGTCGGTATGCTTTTATCACTGGCCATACCGGTTTTTTTATTCCTGGCAGCCCGGGGCATCCGGAAAGACGAAAAATTGGTTAAAAGCGCCGACCGCTTGCGGTAGCTATGCAACAAACCAGGGGATTTTGGTTATTTTAGGTAAAACTCCCCTTATGCTACGAAACTACCTGCAGAGCGCTTTCCGCCATCTTTGGAAGCACAAGACATTCTCCTTCCTCAATATCGCCGGGCTCACTATCGGGATGTCGGCCTGTTTCCTGGTGTTCCTCTATGTCCGGTTCGAACTCAGCTACGATGATTTCCATTCGAAAAAGGATCGCATCTACCGCATGGTCTGCGATATCAAGACGCCTACGGAGGTCATCCATGCGGATGTTTGTTCCAACCCCATGGCCGTGAATGCCAAATTAGAATTCCCGGAGGTAGACAACTTCTGCCGGTTCAGCCTGGGCAGCACGCTATTCCGCCGGGGAGAGATCAAATTCCAGGAAGACCGGACGGGTTTCGCCGACAGCACCTTTTTAAGGATGTTCGACTTTCCCCTGCTGCAAGGTGATCCGGCGACGGCTTTGCGGGAGCCTTTTAGCGTGGTCCTGAGCGAATCGGCCGCCAAAAAATATTTTGGGAAGGGGAACCCCATGGGCCAGCATCTCACCTGGACGGATGGGAACCAGGTCACCACGGTCACGGGGGTCATGAAGGACATCCCGGAGAACAGCCTGCTGAAGGCCGACGTGCTGGTGTCTCAAGCCACGTTTTCCCATTTCGATTCGGCCAATGACTCGCACTGGGGCAGCTTTGGTATGTATAGCTACCTGCTCCTGAAACCACACACCGACCCGAAGGCGCTGGAGAAGAAATTCCCGGCGTTCCTCCAGAAACGG
>Ga0210396_10002184_pt1 | contig 20171 bp, 15 predicted proteins | sample IncBWH17OmetaG_FD_155466 | JGI IMG/M metagenome (GOLD analysis project Ga0210396, IMG submission 155466) | Forest soil microbial communities from Barre Woods Harvard Forest LTER site, Petersham, Massachusetts, United States - Inc-BW-H-17-O ... | reverse complement strand
TGGATCGCACATCCCCATCCACCTTCGAAAGGGGCAGGGATGCACCGGTTCGTGTGGAATCTGCGTTATCCCGATCCACCGGCGGTGCACACGCAATCTCCTTACAACTATCCGATTGCCGCGATTGTCGGCTCGACGCCATTGCCGCCGGAGGGGCCGCTGGTGCTTCCGGGGAAATATGAGGTGAGGCTGAAAGCCGGGGAGACAGTTTTGCGCCAGCCTCTAGAAGTGAAATTGGATCCGCGCGTCAGTGCAGCGCGAAGCGAATTGCAGAGCGCGCTCGAGCTGCAACTAAAGATTTCCACTCTGTTAGGAAAAAGCTATGCCGCGTTGCAACAAGTGAAAGCGTTGCGCGCGCGGATGGCGGAATTGGCGAAGCGTCCCAAGGATGACCCCATCGCTGCCGCGGCGAGCGCTTTGGACGCCAAGGCTGCAGCACTTCTTGGGGAAGCAACGCCCATTCTCGAAACTCCGAAAAGCGCCAGCTTCATGGCGGTAAACGATTCTTTGATCGATCTGATGGCCCTGGTGGACGGGGCGGACGCTGCGCCGTCGGAGGAATCGTTTGTGGCGCATCGCAGAATCTGCAAAGGTTTCAACGAGGCTCTCGGCGCGTGGCAGGAATTGAAGAACAAAGATGTTGCCGCGCTAAATGAGCTGCTGGGCAAAAATAATCTACCGGCGTTGCCCGAAGCTCCCGTCTTGCCTGCGGAAACGGATTGCGGGGAACTGAGCGGGGCCTCGAACGATTTGACACTTCTATTGTTGGCAAAAACGCGCAGCTATTTCCCCGTCCCTGATTGCTGCAACGCCGCCAAATCGGCGAGGACTTCGGCGCTGTGCTTTTCCGGGTCCACCTTCAGATAGACTTTGCGAACAACGCCATCGGGGCCGATCAGGAACGTGTGACGCGCGGAAAGCCTCGCGGCCGCGAAGTCCATGAGCGAATCATACGATGAAGATACTGCTTGTTTGGTGTCCGCCAGGAGCTTGAAGTTGAGACCTTCCTTGGTGCAGAACTGCTGGTGGGAATTCTCGTCCTGAACGCTGACGCCAAGAATAACGGCGTTTTTTCGCTCGAACAACGCCAGGTCGCGCTGAAAATTGTGGGCTTCCTTGGTGCAGCCGCTGGTGAAATCCTTGGGGTAGAAATACAGCACGACCCACTTGCCCTTGAACTCATGCAGGCTGATCGGCTTGCCGTCCTGCGAATTCAGTGTAAAATCCGGCGCGGGAGTTCCCTCAGGAGGCGCTTTCTCCCCGGTTTGCATGGCCTTCACGGCGAACGCGATGGCCAGTAAAGCGACGACTGCGAGAACGATTCCTGCGATTTTCATTTTTTCACCTCAAAACCCAAGACTGATTCCGGACTATTTTTATGCCCGGATTCCTGCGCGCGAAAATTCCGGATGGCCTCACCGTCATACCTCGCGGTACAGATACTCCCAGAAACGTGTCTATTCTTTTTGGCTGAACCGACCGAAGCCCACGCGCAACTGAACGGTATTGATCCCCGGATTCGGCGACGAAAGCCCGGCGTTCGAAATGTGCATGAAGCGGATTTCCGTGCTGACGTTATACTTGGTTCTCAGAAAGTGCAGGCCCACAGCTCCGCTGGTGGTGAAATTAATCTGCGAGGTGCCGGGCGGAGTCTTCACGTTGGTAAACAGAGTGCCGCCGCCAAGTTCGAAATAGGGAACCACACTGCGGTGCCCCTCCAGCGCCCATTTGAAAGCGAAGGGGTTCACTCCAGCGCCGTATGCAGTGCCGCCTTTTTGAACGACAAGAAATGCCGGAACGATATCCACCGCATATTCCAGACGGCCTCGGAGAAATCCAGGACCATGGGGCGCGGTGAGAATCAGTCCGTACCGCAAGCCGAGATTCCAGACTCCATCGCTCGATTGACTTCCGTTTGTGCCATGGCCCCCGCCGGTCCAGATCTGGAGTTCGTGGCCGCCCTCGACGGGGCCCGCCTGAGAGCGGGCGGCCGGTACGCAGAAAAAGGCCGCGAACAGGATGACGGCGATCGTTCTTTTCAACGGGAGTCTCCTTCGGGGTATTCGATTCCCGGGACCCGGCTTCGGGTGCAGACGAAGATATAGAACTTTCAGGCGAAAGGCGAATCTCTTCTAATCATTTCAGGTAGGTGCGAACGATCTGGATGACGTCGTCGGCGGCCTCTTCGGAAGACTTGGAATTGCGCGGCATATGGTTGCGGATGTGGTCTTCCATCAGCTCGGCCATGAGGCTGTTGATGGCGCCCCGGGCGGCGGCGAGGCGCTGGAGCGCGTCCGCGCACGGTTCGTCTTCGTTGAGGGCCCGAAGAACGCTTTCGAGCTGGCCGATGACTTTCTTGGTGCGGTTGACGAGGTCGAGCTTTTCGCGTGAAGTATGGGACATTTTGCTTGCCTACCCAATAGGGGTATGGCATCAAGGTTTCAGGCCCTTTGACAATGGCCAGATGAACAGTAGAACAAAGGGGTAGGGTAATTCAAGCGGCGGCGCTCTGTGCCAGGCTGGTGATGCGGAGCAATCTTCCAGTGGCAACGAAAGCTCCAGAAGGAAAATGGCAACAGCCTTAGTTAAACATAGTTTACAGAATTGATTTAATGTAGTTAACTGTAGTTACCTGCCATGAGTGCAGGGCATCCAAGGACGTTCATCGCCCGTTCACGAGCGGCGATTAGCCTAGGGAGATCGAGGCGGAGTGAAGCTACTGGACGGGAGAGATTCCGGATAGTGAAGAAGCTACGTTTAAGTTCCCAGTTTGCTATCGCGATTTGCGCGACGCTCGCAGCGTTTTTGTTCGCGCCGGCGGAACTGCGGGCGCAAGATTCGCCGCAGCCTCAAGCGCAGACACCTCCGGCGCAAGCCGATGATCCGGCCAGCCCGCCCACCGATGCCGATCCCGAAGCGATGTTGCCGCATTTCAAGGACACGCGCTTCTGGCTCTCCGGGCAAATGAACTTCATTTTTCAAACTCATCCCGACTTTCACGCCGCGTACAGCGGGCAGAACAGCCTCAGCCCGCACTATGAGAAAGCCACCTCTCGCGTGTTAACGCTCTACACCGGCGTGCGCCTGAACGATTCCACCGAGATTCTCGTGGACATCGAAGAAGCCGGGGGCGCGGCGCTTAGCACCGGCCTGGGCCTGGCCGGGAATACCGATCTGGACATCGTGCGCAATCCCTCGCTGAGCAAATTACCGTACCTCGGGCGCGGCATGATCCACAAAGTGTTCGCGTTGAGCAAGGATAAGATCGAGAATGAGCGAAGTTTTCTGTCGCTTTTCGACGAACTGCCGCGGCAGCGCCTGGAAATTCGCTTCGGCAAGTTCAGCATGCCGGATTTCTTCGATCAGAATTCCGTGGGCTCCGACACGCATTTCCAATTCTCCAACTGGACCATAGACAACAATGGCGCCTGGGATTACGCCGCTGATACGCGGGGCTACACCGTGGGATTTGTGGCGGATTACGAGGACGGCAACTGGGGTTTTCGCCTCGCCGAAGGCCTGATGCCGAGGGTGGCCAACGGAATTGACCTGGTGTGGAAGCCGTGGCAGGCGCATGCGGAAAATTTCGAATACGAGCTGCGCCGAGGCATCGTGCCAAAAAAGGCCGGCGTGATCCGCGTGCTGGCGTACGTCAACCACGCCAATATGGGCATCTATAACAATGCAATTGCGCAGTTTCAGGAACACTTGGTCGTGGTCCCCGAAATAACGAACCATCCCTGGCACATCACGGCCAAATATGGATTCGGCGTCAACCTGGAACAAAACCTTGCACGAGGCATCACCGCATTTGCCCGCTGGGGATGGGACGACGGAAAGACCGAGTCCTTTGCCTATACCGAGGTGGATTCGACTTTCGCCGAGGGTATCGTTGTGAACGGCACAAAATGGCATCGCAAGCAAGATCGTGCCGGCGCGTCCTTTGTATCAAACGGGATCAAGAAAGATCATCAAGTCTACCTGGCGGACGGCGGGCTCGGTTTCCTCCTTGGTGACGGAAAACTCAATTACGGGCGAGAGAACATCGTCGAAGCGTTTTACACCGCACACGTTTGGCGCGGAATCTATGTCGCTCCCGGAGTGCAGCACATCAATAATCCGGGTTACAACCGCGATCGCGGGCCGGTGGTGGTGCCGACGTTTCGGGCGCATCTGGAGTTCTGAGAATGTGTGGGAATCTTGACAGTTTCGCGATGGTGGGTCTGGAAATTCTCTCAAATAGGATATTGGGGATGCTATCCTTTGCAAGGGAGCAGAGATTGAAGCCGCAGGCGTGAGGCAAACGTTTTAGAAATGAGAAGGGCAAAACAAATTCGCCATACTCTCAAGGGAACCCCATTGCTGGTTCGCCTCTCGGTATGCGCCGCACTCCTGCTGCTCTCCGGAATCGTAACTGCTTCAGCCCCGCAGCAAGAGAGTTCAGCGGTCTCCCCGGCGATCGGTGCGCGATTTGCCATTGCGGATTTCGACGGCGATTTGAAGCCTGATCTCGCCACGGTTCAGGTGGGGGGAAGCAATGCGCGAACTACCCGTTATTCCATTCGATTCGAGCTCAGTGGCGGGGCGGCGCATTCGATCTCTTTACTTGCTCCTTCCGGAGGGTTGCAGATTGTCCCGCAGGACGTGAATGGCGACCAGATCCCTGATCTGATCGTGTCCACACAGTGGCTCAACCGGCCCGTGGCGGTTCTTTTGAACGACGGACACGGGAATTTCACGCTGATCGATCCGGGCGCGTTTCCGGAACTCATGCGGAATGTACAGACAGAATGGTCCGGCGCGGGCACGCATATCCATGACACTTCTGCGCTCCCTCCTTCGCGGTCTTCCGCCAAGGCGTGTGTGGTATGCGCCACTGCGGTCCCCGCTGGGGACGATGCCGAGTTGATGCCGCGCTCGGCCTTTCGCTTCCACAATGAGCGACAAGACTTGCGCTGTGCCGGCAGGGCTCCTCCTTTCGTTATTCATCACGTTTAAATATCCGATTCAAGAGCGCGTAAACTGGCGGTCCGGGACAGGCCGATATAGTTCTCTCCCAATCGCGGCTGCCAGAATTGATTTCGATTCGCTTTGGGCTAAGAAGAAGGGCCCTTCCGGAAGGGCCGACCCAGGGTATTTCGAGACTCTACCCAAGAGGGCAGAAGCAAGAGGAAACTGATATGCGGGTTGTCATGAAAGCTACATGCTTCGCGCTCCTGCTGGCGGCAGGATTGGCGGAGAGTTGTTTTGCGCAGAAGGCGCTGACGTGGCAAGAAGTGCGCGACAAGTTTGAGGCTGCGAATCCCACTTTGCGCGCGGGACAAATCGGTATCGACGAGTCGAAGGCGCAAGAAATCACGGCGTTCCTTCGTCCCAACCCGGGGCTCACCCTATCAACGGATGGGACTCAAATCGCGCCTTACAAAGGAGTCTGGCAGCCATTCACGGGTACCCAGTTTGCTGCCAACTTCAGCTATCTGCACGAACGCCAGCACAAACGGGAACTCCGCCGGGAGAGCGCGCAAAAAGCGACGGGAATTGCCGTTTCGGGTCAGGCGGATCTCGAGAGGACGCTCGTCTTTGCCTTGCGGTCGGCGTTTGTGCAGACGCTCCAAGAAAAGGCCATTCGCGACCTCGCGAAGGAAAATCTCTCCTATTACGATCATGTTCTGGACGTAAATCGCGAACGCTACAAAGCGGGGGCCATTGCGCAGGTGGATTTGGACCGCCTGGAGCTGCAGCGCGTGCAGTACGAATCCGATTTGCAAACCGCGGAAGTAAATTTGCGCACGGCGAAGATTCAGCTTCTCGCGCTGCTGAACGACCGTACGCCGATCGAGCAATTCGACGTCACGGGGCCGTTCGACTTCTCGGCGCAGATCGCGCCCCTGGATGAGATTCGGCAGGCGGCAGTGGATACGCGGCCGGATTTAAAGGCGGCTTTGGAAGCCATCGACAAAGCCCAAACCGATCATAAACTCGCTATTGCGAACGGCTCAACGGATCCGACTTTGAGCGCGTGGTACACCTACAACCCTTCTTTCAACAACCCGTTTGACCACCAAACGCTCGGCGCAAGTGTCAGCATTCCCCTTCGCATCTTCGACCGGAATCAGGGAGAGAAGAAGCGCACGGAGCTGGACATCGACCGCAGCGGGAAACTGATGGAGGCCACGCGCGCGCAGGTCTTTAGCGATGTGGATTCCGCCTATGCGACCGTTAATAGCACGGTGATCCTGCTGCAACCGTACAAAGACCGGTACCTGCAACAGGCTTCGAGAATCCGGGACACCATCGCGTTTTCCTACGAACACGGAGCAGCATCGCTGCTGGATTTTCTGAATGCGCAAGCCGATTACCGGAGCGTGCAGGTTAATTATTTGAACTTGGTTGCTTCCTATTTGAACGCCGCAAGCCAATTGAATCTTGCCGTGGGACGCGAGGTCCTGCAATGAGCCGGGCGAAATTTGAATGGCTGGGATGCGTTCTTGTTTTCGGCCTGTTCCTAGGCGGCTGTGGCGCGACCAAGGGAGATCCCAAAGCGGAAGCGCCCCCGGCAACGGTGGTCGAGAAGGAGCAGGACCTCAACCTCGTGACGGTCGACAAGCCAGAGCAATTTCCACTGTTCACCGCTCTCCCTCATGATTCCGCGCCACAGTTGTCGGTGACCGGAACCGTCGCTCCGGACATCTCCCGCAGCGTTCCTGTGATTTCGATTGCCACCGGCCGCGTGGTGGAGATTCGTGCGCGGCTCGGCGACACCGTGAAAAAAGGACAACTCCTGCTGCGCGTGCAGAGTGCGGACATGTCCCTGGCTTTCTCGGACTACCGGAAGGCGATGGCCGACGAAAAACTCGCTCGCATACAATTCGAACGCGCCAAGCTCCTCTACGACAAGGGGGCCATTTCACTGAACGATTTCCAGACAGCGGAGGACGTGGAGAACAAGGCCCAGGTTGACGTGGAGAACACGAGGGATCGGCTTCGCGTCCTGGGTGGCAGCATCGATCATCCCGCTGCAATTGTGGATATTCTTGCTCCGGTTTCGGGGGTGATCACGGATCAGCAGGTCACCAATGCCGCGGGCGTGGCGGGGTTGGGCTCGCCCAACCCTTTCACGATTTCGGACCTGAGTTATGTCTGGATTCTCTGCGACGTCTACGAGAATAATCTTCCCAGCGTGCATGTCGGCGAAACGGCCGAAATCCGCCTGAACGCCTATCCTGACAAGGTATTTACCGGCCGCATCGGCAATGTTCTTCCCGTGCTGGATCCCACGATACGCACGGCCAAGGTGCGCATCGAGGTGCGGAATCCAGGTTTGATGCGCGTGGGAATGTTCGTGACTGCGACGTTTCACGGGCAGAAAAAGGAAATGCATGCGGCCGTTCCGGCTTCCGCGATTTTGCATCTGCACGACCGCGATTGGGTTTACACGCCCGCAGGCGACAAGAAATTTCGCCGCCTGGAAGTGAGCGCCGGAGGCATGTTGCCGGACAAAATGCAGGAAGTCTTATCCGGGCTACAGCCCGGGCAGCAAGTGGTGACCAACGCGCTGGTGCTGCAGAACACGGTCGACCAATGAGCCCGAAAGAAAAAAGCGGCAGGCATGAGGAATAGCGGATGATTCGCGCACTCGTTGAATACGCGTTGAACAACCGCTTCATCATTCTGGCGGTCACTTTTCTGCTCATTCTGTGGGGCGCTATCTCGTTCCACAACTTGCCCGTCGAAGCGTATCCGGACGTTGCCAACAACTACGTGCAAATCATCACGCAGTGGCCCGGTCGAGCCGCCGAGGAAGTCGAACAGCAGGTCACCATCCCGATTGAAATTCAAATGAACGGGATTCCGCATTTGGAGCATTTGCGATCCACTTCGCTTTTCGGACTTTCCAGCGTGATGCTCATCTTTGACGACGAATCCACGAACGACTGGAACCGGCAAAAAGCGCTCGAGCGGCTGGGGCAAGTTACTTTGCCGAATGGCTTGCAGCCGCAGATGGGCACGGACTGGAGTCCCGTGGGCCAGATTTTCTGGTACACGCTGAGAAGCACGAACCCGAAATACGACCTGATGGAATTGAAGTCCATCGAAGATTGGTTGCTCGAAAAGCAATTCAAATCCGTTCCCAACGTCGTGGACGTGTCCAGCTTCGGAGGCACCACGCGCGAGTACCAGGTGCGCATCGATCCGAACAAACTGGTCGCCTACGGAATGAGCATCGGCCAAGTGGAACAGCAACTCGCCAACAATAACGTGAACGCGGGCGGCAGTTTCGTGGAAGCCGGACTGCAACAGGTCAATGTGCGCGAGGTAGGGTTGGTCAAGAGTGTTCAGGACATCGCGCAGACGGAGCTCATTGCAAAGAATGGCGCCGCGCTCCACGTCAAGGATATCGCCACCGTCATACAAGCGCCGAAAATCCGGCTCGGGCAAATCGGCAAAGCGATACACCGCGCCGACGGGACGGTGTTGGACAATGAGGATGTTGTCGAAGGGATTGTGCTGCTGAGAAAGGGCGCGGAGTCCGATGCCACGCTCACGGCCATCCACGCCAAAGTCAAGGAGCTGAACGAACACATTCTTCCGCCGGGTGTGAAGGTCGTCCCGTTCCTGGACCGTAGCAATCTGGTCCATTACACCACGCATACGGTGCTGCACAATCTGACCGAAGGAATCATTCTTGTCTCGATTGTTCTGTTTCTTTTCCTCGGCAATGTCCGCGGGGCGCTCATCGTCGCCCTGACCATTCCGTTCTCCCTTTTGTTTGCCTCCATCTGTCTCGAACTCAACAAAATTCCCGCCAATCTTCTTTCGCTCGGCGCGCTGGATTTCGGAATGGTGGTAGACGGCGCCGTGGTAATGGTGGAAAACATCGTCCGACACCTGGGCCATAAGGACACTTCTTACAAGACGCCGATGGACCGCATCCGCGACGCGGCTCACGAAGTGCAGCGTCCCGTTTTTTACGCCATCGCCATCATCATCACCGCGTATTTGCCGATCTTCACCTTGCAACGCGTGGAAGGCCGGCTGTTCAAGCCCATGGCCTGGACGGTGGCGTTCGCGCTGCTCGGTGCGCTGATTTTTTCGATCCTCATCGCACCCGTGCTCGCCAGCGAATTCTTTGGCGAAGGCGTCAAAGAGTGGCCCAATCCGGTCATGGCCGCTCTCAAAAGCGGCTACCGCCGCGCGGTGCGCTGGGCGATCGAGCACCGGTTAGTGACTCTTGGCGTGGCTGGCGCGGGGCTCGCACTTGCCGCCCTGCTGACGTTTGGGGGCTTCATCGGTTCCGAGTTTCTTCCGCATCTCGATGAAGGCGCCATTTGGGCGCGCGGGACGCTGGCGCCCAGCACGGGGCCGACGGAGGGCACGCGCATCATGACGCAAGCGCGCCTGGTTTTCGCGTCCTTCCCCGAAGTGACGCAAGTGGTTTCTCAAGTGGGCCGGCCGGATGACGGCACCGACACGACTGGGTTTTTCAATACGGAATATTTCGTGGACTTGAAGCAAAAAGAAAAATGGCGCCCCGTCTTCCACCAAGACAAGGATGAGTTGATCGCCGCCATGGACCGGGAGCTAAGCAAGATACCCGGCGTGCTTTGGAATTTTTCGCAGCCCATTTCGGACAACATGGAAGAGGCCGTCAGCGGAGTCAAAGGCGAACTGGCCGTGAAAATGTACGGCGATGACCTGCGAGTCCTGGAAGACAAGGCCGACGAAATCGTGACCGTAATGCGCAAGATTCCCGGAATCCAAGACTTGGGATTATTCAGGGTCCTGGGCCAACCCAATCTCAACCTCACCGTGGACCGCCAGCAAGCGGCGCGGTTTGGGATAAATGTTGTGGACGTTCAAGATGCGATTGAAACCGCCGTCGGGGGGAAAGCCGTCAGCCAGGTTCTGCAGGGCGAGCAGCGCTACGACCTTGTTGCGCGCTATCAGGCGCCCTTCCGCGACACGAAGGAAGCCATCGAGAATATTCGCCTGCTGGCTCCCACGGGCGAGCGGGTTTCCCTCGCTCAGGTGACCAAGGTCGAAGTTCGTGACGGTGCCTCCGAGATTTATCGCGAGGAAAATTCGCGGTACGTGGCCATCAAGTACAGCGTGCGCGGGCGCGACTTGGGCGGCGCGGTCGAAGAAGCCATCGCCAAAGTCAATGAGCAAGTCAAGCTTCCCGTTGGCTACCACATCGATTGGGCTGGCGAATACGAAAGCCAGAAGCGCTCCGAGAAGCGCCTTTTGATCGTCCTACCCCTCACTATCCTGGGCATCTTCGTGATTCTCTACACCATGTTCAGCTCCTACAAGTGGGCCCTGCTCATCCTTGCCAACGTGGCGATGGCGCCCATCGGCGGTTTGCTGGCTCTTCTCATCACCGGAACGCACTTTAGCGTGTCGTCGGGCGTCGGTTTCCTGGCCTTGTTTGGAGTTTCCGTGCAAACGGGCGTCATCATGCTCGAATACATCAACCAGCTTCGCGTTCGCGGGCATTCCATCGAAGACGCAGCTGTCGAAGGCGCGGTCCTGCGCCTTCGCCCCATCATGATGACCATGCTGGTCGCCACACTCGGATTGTTGCCCGCAGCTCTCTCCCACGCCATCGGGTCGGATTCGCAGAGGCCCTTCGCCATCGTCATCGTCGGCGGCTTGCTTGCGTCCCTGCTTTTGAGCATTTTTCTTTTGCCCACGCTGTATGTCTGGGTGGCCCACGATGGAGACAAACTCCCGGCGCCCGAGGGCGAGTTCGCTGAGGAGTCTTGATTCGCACTCTGGTTTTGCTTGGAACGCGAGAACTTTTCCGGCTAACTGATCGAAATGTCTTGGCAGCGGTCAAAAACTCTGCTAACAAAGTTCCCCCGGATTCGTCCGAAGAACGAACGGTGGGTTGTGTTGTATCCAAATGCTCCGTGCTCGCGTGATTCTCGATCTTGCCTGGAGGAGTCTATGAAACCAGTTTTGCAACGGGCCTGCGTCAAGGAGGCCCTCAGGAATTCCAGGGTTTTCATTCTGATCCTGATGGCCGTTGCTGTTTTCTCCTTCGGCGCCAGCGCGCAGACCGTGGATGAAGTGATTGCGAAGAACGTTCAGGCACACGGTGGAGTGGACAAATTGAAGTCCGTGCGCAGCCTCCGCACCAGCGCAAAGTTCACCCAGGGATCGTTTCGCGCGGATTTTCGCCAGGAGAACAAGCGCGCGGACAAGGTCCGGGAAGAATTCATCATCCAGGGACTGGCGCAAGTGCAGGCCTACGACGGCAAAACGGGATGGCAGATTTCTCCGTTTGGAGGGCGCAAGGATCCGGAACTGCTCTCGCAGGACGACCTGAAGAGCCTGGTCGTGGACGCCGACATCGACGGCCCGCTGGTGGACTACAAAGAGAAGGGCCACAAAGCGGAACTGATGGGCCACGATTCGATGGAAGGCACGGACTGTTTCAAGATCAAGCTCAGCATGAAGAATGGCGATATTCGCTACTACTATCTTGATACCGATTCGTACCTGGAATTGAAACTGGAAATTCAAACCACCATTCGGGGCACGTTGCAGGAGTCGGAGTTGTACTACGGCGATTACGAGCAGGTGAACGGCGTCTATTATCCTTTCGTCGTCGAGCAGGCGCAGAAAGGCGTCGCGTCGCGCTCTCAGGTCACGGTCGAAAAGATCGAGCAGAATGTGCCCATGGACGACGCACATTTTTCGATGCCTGTCGCCAAGGCGCCGGCCAAGCCACCTTCACCTGGAAAATAGTTCGCAGAAACAAGGAAGTGGATGAGTTTTCTTGCACCGGGTTACTGTTGCTTTTACTTTGACGCTAAGGAATCAGCCGACATGCGCAAATCCATTCGCCGCTCCGTCGTTGTGGTAACAGGGTTACTTGCTGTGGGACTTTTTGCCACGTCCACGCGCGCGCAGGAAGTCCATTTTGATTCCGATACCATCTCGGGGCTCGGCGCGCGCAACATCGGCTCCGCAACGATGAGCGGCCGTGTCTCGGCCGTCACGGCGGTGAAGGAAGCTGGCAGACTGACCGTCTATGTAGGAGCGGCCAGCGGCGGCGTCTGGAAATCTACGAACGGCGGCACCACCTACAAGCCAATTTTCGACAAGCAAACCGCGCAATCCATCGGCGCGATCGCCATTGATCCACAGGCGCCGAAAACGATCTGGGTGGGCACCGGCGAAGCCTGGACGCGCAACAGCGTCTCGATCGGCGATGGCATCTACAAATCCACCGACGGTGGCGACAACTGGACGAACCTGGGCCTGAAGAACTCGGAACGAATCTCGAAAATTCTGATTGATCCGAAGAACAGCGACACGGTATACGCTTGCGTCCCGGGAAAATTGTGGAGCGACAGCGAGGACCGCGGCGTTTACAAAACCACGGATGGCGGAAAGACCTGGACGAAGATTCTCAAGGGCGCGAATCTTTCCACGGGCTGCTCGATGATTTCGATGAGTTCGCAAGACTCCAAAGTTCTTTTTGCGGGAATGTGGGATTTTCGCCGGAAGGGCTGGACGTTCCGTTCAGGCGGAGATGGTCCCACCGCGCCGAGCGGCAGCGGCCTTTTCCAATCGACCGACGGTGGAGCGACTTGGAAAGAGCTGGATGAAAAAAGCGCCAAAGGCTTGCCGGCGAAGCCCTGGGGACGTATCGCCGTCACCATTGCGCCATCGAAGCCAAATGTCGTCTACGCGCTAATCGAGTCCACGCGCAGCGCGCTCTTCTACTCGGAAGACGGTGGCAAAACCTGGGAAGAGCGCGACCGCAGCAATTGGATGGTCTGGCGGCCGTTTTATTTCGCCAATTTGATTGTCGACCCTAAGAACGAAAACAAAGTTTACAAGCCGGACCTGACGCTGATCATGAGCGAAGACGGTGGGAGAAGTTTCAGCAGCATCGGCGGCTCTGCCCATGGGGATTTTCACGATGTTTGGGTGAATCCTGATAACACGGATCATGTTATTGCCGGCGATGACGGAGGCATCTGGTATTCCTACGACGGCGGAAGCACCTGGTGGAAGGGCGGGAACTTGCCGATTTCGCAGTTCTATCACGTGAGCGTGGATCAATTCGATCCGTACCACGTGTTCGGCGGATTGCAAGACAACAGCTCGTGGATTGGAGATTCGCAGTATCCCGGCGGGATTACCAACAGCCGCTGGGAGAATCTGTATGGCGGAGATGGCTTCTGGGTCTTCTCGGATCCGGCGGATCCCAATTACGTTTACGCGGAAGCGCAAGGCGGCACGGTGGGCCGCGTGAACCGGGTCACGCTCGACGGCCGGTCGATCAAGCCGCAACCCAACTACGGAGAAGGGAAGCTGCGGTTCAACTGGAACACCCCGATCCACGTGAGTCCCAACGAAAAGGGCACGATTTACATTGGCGCACAATTTCTGTTTCGTTCGCGCGACCACGGACAAACCTGGGACCGCATCTCGCCCGATCTGACCACCAACGACACAGCGAAACAGAAGCAAGAGGAATCCGGCGGCGTCACCGTGGATAACTCTTCCGCTGAAATGCATACCACCATCTACTCCATCAGCGAATCGCCGCGCGATGGGCAAACGATTTGGGTGGGAACGGACGACGGCAATTTGCAGATTACGCGGGACGCCGGGAAGTCGTGGACAAATGTGGTGGGCAATGTTCCAGACCTTCCAAAGGCTTCGTGGGTTTCCTGGGTCGAGGCAGGCTTGTATGACGCAGGGACGGCGTATGCGGCGTTCGATCGCCACTCGTTTGGGGACATGGAGCCACATGTTTTCAAAACGACAGACTACGGGAAGACTTGGGCGTCCATCGTCACGCCGGACAGCGGGGTACGCGGCTACGCCCACGTCATCAAGGAAGATACCGTCGCTCCCAATCTGTTGTTCCTGGGGACGGAGTTCGGCCTTTGGGTTTCACTCGATGGCGGCAAACACTGGGCGCAATACAAAGGTCATGAGTTTCCCAATGTCGCGGTGCGGGATATCGTCGTGCACACGCGCGAATCCGATCTCGTCCTGGCCACGCACGGCCGCGGAATCTGGATCGTGGACGACATCACACCGCTGCGCAAACTGACTCCTGAAGTGATGGCGCAGGAAGCCACTTTTCTCCAGGGCAAACCTGCGCAGCAGCGGCTGAACGCCAACGGTGGCTGGTCGGAGGGAAGCGCTGCCTTCGCTGGCCCAAACCCGCCTGACGCCGCGTTGATTACCTACTATCAGAAGAAGCGCCACATTTTTGGCAAGATGAAATTAGAGGTTCTCGATTCGCAGGGCAAGCTGGTGGACACGTTGCCGGCGAACAGCCGCCGCGGGATCAGCCGCGTGGAATGGTCCATGCGCCTGAAGGCGCCGCGTGTTCCGCCCGCGGCTACTGCCGCGTTCGAAGCTGCGCAGGGCCCCAGAGTTTTGCCCGGCACGTACACGGTGAAGATGACGCGAGGCACGGAAACATACACCACGCAAGTGGTTGTCGGGCTGGATCCGCGCGCCAAGTACAACGCCGAGGACCGCAAACTCGAATTTGACGCGGCCATGCGCGTATACAACCTGCTCGGAGACATGAGCTTCGAGGTCGCGAGGATCAACAGCGTTCGCGATGCGTTCGCGGATCGCGCGGGAAAACTAAAGGGCGATGACGCCCTCGGCAAGCGCTTGCAGGAGCTCTCGCAGAAAACCGATGATCTGCGGCGCAAGATCGTGGCCACTAAAGAAGGAGGCGCGATCACCGGGGAAGAGCGCATTCGAGAGAAGTCCACGGAGCTCTACGGCGCACTGCTGACGTTCGATGGCCGTCCGACGGATTATCAAGCCGCGCGCATTGATTCGTTGAAGAAGGAGCTCGGCGACGTGTCTGCCGAGTTCGATGCCTTCCTCGCGAAGGAGCTTCCCGCTGTGAATAAATCGCTGACGCAGAAAAAACTGGATGCCGTGCAGCCCATCACGCGCAAAGCGTGGGACGCCACCAGCGGCGACGCCGAAGGCGGCCCTCCCGCCGGGGGAATGCTTTTCCGCGAGCGAGATTAGATTTATTTAAGGAAAGTCACCGCGGACGCCGTCCGCACAGGAGCTCCCGCTATCGTGGCCGGCGCTGCTCCCGTCCTAAAATCTGGTTGACAGGGAACTAGAATAGTATTATTGGTAATTCGGTTTTTCTGCGCAGCACTCCCTTCTTTACTCTCCCACCTGCTACGTCAGGAAGACCGTCGCAGTAACCGGTCCCCATCCCTCAGGAAACCTAAAACGAAGGAGAAAACATCATGTCCAACGAAAAGCTAGAGCCAAGACTCGTTGAATACCTCGAGCACAAGAAGACCCGGGCTACCGCCAAGGGAACTTCCCATGCTGCGGTGCAGGATGAGCCAATTGAAGTCACTATTTCACATGCGGAAGATTTGCGCGCCGAAGAGACGCGCGACCGCAGCTCCACGCTGCTGGATCTGGGTGAGCGCATCCGCACCAGCCAAGCGACAATCGTAAACGCGCTGCGCCGGCTGAAAACGGCGGAGCCTTACATTCATTCCCTCGTCAACGCCGTCACCGTGAAGCTGACACCGAAGCAGCTCCAGGAAATTACTGCCATGGACGAAGTGAAGTTCGTGCGCCTGGAAATTCCCGAGATGGTCACCTGCATGAACGAAAGCGTTCGCGTGATTGAATCCGTCGAAGCGGCACAGGACTTTGGCGCAAACGGCCGGGGAATCAAAGTGGCCCTTCTCGACACCGGCATTGACAAAAACCATCCAGCCCTGCTCGGCAAGGTCGTGGATGAGATCAGCACCGTCGCGGAACCCGTCAGTATCCCCGGGATGCACGCGACACACACCGCCGGAACTATCGCCAGCAACGATGTCGTCTTTCGCGGCGTCGCCCCGCAGGCGGAGCTCATCAATATAAAGGTCCTGGATCACAACGGGTTCGGGACCCCCGCCTCGGTCATCAAGGGCCTCGAACAGGCCGTGCGTCGTGGCGCGCTGGTGGCCAGCATGAGCCTGGGCTGGAGCGAAATCTTCATGGGCTGGATCTGTAACAACGCCGACTGCATCCTCTGCCAGGCAGCTGACAACACGGTGCGCCTCGGCGTCGCACTTGTCGTCGCGGCCGGCAACGAAGGTGCACTCGGTGCACGGCCACCCTTCTCCGTCCGGCATCCCGGCGCGGCACGCAAAGTCATCACCGTTGGGGCCGTGGACAAAGCCAAAGTCCTTGCATCCTTCTCCAGCATCGGGCCGGGCAGCGGACGCTTGAGCCCCGGTTCTCCCATCCGCCTGACCAAACCCGACGTCGCCGCACCGGGCGTGAACATTGTCTCCTCGGTGCTCGGCGGCGGTTTTGCTTCCATGAGCGGAACTTCCATGGCCACGCCGCATGTTGCCGGGCTGGCTGCCATGGTTCTCCAGAAGAACGCAAGCCTTTCACCGACCATGGTGAAGAGGCTGATTTCGGACACTTGCGAGCCGCTGGAGAACACCCCCAATCAGGTCGGGTATGGCATCATCAATGCCTATACGGCAATGCTCCGGGCCGTCGGCATCGCTCCTCGAGCCATCGCCGCCGGAGTGGGAGCAGACTAACCTTCACGTTTGGAAAGGGAGCGGCATGGAGCCTGGATTTCCCAGGCTCCATGCTCCACTGAATCAGGTGAACGACATGCCAGCTAATAACACCATCGAGCCCCGTCTGTTGACAGAAATTGCAAGGCTGGAAGCCGCCGGGCAACAAGACCTGTCGATTCCGGTCATTATTCAGTTCGCGCACGATCTCGGCCCGCCTGCGCCCCAAGTTCGCAATGGTCGAGAAGAGGCGAGCGATGCCCGCGCGGAAAAGTCCCGCCGGGACTTGTTGCAGCGCCTTGCTGCCATGGCAGCGCGAGAAAACCTACAGCACCTGGTCTTAGCCAATGCTGTGGAGACCCGCTTGACGGCCGCGCAAATCCGCGAGATCGCGACTCACCCGGAGGTCAAGCTCGTCCTCTGGAACCGCGAAGAGCGCGTGACTGCTTGAGTCTTGCAAGTGTCTGGATACTCGTAGGGTTGCCGAGATAGGCATACATTCCTACCTGAGCCCGAGGACAAAAAGAGAATTCCGGATAATAAGAGGCATGGCGGTTTTGAACGCAGAAGCCGGACACACGCCCCAAATCCGGGACTCGAATGTTGACTCCGCGGCTGTACGACGTCCTCTCTGGCGCCAGCCCGGAGCCGTTTACGTCGTCCTATTCTTGCTGGCGTGCGCGCCCTACTTAAATACGCTCACGAACGGATTCGTGTACGACGACGACCTGCAGGTGTTGCAAAACGCTTTCGTTCAAAATTCACATAATTTTGGAAAGATCTTTACCACCGACCTGTGGGGATTCGCAGGGAATGAGGCCCACGCCAAATACTATCGTCCTTTGATGACGCTGAGCTTGTTTGTCCTTCACGAAATTTATGGAAACGTGCCTGCCGGCTATCACGCTGCAAACCTCGCCCTTAGCGGCTTGGTGGCCTGCATGCTCTTCGCCGCCACACTGCGGTGGACGGGCAATTCCCTGGTAGCTTGGCTCGCCGCATCCATTTTCGCGTTGCACCCGATCCATTCAGAGACGGTCGCCTGGATCACGGACATCACCGATCTCCAAGCGGCATTTTTTGTGTTGCTGGCGTTTTGGTTGTTTCTGGATATCCCTCATTCGGGCGAGCCACGCCTGCGAAGTTATGTCCTGCTCGGCGGTGCTTTTGCCCTGGCCATCTTTTCGAAAGAGACGGCCGCGCCTTTTGTGGTTCTCGCCGCGATTTATGAACACGCGTATCGGCCTGGCCGCGAAAACACGCCATGGACCATCAAAGTACGCCGCTATGCCCCGCTTTGGGCCGCTCTTGGCGTATACCTGTGCCTTCGTTGGAGCCTCTTGGGGGTTATGCAGCCTGCTGCGAATCATTCGAATTCGTCGTTAGCGCAAGTGGTGTTCACGGGATTCGCACTTTTTGCCAAGTACATAGAGAAGCTGGCGTGGCCTGATCATCTTCAGGCCTTTTACTTGTTCCCGGTGCGTAAGAATCTGCTCGATCCGCTGGTCCTCACGGGCATTCTTATAGCTCTCCTCTTTGTTGCACTCGTATGGATTCTTCGGCGCCGGCAACCAGTCGTTTCCTTCGGCCTGCTCTGGCTATTTCTGTTTCTGGCGCCTGCACTCAATTATCGCTGGCTTGGTTTGACTCCGCTCGCCGAGCGCTATCTTTTCCTGCCGTCGATAGGATTTTGCTGGTTCGTGGCCGTCGGTGGCGCGGAACTCTGGCGTCGGTTCGCAATGCCAATCCGCGCTGATGTCGGATCGCAGCGCTGGAGACTTTTTTCACGGGCTGCACTTGTCAGTTTCGCGGGCTTCGCTGCGATCCTTTGCGTCGTCCACATTTGGGAGAGAAATCGCGACTGGCGCGACGATCGAACGTTCTATGAAAAAATTCTTCAGGATGAACCAGGCGCGGCAATGATTCGCGCGAGTCTGGGAGTCGTCTACCTGAATCAGGGGAACGCCGACGGAGCCAAGGCGCAGTGGTTGCGTGCCCTCGAGGACGCTCCGCAAAGCTCGCTGGCTTTGACCAATCTTGCGAGTCTTGCGATTCAGGAAAATGACTTTGCCGCGGCAGAGAACTATCTCGATAGGGCCCGCGAATCTCCTCCGGTGACTGCGCGGTATTATCGCGTTCACGCTCTGCTGCTGGAAAAGCAGGGACAGATAACCGCCGCGCTTCAAGATCTGAAGCAGGCCGTAAAGGTCGCGCCACTGGACAGTTCGCTCCATCTCAAACTAGCGCGGTTAACAACGGAACAAGGCCAAGCAGCCGAAGCGGCCCAGCAACTCCTGTTGGCCTTGAATGGCTCATTGGTTCCGGAAGACTGGTGCGACGCTGGCGATTTGGCTTTGCAGCTGGAGAGAGCAGACATTGCAGAACAAGCGTACCGCAAAGCTCTCGACGAGAATCCCTTCCATCCCTGGGCGCATCGCGGGCTCGGACAAATCTATGCCTTGCAAGGCCATCGAGAGGAAGCGTTGAGGGAATTCCGAGCGTCGTTGAAGATGGACCCTCGAAACCCTGCAGCGCTCGCTGGGCTCCACCGCCTTGAGGAACAGCAGCCAACACGATAATTACCTCAAGAATGCGTTTAGCGCAGCGTAGATGAAGGGATCTCCCCCAGTGCACCATCAACCACCGAGGGAGATCGGAGACAATGTTGCCGCGTCAATCTCAAAAACAGTCGTTGTGGCGCGGATCAGGCGCCGGCGGGCCTGCTACGCAGGGGACTGCACTGAGATATTCGTACATGGCGCGCAGGTCATGATCCGTCAGGTCTTTGAGAGCAGGCCAGGGCATGGTCTGGAGGAGATCTCCCCGGAACGGAGCTGGAATACAGCCTGTATTAACGATTCCTGTTGGACATGTCGGATGGAGGTTGTCCAGGTCCACGCCCGTCCTCATGATCAGAACAAAATCGGCAAAGGTATGTCCTCCTTCGGGCATCCCGGTTTTATCGGGTGTCAGGTTGCGGGAGATGATGTGCGCTGCACCTGGTACCGGTGCGCCGAAATCTCTGCCACCACCCAAGTACGTCGCGGGATTGATGATCTTCGGCTGGCCAAAGTAGGGAACTCCGCCCGGCGAGTATTGATTGATCGCAGGGCCGGCACTGTGGCATTCGTTGCAGTACATCGTGTTGATCAGGTAGCTGCCCAGTCCGACCAAGCGGCGGTTTTTCCCCTCCAGATTCAGCGGGACGGGTGCGATCTCGAAGCCCCGATGAATCTTTGATTCGTTGCGTTCCTCATCGTCATCGTCGGTAGCTCGTACGCGCGGGGAACTGCTCAACATTGCCGCCAGTAGGAACGCGGCAAATGCCGCGACAGCTGCCGCGGGTTTGACAAATCTCCTCGATGTCATGGTGGTGGTCCTTTCCGATAAATTTTTGGTTCTTTTCTGGTCCTCGGGCCGGATCGCTGACAGCATTCGGAGTTTCCGATTTCCGCATGGTCACGACACAAAACGACCCGCAATTCACTGAAACGGCGCAAGCCTGGCTGGGGGGAGAAACCGAGCCAGCGCGACGGACAGTCGCCTGTAACGAGATACTCTGCCGGGCGCGAGCCTCGGTGCAACGCGCAAGGCAGGGCAAACTAAGGCAAA
>Ga0210396_10002181_pt1 | contig 20181 bp, 17 predicted proteins | sample IncBWH17OmetaG_FD_155466 | JGI IMG/M metagenome (GOLD analysis project Ga0210396, IMG submission 155466) | Forest soil microbial communities from Barre Woods Harvard Forest LTER site, Petersham, Massachusetts, United States - Inc-BW-H-17-O ... | reverse complement strand
GCTATAAAGATTTCGCGCCTACGCAGCTGTTTGGGTCTTTAAAACCTCGCCCGATTTCAATAGAGTTCGAAGCTCATGACGCAAGACGACGTCTTGGTTGTGGGCGCCGGCCCCTCGGGGCTGTTCGCTGCCTGTGAACTCGCCCGCCATGGAATAAGGGTACGATTGGTCGAGAGGGAGGTTCGACGCCATCGACAGGCGCGCGCCACGGCGATCCAGCCTGGCACCCTTGAGATTCTCGATTCCGTCGGTCTGCTTTCGCCGTTCCTCGAGTCTGCTGAGCACGTCCAGTGCACGCGTCTGTACAGCGCGGACCTGTCTGAGCTTCGCACCGCGACCTTCAAAGGGGCTGACTGCCGCTGCCAGTTCTTATGCAGCCTCCCGCAATACGAGACTGAGCGAATTCTGGAGACCCACCTCGTGTCGCTCGGCGGCGCGATCGAGCGCGGGGTCACAGTAACGAAGTTGGACTTGGACTCTAACGGCGTCCTAGCTGAACTCATGCACGCAGAAGGCGGCATCGAGACGGTCCACGCCGATATCCTCATCGGTGCGGGCGGAGCGCACAGCATAACCCGCGATTCGATGGATCAGCCGTTCGAGGGCACCACTTACCAGGGCCACTTCCTCGTCGCCGATATCGCGATGCAGACTACGCTACCACGCGACGAGACCAGCTTCGTCTTCGGTCCGGATGGCTTGTTGCTGCTCGCGCCGCTTCCGGGCGGCCGGTGGCTCAGTTTCCAAGACCTGGAAGAAACGGTCGAGACGGTATCCGCCGAGGAGGTCGTCGCCCGCATCGAGCTACGGCTCGGCGGGAGGTGGCGTCCCGCAGACGTCTTCTGGCTCTCGCCGTTCCGGATGCACCGGCGAATCGTGTCGCGCCTGACGGATGGCCGGCGTTTTCTGATCGGTGACGCAGCGCACCTATCGAGTCCATTTGGTGGCGAGGGGCTCAACTCGGGGCTGCATGACGCCTACGACTTAGCCTGGAAACTTGCCTTTGTTTTGCGCGGCCATGGGCGCAGCTCGTTACTCGACGGCTACGCGGTGGAACGCAGGATCGCGGACCGTCACGTCCTCGAGGTGTCAGACGAGGTCCACCGAGGGGTTGTGGACATCGCGGATACCGTGCGACAAGGCCGTGAAGTGCCTTTGGAAAACGTCGACCCAGTCGCGGAGGCGCTGCAGCGCAACGCGCGCGCCATGCTCGATGTCGACTACGCAGGAAGCCCGCTCGTCAACGACTACGCAGAAAATAGGAGTGACTTGGCGGAGCCGCATCCCGGGCAACGTTATCCGGACTGGGCACAGTTCGGCGGGACCTCTTATCACCTGCTTGTTTTTGGGGCTGCTACGGACGCCGAAGGGCTGGCAGGGCTTGGCCGCCGGTGGACAAAGTGCGTGAAGATCTCTTACAACCCCGATGTCAGGCGCGAGCGCGCTGGCCTCCTGACGGACGGCGTGGTACTGATCCGCCCAGATGGCCATATCGGCTTCCGATTCCCGGGCGCCGACGCCGCTGCGCTCGCAGCACTCGACCGCCACCTCTCCTCTTATCTGATTCCAGACTCGCCCGTCGCTCTATTCTAGACCGCAAGAGACATTGAATGAAGTTAAGGTAAGATTACACCTCAACTTACAACGTTTCTGCCGAGCGTTGTCAGCACCGCCGTTAATTCCATGGACATGGATTTCCAGATACGGATTATCTCTGGCTCCGCCGGATCTTTCCTTGTGAAAATCGGCGCGGGCCACACGAGCATTTCCTATTGTCTAAAAAGGCGGAATAAAATGTTCGCTTTCCGGGAATAAGCAGGAACCTCGTTAGTCTTCCTTGGTGAAGCGTTCAAGCACTCTTCCTCGTGCTTGAAAGCCATTTCGCTTCTTTTGAAGAAATCCAGGAGAAAATCGTGAACTCACTCGACAATAATCCGGCGACATCTTCGTCGCAGCCCCCATTAGGTAACGAGTTTGGGACTACTCGTTCTGAAACGAACGGCATCAAGCGCCGTTCATTTCTCAAGGGATTCGGCGCTACCAGCGCATTGTTACTACCGATGACAGCCATGCTGGCCAATCGGGCCAAAGGAGCTACCTCCAATGCAAGCGTACCTATATCGAAAGGTGATGCGGCTATTCTGACCTTTCTAGGAGCGGCCGAGATTATCGAAAGCGATCTTTGGATTCAGTATTGGGAGTTAGGAGGAACCCAGGACAATGAGTTCGCAAAAATGACAGGCGGTAACGCCTTCTACACCGATGCGCTGTCGATTCTCGACAGTGACATGGCTCAATATGTCCATGACAACACCGACGATGAAATCACTCATGCTGCCTTCATCCGAAACTACCTGGCTTCAAGGGGAGCTTCCACGGCCGATCTTGATCTGCTGAATGGGCATACCTTCCGGAAGCTTCCCGGAAGCACCGCACAGGGGTCGTCAGGTAAGTTGCGCCTCACGAACCTCACTGCGCTCAATGTGGACACGAGCTTTTGGACGCGGTATCGAAGCGACTCTCAGAATCCTGATCTCAGCGGATTTAAGTTTGGCCAAGCTCAGAACCGACCAAGAGGAATTAAGAATCGTACGGCGATTCCACGAAATGATGCTGATACGGCAGGTAGTAGTATTGGCAATCCGACGACTCACTTGAAAGCGATCGCCTTCACGGCCGGGTTCCATTTTGCCACGATTGAGCAAGGCGGTACCAGTCTCTACCCTTCATTGGCTCAAAGAGTTCAGGATAAAGAGGTGCTGCAGGTGGTGCTGAGCATAGGCCCCACGGAAGCGATGCATTTCCAGACTTGGCAGGATAAAGCGGGTAACGCGACTCCACTGACGGACACGGATCCAGTTACGGGATCGGTAGTGACCTTTGTTGATCTCACGACAAATCAGCCGCAATCACTCCAATCAAATCTGATAATGCCGGAGCCCTGCCCTTTCATTAATACAAGCCTACCGATTTGCTCCATTGTTCGCCCGACGAACACACAAGGAGCGGCCATGGCGGCGGCTAATTTCCTAATCGCAATGAACCTTTTTGCCGGCCAAAGCGGACAATTCTTTCAGCTCTTACTTCAACTGGCAACCGACGCAGACGCCGCGAGTGGTTAGTTTTAAGGGTGGGCTAGCAAAAAATTCCTGAGTTTTTTTAGGTGGTTCTCACCGCGCCCCTGTCCTGCCCCTGCAAAAGGGGCAGGAAACTCGCGTTATTCAAAAAGCACACTATTGGTTGTTCGCCAGCCTCCGCCGTTGTTGGCATCAGGAGTGAGTAAGTGCCGACCTTGATCTGGGAAGCGAGTCGGTTACAAGAATCCTTTGTTCATCTAAGTCGGCTCTCAACGCAAATCGGCGCGAAGTTCACGCACTCCCCGTCCCAGGCGTTCGCGCAAGAGCATTCGTAGCGTGTGCCCATCATTATAACCGACCTCAGCGGCGATGGCCTCGACATCTAGCCCGCTGCCGTGCAGGAGAGATTGCGCCCGTTCGACACGCAAATCCTGAAAGTAGGAAAGCGGCGATTTGCCGAGCACTTCACGGCAACGCCGCTGCAAAGTACGCGCGCTCGTCGCCAACGCTGTCGCCGCTTCTTGCAGCGAGAACCCGCTCTTGAGGTGCTCTCGCGCCCAGCGCTCGAAACGCAGAATGAGAGGATCGGCCTGTGCCAAATGATTCGGGATGATGTAGGGCGCTTGCGAGGAGCGGATGTCGGCCAGCATGTAGCGTGAGACAATGGTTGCCAGTTCCGGGCTGCACTTACGGATCAACCAAAGGGCAAGATCGAGATGTCCCATCGCTGCGCCGGTCGTCACAACCCTACCCCACGAGACCAGCATGCGTGACTCATCGAGCAGGGTTTTCGGGTAACGTTGCCGAAACAGCGGAGCCAGCCACCAGGTTGTCGTCGCTTCTCCATTCTCGAGAAGTCCGGCTTCGGCCAAGATGAATGTCCCAATACACGAAGCGGCGATATTAACTCCTGCGGCATGCCATTGCCTCAGTTCTGCCTTTGCCTGGCTCACATCAGCTCGGCCGAGCGACCGAATCAACTGGTCCGGCATTCCCTTACTTAGCGCGGGAACTATGACCCACTCCGGCTTGAAATCGGGTGTTACGCCTCGCACGGGGATCGAAAATCCCTGGCCGGATCGAACCCTCTTCCGTACTCCGACGATCGACACCTCGAAAAACGGTGTCCCGCCCATTTGTCGAGCCGAGATCCGATTGGCGATCGCGAATGCATCAAGGGTCACAGTGAGGCCCGTGTCGAACAATCCTTCTAAGGCAAGCAAAGCGATTCGCATGGCGTAAATGATATCAAAGTTGTCATTTACGCCCAATAGCGCCTACTCAACCTCCGGGCTAGTGAAAAAGGCGATCACGAAAGATCGCCAAAAACATCAAACCAGGAAATTAATTCAATGAAGGTTATCGCTATCGGATCACTCGTTCAGACCATTACTCTGGTTTCGTGAGAAAGCCGGGCCGATTTTCCTCATGAACGTCGAATCTCTCGATCAGGCAAAGGCTGAGCTGGCTACGCTGCCGCTGGTGGTCGCCGGCCTGATGACCTATGAGCTGATGCCGGTTACGCCGCTCAGGCCGCTCGGACTGCTAATCCAAGGCAAATAGGCCATAGGCTGATCAACGGTAGGGACGAGCTCCCGCTCGTCCGCGTTAGTTCGTCCCAGGGCTTTGCTTCGATTAGCCTCGGACGAGCGGGAGGCTCGTCCCTACCGACAGTCGCAATGGGCTGAACATCGTGCTGGCTGTTGTGACACCAACTACGGCTACTGAGACAAAAACGCCGACTCCTAGGATTCGGCGTTTAGCGTTCTCGGTATGTAACTCATGCCGGTACATAATAACCATATGTCATCGAAGAATTTTTTGGATCTGAGTGGACGCGGTTCTGGATCAACCGCCGATCGCGATTCGACGCGGGTTTGCGCGTTGGCCAATACACCAAAACGGGATGAAACCCAGTGCATCGAGTCATAAGTAGGAGGCATACCGTCCGGCAGCTGCCGGATCATTTGGCCGATTTTCAAGGCGCGAACAACGAGCATATCTGAATGGATACGTAAGGAGTGAGCAACACCGAAAATCGGCCAAATGGCCACGGCCCAAGGGGTTGGCTTGAAAAGGGTCCGTCTGCATCGTTGTTCGTTCGTCACGTATCGATTTAGATATGCTCCTCACTCTCGCCTCGCATCCAGACCCTTTTGAAGCCAACGGTATGCCTCCTACTTATGACTCGATGCACTAGTATGCCGACTCCTGAAGAGACAAAGGAACGGACGGTGTTGGCCTTTAATACCGCGGCCGACAATTTCGACAATTCCGCACTGGGTTTTTGGGATTATTTTGGAAGAAAGACCGAGCCATCCAAATATCATTCGCACGCCGAGAAAGGGATCTAGATTTATGTCACTCTATTTATCGCGGCGTGAGCTGCTGAAACGCTCCGGTATCGTTGTCGGTACGGGGGTGCTTGCGCCCAAACTCCTTCTTGGATCCGCTTCTCCGGACGGATCGTCAACGAGGTCCGCCTCGTCAGTACGACTTTCTCTGAACGAGAATCCATACGGTCCGTCGCCAGATGTCGTGCGATCCGTGCAATTAGAGCTCGGTAGACTAAACTGCTACGCTGACGAAACGCTAAGCCGGCGGTTTGCCGAGCAGGTTGCTGCTTATGAGCAGGTTTCGGTAGACCAGGTCGTGCTCGGCGAGATTCTTGACGTATTGGGGCTTTATCTCGCCAGGTCAGCGGGTCCTGGGAGCGAGTTTATGTATTCTACTCCTGGATATCTTGCGCTTATCGATGCAGCGGTTTCTGCAGGTGGCACCGGTGTTCCCGTTCCTTTAAACGCGCAGTACCAGAATGATCTCACCACGCTCAAATCAAAGCTAAACGCGAGGACCCGCGCCATCTATCTCATTAATCCGCATAACCCCACCGGAACGATCAATGATGACCAGGAATTTAAAAGCTTCCTTCGGGAAAGCGGACAGCAATCCGTGGTAATCGTCGATGAAGCTTATCTAGAGTACACCTCGGATTTTGCCGCGCGATCTGCGGTTTCTCTTGTCCGTGAAGGAGCCAACGTTGTCGTCTTCCGTACTTTCGACAAGATCCACGGTCTTGCTGGTATGCCGATCGGTTACGCGCTAGCTCCCCGCGCCATGGCTGATGAACTCCGCAAGCAGGGTGTGGGTGCAGCCGAGGACCTGGGCCGGCTTAATCTGGTGGGGGCATCTGCTGCCCTTGCCGATAGCGCCCAAGTCGAAAATACCCGGAAGACAGTCGCTAAAGAACGTGAGCTTTGGCTTTCGTTATTAAGCGAACTTAAACTGCCTCATACCGATGCGCAGGCTAACTTTGTGTTTTTTGATGCCGGACGGCCACAGCCAATATTAGCCGCGGCCATGCGCGAACGCGGCGTCGATATCGGTCGCCCGCATCCTCCTTACACCAATTGGGCTCGCATCACCATCGGGTTACCAGCAGAGAACCGTCTGGCCCAGACTGCTCTTCGGGCTGCTCTCAAGCAAAGTTGAATGCCTACGTTAAAATCACGCGGAGCGCCCGCCGTCACCTTAAGACTCGCAAAAATAGCGATCCGGCATTCGCCAAACTCCTTTATATCTCCGATGCCTCAGACTTGGTTTTGACCGCCATCAACAGTAAGCTCAATTCCGGTTACAAAAGAGCTGTCGTCTGAAGCTAGAAAGAGGACGGCTTTCGCTATTTCGTCGGAATCACCTATCCGGCCAAGCGGAATTCGCGCGGTCATCGTTGTCTTAAACTCTTTAATCTGTTCTTCGGTCATTCCTCCTTTACCGATGATGGGCGTGTCGATCAGTCCAGGGCTGAGAGTATTGACGCGGATCTTTCGCGCCTGCAGCTCGGCGGTCCATGAGCGGGAGAAAGAGCGTACGGCCGCCTTCGTAGCAGAGTAGACGCTAAAGCCCCCCAAGCCCATGCTGGCGGCAATTGAAGCGTTCAGAATGATGGAGCCTCCATCGGGGACCAAAGGCAATAGCTTTTGGACCGTAAAAAAGAGACCCTTCGCGTTGACCCCAAAAATATGGTCGAACTCCGCCTCGCCGACCTGATCCAAAGGAGTCACCTTTCCGAGACCCGCGTTAGCAAAAATGATATCGACTTTTCCGTAGTTGGTCTTGATGTGAGCAGCTAATCGGTCGAGATCGCTAAGAATCGAGACATCTCCTTGAACTCCTTCGATATTCTGGCCCACTGACGCGACAGCTTCTTGCAATTCTTTTTTTCGACGGCCGGTAATGATGACCTTGGCGCCTTCTTGCGCGAACAGACGGGCTGTGGCTAATCCCATGCCGCTATTTCCGCCAGTGATCACTGCTACTTTTCCGATCAACTTACTCATAAAATTTCAAATAATAGAATCTGCATCCGGTACTCCCTTTTATGTTCGGTCTGCCGCTTTCCGGCCTTGAATCGCCGAAAAGCATAAGCACTGGCCGGCACGCTCTGCCGAGTGGACGAGGTGTCCCCCGCGAGTAAAAGCTTTCCAGCATTGGCTTTTGCCCTTCTCCCACGCAATCGGAGGGGCGTCGCATTCCGCGTTCCAGTTCTATTGCTCGTCGATGCCGGTTGATGTTGCAGCATCCGAGCCTTGGATAGACGCGACGCCCGCGAACGGCCACGGGACGTTGTAAACAGGAAGACGCGTCCGCCATTCTCTGCGAAACCAAAACCGATTTGCAAATAGATAAAAACAGAATTTGAAGAGGTAACCTGCCTATGCATCCCTGGCGGGTACTGCATAAGGAAGCACGCTTTCCGGACTAGGAGTGGTACGGAAGCTGATCGACGAGCAGCCGACTACCGCTGAATCATTGTCGATTCAAAACCGTCTCGTTATTTCTATCGCTTTCCGGAGCGGCCGGAAGTCCAATCGGAACCAGAGCCAGGTGAGCTAATCCCATTTCGAGATGCTTACCGCCGGGGTCGAGACTTGCCGCAGAAGAACAGGTAAAACGCAGTCTGATCGTAGAATTTCGATTTACAGCGGCTGGAACCGGCAGCGGATAGAAATGAACGGAGTCCTTCAATGTTAACGTTCCCAAGGGCATGTCATTGGCCTCTACTTTTACAATTCTCGTGGTTTCGCCCTCCCCGAGAAAGGGCATCGCATCAACAATCAGTTCGAGTTCCGCATTTAGTTTTGGCGACGGGCACTCGATCTCCGCCTCGTGATTTGAAATCCAGGTGAGCGCGTGCTCCGGAAGCTCAAAGCCTTTCTTGGGCAAAGATTCCCCGTTCCCACCCGCCCCAAATGTCCAAGAAAAAGGGCGTGGTTGGTCCGCCCTCGTTCCCGATTCGGGGACTTTCTGTTGCAGCTCCGCCAATGCAGCCATTAGGAAAGCTGGAATATGCTCAGAATCCATCATTGCCTCATTCGCCTCCAACACGACGGCAGCAGCGTTCCAAAAGTCCTCCTTCCACGGAATCGCGTTTTCATCGACAGGACTGCCAACGCCTCCGGGATATCGGTATCTCACATTTTTAAAATAGAAGTAATGGTTAATGCATTCGTAAATTTCAGCAGCCTCTATATCGCTTTCAATCTGCCCAACGAAGCTTCCGCCCACAAAGGTCAGAACTCCTTTTCGTTTCGGCCAGTTGTCCCCGATCTTAAAAACGGGGTGAAGATAACGTTCGTTCGGTTTCTCCGTTAGATTCAGCAAACGGAAAAGATCGGCATCCTCACTATCTGGTGTGCCGTCGATCGAGATAGCCGATTGCGACAATTCGGGCATCTCTCGCCCGGCTTCCCTCGACATCGTCTGAAGTAAAGCTGCGGCTGAAAAAAATGCGATCGCCCGTGACCAGTGAGTCCCCGTGGTAGGGAACGCTCTTACTGGCAGACTGTCCTTGTGCTCGAACGTGATCTGACGGCCATCTACGTAGGGAATGTCATATTCTTTAAGCAATGGAACCAAAATATCATAGTTAGATTGCCGTCGATCACCACGGTGCAGCTTCCTTAAATAGCGATCAGGAATGTCCTCCGGATAGACGCTTGCTTTGCTTGGCGTGATAACGAACACAAAGCAAGATCCTAGGTTTTTAAGGCGCTCCGCCAGATCCTTCATCATCACCACCAAAGCTTCCGCTTCTCTGCTCTGGATAAGGTCGATATCGTGGTCAAAAACCTGAACGTACCAGCGTTGGAAAAGATCCCCGTGCCTACCATGAACTATCTCTTCCTTAGACATATAGGACTTATCGAAGGCACTAAACAAAAACTGATTATAACCTCGGATCAAAAGCTCCCGGCCGGCAAAGTGCTCACTGATAAAGTCATTCACTCCTTTCTGCAGGTCCCCATTCAGCCAGGCGCTAACCTTGAGTGGTGGTTGTTCCCCTTTCATGCTGACTCCAAACAAGGTCCGATTCGCTATCCAGTCGAATTGCGAAGGAAGACGGTCTTTCAAACCGTGAACTAATAGAGTGCATGGTATGGGCAGCACCAGCGTGACAATGATCAAACCTAAGAGCAATTTTTCGGATAGTTTGATCATAGTCTCTCAAAAGCGGAAATAGAGAAACGATTGATAGGAAAACGTCGCAATTCGGGCGAGAGCGAACAAAAGTAGCCCGTAGGCGCCGGCCAACTCGAACGTTCTCCGGAGAGCGAGGTTCTCGTACCAGGCAAGAAGCCTCTCGAATCGGGGCAACAGGGGTAAGCAAATGATGAAGTAAGCCACTCCCAGGGTGCAGATAACATCCGGGCTAATCGACAAGAGCGTTGGCTCCACGGGTTGCGGAACGAACATCGCCCCGAGATAAAATCCGATCTGATCGAGAGACTGCGACCGAAAGATTACCCAGCTGATCATTACCAAGAAGAAGGTAATCGCCACATTGACAATTTTCGGAAGATGACTTTGCCATTGCTTCCAAAATACCCGATCGGCAATTAGCATGGTCCCATGGAACAGCCCCCAGATGATAAATGTCCAGGCGGCCCCATGCCACAGACCGGAAAGAAAGAAGCACAAGCAAAGATTAAAGTAGGTTCTGGCCAAGGAGCATCGATTACCGCCGAGCGGAATATAGAGATAGTCTCGGATCCAAGTCGAAAGGCTAATATGCCACCGTCGCCAGAAGTCCGTGAAATTTATGGCGGTATAAGGCTGGCGAAAGTTTTCTTTCAGACGAAACCCGAGGATCTGGCTGAGGCCGATGGCCATATCGGAGTAACCGGAAAAATCAAAATAGATTTGGGCGGAGAAACAGAGAACACCGAGCCAAGCGAATGGCATATCCAACTGTTTAGCCGGTAAAGCGAAGACTTCGTTGGCAAAGTGCCCGATATGATCGGCTAACAACACCTTCTTGGCCAAACCAAAAAGGAAGCGGATTATACCGTCTCTGAAATCCACCCAGGTAACCTGCCGCTGGCGAAGCTGTTGATCGATATCCCGATAGCGAATGATTGGTCCTGCAAGCAGCTTGGGGAAATAAAAGACATACAACAGGTACGTCAGGAGGTCATCGGCCGGACGACCGTCTTTGCGATAGAGATCAACCAGATAAGTTATCTTTTCGAAAACAATAAACGAGATCGCGATAGGCAAGGCCACATGTAACAGGGAAAAAGATTGCAGCCCAAAGTGCCGCAAAACCGTGACAAAGTTAGCCCAGAAGAAATTCGCGTACTTGAAATAGGACAATAATCCGACATTGGCGACTACTCCCAGCGTTAATGCTGCTCGTCGAACGTTCGGCTGACGACTCCGCGAAATCACTTCACCGAGCGTCCAATCTAGCAATGCCGACCCCAGTGCCCAAAACACGAAAATGGGTTCTGCCCAGGAATAAAAGAATAGACTAGCGACCAACAGGATTCGATTTTGCCAGCTAGTACGGGCGGCCCGATATATCAGATACAGGCACGGAAGGAATACAAAGAGAAATAGCGGTGAATTAAACAACATCGATCGATGATCCGTATCTTTCTGGTTTCACATTCGAGGGAGACCCTCCAACGATCGGACTGGGTAGTCCCAGAGTCCGAGACTAACGAAACGCGGTCTGGCCGGTTAAGAAATATCGGTGAGCACGATCTGAACAGCTAGAGCCAGCGGAAAAGCAAGAACTGCTGAAAAGGGGAATAAAAAAGAAACTGCCTAGGCCGTGTGCGCATCGGAGTAACCGTGCAGGCATGCACCGTGAGAAATCAAACCTACAAGCTTTCCAGGCAACGATTTTGGGGATCAGTGGGTTCCCAGCCCCTTTTATGTTCTCGCTGTGCGAGAGGCGAATTGGACAGTAATTGAGCGCGCAGCCCTATTCTGAAGCTTTGGCCGAGAAATGGCAAGGAGTTGAAAGTATTAGCTTCCCCGGCGATTCGAAGCCAACGTCAGATCGCCACTCCAAGGGAATGCGCATAATCACCGTAGTACCCTCTCCAATTTCGCTGCGCACCTTCAGCTGAAATGAGCGCCCATACAAGCCTTGGAGCCGGCGGCGTAACAGCCCCAGCGCGTGAGCCCGAGTACCTTCTGCGAAGAAAAGCTGCTCGATCTTCGCGAAAGGCACTCCCTTACCGTCATCGCTCACACTCATCTCCAGCCACGGTCCTGTCGCACAGACGACGATGCGGAGCCGCCCGGCCGATGGCGAGGAACGGAGCCCATGTTGGATCGCGTTCTCTACTAACGGCTGAAAAGAGAAAGGTGGAATGGCAACTTTCAACAAACTTGAATCGATCGACTCCTCCACTTTCAATCGTCCACCAAATTGTAGTGACTCGATCCCTAAATAAGCACGCACTGCCACTAGCTCTTCCTCCATCGGTATAAGCAGTTGGTCCTGTCGATCAAAACTGGCTCGAAGAAATTTGCGCAGGCAACCTGTCGCCCGAGGCACTTCTTGTGGCGCTATCCTAGCTAGCGCCGCCACTGCATTTAGAGCATTGAACAAAAAATGAGGATTCATGCGCGCTTGCAGCGCGCGGACCTCGGCCGAGGCTACCGCTCGAGTTTGCTCGTCACGGTAACGTACCTGCTGAACAATCGCGAGAATCAGCGCCGTACCTAAACCTTGCAGCATAGCGGCCATTCCGATCTGCTCGATCCCGTCCAGTGCCAGGGGAGTATGAGGAGACCTGGAGAGGAGGCCATTCCGCAGCAATGACACCCCAAAAGCCAGAGAAAATCCCGTCAGCGGGTGTTGGGCTAATCTAGGGCGCCAGCGATAGAGCCACCCTCCGACCAGACCACCGCACAACATGGGAATTGCGATAGAGGCTAACGGGAGACCGAAGTACGAAACGGCTAACCAGGTGACAAACCCACTAACCGCCAGCCCTACCCAGGGACCTGCCACTAGACCAGCGGCGCATGCCGCCACGATTCGTTCGTTGATCCAGCCTGCATGAGCAGCAGTCAACTCTTCGACGAGGCCGAGTACTAAAAAGACCAGTCGAGGTGTCCCATGATCGTGCCTCGATAGCAGCGAGAACTCGAGCTTCCTAAAGCCCGGGACGAACATGAGCGCGAAGGCTGCCGTTACGAGTATGCAAACTTCATAGAAAATAGTATCCATCCAAAGAACGCCTCAGAGACCTTCACGAATAGTCCACCGTTCAGCGTCCGACCGGCGAAGCGATCGCTTTCGAAGGGACTGACTTTCTGCTCTGCAGCAAGCTTCACCCCGATAAAGGACAGTCCAGATTTTCATTTTCTAGGCCATGAGCTGTGTCTTCGGCGCCTCGAGATCAAAGCCCATTGCAGCCTAACCCCACTCACTAATCGAAACCGGGGTTGTTACCCGCACCCCCGCATCAATTCGAAATAACCCGCTCGCACAAGCTCTTACTCACAACAGAAAGAAACCTAGCAATCTCTTATATCATCGCAGTTCCGCTCTCCAACTCACTAACTTTTCTTTTGTGCTAAATAACGTTGGAGCCAGTCCTCGAAAGAAGTCGCGCCGATGCGCGGATTAGCGCCGGGGGTGAGCGATTGATCGTTTACTGCTAGGCCGTAGTAGCGGGCGTCAACATCTGTGATCACCTCGCGTGGGATCCTTTGTCGCGCCCAGGAAGCGTCCGACCAGTTCGTCGAGACCTGCCCGTTCGGGACCAGCTATCTCGATCATGCCATTTACCGGCGCGCCAAGTGTGACCTCGGCGAGTGCGCTAGCGACGTCATCGGCGGCAATTGGCTGCGTCAAGGCCGGTGGCAAGTGAACCGTTTGTCCGACGGTGCTGAATTGGGCGATGCCACCCATGAATTCAAAGAATTGCGTTGCCCGAACGATCGTATACGGAATCCCAGAAGCCTTGATCAGGTTTTCCTGGGCCATTTTCGCGCGGAAATAGCCGCTGGCAAGAAGGCGGTCAGTGCCGACGACTGACAGGGCAACATGGTGCCCCACGCCAGCGGCCCCTTCCGCGGCCAAGAGATTAAGTCCGGAGGTTTCGAAGAACTCTAAAACGGCCTTGTCGTCCCAAGAAGGCGCGTTCGACACGTCAACGACAACCTGGGCACCTGTAAGCGCTTTGGCTAAGCCCTCACCAGTGATGGTGTTAACGCCAGAAGAAGGTGACGCCGCCACTACCTCATGACCACACTGCCGAAGGTTATTCACGAGCTTTGTGCCGATGAGTCCGCTGCCGCCGATTACTACGATCTTCATAGGTTTGTTCATAATTGTTACTTTCTTGGTTGTTTAGTTGTGTTCAGTCAGGATTTTCCCTTCGCATGTCCGAATCTGGCTCAGCGGCGTCTTGAACCGGATGTTGTTCGCCGCGTATTCCAGCGCCAACGCCTCGCTCGACAGCCAACAAAGTCTTCACAAAGAACCTTTCAAGCGTAGCCCGGAGAGTTACACTCGCGGCTCTCCGGCGTTCCATAAGGATGAGAACTCGTCTATGAGAAATGCACGTCCTGCCAATACAAAGAATCGAAGAATAGATTAGAAAAAGGCTAATTGGCCTCTCTCTTTAGGTCAGACGATTATTAGCAATAGTCTAACTGCCCGTTCCATTCTTCGTATTGCAATGGAGGACGACAAATCATTCGTCTGCAAGGCCGAGAAGGTGGCGGCGGAACGAGCATGTAAGCCTCATACACGCTCATCGAGTCGTATCCAACTTGCTCGACCTGGTGCGTGATCTGAGAAATGGAGCTATCAACTGGTTAATGGGCAGAATCAGTACCGCGTTGCGTTCGATTCTAAATGAGCTCGCCCCGATTTCGGTCGTCGGCTGAAATTTTCTATCATCTCGTCTCACTAATCCTCGGCCTGAGAACGACGGTTCTGTTACGAGGCGGCGGGCCTAGTCATTCGTCGCAGTTCTTCCCACTTTGCTTCCGCTGGAAAAATCATGCTCGATTCGTCTTATCGTTAGCCCGATTGGTCCATCTTTGAGGGAGCGGTCATCGAGGGATAGACCGGGTCCAGAGAAACATTTTAACTCCGATTAGAGCGCTTTTGAACAGCTGCCCGTTATCCTTTGGGACCCAGTTCGGTTCGATCCGCCCCACCGTTATATGAACGTGTTACAAATACCCAACGCGTTTCAAAAACCCCGCTAACCTGGCGAGCGCACATTTCTCAGGCTGAATCCTACCACCCAGCCAATCCCATAAAACAGAGCGCCTGATACCCAGTTTCGTTGCCGTTTGACGATCACTCTCCTTGCAGTCCTTGGTGTACCGTCCCAACGCATCTAAAACCTCGTCGGTGGTCATTGCGAGAAAACCTTCTAATAAAAATCGGAAAGATTGTCTACTTTTTACTGGAGAATGGGATTTTTGCCACGGACACCTTCGGAATCAGGAATGCCTGAGTCAGATAGGGAGCGGACATTGAACCGACCGAGCATTCGTGATGGATATCACGATTCAAGCAATCTCTACAACGATGGGCGTGTGATCCGATGGCTTTTCTTCGGCTCGTGGGCCCTTATCGATCTCACACTTCTGCAGCCGTTGAGCAGCATCCGGCGAAAGCAAAAAGTGGTCGATACGAATGCCACGGTTGTATTCAAAGGCCCTCCGGAAGTAGTCCCAGAAAGTGTACTGGCCTCCTTCGCCCGGATGGAGTGAACGGAATGCGTCGACGTATCCCAGGCTCAGCATCGCGCGGTAACGGGCCCTCGGCTCAGGTTGAAACAGTGCGTCGTGAATCCACGAGGCCGGTTTGTGGCAGTCCATGTCCTCTGGAATGACGTTGAAGTCGCCACCAACAATCGTAGGAACTCCGCTCTCCAGCCATGCTTGCATCTGCAAGGCCAGGCGATCCATCCATGCCAACTTGTACGCAAATTTCTCAGTTCCGATCGGGTTGCCGTTCGGGAGGTAAATGTTCACCAGGCGCAGGCCTTCAATCATCACTTCCAGGAAACGCGCGTGGCTATCCAGTTCATCTCCCAACAGTGTCTTGCTGATGATCTCCATCGGTGTGCGGGAAAGAATCGCGACGCCGTTGTACGTCTTCTGTGTCACCGCCGCACTGTGGTATCCCAACTCTTCAAAGACCGCAGCCGGAAATTCCGAGCCTTTCAGTTCCTGTAGCAGCAACACATCGACATTGGTTCTCTCCAGCCATTTCCGCACATGCTCGGTTCGAGCTCGAATCGAGTTCACATTCCAACTGGCAATCCGCATTTTTGAACCCTCTGTGGCGTGACGACAAACTCGTTTTGGTTGCTCAGTTTCACTTCATATCACGCCCCTACCCCAACCAGGCAATTTCTCCATGACATTTGGCTGAAGCTCCGGCTTACATCCGTAGAGTCAAGCCAATGCGATCTCCTATTTTTGAGGAACCAGATGCATATTTATCTTGGAATGGAAGAGGAACTGCTGGTGGTTACTCGGCGGCACGGGCAGTGGCAGGCCGAGTCACAACTTACCGGCATCCAAATCACATGTCTGGCAAGCGATCCAGAGCGGCCCGAACGTGTTTATTGCGGCACATCCGGGAGTGGTTTGTTTCGCACTAAAGACGCCGGTATCACCTGGAAGCCAGTAGGCGAAGGTATCGGTTCCGAAAGCATCACCGCTATCGCTGTTAGTGCCGTAGATCGAGCGAAGGACGACGGCGTGGTGTATGCCGGAACTGAGCTAAGCGCAATGTTTCGTTCTGAAGATGGTGGAAATACCTAGCGCGAGTTGAAAGCGTTCACTCAACTTCCTTCGGCGCCGACGTGGAGTTTTCCGCCTCGGCCTGATACGAACCATGTCCGATGGATAACACCGGACCCATTGGGGTCTGGCCGGGTCTTTGTGGCGGTCGAGGCCGGCGCGCTAGTGCGTAGCATGGATGGCGGAGAACACTGGGAAGACCGCCGGCCCGATGCACCTTATGATACACACACGCTGGTCATGCATTTTAAAGCCCCGGATCGTTTGTATTCTGCAGCCGGAGATGGATACATTCATCCCGGTACAGGTTACAACGAAAGCCAAGATGGCGGGAATACTTGGCTGCGCCCGGATGAAGGATTAAAACATAACTATCTGGTGAGTGTGGCGGTCGATCCGGCAGACCCGAATACAATCGTCGTCTCAGCTGCCGCAAGTCCAGCCGAGGCGCACAGCCGGTTTAACGCCCAGTCCTTCATTTACCGCAAACAAGACCAGACGCCTTGGCAACGAATAGCCAAAGGTCTGCCCGAGGCGAAAGGAATGATCGTGCCAATTTTAGCGACTAAGACCGGCGAACCGCACGTTTTCTATGCGCTTACAAATAAGGCGTTATATCGTTCGCCGGACGCTGGCCAGCACTGGGAGCAAATGAATATTCCGTGGAAGAGAGAATATCAAGGACAACACCAGCAAGCGATTCTGGTTACCGATTCATTGTGATCCACCAACCGCTGTCGAATAGATAATCGGAATCCACCTTTCCCTGGCCCAGTCGCCTTTTGGCGACGGTATTCTGCGTAGGTTGCTTCGGCGCGTTTCTCTAGCGAAATTGACTTCTTCCGGTTCCGGAACAGCTACTTCAACTTCAAGGAGGGAAGCGTCCGCGAATTCCCGAGCGAGAACCGAAAATTGTTTTTCCGAAATATTCAAGATGGGAACAATGCTGTCAGTGCTGTCGACGTCGGCGCCCCGGGGTCTCCGGTTATTGAAAGAACACCTGATACCCTCTCTTCGGGGTTCCCTACAAAGTTGATCGAAAGGCGACGAGACAAAAGCAGAGCAATGAGAAATAGTACGGCAGCTGCAAACAAGCTAGTACCCGCTCCTAGCACTGCGGCAGCGGAACCCCAGATCACTGATCCCAGCGTTATCGCTCCCTGCGAGATCATGATTACTGTGGCATTGACGCGGCCTCTCACCCGGTTTGGCATAACGCGCTGTGCCGCCACCCAGAGTTCCGAAGCAGAGATTGTCCATCCCACACCGGCAACGGCAGCGGCAATGAAGAAGAACTCAGTTTGGCGAACAAATGCCAACAGTAGGTAAGCCAGAACGATCAGCAAATTGGCAAGGAGGGTTACGGAATCGGGCGAGAAGCGAGCCCTAAGCCAAGAAATGACGAACACCGCTCCGATCACTGATCCAGCACCCAAACTAGTAAATAAAAAACCTAGCTGTGAGGAACTCAGGTGTAATGCTTTCAAGCCAACAGCCGGCATCAACGCAGGGATGACCGAAATGAAAAGAGCAAACAGGAAATTTCGGGCCAAGACGACCTGAAGCCGCGGAACGTGCCGCACGTAGCGGGCAACCGTCCCGAAAGATTTGAAAAAGGTCTCCGAAGGAAGCCCTATCGCTACGGTTGGTGGCTTCAAGCGGCGGATTGCCAGCACAACCAGGAGAAAACAAGATGCATTGAGGGCAAAAACAAAATTCGCTCCGACCAACGGAATCAGGAAACCAGCTAACACTGGACCGATAATTCCCGAGATGTTGAGTTGCAATCCGTTTAAGATTGATGCCGACGGGAATTCGCCGTCAGAGACGATCTGGGACACAAGCGAAGTCCAGGCCGGCGCGTTGAAAGCAAAACCAACTCCAAGCAGAAACACGCTAGCCAGTATGAGGTAAGGATTGAGCATCTGTGCCCAAGCAAGCACCGCTAATCCGGCGGCCATAGCCGCTAACCAAACATTGATCGCACAAACAAGCTTCTGACGGTTCGCCTTGTCGGCGAGGACGCCTGCGAGCAGGGTGAACAAAAAGAAAGGGAGCGATGCGACCGTTGCCATGAGCGAAATCAAAACCGACGAGCTCGTGAGTAGATTCATCGACCATGTCGCGGCTTCGTTGTGAGCGGACACCCACGTCCCGGAGATCACCGTGGCAATCCAAAGCCTTCTGAAAGCCGGGTTTCGTAGGGCTCTCCAAGTGGAGGTAGTCATCATGCCTTACTTAGCGATCCGGCTGGCCGAGTTTCACTATTTTGCGGTTGACGCTTCAGCAATCCAGAATTCACACTCCCCTTCCCGGCCCCGATAGTAAGCCGCGGAGCGGCCTACGTTAGATCAGGCGGCAGCCTAGGGCGATAACCGATCTCACACAAAGACGCCAAGGAAAGCAGAGGTGAGGGGTAGGAAGTGATTGGGGGCGCCTCCCCATTCTATTGGGCTAACGATAACGGCAGCTGAGACAGAGAACTGCGAGTCCTCAGTGCGGCGCTGTATTCTTATCCCTTCACGTGTATGAAGTTTAGGACCAGGAGGCCAAAATCCAATACCGCGTTTGCTGCGCTCAGCTCACGCGGAAGCCGTTAAAGATGAAAGTCAGCCAAGGGTTAGTGGATGATTTGCAGGGGCAGCGGCTCGCTCAGGGGTCTTCAACGGGCTTACAGGATGATCTTTCGATTGGTCGACCGGAGACCACCAACCGGAATTTGGGGTCAACTGAGGTACAGGCTATTCACCGGCGCAATATCGGCAGTGATGAAATTCGTATCGGTGCGCTTCCGCAGCATTTGATCATCCTATTCACCAAACCTCCTCTCGAGATGAATATCAGGTGCGAAGGAGTGAAAAGAAATGCAACGCCTCCGGCCGGCTCGATTGCGCTTGTACCGGTCGGGGCTGTAGCTGATGTGAGTTGGCGAGGTAACAAAGACTACCTGCAGGTTTCCCTCGAGCCCGACTTGGTTCAGCGAGTAGCGGTAAGCTCGTTCGAGCGAGACCTAACGTGTGCGGCCATCCCACCGCTCGACGCTTTCATCGCACCTGAGCTGCGCTCTTCCATGCTGGCCATAGGAGCCGAGTCAGAGGCAGGAGCCCTTGGCGGACCGCTTATGATGGAGTCGCTAGCCAACATCTTGACGGTTCACTTGATCCGTTATCTCTTCGGATTCCGCCCGGTAGCAACTCGCGCACGTCGAGTGCTGTCCCGCCGAAAGCTCGTCGCAACGATCGATTACATCATGGCGAATCTAGCCAACAGACCGACATTGGAACGAATGGCAGAGCTGGTCCATCTCAGTCCTGATCATTTCGCACGCCAATTTAAAGCCGCCACCGGTTTGGCACCATATCAATTCGTTATTGCGCGACGAGTTGAACGAGCGCAACAACTCTTATGCGGACGGCAAGAACTTAGTCTTGCCGAAGTAGCAATAGCTGCTGGTTTTTCGGACCAAAGCCAGCTCTGTTTCCACTTCAAACGGATTGTCGGAATCACACCGGGACATTTTCGGGTGTCGAGAATCGCTTAAAAGAGAGCGGGTTCCACCAATACAAGGAGCGGTCGTTCCTCGATGCGTTGGTCCGGCATGTCCTCGGTCCCAGATATCGGCGTTTTACGTTCCGAGGCTACTGGCACGAAGGGACACACCGGCCCTGTCCGGCCGAGATCCTTATGAGGCCTGGCCACGAAAGTCTTGATCCAGTCTGCGATGGTGTGAAGCGCATTTAGATCGCTTTCCGCGAGTTTCCTCGTCCTACTGACGTCCTCGAGATCCTCGAGGAGGAAGAGATTAGCGGTCTGTGCTGGCTTGGAACCTTCTCCTTGCATGTTGATCTCCGGTTGATCCGACAGCTACAAAGGGTGCCTGAATAACTCAATACGGCACTGGGCATTCGATTCAATTGTACCTAGGTGTAAACAGACTAACACACCATAGCAGTCGCCTCGTGCTTATTAAACGCCTCCTCAAACTTAGTTAGTGTCGCTTCAATTTCCTGTCGCACTTGTG
>Ga0210396_10002180_pt1 | contig 20203 bp, 18 predicted proteins | sample IncBWH17OmetaG_FD_155466 | JGI IMG/M metagenome (GOLD analysis project Ga0210396, IMG submission 155466) | Forest soil microbial communities from Barre Woods Harvard Forest LTER site, Petersham, Massachusetts, United States - Inc-BW-H-17-O ... | reverse complement strand
GCGGTTGGTGGGGCGGCGATACCGATGCCTGCTGCCGTTAACACGGTCGCTACCGCCGACACCGCGGCGGTGGTGATATTCATTGTTTCATTCCTGTCGTGCGAGCGGTGATTTCCCCGCAGTGCGGGTGATCACCGCTACCTGGGTAAATGTGCACAAGCACTTATTACAAGTTCATGGTAAGCAGACATTGTTCCCGCGAACGAGGGCCATTCGGCCACCTCCAGAGGCGAATTAACGATCCCGACGACGACCCCGAGGGCTGTTAGCTGTGCCGCTTGGTGGCCCCGGCCACCTTGGAGTTCTAAACCGTACTTCACGCAGTCACTGGCATCCCGGACCGCGATATGCCCAAACGGCGCCGCACCCGCGCGCAAAACCGGACCCACCGCATCGCCACCGAACGCCGACAGCATCACCGTGTTCGCGCGACCCGAACGGCCGAGTGTTTGAACTACGCCCGGCCGGCCCGAGACCGCACCACCTGACGACCCACCACCGGTCTGACTTCGCGGCTATCGTTTCCAACGCGGTAATCTCATTCTCGAAGCGTCGTACATCAGCGCGCCTGAAGAGGAGATTCCGCCTATGGCCGGCCCCAGCGATGAAGCCGAAGTGACGCGCGCCGAACGCTTCATCAAGACGGCAGTCGAGATTCTGGGCGAAACCGGGCGCACCGACTTCACCGTGCAGGAGGTGGTCACCCGCTCCAAGACCTCACTGCGCGCCTTCTACCAGCATTTTTCCGGCAAGGACGAACTGCTGCTCGCGCTGTTCGAAAAAACCATCGCACAATCGGCGGAAATCTGGCGCGCCGAGACCACCGGGCTGGACAGCACCGCAGCGCTGAAGCTGGTGATCGACCGCGTCAGCCAACAACCGGAATCGAGCACCCAAGACAGTCTCAATCGGGCGCTCAGCCTCTACAACCAGCACCTCGCCGAGACCCGTCCCCGCGAATACGCCCGCGTGCTCTCCCCGTTGCATCAACTGATTCGCGACATCGTGGGGCTGGGCATCACCGAGGGCGTCTTCAACCCGGGACTTGACGTCGGGGCCGCGGCGGCGATCGCCATGCAGACGATGGTTGGCGCGCAGCGATTGCATTGGCTGGGCAGCGAATTGAACGGCACACCGATAGACGCCGGCCAGCTGTACGACTTCTGCAGCCGTGCGCTTGGCATCCGCGACACCGAAGAGGCGTCCGACGCGCCCTCGCTGGGTGAGCTGTTCGCTCTGATCGGGATGCGTCCGGCCACCCACAAGGGTGAGTTCGCGATGAGGATGCCGGTCAGCCCTCAGGTGGTCAACACCTCGGGCGCCCTTCAGGGCGGGTTGATCGCCACGCTCGTCGACGTGGCGGGGGGACAGTTCGGGCTGGACCATCTGCAGCCGGGCACCACCATGACGACCGCTGACCTCTTCGTCCGCTATCTAAGGCCGATCCGGCAGGGCTCGGCACTCGCGGTGCCCCGGATGCTGCGGTCCGGCCGCCGCGCGATGGTCATGCAGGTCGACATATACGGCGAAGGCGATGACGAGCTCCTCGCGACGGCGACCGTGAACTTCGCTGTGATCAACGGAACGACACCAGAGCTTCCCACCTGGCCGGACGCATAGCCGGCCACAAGGCCACTTACACCTTGCCGCGCAGAAGTGGTAACGTCATTACCGCCTACAGAGAACCCAAGACTTCCGCAAGGAGATCGCCATGCCGTCTCGCGAACTTTCCTTCCCCGTGTTCGACGCGGACAACCACATGTACGAGCCCCAGGAGGCGCTGACCAAGTTCCTCCCGGACAAGCGCAAGCGTGTGATCGACTACGTGCAGGTGCGTGGTCGCACCAAGATCGTGGTGCGCGGCCACATCAGCGAATACATCCCGAACCCGACGTTCGAGGTGGTGGCCCGGCCGGGTGCACAGGAGGAGTACTTCCGGCACGGCAGCGGCGGTAAGAGCTACCGCGAGGTCCTGGGTGAGCCGATGAAGGCGATCCCCGCCTTCCGCGAGCCTGGCCCGCGGTTGGAGGTCATGGACGAGCTGGGCGTCGACTACGCCCTGATGTTCCCCACGCTGGCCAGCCTGGTCGAAGAGCGCATGAAAGACGACCCGGAGATGACCCACGACGTCATTCACGCGCTCAACCAATGGATGCACGAGACCTGGACGTTCAACTACAAGGAACGCATCTTCGCCACCCCGGTGATCACCCTGCCCATCGTCGACCGGGCGCTCGAAGAACTCGAATGGTGTCTGGAGCGGGGCGCGCGCACCGTGCTGGTTCGCCCGGCGCCGGTACCCGGCTACCGCGGCAGCCGGTCGTTCGGCCTCAAGGAGTTCGACCCCTTCTGGCAGGCCTGCATCAAAGCCGGGATCCCGGTCTCGATGCATGCCTCCGACAGCGGCTACTCCGAGCTGCTCAACGTGTGGGAGCCCGGCGACGAATTCCTGCCGTTCAAACCGACGGCCTTCCGCAGCCTGGCGATGGGCCATCGGCCGATCGAAGATGCGATGGGGGCGTTGGTCTGCCACGGCGCGCTGTCGCGCAACCCGGAGCTGCGGGTCCTGTCGATCGAAAACGGCGCCGACTGGGTGCCCCACCTGTTCAAGGGGTTGAAGGGCGTCTACAAGAAGATGCCCAACGCGTTCGACGAAGACCCGATCGAGGCGTTCAAGCGGTGCGTTTACGTCAGCCCGTTCTGGGAGGACCGGTTCACCGAGATCGTCAAAATGGTGGGCACCGACCGGGTGGTCTTCGGATCCGACTGGCCGCACCCCGAAGGCCTGAAGGACCCCATCACCTTCGTCGACGAACTTGCCGACTTCGGCGAAGAGGACGTCGCAAAGATCATGGGCGGCAACATGATGGAAGTAATGAAGGTCTCAAAGCCGGTCTCAGCCTGACCAAGTAAGGGTCGATCTATAGACGGAATCGACCCGTCCTGCTATACAAAGAACTTCGCAACATGCGAAGGTCTGCCTTCGAACACGTGACGGGCATCCATCGCGGCCACCGAAACGCGGCCGATTAGGAGTGCGCCATGAGTCTGGCTCCAGGCGAGCATTCCCAACCAGGTCTGACCCAGGTGATGTTGAGCACGCGTCTGATATCGGAGCTGGGCGATCCGCATAGCACGTTGCGGGCTACCATCCAGCGCAACGGACCGGCGGTGATCATCCGCGCGGGTGGTGAGATCGACGCCTCCAACGAGGACACGTGGCGCCGGCTGGTCACTGAGGCGGCCGTAGTCGCCGCCCCACCAGGTCCGCTCGTCGTCGACGTCAGTGGCTGCGATTTCATGGGCTGTTGCGCGATCTCCGTCCTGGCCGACGAAGCGGAGCGGTGCCGCAGTCGAGGCGTGGGACTGCGCCTGGTGAGCTGCAACCCCAGCGTTGGCCGGATCATCGCAGCCTGTGAGCTCAGCGTCATACTGCCCGTTCATCCAACTACGGACTCCGCGCTGTCGCCGGCCGTGGCTTGAGGCCCCAGGACCCGCCCGGAGATTGGTGCGAGTAGCACCTGACACGCGTTGATAATCTGGATGATGCGCTGCGAAGTTGTCAGCGTAGCTATGTAGTTGTGTAAAAGAGGTCCGTGATCGGGTCCGGAGAAAGTCCTAGGAGGGACGGCCAAATGGCGGCCGAAATGGACTGGGACAAAACCGTCGGCAAAGCCGAAGAGGTCCGGCGCATCTTCGAGAATGTCCCCGCGATGATGGTCGGCCTCGAGGGGCCCGACCATCGCTTCATCGCAGTCAACGCCGCTTATCGTGCATTCAACCCGACGTTCCCCACCGTCGGTCTGACCGCACGTGAGGTCTTTCCCGAGCTCGAGGCCCAGCAGGTTTACGAGATGTTCGACCGGGTCTATCAATCCGGTGAGCCTCAATCCGGCGCGGAGTGGCGGCTGCAGACCGACTACGACGGCTCGGGGATCCAGGAACGGTATTTCGACTTTCTCGTCACACCGCGCCGCCGCGCGGACGGGTCAATCGAGGGCGTGCAGCTCGTCTTCGACGACGTGACGAACCGGGTGCGGGCACGGCTGGCCGCCGAGGCGCGCGTCGAGGAGCTGTCCGAGCGATACCGTCACGTGCGCGATTCGGCCACCGTCATGCAGCAGGCGTTACTGGCTCCGTCTGTGCCCGTCGTGCCCGGCGTCGACATCACGGCGGAGTACCTCGTGGCGGCGGAGGACACCGCGGCCGGAGGCGACTGGTTCGACGCGATAGCGCTCGGGGATCGGCTGGTCCTCGTCGTCGGCGACGTCGTCGGCCACGGTGTCGAAGCCGCGGCGGTGATGTCGCAATTGCGTACCGCCGTGCGGATGCAGATCACGGCGGGGCACACAATCGTCGAAGCGCTCGAGGCGGTGGACCGCTTCCACGAACACGTACCCGGATCGAAGTCGGCCACGCTGTGTATCGGCTCGCTCGACTTCACGACGGGTGAGTTCCAGTACTGCACCGCCGGACACCCACCGCCGTTGTTGCTGACCGCCGACTCGAGCTCACGGTATGTGGAACCATCCGGCGCGGGTCCGCTCGGAAGCGGCGTCGGATTCCCGGTGTGCACCGAACTGCTCGATGTGGGCGACTCGATCCTGCTGTACACCGACGGCCTGATCGAGCGCCCAGGGCGTCCGCTGGTCGCCAGCACCGCGGAATTCGCCGATCTGGCGGCGAATATCGCCGGTGGTGCCAGCGGCTTCGTCCTGGACTCCCCGGCGCGGCCCATCGACCGCACCTGTTCGGAGACGCTTGAATTGCTGCTCCGGTCGACCGGCTACAGCGACGACGTCACTCTGCTTGCGGCACAACGGCGTACACCACCGCCACCGCTGCACATGAGTGTGGACGCGACGGTCCACGCCTCACGCAAGGTTCGCGCCCGCCTTCGTGAATGGCTGGCAGAGATCGGCGCCGACGCAGCCGACATCTCCGACGTCGTGCACGCGATGTCCGAGTTCGTCGAGAACGCGGTCGAGCACGGGTACGGCACCGAGGTTGCCGATGGTGTCATCGTCGAGGCATCGCTGGCCGGCGATGGCAACCTGCACGCTTCGGTGATCGACCGCGGCCAGTGGAAGGATTACCGGGAAGGCGAGCATGGCCGCGGACGCGGACTAGCGATGGCCGAAGCCTTGGTGTCCCGGGCGCACGTGACGTATGGACCCGACGGCACGACTGCGACGTTGACGCATCGGCTGTCACGACCCGCAAACTTCGTGACCGACACACTGGTCAGCCGCTCAACTTATCAACGGGCGGTCGACTGCGAATTCGTCTCCCTGGTCGGCTCGGGAGAATTGGCCGGCCGTATCGTCGTCAGCGGTGACGTCGATTCGAACACGGCGTCCACCCTGGACCGTCAGATCGCCGTCCAAAGCCGCTCTGGCATAGCACCTTTGACGATCGATCTCAGCGCCGTGACCCACCTCGGGTCGGCGGGGGTCAGCGCGCTGGCCGCCGCCCGCGACCGGGCGCGCAGGCAGGGCGGCGACTGTGTGCTGGTAGCTCCGCCCGGGAGCACTGCGCACCACGTTTTGTCGCTGGTCCAGCTGCCCTTCGTCACCGGCGAGGCCAGCGGTGACGCCGAGGACATCTTCGCCGAGGAGTAGGGCTGCGCTGGTACGGGCGTCGACCTGTCAGCGTGTCTGGCCGTGCCGCACCTGATTGAACGGCACCCCGCGGTCGGCGGCGTATTCCCGTGGGAAGCCCAGCACCCGTTCGCCGATGACGTTGCGGGCCATCTCATTTGTGCCGCCGCCGATTGCGACGTTCTGCCGAGACAAGTATCGCAGTCCGGTCTGCAGGCCCTCGCCGATTTCCCCTACCACGCCCGCGGCTCCCGCGATCGCCAGCGCGGTGTCCATATCCAGGGTCACCGTCTCGGAGTGGAAGAGCCTGATGAGCGTTCCGGCCGCCGCGGGCAGCACGCCGTCTCTGACGTTGCGGTACACGTGATCGATCAGCTGGTCGGCTACCGCGCGGTGCACCAGTGCCCGACCGGCCATTTCGTGCACCCGCTCGTTGTCGGCTTGACCCGTCTTCTCGGCGAGGTCGGCGTAGTCGACCGGCGTCGTGTGGCCGCCTTCGTGGCCGGCGCCGCTGGAGAACTCCGAGCCCTGCCCGACCGCCCGGCGTTCGTGATAAAGCTGCCGCGAAGCCACCGCCCAGCCGCCGTTGACCTCGCCGACGACGGCGTCGTCGCCGACGTCGACGCCGTCGAGGAACTCCTCGCAGAACTCGGTGGAGCCGGTCAGCTGGGTGATGCGCCGCAACATGATTCCCGGATGCGCGATGGGCACCAGGAACATGGTCAGGCCGTCGTGCTTGGGCACTTCCCATTTGGTGCGGGCCAGGCAGAGTCCGTAGTCGGCAGCGAACGCGCTGGTGCTCCATGTCTTGGCGCCGTTGATCACCCACCGGTCGCCCTGTCGTTCGGCCCGGGTGATCACGCCGGCCAGATCCGATCCGCCGCTGGGTTCGGACAACAGCTGCACCAACACCTCGTCGCCGCGCAGAGCGGCGGCGATGTGCAGCTTCTTCTGCTCTTCGGTGCCGGTGTCGAGCAGTGTGGCACAGCAGATGGTGAAGGTCGGGGTGTTGAGGATCAGCGGCATCTCGTAGTTGCGGGATTCCTCGTCGAATGCCTTCTGATATTCGTAGTCCAGCCCCAGGCCACCGTACTCACGGGGGAAACAGATGCCCGCGAATCCGCCCCCGTAGAGCCGCTTTTGCAGCTCCCGGGCGCGTTGCCAGGAGCGTTCATCGTCACGCGGGGCGGCCGGCGGAGACTCCGGGTCGATGGCAGGCATGTTGTCCGTCAACCACACTCGCGCCCGCGCGGCGAACTCCGCAACGGATTCGGTGGCCGTCATCGGGCCGCTTTCTCCGCTTCATACACGAGCAGGTTGTGTTCCTCTGGCGTGCCAAACATGGAGCGGTACAACGCAACCCGCCTCAGGTACAGGTGCAGGTCATGTTCCCAAGTGACGCCGATGCCGCCATGCATCTGCACGCAACCCTGAACGATCTGGCCGGCCATCTCACCCACGTAGGACTTGGCGATACTGGCCGACAGGCCCGCTCCGGGTGCGCGGGCCGCAACGTCGGAGACCGCCGCGGCGGTGGTCGCGCGGCAGGCTTCCAGCCACATCTTCATATCGGCGAACCGGTGTTTGAGCGCTTGGTAGGACGCCAGGGGCCGGCCGAACGTGTACCGGTCCAGCGCCCACTGCACGGTGAAGTCGAACACCGTTTGCAGGATGCCGACCACCTCGGCGCACTGCAGCACCTGGGCGATCTGGCTCTGCCGGTTGATCAACGCGACGGTCTCGGCGGCGCTGCCGACCGCCGCGGACCGCTCCACGACCACACCGTCGAAATGCACCTGTGCATAATGCTTGACCAGATCGATCGACTGCTGGGCCACGATCCGGACGCCCGGTGCGTCCGTCGGAACCAGGAACTGCCGAACCTCAGAGTCAGTTTGGTCGCAGCGCACCACCACCAGCAGCACCGCACTCTGGGCGCCGGCCTCGACGCGGTCTTTGGTGCCGTCGATGCGGTAGCCGGAATCGGTCGGGGTGGCAGTCACCGACGGATCCAGCGGCGCCCAGCCCCGGCCCGGCTCAGACACCGCCCACGACGCCACGGTTTCACCGGACATCAGCGACTCGATGACGGAGGTGCGCGCTTGCCACTCGGTGCAGTCGACCAGCCCCGCGAGCACGACGCTGACCGGGCAGAGCGGTCCAGGCGCCACTGTCTTGCCGAGCTGTTCGGCGACCATGGCCAGATCCGCAACGCCGCTGCCTGAGACGCTGCCGCCGCCCAGCTCCTCCGGAACGAGCAGACCCGTCCATCCGAGCTCAGCGGCCCGCCGCCACCATGCCGGGTCAAAGGACGCACCGGTGGCGTGCAACTCCCGGACATAGCGCAATGGGGCCTCTTTTTGCAAAAAGGCCTGAGTGGTTGAGGCGAAAAGTATCTTTTCGGGAGAGTCGACAGCGGTCATGGTGCCGGGGGGTTCTTCCTTGGGTGGATTATCATCCGCCTCATCGATCTTCGTCGGAGTTCGGTGGCGACTTCGATGGTAGCAACGGCCGATACGGTAAGAGATACCGGAGTTCAGTCGATAACGACGGTGATCTCCGGTTCCGCGCTGTTATGCTCGAGCGCCTCGCCACGCTGTTACGCCGTGAACGCGCGCCGCAGTGTCTGAGCATGCAGGGCGCGGTTCTCCTGGGAGACAACCCAATCCGGCACCACTGAGTCGAATCCGTTGAATGTCGCTGCGACAACGTGCAACTCAGTGTGGACGTAGGCATGCAGCAGCCGATTGGCGTAGTCGATGGCTTCGTCTCGGCACGGGTCAATCTCGGAGCAGGTGATGAACGTGGGAGGCAGGCCCTCGAGGTTCGTCCGGTGCGCGGGGACGCGTTGACCGTTCGCGCTGGCGTGGCCGAGGTAGTGGCCCCACGCCCGGCTGACGGCAGGACCGTTGAGGCCCGGCGTGCGCTGGAACTCGCGCCGCGACGGCGTGGTGTCGGAGTCGAGCATCGGCTGGTGCAGGATCTGTACCAGGATTTGCGGACCTTCCTCGTCGAACATGCGCTGAGCCAAACCCGCGACGAGAGCGGCGCCCGCATCCCGACCCATCACGCCGACGCGGCTGGCGTCCGCGTTCAGGTCAGCGCAGTTCTGGACCGCGTAGCGGAATCCCGCTTCGACATCGTCCAGCGCCGCCGGGCACGGGTAGTCGGGCGCAAGTCGGTAGTCGACCGACACCACCAAACAGCCGGCCTCCCGGGCCAGCTCCACGCAGGTCGCATGATCGGTGTCGAGGTTCCCGGTCACGAAGCCGCCGCCGTGGGCGTACACCACCAGCGGTGTTGCCGAATCGGTTTGGCCTTGATACAGACGAAGCCGCAGCTGCTGGCCATCCGGACCGGCGATCGATCGCGATTCGACGGCTATGCCATCTGAGCCAGTGGCGTCGACTGCCGCGGCCCGCTCGGCGGCTACCCGATTGACGTGTTCCCGCTCGGCGGGCAGTGACTCGACAAGGAATTCGACAATGCCCAGCCCGGCCGCGGTGTCTCGCAGCGCCGGGTCGATGCGGCTAAGGCCCTGCGGCCGTGTCAGATTCGTTTGCGTCATGCGTTCTTTTCTTCCGGCTCATCTTCCGGCCGTCATCCGGGCCGGCTGGAAAACCCTCTTCAAGGTAGACCTGCGACTCTACGTGGTGAAAAATGCGGTAGTTTTCGCCCCGCGCCGTGAGCAACCAGGTGATCCAGCTGGCACCGGTGTGCACGGTGTCCGATTCCCTTCCGGTGAAGCTCCATCGGCTCAGCAGTACACATCGAGCCAGGCCACCGGCGAGCGCATCGGCGGACCACAGTTGCGATGACACCGACGCGTGCTTGAGGCGACTGCCCACCCGCGCCCAGTGCCGGTTGAGCTCGTCGGTGCCGATCAACGGCATCGCGTACTCGTCACCGATGTACATCGGCTGCGGGTTGTCGCGTTCCCATAAGTCGGCCACGCCGACGACGTCCAGGGCCGACCATTTCTCGTCGTATTCGCTGACCAGTGTCGCCAGCCTGGCGGTGAGATCAGGCGATGACTTCACCAACGGCGGGCCGTTCTCCGGGAAGGGCCTTGACAGTCGGTGGTAGGCCGTAGAGAGCTGTCGCGTTGCCGCGCATGATGCGCTCCCGCTGGTCGGGCGGGAACCGGTTGATCGCGTACGTCGGCGAGTCGTAGCTCCAGTGCGGGTAATCCGTCGAGAACATCAGATTGTCGCCGAGGTCCATCATCTCCAGGTACTCGCGAAATTGGACCGTGTCGGCGTCTTCGAGCGGCTGGGTGCTGAACCGGACGTGTTCGCGCACATACTCCGACGGACGACGGCGCACCTGCGGCAAGTCGCCGCGGCGGGCTTCCCAGATCCGGTCCATCCGCGACATCGCCGGCATCGCCCACGTGAAGCCACCTTCGATGAATACCACCCGCAGATCGGGATGCCGGTCGAACGCGCCGTCAAACACCAGGCTCATCAGGTGCGAGACGTAGAGCAGCGGCCAGGACGCGAAGAAGTCATGCCAGTGCGCGGGATTGCCGACGGGGTAGATCGGGATCAACTCGAACGGCGTCTGCCCCATCAGATGCGTGGCCACCGGAAGTCCGTTGCGGGACGCCGCCTCGTAGACCGGGTCGAAATGCGGGTTACCGAAAGGGATTCCGCGGGTCTGCGGCGTCATCAGCACCTGGGCCATATAGGGATGTCCCGCCCACCTTTCGATTTCGCGCGCCGCCTGCTCGGGTGTCTGCGCGCTGACGCTGATCGAGCCGCGCCAGCGGCCGTGGGCGTTGTGGTTGTCCAGCCAAACGTCGGCGAGCCAGTCGTTGTACGTCGCCTTCAGCACATGCTCGGCCTGCGGTAGCTGCGCGTCGCACATCGGCTCCAGCGACGCGATGCTCACCCCGGCGTCGACAAGCAACTGCTTGGCGGCAAAATCCGGGTCGCTGCCGGCGACTCCGCCATTGGGCGGAGCGGCGTCCAGACGCAGCGACATCGTCTTGTACGAGTCCGGGGTGTCGTAGAAATGCGCCACCGGGGCGACCGCATTTCCGGTCGGCCAGATCTTGTCCACCCATTCGGCGGGCGCGTAGGACTTGAGCACCTCGGCCGAGACGGGCAGCGGGTGAACGTCGGTGTCGACGATGGTGACCGCTATTTCGTCTTCCTGACCAGTCGATGCCTCGACCCGTTCGATCGTGGTCATAGCACCCTCTCCTTAAGCCCGTAGAGCTCACTGGCGTTTCGCCACAACACCTTGTCGCGCTGCGAATCGTCGAGACCCCCCGCCATTACGTCCGGAGGCGACGTGGACCAGTGCGGGTAGCTCGATCCGTACATCAGCAGGTCGGCCTTGCCGGTGAAGTCCATCCAGCGCGGCATCTGCTGAGCCTCGATTGGCCCGTCGAATGTCGACGAGCAAAACCGGACATGGCCGGGCAGGTACTCGCTGGGATAGCGGTCCACCCACGGCGTCTGGTCGCGCATCGACAGCCAGAAGGTGTCCAGCCGCCACATCAGCGGGGTGAGGATGTCGTATCCACCGTCGGAGAAAACAAACTTCAGGCCGGGGTGGCGGCCGAACACGCCCTCGACGATGAGCGTGGCCAGGTGGACGAAGTAGTTCAGCGGCATGAATGCCGCGTATCCCGGGTAGGTGTGCGCGTGCCCGGCGAACGTGGGCGGGTAGTCGACGCCGTTGCCGCCGTTGATGTGCACCGCAACCGGCAGGCCGTGGGCAGCAGCGGCCTCCCAGATGGGTTCGAACATCGGTTTGCCGTAGGGCTCGCGTGACTGCATCGGGACGCCGACCTGCACCAGTTTGGGGTGTTCGGCGAGGCGCTCGATCTCGCCGACCGCGCCCTTGGGGTCTTCGGGGTTGACGCGGATGGTGCCCCGGAATCGGTTGGTGGTGTCGGGCTCCAGCCACCGGTCCAGTAGCCAGTCGTTGACCGCGGCGCAGATCCGGCTGTTGAGCAGGTAATCGGCGATGTTGCCTCGGGTCAGCGGGTTGAGGATGGCGTAGTGAACGCCCATGTCGTTAAAAAGGTGGCGACTGACGATCTCGGGATCCGACCCCGGGTAGTGCTCGCCGTAGAGGTCTTCTCGGTAGTCGCCGCCGGGCGCCTGGTACCACTGCTGCTCGACGTCGGGGATGCTCCGCAGCTGGTGCGCGGCGGGGAGATAGCGCCGGATTTCGGCGTTGTACCGAAAGTGTGGCTGCACGTTGGCATCGATAATCATGCGGTCAGATACACCGCCCCGTCGGCGACGTCGACTTGGTAGGTGCGGACACGGCGTCGGGGATCGGCGAGGTTCTGACCCGTCGTGACGTCGAATTCCCAATTATGCCAAGGGCATCGCACGATCTGCCCGTCACGCACGCGGCGTAGCCGGTCCGGCTCGCCGGGGTCCGACTCGTTGGTGCCGCCGATCAAACCCAGGCACAGCGGGGCGCCCTCGTGTGCGCAGTAATTCACGATGGCGTACAGCGCACCGCGCACGTTGTACACGCCCACGCCGAATTTGCCCACATCGACCAGCTTCATACCACCGGGCGGCAGCTCGTCCAGGGAGCACACTAATCGGCGTTTGAGCACCGGGGAATCCGCCTCCTAAACGAGCATCAGGATTAATACTGTGCCCGTTACGGTAACCACCACAAGTCGTTGGGCTTCGTTGCTATTTATACTATGATAGCGACATTCCCCCACGTTCATATCAACCCGCCATACCGGTTGCTCAGGAGGAGCGCTAGATGACGCTCAGCACCGACCGCCCCGACGGCCAGCCCGTCACCCTCGACCTCACCGGTGAAACCAGTCCTTACCCATTCTTCGAATACATGAGGCGCACTGATCCGGTCTGGCACGGTTCCCTGGCGGACCACTCACAGATGCCAGAGGAACTGCGGCCGAGCGACGAGTGGGTTTTGTTCGGTTACGACGGCCTATTTCAGGCGTTCCGTGACGACCGCGTCTTCACATCGGCGAAATACGACAAGAGCATCGGATTGGTGATGGGGCACACCATCCTGGCGATGGGCGGCAAGGAACACCACGACCACCGCAGCCTGGTGGCCAAGGCCTTCCGGGCCACCGCGCTGGAACGCTGGGAGCCGTCGGTCGTTGGTCCGGTATGCGATCAGCTGATCGACGAAATCAAAAACGACGGCCATGCCGACTTGGTGAAGGCGCTGACATTCGAGTTTCCGACCAGGATCATCTCCGTACTGCTCGGACTCCCCCCTGAGGACCTCGACCTGTTCCGGCGGCTGTCGCTTGACCTCATCTCGATTCCGACCGACATCATGGCGGGGCTGAATGCCGCGGCTGAGTTGCACGGCTACTTCCTCGACCAGGTAGAACAGCGGCGCCGCAAACTCACCGACGACATCATCGGCGACCTGGTCGCCGCCGAGATCGACGGCGAGAAGCTCACCGACGAGGCCATCATCGCGTTCTTGCGCCTGCTGCTGCCCGCCGGGCTGGAGACCACCTATCGCTCGTCGGGCAACCTGCTGTACCTGCTGCTGACCCACCCCGAGCAGCTGGCGATGGTCCAGCAGAACCGGTCACTGATCCCGGCTGCCATCGAGGAGGGTCTCCGGGTCGAAACGCCACTGACTATGGTCATGCGGACCACCACCCAAGAAATCGAAATAGGCGGCAAGACAATCCCGGCCGACGCACAGGTCGACATGTGCATGGGTTCGGCCAACCGCGACGAAAGCCGCTGGCCCGACCCCAACACATTCGACATCCAGCGACCGCGCCATGCGCACATCGCATTCGCAGCCGGCATCCACATGTGCCTCGGCATGCATCTGGCACGGCTGGAAACCCGCGTCATGTTGAACAGCCTGTTCGACCGCGTCAAGGACCTGGCACTTGTTCCCGACGACGGCATCGGTGACAAGTCCATGATCGTCGGGCTCACCTTCCGCTCGCCGAACAAACTTCCGGTCACGTTCTCCCCGGCCGTATGAGGAGCCGCGCGGCGATCCTGCACAATGTCGGCGGGCCCTGGTCTGTCGAGGACTTCGAGCTGGACCCACCCCGGGCCGGCGAGGTCCTGGTCGAAATGGCCGCGGCCGGGTTGTGCCACTCCGATGACCACATCCTGACCGGTGACTTGTCGGCACCCAACGAAGTGCTGCGATCCCTCGGGCTACCAACCATGTTCCCGACGATCGGCGGTCACGAGGGTTCCGGCATCGTGGCCGAAGTCGGCGAAGGCGTCACCGAGTTCGCCGTCGGCGATCACGTTGTGATGTCGTTTGTCGCCGTGTGCGGCCAATGCCGCTGGTGCGCAACCGGAATGGAGTACATCTGCGACGTCGGGGCCACCATCATGACTCCGGGAATGCCCACCGACGGCACATTCCGCCATCACACCGCCGACGGCAAACCACTAGGCCACCTCGCGAAAGTGGGCGCATTCGCCAAACACACTGTGGTATCCACGAATTCACTCGTGAAGATTGAGCCGCACCTACCACTGGCGCCGAGCGCGTTGCTGTCGTGCGCCATTCCGACCGGCTATGGGTCGATGGCGAACCGCTCCGGTATGCGCGCGGGCGACACCGTCGTCGTGATCGGTGTCGGTGGAATCGGAACGGGCGCTGTCCAGGGCGCCCGGATCGGGGGTGCCGCGCACATCATCGCCGTCGATCCGGTGGATTTCAAGCAGAAATCGGCGCTGCAGTTCGGTGCTACGCACAGCGCCGCATCGGCCACCGAGGCGCTGGATCTGGTGCGCGACCTGACGTACGGGGTGATGGCCGACGCCGTCGTGGTCTCACCATCGTTGATCACACCTGACGACGTCCGCGATGCATTGCAGCTCACGCGCAAGGGCGGGACGTGCGTGCTCACCGGGATGACGTCGCAATTGACTCGGTCGGTCAACATCGACCTGCAGGACTTCATCCTGATGAACAAGTCCCTGGCGGGCACGGTATTCGGCTCGTGCAACCCGAAGGCGGACATCTTCCGGCTGGCCAGGCTCTACCACACCGGCCAGCTCCAGCTCGACGAGATGATCACCAAACGTTATCGCCTCGACGACATCAACGATGCCTACGACGATCTCCGGAACGGTGAAATTATCCGGGGCATCATCGATTACGGGATCAGCTGAAGCTACGTCTTGCGAGCCATCACCCGCTGCAACTGCCCGTACGCGTCGATCGGGCTGTGCAGGGCCAGGCCCCCGTCGGCGTGCACGACCTGCCCGGTGACCCACGGCAGCTCGAGGATGCCCACTATGGCACCGGCAACGTCCGCGGCTTCACCCAAGCGGCCCAGCGCCGTCCGCTCGGACAGTCCTTCTACCCAGCCGGGAAGTTGTTCCACGTTTGCCAGCATCGGGGTACGGGTGACTCCCGGTCCAACCGCGTTCACCCGGATGCCGTGGCTGCCCCACTCGACAGCAGCGACCCTGACCAGCATGTCGACTCCGGCTTTTGACACGCAGTAAGCGCCCATGTCGCGATCGGCGACAGTACCGCTGATGCTAGAGACCGCGACGATCGAACCACCCACACGGGCGTCGATCATGGCTTGCGCTGCGGCCCGCATGGTCAGCCAGGTGCCGGTGAGGTTCACCGCCAACACGCGTTCCCATTGCGCGGGCTGCTGTTTCAGCAGCAGGCCCGAGGCACCGATTCCGGCGCAGGTGACGATGCGGGTGGGTACACCGTGCTCGCGCACCGTCTGCTCCATCGCCACCGACACCGCGTTGGGATCGCTGACATCGCAGGCGATATCCGCGTCACGCAGATCCCATACAACGACGTCGTGGCCCGCGTCGCGCAGCCGTCCGGCGACTTCACGGCCGATCCCGGACGCACCACCGGTCACTAGCGCAGTCGAGGCGGTCATTTCGCGGGCCCGATCAATTCGACAAGCACACCGTCCGGCGCGGTGATGACTGCCATCGGGACGGTCTTGCCGCCCGGAGCCGGCATGGTGATGCGGCGAACATCGTCGGTGAAACCCAATGCGGCCAGGGCGGAGAGCGTCTCGTCGACGTCGCGCTGTAGCGAGAGCAGGAAGAACCCGTGCCGGGGCGCCGGATGCGCGGGCGGCGCTTCATCGGCACCCGGCAGCTGCACGAGTTCGACGATCCCGCAGTCGGGTAATTGCGGATCGCCCGGGAAGACCGACCGAAGCCGATCGCTCTTGGCGCCGAACAGTCCTGGCCAATCGCCGGTGAACGTGTGGTCGAATAGCTCACGCAGGCCCAGGCCGTCTCGCCAGAATCGCAGCGATCGTTCGACATCCGACGTGCAAATCGCGGAGTGGTGTACGCCTAACACGAGTTCCTCGCGATCTTGGCCAACGTGCGATCCCACAGCTCGCTCGCAAGGCGGGGATCGTAGGCTAAGCGGTTCGTTTTGGCGATCTTGCGCCTCGAGTAGTATTCGCCGGGCGTCCAATCCGCACCGGGAGTGCTTGACGCCAGCCACACCAGCTGGTCCGCTCCCTCGTCCGAGGTCGCGGTGAATCGCTCTGTCGGCGTGTACCGCTGCATAAATGCCAGGAACCGCGATCCCGATGCCTGCCCAAAATTGGACGAGACATAGCCGGGGTGAACTGTGGCAACAGAGAGCCCGCCAGCATGGTGGCGCCGGTGTAATTCCCTGGTGAACAACACGATTGCCAGCTTCGATAAGGCGTAGGCGGTGCTGGGCCGGCGCCTGGCCGTGTTCTCGAGATCATCGACAGTGGCCCGGAAAACCAACCTGTGCGATGAGCTGGTCGTGTTGACGATGGTGGCACGGGAATTGAGAAGCACATCCAATAACTGGGTGGTCAGCAGAAACGGGGCCAAGTAGTTGACCTGATACGTGTGTTCATAGCCGTCGGGTGTCAGGTGGATGTTGGTGCCCATGCCGCCGGCGTTGTTGAGCAGTACGTCGACGCGCGGATGCTCGGACCGTATTTTCTCCGCCAAGGCCCGCACCTGGGACAGGTCGGCGAAGTCGGCGACGAAATAGTCCGCTCGCAATTCCGCGGCCACTGCGGCGGTCTTACTTTCCGATCGGCCCACCACGACAACGTCCTCGCCCTGTTGGCTGAGCCGGCACGCTGCCGCGGCGCCGATGCCGTCGCTGGCGCCGGTGATGACGATCGTCCTAGGCGTCACGCGAGAAGTGTATCGAGGGGACTCCGCGGGTCCAGAAGACGGTGTTGGCCCGTTCCTCAAAGACCCGTCCACCGGCTCACTCACCCGAACGAGTAGCGAACCGGCAGGTGTTTGAGGCCTCCGACGAATGTGGTCGCGACGAATTGCGGATCACCGGTCAGCTCAACGGATTTCAGCCTCGGCAGCAACTCGGTAAAGAAGCTCGTGACCTCCATGCGGGCCAGGGCGGCACCCATGCAGAAATGGACGCCGTAGCCGAAGGCCAGATGTTTGTTGGGGTCGCGCCCGACGTCGAATCGGAAGGGGTCGTCGAAGACGTCCTCGTCGCGGTTGGCCGACACGTAAGACAGCAGCAGGGATTCTCCTGCGGCGATGGGGATTCCACGCACCGTAGTGTCCTTGGCGGCGGTGCGCATGAATTGCTTGACCGGTGTGACCCACCGGATCATCTCCTCGGTGGCCAGCGGCATGAGTCCGAGATTGTCGCGCAGGCGCGTGAGCTGGTCGGGATTCTCGACCAGCGCGTGCAGGCCACCGGAGATGGTGGCGCTGGTGGTGTCGTGACCGGCGGTCGCAACGATGAGGTAGTACGACACGGTGTCGATATCCGACAGCGGCTCGCCGTCGACGCGCGCATTGGCGATCACCGACGACAGATCCTCGGTTGGGTGCTCGCGGCGCGACGCCGTAACTGCGTTGAAGTATTGGAACATGTCCAGCAGCGCTGGCAGCTGATCCCCTTCTGCGGCACCACGTTTGAACTCGCTGTCTGCGCTGCCGAACAACTCTTGGGTCAGCTTGAGCATGCGGGGAAAGTCGGCCTCCGGCAGGCCCAGCAGCGACATGATGACGTAGAGCGGGTAATTGACCGCGACCTGCGCAGCGAAGTCACACTCCGGACCCGCGGCCATCATCTTGTCGACGTAGATCTTGGCAAGCTCGTCGACTCGAACCTTCAGCGCCCGCATCGCCTTGGGGCGAAACCAGTCCGAGCCGATAGCACGCACCACCCGATGCTGCGGGTCGTCCATGTGGATCAGCGTGCGTACTCCCGCGGCGGCCTGCAGCTCGTCGCCCTGCTTGGTCGCCAGGACCGGGCGCGGCCAGTTAGTGAACACCACGTTGTCACGTTCGATGTCCATGACGTCCGCGTGCTTCGTGATCACCCAGAAGGGTGCGTAATTCGGCACATCGACCCACGACACCGGAGCGCTGCCGCGCAGGTGAGTCAGCGCCGCGTGCAATCGCTGCTCGTCGGTGTAGGTCAACGGATCCGCCAATAACTTGGCAGCTTCGTCCATCGTGGGTGCGCTCACTCGCGAAACTCCTTGAGTGCGGCGGTAACACAGGCCCTAGAAGCATCAGTAGCCCCGACGAATATCGGCAGGATGCGATCGACCACGCCGTCGCACCGACTTCGCAGGGCCGCGGCGATCGTGTCGACCGGCCCGACGACGGCGAAGGCGTCGAGCATGTCGTCGTCGATGAGCGAGCCCATGGTGTCCCACTCACCTTGCTTGGAGAGGCGGTTCAATTCGGCCTGCAGGTCGCCCCAGCCGTGCAAGTCAAGCACTTTGTGGTACGCGGGCGTTGATCCGTAGAAGGCGATCTGCTTGCGCGCGGCGGTCATGGCCGCCGCCAGCTCGGCGTCATTCTCACCGGTCGCCACCATCACCTCGCACGACACCTCGAAGTCGTTGCGATCACGGCCGCAACGCTGCAAGCCGCGCAGCAGCGCCGGCATCGTCACCTCATCCAGATAGCGCTTCGAGACCATCGGGTGACCGAGGTGACCGTCGGCGACCTCACCACACATCTCGGTCATCGCCTCACCCACGGCGGCAAGGAAGATCTTCGGCAGCGGATAGGGCTGCGGCTCGGGCGTGAACATCGGGGTCATGATCTTGTGCGTGTAGAACTCGCCCTCGAAACGCAGCTCGGCGCCGTCCCTCCAGGCAGACCAGATGGCCTGAAGGGCAGAAATGAATTCACGCATCCGCGGTGCCGGATGACTCCAGGGCATGCTGAATCGCTTCTCGATATGCGGCTGGATCTGGGTGCCCAGACCGAGGATGAAGCGCCCCTGTGAGTAGGCCTGCAGATCCCAGCCGACGTTGGCGACGATCATCGGATTGCGCGCGAAGGCCACCGCGATGTTGGTGCCGAGCTCGAGTCGCGACGTGTGCTCGGCAGCCAACAGCAGCGGCAGAAACGGATCATGACTGGTTTCGGCCGTCCAGCCCCCGTCATACCCCTGTTGTTCCAGCGCGCCGGCTGCCTCGGCTACCTGTGCCAATTGATTGGGAATTCCCCCGTCGATCTTGACGCGGAGGGCGCTACCCATGCGGGTAACTTTACAGTAAGCAATCCAGTATGTAGGACGGACGCATGACGAAAGCAGAGGATTGGGCGGAGACGCTCGAGGATCTCGACCGCCGCCGACGGCACGCGCGGGGCATGGGCGGACCCGAGCGACTCGACAAGCACCGCGGCAAGGGCAAGCTCGACGCTCGCGCGCGCCTCGAGCGGCTCCTCGACCCCGGCACGTTCCGCGAAATCGGCACGCTCGTCGGCGGCGAGATCGCGGCCGACGCGATCATCACCGGCTCCGGCAACATCAACGGCGTACCGGTGATGGTGGGCGCCGAGGACTTCACCACGTTGGCCGGCAGCATCGGGCCTGGAGGCAACTCCAAGCGCTACCGGATCGCCGAGCTCGCGGTTCGCAACCGCATCCCGTTAGTGATGCTTCTCGACGGCGCCGGGTTCCGTCCGACCGGCGGGCACTACGGGCGCACCCCAACCGACTTGCTCGCCCAAACCCAGTGTTCGGGGCGGGTCCCCACCGTCGCCGCCGTCCTCGGACCCTCAGCCGGACATGGCGCCCTCGTCGCTCCGGTGTGCGACTTCCGAATCATGAGCAGCCAGGGCACCATCTTCACCGCCGGGCCCCCGGTGGTCAAAGAGTCTACGGGCGAGGACATTTCGAAAGAGGATCTCGGCGGGCCGGACGTCGCGCTGCCCAGCGGGGTGATCCACAACGTCGCCGAGGACGACGAGGCCGTGCTCGACGACATTCGCCGCTATCTGTCATATTTCCCGCCCAGCGCATGGTCGTACCCACCGTCGCTGCCCGAGGACGAGACCACCAGGCCGCGGGCGACGCCGGAGCTGTTGGACATCGTCTCGCGCGACAACCGTCGCGTCTATGACATGCGCGCGGTGCTCGGTGTGGTCTTCGATAGTCCGGATTGGTTCGAAGTTCAGCCGCGGTTCGGCAAGGCCATCATTTGCGCGCTCGCGCATCTCGGAGGGCATCCCGTCGCGGTCGTCGCCAACCAGCCGCAGGTGCTGGCAGGGTCCATCGACGCCGCCGCTGCCGACAAGGCGGCGCACTTCATCATGGTGGCCGATTCCTTCCACTTACCGCTCGTGTTCGTGGCCGACAACCCTGGAATGTTG
>Ga0210396_10002179_pt1 | contig 20204 bp, 17 predicted proteins | sample IncBWH17OmetaG_FD_155466 | JGI IMG/M metagenome (GOLD analysis project Ga0210396, IMG submission 155466) | Forest soil microbial communities from Barre Woods Harvard Forest LTER site, Petersham, Massachusetts, United States - Inc-BW-H-17-O ... | reverse complement strand
CTTAAGGTCACAATTTGTGACCTTAAGATGTTATTGTACTCCTCCCTTGTTAGTTCAAACATAAAATCTTCGGGGAATCTTTGGATATTCCTTTTGACTGCCTGTTTCAACACCTTTGTCGGAACCTCATACAATTGCGCGAGATCGAAGTCCAGCATGACCTTTTGCCCTCTTATTTCATAAATTTTCTGCTGAATGATTACCAAGTCCATAAAATCGGTTTTAGCCAACAAATTTCGCGATAGCGTCAATTCGGGAAAAATCAATTTCACGTCTAAGATCACAATTTGTGACCTTAGAAATGCGGTCACAATCTGTGACCGCATACAAAAAAGAGACCGGCCTACGCCGGTCTCTTGCAAAAAATGTCCAAGTTTACAGGTGATCTATTGCCTTCTATAGTGACATTGGATTTAGCTATTTCCCTGACATGGTTTCCGAAGGTCTGGACAAATTTGAGCGTTCGATCCGTTCTTTTCCAACCTGTGATTCTTTTTTTAATCTTATTGTTTGTGTACTGTGCACATGTTAATCACATCGTATGCCAATATTCAGTCATCTGTCAATCAATTACTTGCTAAAATACCTAAGTAGGAGAACGGTCCTTTTGCGGGAATCTGTTCCGGAAACGGGATGGTTGCGGAATGAAAATGCCGGTCGCCGACGGTCGCGGGTGGGAGCGCACGCTATGACAGCATAGGATGCCGTTTAAATTCTTTGCTGCGGTCGAACAGGTACCGGTAAGTGGTGAGTTTCCGGCTAACATGGGAATCGCCAAGGGTCTTGGCGACATTCACCATCTTGGGGTTGAAATCCCCGATCCACTGCATTTCATAGTGGACATAGAATTTCGCCGGCTGAACTACCTTGGCCATCTCGGCGATGATATAGGCGTCGACGCCTTTTGCCTGGAATTCCGGGACTACGGCAAAGACCACACCCGTAAAATGCCGGCAGGCGCCCCGCATCTTGAGCCAGACAAATTGCAGTTTCTGCAAAAGGCCAAATTTGCCATTGAAGTGTTTGAAATACTGGTTCAGCTCGGGAAGATTCAGGAACATCGCGATCGGCTTTTTGTCGTAGTAGGCGAACCAGGCGATGTCTTCGTCAAGTAAGGGCTTCATTTTCTTGAATAGCTGCATAACCTGTTCTTTCCGCATCTGTTTCATCCCGCCATGCCCGGCAAAAGCGCCATTATAGACCGCCAGGAAATCCTCGGCATATTTTTCCAGGTTGTTCTTTTTGATGGTATCCGAACTATAGGCGGGGTCCGCGGCTACGGCGTCATGCCGTTGGAAGATCTTGTCACTCAGGGGTTTCATGGGATCCATTCCGAAACACAGTTGGTGGAAGAAGGGCTTGAAACCATAGTTCTCCAGCAACTCCTTATAATAAGGGGGATTAAAATTCATGCTGTAGAGCGGCTCATGAAAGCCTTCTACCAGCAATCCCCACCAATTGTCCCGTTCGCCGAAATTGATCGGACCGTCCATCGCCTCCATCCCGCGCTGTCCCAGCCAATGCCGGGCGACGTCCAGCAGCATATCCGCCGCTTCCTGGTTGTTGATACAATCAAAAAAGCCTATGCCGCCTACGGGCACATCATCCCCTTTGTTTTTGTACCGTTTGTTTACAAAAGCAGCGATACGGCCGATGAGCCGTCCCTCGTCGTCTTTCAGGACCCAGCGGGTCACTTCCCCGTTGCGGAACGCCTTATTATAATTGGGGTCGAATATTTGATTGATTTCCTTGTCGATAGGCCGTATATAGGCTGGATTTGCCCTATTGAGCGCTACATTCGTCTGAATAAATTCCTTTGCTAGTGCGGGCGTGGTTACTTCGATCAGTTGCATAGTGACTAGTGACTTATGGAAAAAACAAAAATATAGTATTTTTAACTTTCCCCATGAGCCCTTACCTTTGCAGCCGAATTAAAAACCTAGTAATTTTTATATGGCAAGTACCGGTAAGATCAAACAAATCATCGGCGCTGTTATCGATGTGCAGTTTGAAGGCAAGCTCCCCGAGATTTATAATGCGCTGGAACTGAAAAAGTCCACTGGCGAAACCCTCGTTTTGGAAGTCCAGCAGCACCTTGGTGAGGATAGCGTTCGTTGTATCGCGATGGACGGTACCGAAGGGCTCGTTCGTGGCCTGCCCGTTACCGATACCGGCAGCGCTATTGAAATGCCTACCGGCGAAGCCATCAAAGGCCGTTTGTTTAACGTCACCGGCGATCCTATCGATGGATTGCCCCCCGTTTCCAAGGTCAACGGCCGCCCGATCCATGCCAAACCCCCCGCCTTCGAAAACCTCAGCACCAGCTCCGAAATATTGTTTACCGGTATCAAGGTCATCGACCTTATCGAACCCTATGCAAAAGGTGGTAAGATCGGTCTGTTTGGCGGCGCCGGTGTAGGTAAGACGGTACTTATCCAGGAGCTGATCAATAACATCGCTAAAGCCTATTCCGGCTTGTCCGTATTCGCCGGCGTCGGCGAACGTACCCGCGAAGGGAATGACCTGATGCGCGAAATGATCGAAGCCGGTATTATGAAATATGGCGACGATTTCAAACATAGCATGGAACACGGCGGCTGGGATCTCAGTAAGGTGAACATGAATGAACTGGCCGAATCGAAAGCGACCTTCGTCTTCGGCCAGATGAACGAACCCCCCGGAGCCCGTGCCCGTGTGGCCCTCAGCGGTCTGACCATCGCTGAATATTATCGCGACGGCGACGGCAAGGGACAAGGACGTGCTATCCTCTTTTTCGTAGACAATATCTTCCGTTTCACGCAGGCCGGTTCCGAAGTGTCGGCATTGCTGGGCCGTATGCCCTCCGCCGTAGGATACCAGCCCACGCTGGCTACGGAAATGGGTCTCATGCAGGAACGCATCACCTCCACCAAGAACGGTTCCATTACCTCCGTTCAGGCGGTATACGTACCCGCGGATGACCTCACCGACCCCGCTCCCGCTACCACCTTCGCCCACCTGGATGCGACGACCGTATTGAGCCGGAAGATCGCTGACCTGGGTATCTATCCGGCCGTTGACCCCCTGGATTCTACCAGCCGTATCCTCACCCCCAAGATCGTCGGCGACGCGCATTACAATACCGCTAACCGGGTCAAGCTGATCCTGCAACGCTACAAGGAACTGCAGGATATCATCGCCATCCTCGGTCTGGACGAGCTGAGCGACGAAGACAAAATGACCGTTGCCCGCGCCCGTAAAGTGCAGCGCTTCCTGTCCCAGCCTTTCCACGTGGCTGAACAGTTCACCGGCCTCAAAGGGGTACTCGTTCCCATCGACGAAACGATCCGCGGTTTCAACATGATCATGGACGGCGAAGTGGATGAATATCCCGAGGCAGCCTTTAACCTGGTAGGTAATATCGACGACGCTATCGAAAAAGGCAAGAAACTGCTGGCCCAGGCCCGCGGGTAATAGTAATAAACGGGTAATAGTAATAAATATGAATTTAGAAATATTAACGCCCGAAAAGAAACTGTTCAGCGCCGACGTCTACGGCGTGCAGCTGCCCGGCGAGGATGGTCTGTTCGAAGTGTTGGATAAGCACGCACCGCTGGTAAGCGCGCTGAAAGCCGGCCGGGTCAAGGTCTTGAAGGACAAGAATAATCATCTCGCATTTTTTATGATCCAAAGTGGCTTCGTCGAAGTCATACACAACACTGTTACCGTATTGGTTGAAGGCGCAGTACCCGATGAAGGAAAATTGTAGTTGATCCTTGTAGGTCCAATCCTTACGGAACAAATGTTAGTTTAAAACCCCGGCTTCTGCCGGGGTTTTGCATATCAATTCAATTGGGGATCGATGGGGAAATTGACCATCATCTCGTACTCTCCGCCCATCTGACGGAGCGCCTCCTTCCAGATCTCCGAAGGATGTTTATGAAAGACCAGCCGCCGGCTGGCTTGTACCGTCAACCAGGATTTCTCCTTGAGCTCGTCCGCCAGCTGCCCGCTACCCCAACCGGAGTAACCGATATAGAACCTGATCTTTCCCATATCGATCTCCCCGGAACGGATGAGCTCGATGGCGGTCTCGAAATTTCCACCCCAGAAAACGCCGTCGATGATCTCATACCCGCCGTGGATCTTATCCGGGTACTGATGCAGGAAATGGATCGTATCCATCTGAACGGGACCACCCAGATAGACGGGTATCTTCTTCAGGTCATCCAACCCACTGACCAGTTCATCAAGCGTATATTCGTAATTTTTGTTCAGCACGAATCCAAAACTTCCTTCATCCTGGTGCTCGCAAAGGAACACCACCGTGCGCATGAAATTCGGATCTTTCAAAAAGGGATCTGCGATCAATAATATGCCAGGTGCCGGGCTCTCCATATCATCTAAATTAAGGAATCCTCCGGGATATCAAAATCCCTGGAAAAATAACGACCAACTTGTCCGTCGCGCCGCCGGTCGGTATCGGGGCGGCGCGTCATTTCAGCGGCAGGGCAACCTTTCCTATTAAATATAGCGCAATTTAGCCTGAAAACCCCTTTCTTTGTGAAACCTTCGTTAAATAGTCTTTCTCCCAAGGGCTGATAAACGTATCCCTCCGTCCTTTTGATAATTTTGTAGATGGACCGGAATCGTACGGCCTCCAGCATCTAATAAAGTATGGGTTTGAAAAAAATTTTCCCTATCATTTTTGTATTGATCACCCTATCCCTGATCGGCAGCATCTACGTCCAGATTAATTGGATCCTTGCTATGTTGCAGAACAAAAGGGAGGCGCTCAACAACCAAATGGCCTACGCCATGAATGCGGTGACGCAGGATCTTGTCGAGCAAAGGGGGATGTCGCAAAGCAAGACCCTGCGGCTGAAACCCGGGGTACTCTTCCGGCCTTCCGACCCCTTTACCACGGAACTGATGCGGGTGCCGCTTGTGGCCGAACGGTATACGGTGGACGACGTGAACGAAAAGATCCGAAGGGCTTTCAACAAGGTCGGGTTGAAAAACACCCATTTCGAATTCTCCATCTCCTCGGACCTCAACTCCGCCGACCTGCGTACAAACGGCATGTTGTTCCGCCCCCCGGAATTGCAGTCCAAAGATTTTGTAAAAGAAATTGCCGATACCACCAATATTAAATTCTTCAGCCCCCTGCAGGCTCCGGAAAACACGGACGCCGGCACCATCCTGCCGGACGAAGTGCTGGTCGTCGTAGTCCCGGATTTCAAAGATATTGTGATGGGGGAGATGCGGTGGATGATCGCGGGCGCCATCTTCTTTACCCTGGTGATCATCTCGGCTTTCTATGTCACCGTGAGCGCCCTGCTTCGTCAGAAAAAACTCAGCGAGATAAAGAACGATTTCATCAACAATATGACCCATGAGTTCAAAACGCCCCTTGCTACGATCTCACTGGCCGTTGATGCCTTGCGGAATGAGAAGGTCGTACACGACCGGGTAAAGTCGGAATATTTCACCGGTATCATCAAGGAAGAGAACCGCCGGATGAATAAACAGGTGGAGACGATCCTGCAGGCCTCTCTGCTGGACCGTCAGGAACAGCAGTTGAACCTGAAGCCCTTGCATGCGCATGTAGTCATCCAGGAGGCCATGGAGAACTTTCATCTCCAGCTGGAAGGGAAAGGCGGCCGCTCCGAATTACAGCTCAATGCGAAAAATGATTTGCTGCAGGCCGACGAGGTCCACTTTATGAATATCATCACTAACCTGATCGACAACGCGGTGAAATATTCAAAAGAGAACCTGCTGATCCGCATTACCACGCACAGTACGCCCAAAAGCCTCGTGATCCGCATCGAAGACAACGGTATCGGGATGAGCAAAGAGACCCAGCGACGCATCTTCGAGAAGTTCTACCGCGCCCACACCGGCAATCTGCACAATGTAAAAGGTTTTGGGCTTGGTCTCAGTTATGTAAAAACCATCGTGGATGCCCACCACGGGAAGATCAAAGTGGATAGCGTGGCAGGAAAAGGCACGAATTTTACGCTGGAATTCCCGCTCAAGGACGCGTGACGGCACCGCCTCAGGGACGCCCCTGACGGCATCGCTCACCGGGCGCCCTCGCCGGCAACAACAGACACCCATCCCCATAGCTCAGAAAGCGAAAACCATGCTCAAGCGCATGGCTATATAGGGTCCGCCAGTCTTCACCGATAAGGGAGGCGATCAGCAGCAAAAGTGTCGATTCGGGTTGGTGAAAATTGGTGACCAGCCCCGCAACGATCCTCCAGGTGTACCCCGGCGTGATCAGTAATTGCGTCGTCGTCACCAGCTCCCCCATTCCACGCCGCTCCATCCACGCCAGCAAAGCCTGCAAGGCGTCCGCGACGCCGGCCGTAGTCGCTCCGTCCGCTGCCCCAACGCTGCCCCCCGTCGCATAGGCGTCCCATTGCCGTACGACCAGGTCTTCGGGCGCAACCGATGCATCGGCGACCACTTTCACCCCCAGCCAATACAGACTTTCCAGCGTTCGCGCGGAGGTGGTGCCTACGGCGATCACGGGGCCGCCGGCCCGTAGCCGCTCCAAAAGATCCCGGATGACGTTGGCGGGGACGGCGATAAATTCGATGTGCATGGGATGCTCGCCCAATGATGCCGTTTTTACCGGTAAAAAGGTTCCCGCACCGACATGAAGGGTCACGAAGGTCCGTCCGATCTGCCGTTCTTCCAGTTGTTGAAAGATCGTCTCCGTGAAATGAAGTCCCGCCGTCGGCGCCGCCACCGAACCATCGTGCCGGGCATAAACGGTTTGATAACGCTCGTTGTCCGCGGACTCCACCGTCCGATGGATATAGGGTGGGAGAGGGACCAGCCCGGCCCGGTGCAAAAGCTCCGCAAAGCTGAGCTCCGCCGGTGTCCACGATAGCTCGATGAGAAAGGCGCCCTCCAGCCGCTGCACCCAGCGCGCTTCGAGCACGATCAGGCCATCATCGGGCGAGCCGCCGTCACCGGTGAAACCACCATCGGTCGAACCGCCGCCAGCTCCGGCCACCGGCAGCACCTTCCGCAGCACCTGCCCCGGTTTCCACTTGGAAGCTCCGCCGATAAGGCATTTCCATCGCACAGTGCCCGTTTGCGTCAGCGCCGCGGCGATGCCGCCATATTCCGCCGGTGGCTCCAGGCAAAAGATCTCGACGAGCCCGCCCGTAGGTTTCTGAAACACGATCCTCGCCTCCACCACGCGAGTATTATTAAAGACCAGCAAAGCGCCCTCCGGCAGATGCTGCGCAATATTCCGATAAATGTCTTCGTGTAATTCGCCGGCCTGGTAGACCAGAAGCCGGCTGGCATCCCGCTCGGCCAGCGGGTAATAAGCGATAGATTCAGCCGGAAGATCATAGCTATAGTCGGCTATGGAGATGTTTTTTGGATCTATGGACATGGGTAAAACGGCTAACTGCCGTCTCCTGGCTGCGAATGTAGCAAATTCCTACCGCTTCGCCACCGGCACCACCAGCTTCAACCCGCTCCACTCCTCACTGACGGCACATACCTTAATGTCTACCAACCCGTTGGCCAGGGCATATCCCCGAACGACATCCTCGGTAAGATCCGTAGCCTTGCCCGAACTCTTCTTATACCAGGAGACCCAGATGACGAGTTGGGGATTTTTCCCACATATCCCCACTAATAAAGGCATCTCCCGCTCGAAATCCCGCCGGGTGACCGCAAACAGATGCACAAAATCAGGAACAGCCCGCGCCGGACAAAGCTGAGCAGAGACATCCTCGGAAAGCCAATGGAAATAATCGGCCGGAGCCCCGATGAAGCGGAGCTTCCACCCGGGCTTGATCCCCAATTTCCGGATAAGCGGCGTCCCGGAATAACCAGCAGTCGACATATACAAGGTTCGTTTTGATGCTTAAAAACGTCCAAAGAGCGGGTTGTCCACAGCCAGACACGGCTTATCCACTGCTTATCCACTGCAATTCACACCCTCCGCACGGTCGAAAACACCCCCAGGCCCTCCGGATCGGCCCTCAAATGAAAGATAGACAACACACAGAAACCCAATGCACTATTGTGGAAAAATTAAATTTTTCAAATTCCCCAAGATAAGTGGGAAAAAGTGTTATTTTGTGTTAGTTTTAGTTAAGGTTGATTCAACTCCTCATAAATGATTGGTTTTCTGGGCGAATACGAAGCTACATTGGACTCGAAGGGTCGCTTCCTGCTCCCGGTCGGCTTCAAAAAACAGCTCCCGGAAGACGGCGCTAACCAGTTTGTCATCAATCGCGGTTTTGAAAAATGCCTGAGCCTCTACCCGATGAAAAGCTGGGAGCCCATTTTCGCCAGAATAAGCCAATTGAATGATTTTGACCCCGAAGTTCGTCAATTCAAGCGTTATTTTCTCAATGGCGCCACGATTGCCGAATTGGACTCCGCCGGGCGGTTGTTGATCCCCCCGAACCTGAAAGAACATGCCAGTCTCGACAAGGATATTGTGCTGGCATCCTCAGTAGACAAGATCGAAATCTGGGATAAAAGTAAGTACCATCAGTTCTTTGAATCTTTTTCACCGGAAGCATTCAGCAGCCTGGCTAAACAGGTGATGAACCCGGGAGGGCCTACGTTATGACGATTTCCAACGATAAGGACCAGCAGGCGTACCATCTGCCCGTCCTTTTGCAGGAGTCGCTGGACGGACTGGCCATCCGGCCCGAAGGCAGCTATGTCGATTGCACCTTTGGCGGCGGCGGGCATTCCCGCGGCATCCTCGAACGGTTGGGGCCCAAAGGCCGTCTTTACGCGTTCGACCAGGATAGCGATGCCCGGCGTAACCTGCCGGACGACCCCCGCATCACCTTTTTGCCGCATAATTTCCGTCATCTGGCCCGCTTCCTTCGTCTGCACGAAGTTTCCGCCGTCGACGGGATACTCGCCGACCTCGGCGTCAGCAGCCATCAGTTCGACGAGGGGGGAAGAGGGTTTTCCTACCGCTTCGAAGGCGATATGGACATGCGGATGGACCAACGTCAGACACTCACCGCGTTCGACGTGGTGAACACCTGGCCGGAACAGCGGCTGCACAAGCTCTTCGAACAATACGGCGAGGTCACCAATGCCAAAACACTGGCTCGGACTATCGTCGCCGTACGCGGAAGTATGTCGCTTCGGACCATCAACAATTTCAAAACAGCGCTGAATAGCGTGGTGAAAGGGAATCCCAACAAGTACTTTGCCCAGGTTTTTCAAGCCTTACGCATAGAAGTGAACGATGAATTGGGAGCTTTAAGAGAAATGTTGCAACAGGCGCCCGGCGTGCTGTCTACCGGCGGCCGAATAGCCATCATCACCTTTCATAGCCTGGAGGACAGGCTCGTCAAGAACTTCTTTAAAAAAGGAGCCTTCGAAGATGAAGACCCGTCCGATCCCTTAGGACAATCCACGGCTCATCCCCTATTAAAAGCGATTACCAAAAAACCGGTCATCCCCGGTGAACCCGAATTACGACAAAACCCACGATCCCGTAGCGCCAAGCTCCGGGTCGCGGAACGAATAGCATAAAGCCGTCAATATAGACATATGAACGAAGAGCAAACAAAGAGGAGCCGAGCCCGCTGGAGACCAGCCCAGCAGGGTACCCGATGGATCATGAAGAACATAGGCTTCTTCCTGTTCCTCGCCGCCCTTGCCGTGGTCTATATCTATAACGGGCATTATGCCGACAAGCTCTCCCGGGATATTACCCGGACCGATAAAGAAGTCAAGGAGTTGCAATACGAATATAAAACGCTGAAAAGCGAAGTGATGTTCCGGAGCAAACAAAGCGAGTTGGCTAAAGCGGTAGAACCCTTTGGTCTCAAAGAACTCGTTCGTCCGCCGTACGTCCTCGACGACAGCACAAAATAAAATAATCCGCGGCGCAAGCCGAATAACGCATGGAAGTCAAACGCGACATATTATGGAGGGTCTACCTCTGTTTCCTGGGCATCGTAGCGCTGAGCTTCGTGGTCCTGGGGAAGGTCGTGTATATCCAACGGGTGCAGGGCGCCTACTGGAAAGGGCTGAGCGATAGTCTTCATCAGAAATTCATCGAGCTGGATGCCGATCGCGGGACGATCTATAGCGCCGACAGCAGCATGCTCAGCACCTCCATTCCCTGGTTCAATATCTATATCGACTTCGGCGCCGATGGTCTCCGCGAAAAGAACGGAAAGCGCTTTACCGGCAACGTCGACTCGCTGTCGCTTTGCCTGGCCTCGCTTTTCGGCGACCGTAGCGCCGCCGCTTATAAAAAGGAGCTGAAAAAAGGCTACAACACGGACGACCGTTACTACCTCCTTCAATCCAATGTCTCCTTTGAGAAATACCGGAAACTCCGCACCTTCCCCCTCGTACGCGAAGGCCGTAATAAAAGCGGCTTCATCGCCGAAGTGATCAGCAAGAGATTGAACCCCTTCGGCCTGCTGGCTAATCGTACCATTGGCCTGGCCAGGACGAATGCCCAAAACGTAGGTCTGGAGAGGACCTATGATACGCTTCTCAAAGGCGAGACCGGTCGCCGCCTCGTTCGTTACATCGCCGGCGGTACTTACATCCCCGTAGAAGGCTACGAGATCGAGTCGGTGAACGGAAAGGATATCGTGACGACGCTCGACGTGAACATGCAGGACCTCGTCGAAAACGCCCTGCAGAAAGAGCTCATCGACAACGAAGCCGAACACGGCACCTGCATCGTAATGGAAGTGGCCACGGGCAAGATCAAGGCCATGGCCAACCTGGGACTACAGTCGGACGGCACTTACTGGGAAGACATGAACTACGCCATCCGCGCTACCGAGCCGGGTTCGACCTTCAAGCTGGCCACGATGCTTTCCCTGCTGGAAGACAAAAAGGTCACGCTCAACAATACGGTAGACCTCGATGGCGGTTCCTGGAAGATCGCCGGCCGGACCGTTTTCGATTCGGAACCCCATGCCGACAAGACCTTTACCATCAAAGAAGCCTTCGAGATCAGCTCCAATGTGGGCATGGCCAAACTCGCCGTGGCCCACTACAGCAATAATCCGAACCAGTTCATCAGCCATCTGCGGGCGCTTCATCTCGATAAGCCCACGGGCGTCGATCTCGCCGGCGAGGCTACCCCGGTGGTCATCAGCCCCAAATCCCGGACCTGGAGCGCTACCGCTTTACCCTGGATGGCCTTTGGTTATGAAGTGCTGGTCACTCCGCTTCAAACGCTGACCTTATACAATGCCATCGCGAACAATGGCCGCATGATGAAACCCTATCTCGTGAGCGCCGTCCAGGAATCGGGTATCACCGTAAGGGAAAATCAGCCGACCGCCATCATGGAAAAGATCTGCAGTGAGGAAACGCTCAGGCGGCTGCAGGAATGTCTCATCGGCGTTTGTAATGATCCCGAGGGTACCGGGACTTCCACGTTCAAAGGTTCCTTCTATAAGGTAGCCGGAAAAACAGGCACCGCGCTCATGGCTAACGGTTCCCATGGCTATGCCGACCACATCTATCAGTCCACCTTCGTGGGTTATTTCCCGGCCAATGCCCCGAAATATACCTGTATCGTGGTCATTAAAAATAAGCCGTTCGCGAAAGTTTACTACGGCGCAAAGGTGGCGGCGCCGGTGTTCAAAGAAGTGGCGGACCGGCTGATGAGTGCCGAGCCTACGCCGGAGACCAACCCGGTGCTGACCCGGGACAGCTCCCGGTTCTACAATGCCGGCAATACGCATGATATGAAGCTGGTGGAACAAACCCTTGGCGCGTCCTATACCGACTCCGCCGGAAAAAGCGAGTATAGCGGTCTCTATGCTTCGAATGCTGGCAGCGAACCGGTGCTGAACAGACACCTCGTCTCACGCCAGATCATACCCGATGTCAAGGGGATGGGGCTCAAGGACGCGCTATATCTTTTAGAAAGTTTGGATCTCCGTGTGAACGTAAAAGGCAGCGGTAAAGTGCGGTCGCAGAACCCCGGGCCGGGTTCCGCGCTGCAAAAAAAAGAAACAATATTGATTCAACTGGACTAAACCCTAGAGGGGGCTATGGCAAATCTGCAAGACATATTATATAAGGTCGGTATCCGCTCCATCCGGGGCGAAAGGGACAAGACCATCGACAACTTGCAGTCGGACTCGCGGCAGGCCGGCCCCGGCTCGCTGTTCATCGCCATGAAGGGGACCCATTTCGACGGGCATCGTTTTATCCCCGACGTGATCGCCGCCGGCACTACCGCCATCGTTTGTGAAGACTTACCGGCGAACCTGGACCCCGCCGTGACCTATATCCAAGTGGAAGATGCGGCCGCAGCCGCGGGGGTCATCGCCCATAATTTCTATGGCCAGCCTTCCGAGCAGCTGAAACTCGTGGGCGTCACGGGAACGAATGGCAAAACGACGATCGCTACCTTATTATATAAGCTGTTCTCCTGCCTGGGTCATAAATCCGGCTTGCTCAGCACCGTGGAGAACCGCATCGGCGACAAGGTCGTGCCCGCCACCCATACCACGCCCGATCCGTTGCATCTCAATGCCCTGCTTCGGGAGATGGTGGACGCCGGCTGCACCTATGCCTTTATGGAGACCAGCTCGCATGCCATTCATCAGCATCGGATCGCCGGCTTAAAATACGCCGGCGGTCTGTTCAGCAATATCACGCACGATCATCTCGATTATCACAAGACGTTCGAAGAATACATCCGGGTTAAAAAATCCTTCTTCGACTCTTTACCCTCCGACGCCTTTGCCATCTCCAATGCAGATGACAAACGCGGTGCCGTGATGTTGCAGAACACGAATGCAAAAAAATATTTCTACAGCCTCAAGACCCTGGCCGAATTTAAAGGACGGATATTGGAGAACAACCTCACCGGTCTGGTGATGACCGTGAACGATCAGGAAGTACATTTCCGGCTCATCGGTGAGTTCAACGCCTACAACCTCCTGGCCGTCTATGGCGCCGCCATCTGTCTTGGGGAGAGCAAGAGCGAGATCCTCCGCTGTCTCAGCACGCTCAGCGGCGCGGAAGGCCGGTTCGATTACAGCGTATCGCCAAAGGAAAAGATCATCGGTATCGTGGATTATGCCCATACCCCCGATGCCCTGATCAACGTACTGGCGACCATTCAAAAACTACGGAAAGGACACGAAAAGATCATCACTGTCGTAGGCGCCGGTGGTGATCGCGACAAAACCAAGCGGCCCCTCATGGGCGCCGCGGCCTGTGAATATAGCGACAAGGTGATCTTCACCTCCGACAATCCACGGAGCGAGGACCCCGAACAGATCATCCGTGACGTCGAGTCCGGATTGAACACCGCCGCAAAACGGAAATATATTTCGATCACGGACCGGCGGGAGGCCATTCGCACCGCGCTGAACCTGGCCGCACCCGAAGACATCGTCCTCATCGCGGGAAAAGGACACGAGAAATACCAGGAGATCCAAGGGGTGAAATATCCCTTTGACGATAAGCAGATATTATTGGAATTTTTTGAACTGTTAGACAAATAAGCTGACGCATGCTGTACGCACTATTCGAATGGTTTAGACTACATGGGATAAAAGTACCTGGCGGTGCTCTATTCCAGTTTATCACCTCCCGGGTGCTGCTGGCCGTAGTATTGTCGCTCGTTGTCAGTATGATCTTCGGAAAAAGACTCATCAGCTACCTGCTCAAAAAACAGGTCGGCGAGACGGTGCGTGACCTCGGACTGGCCGGCGAGGCGCAGAAAAAAGGCACCCCCACCATGGGCGGCTTTATCATCATCCTCGCCATCCTGATCCCTACCTTCCTGCTGGCCGATCTGCACAAGGCTTATATCCGCCTGATGATCTTCGCCACGATCTGGCTGGGGCTCATCGGTTTCATCGACGACTATCTGAAGCTCCGTGCGAAAAGGATCGCCAAGGAACAGGGCATTCCCTATAAGAAAGGGGATAAGGACGGTCTTGCCGGCTGGTTCAAAGTGCTGGGCCAGGTCGTGCTGGGCATCGTTGTCGGTGCCACCCTCTTTTTCAACAGCAATACCCGGGTTTGGCGCGAATATGTGGGCCAGACGCTGCCTTCCGATACCACGGGTCTGAAGGTGGTGACGCTGGACAAGGAGAAGAAATATTTTGTCGAAGCCCGGGAGCCGATCACGACCATCCCCTTCGTCAAAAACCACGAGTTCAACTACGCCAAGCTGCTGCCGGCCGCCGTGCGGGGACTTAGCTGGGTCCTGTATATCATACTGGTGATCTTCATCATCACCGCGGTATCCAATGGCGCCAATCTGACGGACGGCCTCGATGGATTGGCCACCGGTGTCAGCGCTGTCATCGGCGCCTGTTTGGGCATCTTTGCCTATGCCAGCGGTAATATCCGGTTTGCGGAATACCTCAACATCATGTATATCCCCAACCTGGGCGAGCTGTCGATCTTTATCGGCGCGCTCATCGGGGCCTGCGTGGGCTTTCTCTGGTACAACGCCTACCCGGCGCAGGTCTTCATGGGCGATACCGGCAGCCTCATGCTCGGCGGTGTCATCGCCGCCCTGGCAATCATCGTCCGGAAGGAATGGCTGATCCCCATCTTCTGCGGCGTGTTCCTGGTGGAGGTCCTCAGCGTAACCATACAAGTAACTTATTTCAGATATACGAAGAAGAAATACGGCGAAGGTCGAAGGGTTTTTCTCATGAGTCCCCTGCATCACCATTACCAGAAGCTGGGATATCATGAGGCTAAGATTGTAACAAGGTTCTGGATCGTCACGCTCCTTTGTGTAGCGTTTGCGATAGCTACGTTGAAGATCAGATAGTACCCCCGGGGTGAAACCCGACTTAAGAAAGTTATGAAAAACCATCCGCCTGCGGTCGCGCAGGCAGCCTCGACCTCGAAGAAAAGAATTGTGGTGCAGTAGATCTATGCTTTTGAAAAACCTAAAATCCGCCCTTGGGTCGGATCTAATCCCTGTCCCGCTATGAACAAACAAAACTATGTCGACACGAATGGTCATATTAGGTGGTGGTGAAAGCGGCGTTGGCGCGGCGATACTCGCGGCACAACGAGGTTATGACGTGTTCGTGTCCGACGGCGGCCCGCTCATGGACAGTTACCGGCAAGCCCTGGAGCAACACGGCATCGCCTTCGAAGAACAGGGACACTCGGAAGCACACATCCTCGATGCCGACGAGGTGATGAAAAGCCCGGGCATCCCCGACAGCAGTGAAATGGTCCTCCGCATCCGCGCCAAGGGTATCCCCGTGATCAGCGAGATCGAACTGGCCTATCGCTATAAAGGCGATAGCCGGATCATCGGGATCACCGGCAGCAACGGCAAAACCACGACGACGGCGCTGACGTATCATATCTGCCGGCATGGCGGCCTCGACTGTGCCCTGGTGGGCAATATCGGCTATTCCTTCGCCCGCCAGGTGGCGGAAGACCCGAAACCCTGGTATGTCTGCGAGATCAGCAGCTTCCAGCTGGACGACATCGTCCGCTTCCGCAGCGACGTCGCTATACTGACCAATATCACCGAGGATCATCTCGATCGCTATGACTACAAGTTCGAGAATTATATCGCCAGCAAGTTCCGGATCACAAAAAACCAAACTTCCAGCGACTACTTTATCTATAACGCAGACGACCCTGTGATCCAACAGCATGTAGGCCAATTTCAAATTCACTCTAACCCACTACCATTTACTATGCAACAGGAACCTAACAAAGGCGGATTTATCGGCAAAGGACAGATGACCATCAATACCGGCAGTGAGAAATTACAAATGAGCATCTATGATTTCGCCCTCAAGGGCATTCACAATCAATATAATACTATGGCAGCAGGCATCGCATCCGCCACCGTGGGGATTCGGAAAGAGAAGATCCGCGAGGCCATCCAGAGTTTTGAAGCACTGGAACACCGCATGGAATACGTCAGCACCATCCGGGGTGTGGAATTCATCAACGACTCCAAGGCTACCAATGTCAACAGCACGTGGTACGCCCTGGAAAGCATGGACAAGCCGACGATCCTCATCCTCGGCGGCGTGGACAAAGGCAATGACTATTCCCTGATCCGCGACCTGGTTCGGGAAAAGGTCAAAGCCATCGTTTGCATGGGCGTGGACAACAGGAAGATCCATGAGGCCTTTCAACACGACGTGCCCCTGATGGTCAACACCGCCAGCGCGGAAGAGGCCGTGAAAGCGGCATTCCATTTCGCCACCAAGGGCGACACCGTGTTGTTGAGCCCCGCCTGCGCCAGTTTCGACCTGTTTAAAAATTATGAAGACAGAGGCCGGCAGTTCAAGGAGGCTGTACGCGATCTATGAGTAATCCGGTAACGATAGAGCAAACGCCGTTGGATCGCCTGCGGTCCCGCACCAAGGGGGATAGCGTCATCTGGACCGCCGTGGTCCTGCTGGCCGTCGTGTCCCTGCTCGTCGTCTATAGCTCCACCGGCTTGCTGGCCTATAAACTATACAAAGGGAACACCGAGGTGTACCTGTTCAAACAGTTTGCTTTTATCCTCGTAGGCGTCCTCATTATTTACTTCGCTCACCAGGTGAACTATACCGTCTACTCGCGGGTGGCGACCATTTTGTTTTTGGTCTCCATCCCCTTGTTGCTCTATACCCTTTTCTTCGGGGTCAAGCTCAACGAAGGCAGTCGTTGGATCCGTCTTCCTATTATCAATCTGACCTTCCAGACCTCGGACCTGGCCAAACTGGCGCTGTTTATGTACCTCAGCCGGATGCTGAGCAAAAAACAGGACGTGATCAAAGACTTCCGAAACGGCTTTATCCCCGTGATCACCCCCGTGGCGATCATCTGTCTGCTGATCGCACCGGCTAACCTCAGCACGGCGTTGCTCACCGGCGCGACCAGCCTCATGTTGCTCTTCATCGGCCGGGTGAGCGCCAAACATCTCCTGCTCGTCGTAGCGATCGCCGCCATACCCGTGGCCATCCTCATCGGCGCCGCGGTGATCCGGCATAAGGCCAACGGCAATATCACCGAAAAACCAAAAACCGAAGGCCGCGCCCGCATCTTCGTCCGCGTCGATACCTGGATCAGCCGCGTGGAGACGTTTATATACGGTGGTAAAGAAGCGGGCGACGACAATAACTATCAGACTAACCAGGCCAAGATCGCCATCGCCAAAGGCGGTTTTCTCGGCCTCGGCCCCGGCAATAGTCAGCAACGGAATTTCCTGCCCCATCCCTACTCCGATTTTATCTATGCGATCATCATCGAAGAGTACGGGCTGATCGGCGGGGTCTTTATCGTATTTATATACCTGGTATTCCTGCTGCGCAGCATCCGCATCTTCCGGCGCTGTCCCTTTGCGTTTGGCGCCTTCCTCGCCCTGGGGCTCAGTTTTACCCTGGTGATCCAGGCCCTGGCGAATATGGCCGTGAACGTCAACCTGTTTCCCGTGACCGGGGTCACCCTGCCGCTGGTGAGCATGGGCGGCAGCTCGTTTTTGTTTACCTGCCTGGCCATCGGCATCGTCCTGAGCGTGGCCCGCAACGCGGAATCCAGCGAACCTAATGGTATGGAGGCCATACCCAATGACTAAGCGCATCATCATAGCAGGCGGCGGAACAGGCGGCCATATCTTCCCGGCGATCGCCATCGCCGGCGCGTTGAAACAACAACAGCCGGACATCGAGCTGCTGTTCGTAGGCGCCCGGGGAAAGATGGAGATGGAGAAAGTACCGCAGGCGGGTTATCGCATCGAAGGCATCACCATCGCCGGTTTCAACAGAAGTTCTCTGATCAGGAACATAGGACTGCCGTTTAAGCTCATCAAGAGCTTTTTCCAGGTTGGTCGTATCCTTAAATCCTTTAGACCTGATGCCGTGGTAGGAGTAGGAGGCTATTCGAGCTTCCCCGTCCTGCGTTCGGCACAGGCGAAAGGCATCCCGACGTTCATCCACGAAAGCAATTCGTTCGCGGGGAAAAGTAACATCCTATTGGGAAAAAAGGCCAGCCGCATCTTCGTGGCCAGCGAAGGCATGGAGAAATTCTTCCCCGCAGACCGGATCGTCATCACCGGCAACCCTGTACGTAAGAACATCGTGGAGAGTAAGGTCACGCGAGACGAAGGCGTCCGGTTTTTCGGTCTGGACCCTGCTCTTCCTACGATCTTTTCCACCGGAGGGTCGCTGGGCGCCAAAGGCATCAACGAAGCGATCGCCGCGCATATCGATGAATTCGCTAAAGCGAATACGCAGCTCATCTGGCAAACGGGGAAACCGTTTGCTCCTCAGGCGGCCGCCTTATGTGCCGGTCGTGCCAATAGCTGGACAAGCGATTTCGTGGGCCAGATGGAGTATGCCTTTGCCGCGGCCGATGTCGTCATTTCGCGATCCGGCGCCATGTCGATCGCCGAATTATGCGTGGCCGCCAAACCCGTTGTGTTCGTACCCTTCCCTTTTGCCGCCGAAGACCATCAGACGGCGAACGCCCAACACCTGGTCGACAGAGGCGCCGGATTGCTCATAAAGGACAGTGAGGCAAAGGATACCCTGGTGGCGACGGCCCTGGCGTTGTCGAAAGACACGACGAAACTGGAGACGCTGAGAACAAATATCGGCCGGCTGGCGATCACCGACGCCGCTGACCGCATAGCCCGCGAGATACTTAACCGGACCCAAAGATGATGGAAGTTAAAGACATAAAGACGATCTATTTTATCGGCATCGGTGGTATCGGGATGAGTGCGCTGGCCAGATACTTTCGTTTCCACGGAGCAACCGTATCCGGCTATGATAAAACGGCGACCGCGTTGACGCACGAGCTGGAGAAAGAAGGGATCGCCATTCACTACCAGGAGGATGTCGGCAGCATCCCGGAAAACCCCGATCTCGTCGTCTATACTCCGGCCGTACCCAGGGAGCACAAAGAGCTGGTATATTATCAGCAACACGGAACGACCCTGATGAAACGCAGCGAGGTGCTGGGATTGATCACGAATAGTTCTTTTAATATCTGTGTGGCGGGCACGCATGGTAAAACGACCATAACGACCATGATCGCGCATATCCTGCGGCATAGCGGCTATGGCTGTAATGCTTTTCTGGGCGGTATTTCTGTTAACTATAACAGTAACTACTGGAGCGACGAGCGGAACGTCTGCGTGGTGGAGGCCGATGAATACGACCGGAGTTTTCTCCGGCTGCGGCCCAATATCGCCGTGATCTCCGCCATGGATGCCGATCATCTCGACATCTATGGTACGGCGGCGGCGGTAGAGCAGGCCTTTATCGACTTCTCCGGCTGTTTGAAGCCCCATGGGCTGTTGCTCAGCCGCGAGGGACTCAAACGCGAGGCGGACCTAAAGGGCGACAGGCATCAGACCTATGGTCTGCAAAAAAATGCAAATTTTTTTGCAACCGACATCACCATCGACCAGGGCGATTACCTGTTCCGGGTGGAATCGGCGGATTGGAGCCTCGATCATGTGGTGCTGACTATGGGCGGGCGTCATAACGTGGAGAATGCCACCGCCGCCATTGCCGTGGCGCATGCCCTCGGTATCCAGGGGGATCGGATCGTGGCGGCTGTGGCGGCATTCAGGGGCGTGAAGAGAAGGTTCGAGTACATCGTCAAAAGCGCCGGCAAGGTCTATATCGACGATTATGCGCACCACCCGGAAGAGCTGAGGGCCCTGATAAGCGGTGCGAGGGAATTGTTCGGCGGGATGAAATGCACGGTGATCTTCCAGCCGCATCTGTTCACGCGGACCCGCGATTTCGCCGATGGCTTTGCCGGGAGCCTCGATCTGGCCGACGAAGTATTCTTGCTGCCGATCTACCCGGCCCGTGAACAACCGATCGCCGGGGTGACAAGCGCCCTGATCGCCGGGAAGATGAAGAAGGCAAAAGTGACCGTCATCGACAAGACAGCTCTGCTGTCGACATTGAAAAAAGAGGACATCGAATTGCTGATCACCGCCGGAGCCGGCGACATCGACACCCTGGTCGAGCCGCTGAAGCAGTGGTTGCAGTAGAAAAATATCGGTGACGGGATCACCCGCCACATGTTGTACCCGTCTGACGGCCCGCTGGACCGTTGGGCGGGTCTCGACAAAACAAAAAAAATGGCCGCAAGAATAAACATAAAGAAAGTAGTAACCGCAATCTTCTGGTGCTTTGCAGGCGCCGGTGGCGTCGTACTGCTCGTGGCGGCCATCCGTTACCGGAACAACAATGTCTGTAAAGGGTATA